>Ga0105240_10008079_pt1 | contig 15121 bp, 12 predicted proteins | sample KBSC54metaG_FD_80426 | JGI IMG/M metagenome (GOLD analysis project Ga0105240, IMG submission 80426) | Corn rhizosphere microbial communities from Kellogg Biological Station, Michigan, USA - KBS C5-4 metaG | ecosystem: Host-associated > Plants > Roots > Rhizosphere > Soil | place: Michigan, USA... | reverse complement strand
CGAATATGTTCCGCTCTTCCGCGCCTGCTATGAGTCGTTCCCGGATTCCTCCGATGCCGCGTATTGCCATTGGAGAGTAACCTGGAGCGAGTATCTGGAGGACCGGCCGCGCGCCGAGGCAGCATTCAAGGCGCATCTGACGAATTACCCCAAGTCCGTCAAGGCGAATGCGGCGCTGTACTTTCTGGGGCGTATTGCCGAAGGGAATGGCAAGCCCGCCGCCGCGAAGGCCTGGTATGCGGCCGCGGCGGACCGGTATCCGAATTCCTACTATGGCGTGCTGGCGCGCGAACGGATGCAAAAAGCTCCTGTGAGCCAGGCGGCTGAATCCACAGAGATTCGGACCTTTTTAAGCCGGATCCCTAAGCCAGTGTGGCCGGCTCTGGATGGCTTTGAGGCAGACCCGGCTACTACGCGGCGCATCAACCGGTCGCGGCTTCTGGATAGCGCCGGGCTTGAGGATTATGCCGAGCGGGAACTGCGTTTCGGCGCGGAGAATGACGGCCAGCCGCAGGTAATTGCGATGGAGCTGGCCGAATTGGCCAACCGCCGGGGTGCGCCGGATCAGGCAATCCGCTATATCAAGCGCTATGTCCCGAATTATCTGAGTCTCCCCCTGGACGCCGCTCCGGAGAAGTTCTGGCAACTGGCCTTTCCGCTGCCCTACCGCCGGATCCTGGAGCAATACTGCGCGGAGTATTCGCTGGATCCTTACTTTGTCGCGGCGCTGGTCCGGCAGGAGTCCGAGTTCAACACCCGGGCCGTGTCTTACGCCAAGGCGGTGGGCTTAACCCAAGTGATGCCGTCGACCGGGCACTATTTGAGCCGGAAGCTCAATATCCCCAGGTTCCACACAGCATCCTTATTTGAACCGGATATTAATTTGAAAATCGGTTCTTACTATATCCGCGCATTGCTGGATGGGCTGCAGGGCAGCGAGGAGGCCGCACTGGCGTCTTACAACGCCGGCAAGAGCCGGGTAAATAACTGGCTCACCTGGTCGAACTATCGTGAGCCTGCCGAGTTCGTTGAGTCGATTCCTTTCCTGCAGACCCGGGATTACGTGCAAGTTGTTCTGCACAATGCGGATATATATCGCCGCCTTTACCGCGCCGCACCCGGGGCAACGACGGTGCGAAATCGCACTGTAACTCCAGTAGACTCTTCCAAGTGACCTGTCACATGAATTTACTTTCATTTCTTCTTTCGCTGTGAGAAACTGGAAATGTCAGCGGATTTGTTGTTGGCGCCTGCGCGAAAACACACAGTAGGGTTAGTATGACAGCGCGGGTTTGGCGCCGATTTGGTTGGGTCAGATCGCTTGGTCTTTTGAGCCCAAGGTAGGCTTTTTGCCACGTTGCCGGGACGCAATAGACGTTCCGTGCGATTCCTGCCGCAGCCGCTGCGGCTTCAATCACACTGTTCGGCCTGTGGCGCGCCGACGCGTCGAGGCGCACAAAATTACGATAGACGCTTCTGGAGAATGCATGGGACATCTAATACTACTGCCGGAAACCATAGCGCAGAGTGATGGCGTCGGCCCGATTATCGACCTAAGAACCTCCAGCCAGAAGCTTTTGGTTTTTACTCTCGGGATCACACGCTCGGGAGAGAACCAGAGTCTGGATATCTCGGTCTGGGGATCTGAGGACGGCGAGCACTGGGGCGACAAGCCTTTGACCACGCTTCCGACCAAATTCTACTGCGGAGTGTACTCAATGCTGGTGAATCTTGCATTCCGCCCTAAGGTGAAGTACCTACGTGTGCAATGGCGCATGCGGCGGTGGTCTCGCGGGGATGCCGGTCCGTTGTTCGGCTTCTATTCCATCGTCGAGGAGTCGGGCGCGCGCCTGGTGGCCAAGGCCGTCGCCTGATTCTTGGTGTTCTGATTGTTTTGCGTTACACCCGGTTGATCAGGCTTGCGACGTAACCGGCGCCGAAGCCGTTATCGATATTGACGACGGTTACGTTGCTTGAACAGCTGTTCAACATGCCCAGCAGGGCCGCCAGGCCCTGAAAACTAGCTCCGTAGCCAACGCTGGTAGGCACGGCAATGACCGGAGCGGAAACCAAGCCCCCTACCACGCTCGGCAAAGCCCCCTCCATCCCGGCGCAGACCACCACTACCTTGGCCCGTTGCAGGCGGTCCGCACTATTCACCAGCCGGTGAATTCCGGCTACCCCGACATCGTGGATCGCGTCGACGTGGTTCCCCATGATTTCGGCCGTAAGACGAGCTTCTTCGGCCACTGGGATGTCGCTGGTTCCGGCGCATACCACGGCAATGGTGCCTTTCCCGCGAAGCTGGCGGTCGCCCCACACGCGAACCACACCGGAGAGCGGGTGGTACTCCGCATCGGCGCAGACTTCGCGCACACGGCGGCCCATCTCCTCGGTCGCGCGCGTGATCAGAAGATTCCTATTGTGGACTAGCAGTTTTTCGGCGAGGATCGCCACCTGGTCCGCCGTCTTCCCCTTCCCGAAAACCACTTCACTCATCCCCTGCCGGATAGAGCGATGATGATCGAGCTTGGCAAACCCGAGGTCTTCAAACGGGAGGTGGCGAAGCCGCTCCAAAGCCGCATCAATGCCTACTTCGCCAGAGCGTACGCTCTCTAACATGCTCTTTAATTGTTCGGAATCCATCCGACTTCGAGGATAGCTAAAAACTCAACTGCGCGCCTTTGTCCAGTTTGTAATGGGCCGCCAGCCCGGCCCCGATTTCCAGGACATATTGGGCGGTTACCTTCCCGCCATAGCGCGGGCAGTCCTCTCCTTTGGTCCTACAGGGAGGGACATTTTCGGCGATCTCCACCACCTTCCGCGTGGCGTCCAGCCAGATCATGTCGAGCGGGATATTGCAGTGATACATGAAGAACGGGAAGAGCCCGGGCTGCGGGAACACGAACAGCATGCCATGGTCGGGGGCCAGGGAATCCCGGAACATCAACCCTCGAGTCAGATCCTGCTGGTTCAGAGCCACCTCGGCGTGAATCACCTGTCCGTCCGGGAGGGTTATCTCCTGGACGCGCAGGCTCTCGGGCTGAGAATTGGATCCGCAGCCAGCCATCCAGACCATCAGGCAAAGGGAACAGAATACAGGGAGGAACGTCCGCACTTCTTCGGATTATAGCGGGCAGGCGGCGGACCCGCTCCGGGTCGGGTGTCCGGACGGCCGGTCCAGTAGAATAAAGGCTGAGCTTTCGTTCCCGCTGCCATGTTTCTTCGCCGCCTCCGCCTGACTCTCGACATGATCAAGTTCGAGCACTCCATCTTTGCGCTGCCCTTCGCGCTGACCGGAGCCTTGCTCGCCTTCCGCGGAACGGGGATCAGCCTGCGCGACGCGTGGGGAAAGGTCGCCTGGATCGTTGTCGCGATGGTGGCGGCGCGCTCGGCGGCGATGGCGTTTAACCGGGTTCTGGACGCGGCGGTGGACGCCAGAAATCCGCGCACGCGAACCCGTCATATTCCCGCGGGCCTGTTGAGCCCGCGTTTTGCCTGGGCCTTTGTGGGAGCGGCGGTTGTGGTGTTCGTGCTGGCGGCCGGCGCGCTGAATCCGCTGTGTCTGAAATTATCCCCGCTGGCGCTCGCCATTTTATTTTTCTATTCGTACACGAAGCGGTTTACATCGCTCTCGCACCTGGTGCTGGGGTTCTGCCTGGGAATTGCCCCGGCGGCGGCCTGGATCGCCGTGCGCGGTTCCCTCGATGTGCGCATCCTCTGGCTCACCGCCGCGGTGACTTTCTGGACCGCCGGCTTCGACGTGATTTATTCCTGCCAGGACTATGATTTCGACCGCGGCGAAGGACTGTTCAGCCTGCCCCGGCGCTTCGGGATTGCCCGTGCTCTCTGGATTGCCCGCGGCCTGCACGTAGCGATGATCGGCTGCCTGTTCGCGCTCATTCTGGCGTTCGGATTGGGCTGGCTCAGCCTTGCGGGCATCGGCGTTGTGATTGCCTTGCTTTTTTATGAGCACAGCCTCGTGCGCGCGAACGATCTCACGCGCGTAAACGCAGCGTTCTTCACGGTGAATGGCTATGTCAGCGTGCTATTCTTCTTGTTTTGGGCCGCTGATCTCTATCTCCTGCGGCGGTGACACAAACCATGGAAGTAATCATCGAGGATTCGCGCCTGAGGCCGGTGCTGGACAAAGTCATCGCCGGTGAAAGGCTCAGCTTTGCCGACGGCATGGCGCTCTACCGTTCGCCCGATATTCTGGCGGTGGGCTACATGGCCAATATCGTCCGGGAACGGAAGCACGGCAGCGTCACGTACTTCAACGTCAACCGGCACATTAACCCAACCGACGTGTGCGTGGCGAGCTGCAAACTTTGCGCTTTTGGGAAACGCGCCAAGGATCCCAAGGCGTACACGTGGTCCCTGGACGAAGTGTGGCATCGCGCCGGGGAAGGCTGGTCGGAGGCGGTGACGGAATTTCACATCGTCGGCGGACTCCATCCGGAACTGACGCTGGACTGGTATTGCGAGATGCTGCGGGGCCTGAAACAGCGTTTCCCGCAAGTGCATCTGAAGGCCTTCACCATGGTGGAGGTTTCATACTTCGCCCAGCGCGGCAAACTGCCGGTTCGCGAAGTGCTGCAGCGGCTGATTGACGCGGGTGTGGATTCGATGCCCGGCGGCGGCGCGGAGATCTTCAGCGAGCGGGTACGCCGGATTATATGCGATCACAAAATCGACGGGTCGGAGTGGATCAACGTAGCGCGCACCGCGCATCAACTGGGGCTCCGCTCCAACTGCACCATGCTGTATGGCCACATTGAGACGGCCGCGGACCGCGTGGACCACCTGATCAAACTGCGCGAGCTGCAGGACGAAACAGGCGGCTTTCAGACCTTCATTCCTCTGGCTTTTCACCCCGCCAACACGGATCTTGCCCATGTCGGCGCCACCACCGGCTTTGATGACATTCGCAACATCGCGGTGGCGCGGCTGCTGCTGGACAACATCGATCACATCAAGGCCTACTGGATCATGATGACGCCCAAGATCGCTCAGATCGCGCAGCGCTTTGGAGCGGACGATCTGGACGGCACCGTGGTGGAAGAAAAGATTTATCACGACGCGGGCGCGACAACCAGCCAGGGAATGCGCCGCACCGAACTCCTGCGGCTTATCCGCGAGGCGGGCCGAGAGCCCTTCGAGCGCGATACTCTCTACAACCAGGTTACGCGCACGGAATCGGCCTTTACCGTTCTGGTTTAGCCGGCTGCGCGCTGCGAGTGGAAATCCCGGAACACTTTCACGCCTTCTTTCCCCATGTAGCGCTCCAACAACCGGCTGTCGGTGCGGGTCAGATCGACTACGATCAGCCCGTCGAGTGCATCCGCGAACCGGGAATCGACGTTGAACGAGACCAGTTTTCCGCCAAGCTTCAGATACTGTTTCAGCAGAATGGGCACGCCCTTCTCATCGGTTTCTATGTCGGCGATCAGCGTGGAAAGATCGTCGATATCCCACTCGCGCGCGGCTGCGCCCATACTGGCCGCCGTACGGAGGAGGGGACGCAACCGGAACGGAGTGCGCGCCCGGACCAGACGGGACAGGTCGTCTGAATGGCAGTAAGCCTTCAGGAACTCCACCATCAGGCGGCGCGACGTCGGGGCATATTCATTGCTGATGCTGACGGGTCCGAAGAGCACGCGATAACGCGGATTCCGCGCAACGTATTGCCCGATGCCTTTCCAGAGCAGCAAAAGAGGGGCGTAGTTCCTCTGATATTCCCGGCGGACGAAAGAGCGGCCCATTTCCAATGCCGGGCCGATGCGTTCCAGAAAGGCGCGCCGGTAAGAGAAAACGGTATGGGTATAGAGTCCCCGCTTGCCATACCGGGCGAGGATTTCATCCGATGCGCCAAGCCGGTAGGCTCCCACCACCTCCCGTTTTTCGCGGTTCCAGACGAAGAGCTGGAGATAGTGCGCGTCGAAGGTATCGAGGTCGATCGCTTTGCCTGTACCCTCGCCGTTTTGCCGGAACGTAATCTCGCGCAGACGGCCGATTTCGCGCATGATGGCGGGTATCTCGCGGCTGCGGGCGAGGATCACCTGAAACTCGCCCTGCTCCAGCAGGGTATGGCTCGAATCGAGGACGTCCAGCTCTCTTTCCAGTTCGGAGGTGGAGGCAGCGGCGATAATCTCCTCCTGTTTGACGCGAACGCGCACGCTCCGTGTTTCTTTCCGGTCCTTCAACAGGTACGTTCGCTGCCGCAGGTATTCGATGAGTTCGCGATCGTTGCCAAAATCCGCGATCTTCCTGGCCGGGATCGCGTTGCCGATTCGCACCTCGATCGTCGCATCCTGCTTGTTCAGGAATTCATAGGGCAGCATTGCCGTTCTCAAGTTTGGGTGGAGCATTCCCAGCAGTTGGAACAGCGCGCTATTCATCCCATCGAAATAAAGCGGCACCACCGAAGCTCCGGCCAGACGGATGACGCGAGCGATGCTTTCGCTCCAGGGAGGGTCGGTAACCGCGCGCGCCTTTACGTCGACGTGAGCCACCTCCCCGGCAGGGAACACCGAGAGCATGCCGCCGCGCTTCACCCAGATGATGGATTCCCGCAGTCCCCGCAGGTTTGCCGTAAGCGCGGCCGGGCCGCCGAACGGGTTCACCAGGATGCAATGGCGGCTGATCTCGGGCATCGCGGCCATCAGCGAGTTCACCATGAATTTATGATCCGGGCGCACACCGGCCAGCAGCGATCCGAGTATTGGCCCTTCGAGCAGACCAAACGGATGATTCGCGACAGCGACGACCGGCCCCTCCTTCGGAATGCGCTCGATGTCGCGGCGGGAGACCAGCGGACGAACCTTGAGAAGATCCAGGAGATGATCGAAGATGTTCCTCTCGTCCCCGCGGCTCCGGGCTTTTTCATAAACGTCATAAAGCCGGTCGAGAAGAAGGACGCGCTCCAGGGCGCTGGAGAGGGCAGGCGTCAATCTGGGGGAAACTATGGAACCAAGGGCTTCTGAGAAGGATCCGTTCCGTGGGGTTTGCGCCGGCATCAATTTCTACAATCGAAAGTAAACGGCCAGCGTCACAGGAAGATAACAGCTACATTGCTGGATTGTGTAATTCGAGGAACTGTGGAGGGACGCAGTATAATTTTGGGAATGAAGATCGCCGCCATTCTGGCCCTTTCCGCCGCGAGCGCGTTCGCGCAGGCTCCGCCCGCTCCGAAATCCGCCACTCCGAAAGCGCAGGTGCCCGCGGGTCCGCAAAGAGACCCCGGCCTGTACGCGACGATCCACACGTCCATGGGCGACATCGTCTGCAAGCTCTACGAGAAGGAAGCGCCCCTCACCGTGGCTAATTTCCGGGGCCTGGCAATGGGCACGAAAGTATGGACCGATCCCAAGACGGGAAAACCGACGCGGAGGCCTCTTTATACCGGGACCATTTTTCACCGCGTGATTCCGAATTTCATGATTCAGGGTGGCGATCCGCTGGGGACCGGCATGGGTTCACCCGGGTACAAGTTCAAGAACGAGGACAACCAGTTTGTATTCGACAAGAAGGGCGTTCTGGCGATGGCGAACGCCGGGCGGGATACGAACGGCTCTCAGTTTTTTATTACCGTGGCGCCCTACCCGAGCCTCAATGGCGGCTACACGGTGTTCGGGCAGGTGATTGAAGGCCAGGAAGTGGCGGACAAGATTTCCGAAGTGCCGCGCGATGAAGCAAACGGCGACCGCCCCCTCACGCCTGTGAAGATATCCCGCATCGTCGTGACGCGGGTTCGGGCTCCGGGCGCCCCCGCGCCCCACAGAACGGTTCGCCGGCCGGCGGCGCCTGTAAAGAAGTAGACGGGCAAGTTGCCGGACCGGCCGCTCAGTTCTTCGGCGCCGGGCGCTGCTCCTCAAGAGGGATTTCAAAGAAAATGATCCCTTCGCCGCTGCGCGCGGCCTGCATGCCCGACAAATAAAGTTTTGCTCCGGGAAACAGCCGCGTCTGGAAATAGAAGAACCCCTGCGCGGACTCATGCGGGGACAGCATCGGCGCGGAGAAGGCGCGTCCTTCGATCCCCCATTCGGCGAGCGGGTTTTTCTTCTTGGGAAGCGGGACCGGCCACCGCGGGCCACTGCCCGGTAGCTGCCCGTCGCGCGGCTGGCGCGCCATGGTGGAGGCGATATCCTGCGGGGGCACGGCTTCAATGTGGCGGCCATCCGCCTTTTCAAACTGCGCCTCCACGGCGCTCAGCCGCAGCGGTTCGTCCATGTCGTTCTGGACGATCACGAGCACAGGCAGGATGCCATACTGGTACGGATTATGCTTGCCGAACGCTGTACGAGCCTGTTCATCGGATGTGTAGGGAACGGCCGCGACCGTCACCTTCCCGTTCGTCTGGCGGGTTGTGTATGAGGACGCAGGCCCGGGATCAAACTTCTTTTCGTCCTTGTCTCCAAACGCCAGAGCGGTTACAGCCGGCATGAGGAGCAGCAGGGCAAACGGCGCCGCGCGCCGCGTCAGCCGGGAAGGGAATCGCCTGCCGCCGCGTTCCGGTGTGCGCGAGTTCCTGGAGGGGACAGCGGCGGATGGCCTCATTGTTCTCCTCCATTTCGCGCTTCGTGTCTTAGCATTTCCACTCCTGGTAGTGTATTTCTTCTCGCGGGTCCTGCGGGACCGCCGCTATTTCGGGACGCTCCCCGAGCGGCTCGGGTTTCTTCCGCGCGAGATGCGGCAGAACACTCCGGACACGATCTGGCTGCACGCCGTGTCCGTGGGGGAAGTGTTGTCGGCCGTCCGGCTGATTGAAGAGCTGAAGAAACGGCAGCCGGGCGCGGGCGTGTTCGTTTCCACGTCCACACTCGCGGGAAGGGAACTGGCGGAGAAGCGCCTTCATGGCCTGGCGCGCGGCATCTTCTACGCGCCCATTGACTATGGATTTGCCGTCCGGCGCGTACTGCGCCGTTTGCGCCCGTCGGTGGTGGTCATCCTCGAGACCGAGATCTGGCCGGTCCTCTTCCGGTCGGTTGTCCAGACCGGCTGCGCGCTGGTGGTTGTCAACGGCCGCATTTCGGACCGGGCGTTTCCCCGTTATCAAAGCTACCGTTTCTTTTTCCGGCGGGCTCTCGCTCTGCCGGATGTGATTTACGTGCAGAGCGGCCAGGATCGCGCGCGGTATCTCGATATAGGCGCGCCCCCGGAGAAAGTGCGCGTGTTGGGCAACATCAAGTACGACGCCGCGGAACCGGGCTCAGGTCCGGCCCCCGACATCTCCGCATTCCTGGACCGGATGCAACCGGAGCAGATATGGATCGCGGCCAGCACGATGCCCGGCTGGGACTCCGAGGATGTCGACGAAGATCGCGCCGTGGTGTCCGCCTTCGCCGCGCTGGCGAAGCGGCACCCGCGCCTGCTGCTCGTCCTGGCGCCGCGCCGTCCGCCGCGCTTTGACGATGCCGCTGTCGAGCTGAACTCCCAGGGCGTTTCCTTCCTGAAGCGAAGCGAGCTTACGGCGGAGTCCGTTCTGGAGTTGCCAGGCGTGCTTCTGCTGGACACGATTGGAGAACTTTCCGGACTGTTCCCACTCGCCGATGTGGTCTTCATGGGCGGGACCCTGGCGCGGCGCGGCGGCCACAATGTGCTGGAACCCGCGGCCAGCGGGCGCCCGGTGATCAGCGGACCTCACCTGGAAAACTTCGCGGCGATAGCCGCGGAATTCCGCGCGGCGGGCGCGCTGGAGGAAATCGAGGAGCCGGACGAGTTGAGCGCGGCGGTGAGCCGGCTGCTGCTGGATCGGGAACGGCGTGAGATTCTCGGCGCTCGGGCCAAGACCCTGGCCGACGGCAAGCGGGGCGTCGCCGCGCGAGCCGCAGCCGAGATCTTTGAAGCCATGGATAATGCGCTGCCGCTCTGGCCGGCCCACGGGCTCTTCGCGCCTCTGTTATGGCTGCTGTCGCGTCTGTGGATCCTCGGAACGGCTGTCCGCCGCCGGCGGGAGCATCCGCGCGCGCTCAGCACCCCGGTAGTCAGCATCGGTGGCCTGGCGATGGGAGGAGTGGGGAAAACGCCACTGTGCGTCCGGCTTGCGGGCTTGCTGGCCGGCCAGGGCCTCCGTCCGGCGATTCTGACTCGCGGCTATCGCCGCCGCTCGCTGGAAGAGGCGATTATTCTGGAGGCTCACTCCTCGGCCTCCGCGGCGCTGACGGGGGATGAAGCCCAGATCTTCCTCCGGTTTGCGGAAGCGCATATCGGGATCGGCGCGGACCGCTGGAAGACCGGACGGCTGCTGGAAGAGCGCCTGCAACCGGGAATCTTTCTTTTGGATGATGGCTTTCAGCACACGCGGCTCCTCCGCGACCTGGATATCGTTCTGATTGACGCTATGGATCCGTTTCCCGGCAATGGCGTATTTCCCGCCGGAAGGCTCCGCGAGCCACTCAGCGCCCTGAGCCGCGCGGACTGCTTTGTCATCACCCGGGCGCAGCCGAAGCGACGCTACGAAGGGATACGCCGGCTGCTCAGCCGCTACAATCCGGACGCCCCGGTTTTCCTGGCGCGTGTGGAGGCGCGCTCGTGGTTTCATGAGCGTACCGGCGAGCCAGCCCCGCTTCCCGAAGGTCCGCTGGTTGCATTCTGCGGGTTGGGGAACCCGGGAATCTTCTGGCGAACGCTCGATAAACTGGAAATCCACCCCGTTTTTCAGTGGACATTTGGCGATCACCATAGTTATCTCCCCCGGGAGCTGAAGCGGCTTGCGTCGCAAGCCTTAAATGCGGGCGCGTCGGTATTAATCACCACGGAAAAAGACGCCATGAATCTTCCGGAGGATGTCTTTGAGATCATCCACCCGCTGGACCTCTACTGGCTAAAAATCGACGTCTATGTGGACCATGAGGACCAACTGCTGCAACTAATAGAAAGCACAGTCTCAGGTCAAACAAAGTAGGCTGGTTCTGTTCCCGTGGACAGGCCGGGCGGGGCTCCGGTACTGCTATAATTGGAGTTCCATTTATGCCGGAATCCAATGGGTCCCTTCAACAGGGTGAAGGCAAAAAGATCATCCTTTTGCGTCCGCGCGGTTTCTGCGCGGGAGTAGTGCGCGCGATTGACGTCGTGAAGATCGTGCTCGACCTTTATGGCGCGCCCGTTTATGTGCGGAAAGAGATTGTACATAACCGCCACGTAGTAGAAGATTTACGCGAAGCCGGGGCTATTTTCGTTGAGGAACTCAGCGAAGTTCCCGAGGGCGCGAGGGTTATTTTCAGCGCCCACGGCATCTCTCCGGCGGTGAGGCGCGAGGCTCTGGAGCGCCGGCTGGAAGTGATCGACGCGACCTGCCCGCTGGTCACCAAGGTCCATCTGGAGAGCGTGAAGTTCGCCCGCCAGGGCTACACGATCGTCCTCATTGGCCATGCCGGCCACGACGAAGTGATTGGAACCATGGGAGAAGCCCCGGATTCGACTATCCTCGTCTCGACGGTGGCGGATGTGGATCGCCTGCAAATTCCCGATCCCGCCCGAGTTGCGTTCCTCACCCAGACGACCCTCAGCCTGGATGAGACGCGAGATATCGTAGAGCGCTTGAAAGAGCGGTTCCCGCTGATCCAGGGACCGAAATCCCAGGATATTTGTTATGCAACCGAAAACCGGCAACTCGGCGTCAAAGCGGTAATACCCCTCTGCGATATGTTGCTGGTAGTCGGTTCTCAAAACAGTTCGAACTCCCGCCGTTTGGTGGAAGTCTGTCAGAAAGAAGGCGTGCCTTCCTACCTGGTGGACGACGGCGACGATGTGAAGCCTGAGTGGCTGGAAGACGTCCGTACGGTAGCCGTCACAGCCGGAGCGTCCGCCCCGGAGGTTCTGGTGGAGAACCTCATCGCCATGCTGAAATCCAAGTTTGATTTTGGCTCGCTCGAGGAGATGGAGCTGAAGCAGGAGGACGTTCGCTTCCAGTTGCCCGTGATCGACACGGCGACGGCTCGGAGGCCGGAACTGAGAGCATGAGCTCGGCGGCGCAGATCGCGGGATCGCCTTCGACTGCCGCCGGCCAGGCGGCCAGTATAGCCACCGCGTGGCTTCTGGAGCGGCAGCACCAGGAAGGCTACTGGTGGGCGGACCTGACCGCGGACAGCACCCTCGAATCGGATTGGATCCTGTTGCAACTGTGGCTCCATCCCCCCGTGGACGGCGTGTGGAATCCTCCGGAGCGGGCGCGCATTCAACGCGCGGTGGACTCCATCCTCGCGCGGCAGCTCCCCGATGGCGGGTTCAACATCTATCCCAAAGGCCCTTCCGATGTCAGCGCCACCGTTAAGGCATATTTCGCTCTGAAACTGGCCGGCGTCTCCTATCAGGATGAGCGGCTTTCAAAAGCCCGCGAGTGCATCCTGGCGCTCGGTGGAATTCAGGCCGCGAACAGCTACGTCAAGATTAACCTCAGCCTGTTCGGCCTCTTTCCTCGAAGCGACGCGCCGGCTGTCCCGCCGGAATTGATGCTGCTGCCCGCGAACCTGATCTACCAGATGTCTTCGTGGACGCGGGCTATCGTCATTCCCCTGGCGGTGGTGCAGTCGCTCAATACGGGAAGGCCCGTGCCGGCCGGCTTCGACCTGAAAGAGCTTTTCCTGCCCGGACGGAGCACGAGCTTCCCGAGGGACGAAACGGTTGTCAGTTGGCGGAAGTTCTTTTATGCGACGGACCGCCTGCTGAAGTGGTGGGAGCGGCGCGGCATTCGTTCCATCCGCCGGCGTGCGCTACGCAAAGCAGAAGAATGGATTCTTGCCCACGCGCAATTTACGGACGGAGTTGGCGGCATCTATCCGCCCATGATGTATGTCATCATGGCGCTCGATCTGTTGGGCTACCCCCCGGAGCATCCGCACCGCATGGAGGCGCAGCGCCAGTTCGACCGCCTGATGGTGGACGATGAACGCGGTTTCTTTTTTCAGCCCTGCTTCTCCGTGGTCTGGGACACGGCGATCGCGGCCTTTGCGCTGGGCTCCGGGAACGGCGCCTTGCTCACCGCGAGCCAGGACAGGCTGCGTAAGAGCGCGGACTGGCTGCTGTCGAAAGAAGTTCGCCGGAAGGGCGACTGGTCGGTGAAGCGTCCGAACACCGAGCCTTCAGGCTGGTATTTCGAGTTCGCCAACGAATTTTATCCGGACATCGACGACACCGCGATGGTGCTTCTGGCGCTGCACAAAAGCCGGGCTTCCTCTTCCCTGGAGCAGCAGGCCTGCGAAAAGAGAGCGCTGAACTGGCTGCTCGCCATGCAATCGAAGGACGGCGGATGGGCGGCTTTCGACGTCGATAACAACTGGCAGGCGCTCAGTTATGTTCCGTTCGCGGATCACAACGCGATGCTCGATCCTACGTGCCCGGACATCACCGGCCGTGTGCTGGAGGCTCTCAGCGCCTGTGGATTTCCGCCCTCGCATCCGGCTGTGGTGCGGGGAATTCAGTATTTGCTGAACACCCAGGAGGAGGATGGAAGCTGGTACGGCCGCTGGGGCGTGGATTACCTCTACGGAACATTCCTCGCGCTGCGCGGGCTCGCCGCCTCCGGCTATAGCGATCGCGAGGCGCCGGTGCAGCGGGCCCTCGAATGGGTGCGCGCCAATCAGAACTTCGACGGAGGCTGGGGAGAAAGCTGCGCCAGCTACGAAGACAACCGGTTCGTGTCCGCGCCCAGCACGCCCTCGCAGACAGCCTGGGCAATCCTGGCGCTGCTGGCGGGAGGCGACACCACCAGCACCAGTCTCCGCGACGGAATCGAATATCTCCTGCGAACCCAGACTCGCGAGGGTACGTGGGACGAAGAGTTAGCTACAGGAACCGGATTCCCCAAGGTGTTCTACCTTTGTTATCACCTCTACCGGCATTCCTTCCCACTGCTGGCCTTGAATAGCTTCATCGAGGCCCAGCTGGCAGTTCGAGGCTGAATGAGACCCGTGTTGGTGACGGGAGCGACCGGTTTCATCGGCTGGCATGTCGCGCGGCTGTTGATAGAACGGGGCTACCCTGTCCGAGCGCTGGTCCGGCCCGGAAGCCATGTGCGGGAACTGGATGTAGAAGTGGTTGCGGGCGATTTGCGCGACGCGCCATCCATCCAGCGTGCGGTAGCGGGCTGCGGCCTGGTTTTTCATCTTGCCGCGGATTACCGCCTGTGGGCCAAAGATCCGGACGAGCTGTTTCGCTCGAACGTGGACGGGACGCGTAACTTACTGCGAGAGGCGAAAAACGCTGGCGTGGAGCGGGTTGTTTATACCAGCACCGTGGGCTGCATCGGTGTGCCGAAAGGCGGCGAGGGAAACGAGGATTCCCCGGTCGGCATCGACGACATGGCGGGCGCCTACAAGAGATCGAAGTTCGAGGCGGAACAGGTGGCTTTGGAATACGCCGCCGGAGGGCTTCCGGTGATCATCGTGAATCCCACCGCTCCGGTTGGCGACCACGACTTCAAGCCCACGCCTACCGGCAGGATCATTCAGGACTTCCTGCTCGGCAAAATGCCGGCGTTTATCGACACCGGGCTGAACCTGGTGGATGTGCGCGATACGGCGGAGGGTCATCTGCTCGCCTGCGAACGCGGAAGGTCCGGACAGCGTTATATCTTAGGGTGCGAAAATCTGACATTGGAGCTGATTCTGCGGCAGTTGTCCGTAATCAGCGGAAAGCCGGCGCCTAAGATGAGGATTCCTTATGGAGTCGCTTACCTGGCCGGGATGGCCAGCACCGCCTGGGCGAATTGGACGGGACAGGAGCCGCGCGCGCCGCTGGATGCTGTAAAGATGGCGCGTAAGAAGATGTTTGTTTCCATCGACAAGGCGAGACGTGAATTGGGGTTTGCTCCCGGTCCCGTAACCGGGGCCTTGCAGCGGGCCGTCGAGTGGTTTCAGGCCAACGGCTACGCGCCGGCGGCGTAGGTTTTGTGGCGCTGGTATTGATTGCCGCGGAAGCGGGCGAGTTTCGCGGTCTTTTGCGGTTTTTAGAGGATGTCCGGGTCGTCCGGGGCCGTATCGATTTTTTGCGGACGGGTAGGCTGAACGGGCGCAGAGTTGTGGTTGCCGCGAATGGGCAGGGTCCCGGCCTTGCGGCAGCCGCTGTGGAGCAGGCGGCCGGGATAGAGGAGACAGGAGTGGAAGGGCTGGTGAGCACCGGG
>Ga0105240_10008078_pt1 | contig 15122 bp, 15 predicted proteins | sample KBSC54metaG_FD_80426 | JGI IMG/M metagenome (GOLD analysis project Ga0105240, IMG submission 80426) | Corn rhizosphere microbial communities from Kellogg Biological Station, Michigan, USA - KBS C5-4 metaG | ecosystem: Host-associated > Plants > Roots > Rhizosphere > Soil | place: Michigan, USA... | reverse complement strand
CGCGCCGCGAAGATCTTTCCGGGCCTGCTTCTCGAGTCTTCGGAAACGAGCCTCGTAATCGGACAAACCCAGCACACCCGCGGAATAATCGCGCGTACGGTCGGCGAGGAGCATTCCCAGTATGGGGCCGGCAAGATAGTGACCAAAATCGACGACCCGCACGCCCTTGAGCGGCAAGCTCAATCCTTGTTCCTCCATGCGATGGCTTCTTATTGTCCTAGTCCGGGGTGATGCAGGCGACGATTTCCGCAGTATCGAAATTATACGGCCGCATTTCGACGACCTTGCCGTTCTTGAAACGCCACATGGCGAGGTTGCGCGCCCGCACCAGGGTTTTGCCGGTGGCCCGCGACCGCGACGTCGTGAAATATTCGATCGCGATCTTTTCTCCGTGAGGGTCGCCGATGATGTCGCCCTGCTCCATCTTGATGTCGTCTTCCCACACCGCCGAAATCTGCTTCAGCAATTCGAGATAGCCGTCAATGCCGCGAAAAATGCCGCGATAGGGAAGGCATTCCGGTTCCGTGATGAACATGTCGGGATCGATGAACTGCTCCAGCGTCGCGCGGTCATTGTCCGTCCAGGCCTTGCGAACCCGCCGCCAGATTTCAAAATTATCGATCTCCGCCACCACTTCCCCCTTTCATGCGCCGGGCGCCCCGGCTCTGTGTAAGACGCCAGGCTGGCCGGTCAGTCGGGCAGCAGCAATTCTCCATTCTCGACGAAGAATTTTTGGAATGTCTCGGCCGAGTGTCCAGAGAGACTCTTGACGAAACACCCCATCGGGTCCTTCCCACCCTCAGGGTGGGGAAAGTCGCTAGCGTAGCAATAGACCTCCTCAAGCCCAAAGCGGTCGATATAGCGGCCGACATCTTCGAAATCGAAGCACGATACCCGCACATTGCGCTTCACGTACTCGGACGGCCTCATCTTCAGTGTCGACGCGCCTCCAATTTGGCTGAAGATCCGCGAGTGCGAGTGCCAGACATCCATGTTTTCCGTAGCAGGCCCGATCCAATGAGCGGTCACTTCACAGGCCCCATAGCGCAGCGTGGGATGCCGCTCGAACACGCCGCCCATCACCATGCAAGTAAGGAAACTCTGGGTGGGGATATGCATATTGGACAGCGTCCAAGGGTCGAGCGAGAATTCCTCGCCGGCTTTCCAGCCCTCGAACGCGTCCGCTTTGCGCCACACAGTCGTTGCGAAGAACCGTTCGTCCGATCCGGTATGGGCCAGTGCCGGCGCGTCGGCTTCCGACAGTAGCGACCAAAGCGGGTCGAGCGTCCGGTCGGCGGGGGACAAGCCCGCAGGCGGCGTGTCGCTTGGGAACCAGAAGGCGCGGACCCCTTTGGCGATCAGCCGCTCGGCATCGGCGCGCAGCGCTTCCGGCGTGTCGGCAATCAGCACGGCGACCGGCCGCAGACGATTGCTTTCAGTCGAAATCCGGCCGCACCATTCATTATAGGCATTGACCAGCTTTCGGGCGTAGCCGCGCCGGTCGCCGCCAATGCTGCGGAACAGTGACGGATCCTCGGCGCGTGAATAGAAGGAGGCGGCTAGGAGGCCCATCGGACCGGGAAACATCAATTGACGCTTGACGCCCAGAAAGTCGAGCACTTCGAGACGCCGATGCATGTCGAACGCGCCCGGGGCCTGCTCGCGCTTTAATTGCCAGACGTTCTCCGCCGTGATCGCCGTATCGTCCGCTAGCTTGGACGCGTTCGCCCCGAGTTTGCTCTGTTTGATTGCCGATACGAAATCCGCCGTCACCGAGCCGAAATTCTCGCTCCAAAAATTGAGCGGCGTATGCTCATGCGCATCCGAATCCATAATCCGGCCGGCAAATGGGACGATCGCGGCCGGCAGCTCATAGCGAGATTGCTGCATGGTGGATTCCTTTCCAAATGTCTTAAGCCGCGCCCGGCGATCCCACACTCCGTTCAGGCTGCATTCGTTTGCAAAAAGACAGGCGCGCAGCCTCTAAAATGAGTTGATGTAATGTTAATAGCGAGCCCTAAATGCTCCCCATTGTTGGAATTTACTTGCGAAACAATAATTAAAACCAATCACCGGCTCAGCAAGCACCGGATCAGGACACCCAGACCAGCGGCAGGGACTTGACGCTCAAAACGAAACCGCCATGAACAGGCACGTTCGTCCCCTCTTTCAGTTTGAAAGGCGGGGCTTTGCGTAGCCAGGTTTCGAGGGCGGTGGCGATCTCGCGTCGGGCAAGCGCGGCCCCGACGCACAGATGCGGGCCGAATCCGAACGCGACCTGCCGCCGTGGGACGCGGAAAATATCTATTTTGCCCGGGTCTTGGACTTCATCCGGATCGCGAGCCCCCAGAGAAAGCGGGCAAATCACGGTTTCGCCCTTCTTGATCGTGACGCCGTCAATATCCACGTCGCGTGCGGCAATCCGCGTAACGTTGACGGCGGCATAGGCGGCCAGCAGTTCTTCGATCGCCGCCGGTATGCGGGAGGGGTCGGCGCGGAGTGCGGCTTGGTCGGACGGCGTTTCCGCCAAATGACGAAACTGAAAGCCCATAGAGGTCCCGACTGTGTCGAGGCCCGCGGAAAACATCAACCAGCAGACGCCGAGCGCCTCATCATCGTCCAGTACCACGCCATCCACTCTCGCCGAGATCACATTGCTCACGAAATCGTCGCCTGGGCGGCGCCGGCGCTCGGCTATCAAGCCGCGCAGGAAGGCCGAGGATTCACGCAGCGCGGCCAAACGCTCCTCGGGCCGCGAGTCAGGCTCCAATATCGTCCTTTCCCAGTCGAGAAACAGGCCGATATTATCTTGCGGGAGCCCGAACAGATCGAGAAAAACCGCGGCCGGGAAAAGTCGTCCAAAGTCGCGAACGAAGTCGAACTCCTTCAGCGCAATGCATTTGTCGACATAGAATATCGCCTTCTGGGCCATTTTCGGGCCAAGAACCGAGGCCATCTTAGGACCGAAAAGCTGATTGACCAGGGTGCGATATTTTTGATGGTCGGGAGGGTCGTATTCGAGAGGAATAAGGCTCCAGCTTTCGCCGATGGCTTCCGCCGTGGCGGTACGCCCCGCGCTCGAGAAATTCTCCGCGTCGCGCAAGGTCGCACGTATATCCGCAGCCTTGTTGAGGACCCAGGCGCCGGGAGACCCGTCAGGGTATAGCGGATAGGGCGTGTAGACGATCCGCGGCCCGTCGTGCAATTTTGCGAGGGCCTCTTGCGGTCGGTCTCCAAGGCCGTTCCAGAAATCCACAGGGCGGACCAGCCCGGGAGGAACGTGGCTCGGCACGTTCGGCCAATGCTCGCGAATCCGAGTTTCTGCGCCCATCACCCCTTCCCCAATCCGCCGTGCGACGGACGCTAGAGATGACATTCGGTCCTTACAATCTCGATTTTACAATCGAATTCTCAGGAAAATCGATCAGATGGCGCAAAATCGCTCCGAGCTTTGCCAGTTACAATCCGTTGGAAAATATCAGTCCACCAGGAATATTATGATGACACGCTAAGGCATTTTTAGCTATTTTATGTCTTACTTATAAGATGCCTGACGCCGTTCGCTCGGAATGGAAAATTCAAGGAGAAAATGATGATTCCAAAATTGGAGCATTACAATATTCGAACCGGCGATCTCGAAAAGACAGTTCACTTCTATACGAAAGTCCTGGGCTTGCAGGATGGTCCGTTCCCAGCAGATCGCCGCTTGGGAGCGTGGCTTTATGACGTTAGCGGCAAAGCGGTTGTCCATGTAATTGCCGTCGATCCGGAGAACGCGGTTGAGGCTTACGAAAGAGTGAAATCATTCAGGGGAGAAATGGCGGGAACCTTCGAAGATTTTGCGTTCGGTGGCCGGACCGGCGCTATTGATCACATAGCGTTTGAGTGCACAGACTATGAAGATGTGGTGGCCAAATTTCGTGTATTTGGGATAGCCTACCATCCGAATGACATTCCCAGCATGAATTTCCGGCAAATATTCGTGAAGGATCCGAACGACGTCACGATTGAACTGAACTTTCGATGAGCGGTCTTATCGCAAGTGGCCTTGGCCGGAACCTGCGCGGGCGATTATCGCACAAAGCGGCATAATTGCTCAAAAAAACCAGCTTGTCCCCGTTAGGCGGAGCCATACTATTCCCGGCGTCCAACATTCACATCCGGTGAATACCCCGCTGATTGGAGGTGAAAATTTCACCCGAGCGGGGACGAGCGGAGGGAAGCAGCATGCGCATGGAAGACATGATCCTGGTCAGCGTGGACGACCATTTGGTCGAGCCGGCCAATACGTTCGAACGTCACAGCCCGGCTAAATACCGGGACCGTATGCCGCGCATCATCAAGGGGCCGAATGGCGAAGACATATGGACGTTCGAGGGGAAGAAGCTTCCCACCTTTTCAGTCAATGCCGTGGTCGGTCGGCCCTATGAGGAATACGGCTTTGAGCCGACCGGCTTCGATCAGCTTCGCCGCGGCACTTATGACGTTCATGCGCGGATTGAGGATATGAGCGCCAACGGCGTTCTTGCGAGCATGAATTTCGGATCGTTCCCCGGGTTTGCCGGACAGATCTTTGAAAGGGCTACGGACAAGGATCTCGCGCACGCGGCCCTTCAAGCTTACAATGACTGGCATATCTATGATTGGTGCGGTGCCTATCCGGACCGGCTGATCCCGCTGGGCGTTATCCCCAACTGGGACCCTGCGCGAGCCGCGGCGGAAATTCGCCGCTTGAAGAAGCTTGGCTGCAACGCCATCTCGTTTCCGCCGAATCCCACCCAAACCGGCCTGCCGAGCCTGCATAGCGACTTTTGGGACCCGATCTGGAAGGCGTGCTCGGACGAGGGGGTCATCGTCTGCATGCATATTACCGACCCGCGGGCCGCGGTGCCGGCGATGGATTCTCCGGTCGATGTGTGGATGGCCAATATGCAGGTCACCATGTACGCGACGGCGAGCGACCTCACGTTTTCGCCAGTCTTAAGGAAATATCCGAAAATCCGCTTTGCCCTTTCCGAGGGCGGAGTTGGTTGGATACCGCATTTCTTGGAACGCATCGACGCTGTCTACAAGCGCCACCATTTCTGGACGAACCAGGATTTCGGCGATCGCAAGCCGAGCGAACTGTTCCTTGAACATTGTTACACGTGCTTCATCGAGGATGATACCGGAATAGGCATCCGTCACCGCGCCAGCCTGGATAACATGACGTGGGAGTGCGACTATCCCCATGCAGACACGACCTGGCCGGATTCGCCGGAAATATTATGGAAAAGCATCGGCAATCTGCCTGAGAACGAGATCGACAAGATCACGCATCTGAATGCGATGCGGGCTTTCCAATTCGACCCGTTCAAATTTCGTCCGAAAGAGAACTGCACGGTCGGCGCGCTCCGGGCCGAAGCCGCGCATATCGATGTCCGCACGGTCGCGTCCAAAGGCGGCATTCCGGCCGCGCGCCATAAAGGCGTCGTCACCTTCCAAGACCTGGTTTCACAATTGTCCGATAGGATGCCGGTTGCCGCAAATCGATAATCTCGCGTCCGCGTCCGCCGGGTCGTCCGGCGGTGGCTTACAAGATCGATAAACGGGGGAGAGAATGGCCGAGAAGTGGGATGCCTGGCTGTCCAAGGCCATGCCGCTGAAAGTGGGCGTGATCGTCGACATGGGCGAGCGGGTGGGAGGGACATTCCCGCTCGTGTGCGAACTGGTACGGCAACGCTATCTGCAATCCGGTCGGCTAGGCCGCGATGTCGAGTTCATCTACAAATTTCCGCGCGGCGCGCCCACCGGCCTCATCGAGAACGCCGCGAAGGCCTATCACGAGTTATGCGACGAAGGCGCCCTCATCGTCGTCGGGTTTTGCCAGGGCGATAACACGATCGGGGTATCGCCCCAGGCCGAGATCAGGAAGGTTCCGCTCATCACCTTGGCCGCGCCGGTCAACCACCTGTCCGAGCACGTATTCTGCGTCCCATTCGGGTCGATCCGCGAGGACGCCTTGATGTGCGCGAGCTGGCTCGCCAAGCAAGGTTGTAAGAAAGTGACGCTCACCTATGACCGGATGCACCATTCGCGGATTTACCTCGACATCTTCATGGCGCACGCGGCGCGGTTCGGCCTGAAATTGATGGCGGCGGACCGGCTGCCCGTGCTGATGGGAGAGGAAGCGGAACAGGCGTTTCGCGAGACGGTCGCCGCGCACCGCGCGATGAAGCCGGACGGCATCGTCCATATGGGCACCTCCGATACCGCGACCGTGCTCGCACGCGTCGTCACTGAGTCCGGCTGGGATGTACCGCGCATCATGAACTTCACCTTCGCCTACTCGGAATTTCCCAATTACACGGCCTTTTATGAAGGCTGGGTCGGAACCAGCATGGTCGACGACGCGAACCCCACCATGCAGCGGCTGCTCCGCGACTACGCCGCGGCATACCCGGACAAGCCGCCACCACAGCCTGAACTGGTCTCGATATTCCACGACGGCGTCACCGCCGCCTTGGAAGCCGTCGCGATGTCCTCGCTATACACGCCGCACGGACTAAAGGAAGGAATCGAGAAGGTACGTATGCTGCCGTCCGCGATCGGCGGCTCAAGAAACGTCATTTCTTTCGGTCCCCACGATCATTGCGGCTTGAGGGGCGCGGACCTCATGGTGTTCCGGCGGGTCAAGAACGGTCAGCGGATCATGGAGGGATACTACCAATCGCCGGATTGAGGCTGGATCAAGCCGTTGCCATGAGGCAAAGGCGGATTGTCGGCGGCGGATGCGGCGTCTAAGCCTGGGGTGGCATCGGCCAACAGACAAAGGAGAAGATAATGGGACGATTGGACAACAAAATCGCCCTGATAACCGGCGCGGGCGCGGGAATAGGGCGCGCGATGGCACTCCGCTTCGCCGAGGAAGGTGCGAGAGTCATCGTCTCGGATATCAAAAATCACGAGGATACTGCCGCGATGGCGAGCGGCAGCATGGTTCCTGTTACGTGCGACGTCACCGTTCCGGAACAGGTGGCCGCCCTGTTCGCGGAATGCCGCAAGCAATTCGGCCGCTTGGACATACTTTGCAACAATGCCGGCATCGCGCGGGGCGGCAGCCGCCTTCACGAGGTGTCGCTGAGCGATTTCGATGCGGTGCTGGACGTCAATCTTCGCGGGGCGTTCGTCGTGCTCAAGGAAGGTCTTCGTCTCATGCTGGAATGCGGCGGCGGCTCGATCGTCAACACCGCCTCTATCGGCGGCTTCAAGGCGTCGCGGCGTCTCGGATCGTACGGCGCCTCAAAAGCCGCCCTGGTGATTTTGACGCGTCAGGCTGCGCTCGAGTACGCCGAAGACAACATCCGGGTAAACGCGCTTTGTCCGGGAACGACCAAAACGGCCATTCTCGAAAATGCCGGGCCGGAACTGGTGGCGGCGCTGGAGAAGACCATACCGCTTGGGCGATTGGGCCACCCTGACGAGCTTGCCAATGCGGCCCTCTTCCTGGCCTCCGACGAAGCATCGTTCGTGACCGGCGAATGCATGATCGTCGATGGCGCACGCTCGATCAACTGAGCCTGCTGGAGAGAGAATTGAAGACGACGAACCCGGCGGAACTCGCGGACGTTTCCGATCGCGTCCTCATAAGGGAAGTGATCGGCCGCTATTTTTATGCTGTCGATCGCGGCGATTGGGCTGCGCTGGCATCCTGCTTCGCCGTTGACGCTCATTATGAAGCGGCGGACGGATTCATCGATGCGCACAGCCGCGATGCCATCCTCGAAGTCCTGACGGGCGGTTCGCCGTATGCCGAACGGAGCCACGTGATGAGCAGCGTGGAGGTGGTCACCGACCGCGACACCGCGAGTGGCGACACATTTGCGATCGCATATCTGCTGGACGGCGGCATCGATAAAGGCCGGTTTATGGTGCGCGGCCTACAGTATCTGGACAGCTTTGTGCGAACGGCGGACGGTTGGCGCATCAAAACCCGCCGGCACATCACCCGCTGGCAGTTCGATGCACTGGCCGTTCCTCCTATGCGCCCCAAAACGCTGGTCCGGTAAAGGCAGGTTTGGGACGCCGTCGGTGAACTTAGATGGTCCCCCAGGGCAGCCGTCCGAAAGGACGCTTGATCAAGCCTCGCGGCCGATTTTCCAGCTGAAATGGTTATGAAAGCTGCGATTCGATCTTAGCCATCTGGCTTCGATAGAGCCGGGGTTCCTCGGCGTTGCGCGGTGTGTAGAACGGTGAAAACACTTTGAACAGACGCGGCAGCATCATCCGCGCGAACCGCTTCGAATGAGCTTTTTCACGCGCGAGCGACTCTGCGCGCTCCGCCTCCGTCATCTTTGCCCGATCGCACTCCAGCAAATATTGGCGAACTTGCTTTGAAAAGCCTTTCAAATGGAAAAACTGATACAAGAAGCCATATATGCGCATGAAATAGCCGCCAAAGAGCGCATGAAAGACGTCATGGCAGACGGTCCGATGCTCAAACTCCTCCACCAAATGCCATTTCCAGAGGCTCACCACTTCCGGCCGCGCTCCCTCGATAAGATCTTCCATTCCGCCCAGCCATGTCAGCGCGCCAGGCGGCCCGAGCGTCTCGAATCCCTCGCAATACGCACAAAGAAACGCCAGCGATTTGGTCGTAAACAGCCGCTCGAACTCTGCTATGAAGTGGCGTTCGAAAGCCGCCACATCATAGCCGTTCCGCGGCAGGATCTCGTTGAAGCTGGCGTGAAGAGAATAATGATTGGCTTCCTGACGGATGAAAGTCCGGATGTCGTCCTTGATCCGGATTGTCTCCGGATCAGTGCCCTTCATTTCACTCGCGGCCCTCGCCATGACCTTGTTGAGAAAACGTTCGAGATGGGGGATCCAGAGCGAGCTTGCATTGTACGATTGGGCGAATTCGGGAATCTTTGCCCAATGCGCGGGAGTTTCCGAAAAATCCAGAACCGGGCGACGAACCTTCATTTGATCAGCACCAGTGTATGATTATGGCCCAGTATAAGTGTCTGGCGGTCAACCGTCAAAAAATCCGCGCAGGCCAGAGGCGAAGTGGACAAGCCTACGGATGGCATCGACGCTGCTGTTTTGTGCCGATTCTAACATCACCCTCGGCGGGATTCCCGCAATTTCGATAATCCGAGATTGTTCTATTGCGTTCCCGGCGTAAGCAGGCGAATAAGCAAAGCCACGCGCTTCACTTGACCGTCATATGCAACGACCATAGATTCAGCAAATCGCTTGGCAGACTTCAGTCAACGTTGCGGCGATGCAACAATGGCGAGTTGTCCTTACCCGACAAAAACGATTCTTGCAGAGATTTCGCACCGGAAATCAGCCGTGGAAAAAGCGGGCGGCGATAGGAATTGGCTTCCAAGAAACAAGGACCTTGAAATCCCATGAGCGAAACCGCCGACTTCGTGATCGTGGGCGCCGGAAGCGCCGGCGCCGTGCTGGCGTCGCGCCTTTCTGAAAATCCGGCCTGCCGCGTGGTGCTGCTAGAGGCCGGGGGCAAGGATTCGAGCATCTATGTCGGCATTCCCGCCGGCAGCTTCAAGCTGATGTGCCGCGAAGGCGCCGACTGGAGCTACCCCACTGAGCCGGACCCGTCGCTCGGCGGCCGCCAAAGCATCTGGTCCGGCGGCAAGATGCTGGGCGGTTCCAGCTCGATCAACGGGATGGTTTATATCCGCGGCCAGCGCGAGGATTATCAGCGCTGGGTCGACGCGGGCGCCGTCGGCTGGAACTGGGACGACATGCTGCCTTATTTCAAAAGGTCCGAGAAATACAGCGGCGCCCCTTCGCAGTTTCACGGCTCACACGGTCCCATGCCGGTCGGTCTTCCCAACGAAAAGCACCCGCTGGCGGACGTATTTATCGAAGCCTGTACGCGCTTGGGCCTTCCCCATCGGGATGAACATTGTGACGGCAATCAGTTCGGGATCTATGAGAATCTCACGACGGCTGCGGGCGGCACGAGGCAAAGCACTGCGAGAACTTTCCTTCGCGTTGCCCGAGGCCGCCCAAATTTAAAAATCCTGACAGAGGCCCTGGCCGACCGGGTCATCCTCGAAAAGGGGCGCGCCGTCGGGGTACGCGTCATCCGCAAGGGAACGGTTCAGGAATTCCGTGCCCGAAACGTGATCATAAGCGCAGGGGCGATCGCCTCCCCTCCGATTCTCATGCGGTCAGGCATCGGCCCCGCCGCGCACCTTCGAGACATGGGAATCCCGGTGGTCGCCGACCTGCCGGTCGGTAAGAACCTGCAGGAACATTGCGGCTATACGACGAGCAAGTTCGTCAATGTTTCAACCTATAACAGCCCTTTCGGTCCGTTCATCATCGCGAAGAATCTCGCCCGATGGATTTTGACGCGAAAAGGACCAATGGCTTCCGCCGCGGTTCAGGTCATGGGCGGAATGAAATCCTCTCCGTCGGAGCCGGAGCCCGACATTGGCTTGAATTTCTTGCCGCTCGCAATCGACATGGCGCGGGGAAAGCCCGAGATGCACCGGATCCCGGGAATTACCGTCGGGGCGACATGCATGCGACCGGACAGCCGCGGTGAGATCCGTCTCCGCAGTCAGGACCCGCATGACAAGCCCGTCATCGATCATCGCCTTCTTGGCGATGACCGGGACGTCGCCCGCCTGATCATCGCCGCAAAGTTTCTTGAGCGCGTATTCGGGACCGAGCCCCTCGCCCACCATATCATCGGGAACTACTTCCCAGCCGAAATCCCGGATAATGATACGGGGTGGGAACAAGCCGTACGGCAATTCACCAACATTGGATATCACCCTGTCGGCACTTGCCGCATGGGCGGCCCGGATGCGGTCGTCGATCCTACGTTGGCGGTTCACGGCATTCCTGGCCTCCACGTCGTGGATGCTTCGGTTATGCCGAGACTCGTATCCGGCAATACGAATGCCGCCACCATCGCGATCGCGGAAAAAGCCGCCGACCTGCTGAAGCCCGACTGATAGAGGTCCGGCGGGCTCCGGAATGTGGGTTATTTCACTGTCGCGTCGCGGAGTCGGTAATAAAATCCGGTCGGATCGTTTTGGACTGTTTCGAACCGGCCTTTGAGGTCGAGTTCGGCGGCCACATCGACTGGGATCGGCTTGGATGCGGTAACCAGCAAAAAGCTTTCGGGCCCGGCTCCAAAACAGAAAGGACAGGTTCCCGGCGTTCCGGTCAGTATGAAGCTTGTCACGGTCGTGGCATTATTGAGGTTGATCGGCACGATCCAACCACGGACCGTCACCTGCTTCCCATTGAGAGCCACTAACGGCGGCACAAAATCGACGGTCGATTGCTCGCCGGCCACATGCGTTTTCACGTTCTGCAAATCATCCCACGACAGCTCAGGCTCATCGGCCCGTGCTACAAATGCAGCAAAGTAAAGCGCCGCGGCGATCAAGCAACAGGTTAACGTTCGCCGCCTCATCCCGGGTTCTCCGCGAGTGCGACCGACACCTCGTTCCGGTAGGCCGTGATCGCAGGAAACAGCGCAGCCGCGAAACCGACACCCAGCGCCATCGCAGGAATCAGCCATTCCGATGGACGCCAGCGCATGCTCATTTCCGTCAATGCATTCCCTGCAGGAACTCCTTTCACCATCGCCCATGCGGCTGCATGGCCGAGCGCCAATCCCATGGCCGCGCCAATGAGCGTGAGCAAAACCGCCTCGATAAGCACGATTGCGAGTAATTGGCCGCGGGATGCACCCAGCAACCGAAACACCGCCATTTCCTGACGACGTTCGCGCATTCGGGAAATAAGCGCGATCAACATGCCCAGCCCGGCCGAGACGATCAGAATCCCAGCGATCACCCGGAAAACATTAAGGCCGAATCCCAGCAGCGAGAATAGGCGCGCAGCCTCCGCAGCCGGTACCGCAGCCTGCATCCTGGTTTGCGTATTGATCTGGTATGGCATCGTCACGACGGCCAGTGGTGTGCGCACGTGCAAAAGCATTGCCGTGACCTCCCGGGGAGGCGCTTGACCTGCAGGCATATCCGCCTCCATGCCGGTATGGTGAGAATGTTCCTCATGCACCTTCCACACGCTCTCGACCGGGGTCAGTGCAAGCCGGTCGATGACGCTTCCGGTGCGCGCCAGGATCCCCGTTACCCTGTATGGCAAAGCCGCGTGGAGAGGGCCGTTACCGCTTACGCCGTGGGCACCAACGAACGTATCACCAATGCCCAGCTTCAGGCCCCTTGCGGCATCCGCGCCCAGTACGACCTCCATCGGCTGATCCCACATGCGTCCCTCAGCCAATTTACCGTTATAGAAATCAAGGTAATCCGACGTGGTTCCGACAATGCGATAGCCCTTGACGGAGTCGCCCAGCGCCATCGGCACGCCGCGCTCGACCATCGGGTTACGCAGCAGCGCTTGCGCCTCATCCAACGGAATATTGCCGGTGGGAATATCGGCCTGGAAAACCGTGGACAGCACAAGTTGAAGGGGGCTGCCCTTCGCCCCCACGACAAGATCGATTCCGTGTGCATCGCGGACAATCCGGTCCGCAAGCGCCCCGCCAAACAGGAACAGAAAAGTCACTGTTCCAAGGCCAAGCGCCAACAGAAAGCAATTAAGCGCGTGCGTAAGCCGATTGTCGCGCAAGCCTGCAATAGAAAGGGTGAGCAGATTCATCTACCCTCCCCTCAGGTTGATGACAGTCGGCACCTGTGCCTTTACTCGGCTGTCGTGGGTGGCGATCACAAGAGCGGCGTTCAGCCTGCGGCTTTCGCTCAGCAGTAACTGCAGTGATGTCTCGGCCGCCGCGTCATCGAGGCTCGAGGTCGGTTCATCCGCCAAGAGCAACTTCGGACGATTGATGAGCGCCCGGGCGATCGCGGCCCGCTGGACCTGACCGCGCGATAAGCGCGCGGGCCGCTCCTCGGCGAGATCAGCAATCCCCAGAACCTCGAGCATCGATCGCACCGCGGAATGATCCGCCGGATTGCCTGAAAAATATTGGGCGGCCAGCAAATTCTCGCGAATTGAAAGGCGAGGCAACAGCTGAAAGGATTGCAGCACGATGCCGATCGAACGGCCCCGCTCGTGGTCACGCGCCGCACCGCTCTGCAAAGCAAGCTGCGTGCCGGCAATTTCGATGCGACCGGACTGCAATTCCAGCAAACCGGCGATAAGCATAAGCAGAGTCGTCTTCCCACAGCCCGAAGGGCCTATGAGGGCGACGACGCTTCCCGGCCCTTGCATCCAGTCGGGAAAGCAGAGCGGCGGCCGTCCCGCGTAAGTGTGGCTGACCCCGGCGACGGCGAGGACGCCGAGCCGTCCCGGATCAGCCATGGCCATGAACCCACCATCCGACCAGGAGAAGCCCGATCGCGGCGGTCCAGCTTCCGGCCACGCGAATCGCGACCACCGTCCACATGCGCCGCAACGGCAAGGCCGCCGATGCAGTCAAAGCGAGCAACACGAAGATCGATCCGGCGCCTCCGACCATTGCCAGGTAACCTGGCGGGTCGGGCTCCGCCGACATCCGGTACGCGGCTCCGCAACACAGCCCCAACGCGACCGCGACGACGACGACGAGGGGCGGCGACAATTTCCAGTCGGCGGCCAGCAATCCGCCGGCGAGAAGGAAACTGACGGCGACGAGCAACTGCTCCAATCCGGCCCAGGGATATGCCCCCACAAAGCTTGCCGCCGCCCAGGCCAAGGGCACGACGAACAGAACCCAGCGGGCAAATATCGGTCCACGGCGCCCGGCGAACAGCGCCAGGGCCATGATCGGAAGGAACTGCTCCGGGCTGAGGACGAAATGATAAATCCCGTCATAGACCGGCCCCAGGCCGGATGAAACGAGATGAGCCGATGCGGAGACAGGAATGAAAGGCAGCGCCGCCCCGAGATATATGCCGTATCGCTTCACAGCGCGCTCCACAGAAACGACAATCCTCCCAGCGAAATTCCTCCCCCAGCCAGGCGCAGCATCTGTCTTCCCCACGGCCAACGATGAATGAGCCCGACGGTGATACCGCTGGCGTGCAGCAGCCCGGTCGCAAGCACGAAACCCAGGCTGTAGAGCAGTCCGCTTTCACCCGGCGGCAATTCCGCACCATGCGCATAGCCGTGATAAAGACCGAACAGACCCACTAATATCGCCGCCAAATAAAGGCGTGGGCGGAATTCGAGCAGCACTGCGGCGCCCAGCAACACACCAGATAGCGCAATGACAATCTCGGGTCCCGGCAGTGGCAGGCCGACCAATCCCAGGAATCCGCCGAAAGCCATGACCAGTGGGAAAGTCACCGGCAGCACCCAGATTGCAGGCGCTCCCAGCTGAGCACCCCACAAGCCGACTGCAACCATCGCGATAACGTGGTCCAGGCCGGACACCGGATGTTCGAGACCGCTCAGGAACCCGATCGCCTCGCCGCGCACGATGTGCGCCTGGGCAGGCGAAGTCAGTCCGAGAATCAGGGCAGCGCCAAAAGGCCTAGCCGGTCCCTCTTCACGCCCCGATCCCCAGATAGATTGCGAGCCGCTGGAATGTCCAGAACGCACCCAACACGCCGACCGTATAGGTCGGCAGGAGCGCGACCGGACGCGGCCAGTATATTTCCATCAGGCGAAAAGCGCGCTCAAGCCCAACTATCAGAAGGACGAACCCGAGTTGGCCGAACTCGACGCCAAGGTTGAAGAACAGCAGAGCTATCGGAATCTCGCTTCTGGGCAACCCCATCGCCGTCAACCCGCTGGCAAAGCCGAGACCATGCAGGAGCCCAAAGGCGAACGCGACGATCCATGGCCGCCGAAGGGCGAGACTTGTTTCGCCGCGGCCGGCGCGCATGATTTCGGGAGCCAGGAACAGGATGGACAGGGCGATCGCGGCATTCAACGGCTGGGGCGGGACGTGAACCAGCCCCAGAGTCGCCGCGGCCAGGGTGATGCTGTGGGCGAGGGTGAAGGCGGTGATGGTTTTCAGCAATGTCCAACGATCGCGAACGATCAGCAGCAATCCGAGAACGAACAGCAAATGGTCGATGCCCATCGCTATATGCTGAGCCCCGAGGCGCAGATAGGTGAACGCGTTGAGCAACATCCCCTCCCCTCCGCCGATGACCACGGAGGTTTCGGTGGCGTGG
>Ga0105240_10008076_pt1 | contig 15123 bp, 13 predicted proteins | sample KBSC54metaG_FD_80426 | JGI IMG/M metagenome (GOLD analysis project Ga0105240, IMG submission 80426) | Corn rhizosphere microbial communities from Kellogg Biological Station, Michigan, USA - KBS C5-4 metaG | ecosystem: Host-associated > Plants > Roots > Rhizosphere > Soil | place: Michigan, USA... | reverse complement strand
CTTCCACGGGCGCTCGCCCATGAAATGCAGGCCCTGCATCGCCATGCGCGCATCCCAGAAGAAGAGGATGTCGAAGCCGGAGATGAGGACGTCGTTGGGGTAATGGCGGGCGAGGAGGGTGTTAGCCCTCTTCCCTTCCTCAGCCCTCTCCCTTGAGGGAGAGGGTTGGGTGAGGGTGTCCTGCGCTTCGGAGTGCGGGCGCTCGGCTTCGCCTCGCTCCCCCTCACCCAACCCTCTCCCCGGTGGGGAGAGGGCTTCTTGGTCCGGCCAGCCCAGGGTGGCGAAGGGCCAGAGGGCGCTGGAGAACCAGGTGTCGAGGACGTCGGTGTCCCGGGTCAGGCGCTTGTTTCCGGCCAAAGCCTGCGCCTCGGCTTCGGTTTCGGCGACGTAGACCTGGCCGTCTTCGTCATACCAGGCGGGGATCTGGTGGCCCCACCAGAGTTGGCGGCTGACGCACCAGGGCTGAATATTTTCCAGCCAATTGTACCAGGTCTTCTTCCAGGTTTCGGGGACGACGCGGATGTCGCCCGAGCGGACGGCTTCCAAAGCGGGCTTGGCCAAGGTCGCGGCGTCGACATACCATTGGTCGGTCAGCCAAGGCTCGATCACCACGCCCGAGCGATCGCCGAACGGGGTCTGGATCACGCGATCCTCGACCTTTTCGAGCGCGCCGGCTTCCTCGAGCAATTTGACCACCGCGTCGCGCGCCTCGAACCGGTCGAGGCCGAGCAGATCGGCAGGGATCAGGCCGTCGGCAGTCTGCGTCACGCGCGCGTCGGCATCGAGCATGTTGAGCATCTCGGCGGGCTTGAATCCCGCGCGCTTGCCCACCTCGAAATCGTTGAAGTCGTGGCCAGGCGTAATCTTGACCGCACCCGAGCCGAGCTCCGGATCGGCATGTTCGTCGGCGACGATGGGGATCAGGCGGCCGGTGATGGGCAGGCGCACCTGACGCCCGATCAAGGCCTTGTAGCGATCGTCATCCGGATTCACCGCGACCGCCATATCGGCGAGCATGGTTTCGGGGCGCGTGGTCGCGACCGAGATCGCACCCGATCCATCGGCCAGCGGATAGGACAAATGCCAGAACTGGCCGTTGCGCTCCTTGGTCTCGACCTCGAGATCGGAGATGGCGGTGCGGAAATGCGGGTCCCAATTGACGAGGCGCTTGTCGCGATAGAGCAGGCCTTCGCGGTAGAGCGCGACAAAGACGTGGAGGACGGCGCGGCTGAAGCCCTCGTCCATCGTGAAGCGTTCGTTAGCCCAATCGCAGGACGCGCCGAGACGGCGGAGCTGGCGCGTGATCTGGCCGCCCGACTGCGCCTTCCATTCCCAGACATGCTCGATGAAGGCGTCGCGGCCCATATCCTGCCGCTTGAGCCCCTGGGAGGCGAGGTTGCGCTCCACCACCATCTGCGTGGCGATGCCGGCATGATCGGTGCCGACCACCCACAAAGCATCCTTCCCCTGCAGGCGCGCGTGGCGGATCAGGATATCCTGCAGCGTATTGTCGAGCGCGTGGCCGATATGGAGCGAGCCGGTGACGTTGGGCGGCGGGATGACGATGGTGAACGGCTCCGCCGTGTCGCGCGCGGGGCGGAACTGGCCGGTGGATTCCCAATGCGCGTACCAGCGGGATTCGATCGAGCCGGGGTCGAATGTCTTGTCGATAGTCATATCGCGAGCGGCTTTAGAGACTGTGGCCCGCGGATGCGAGGGGGCAGCGCCCACGAGGGAGAAAAACAAAAAACACCGGATTCGAACTTGATGACTTTGCGGACGCGGCCGGCCCCGGCGGCGGCATGCTCATGCGCCGCGCGATTTGATCGAGATGACAAATGTACGCTCTTCACGTAATTTCCTTGACTTTTAAAGGAAGGTGTGTACTCTATATACGTACTATTGTCAAGACAGATCGAGAAGGATGCGGGCGGTGGATGGGAAGGACGTGATCGACGTAAAGCGGCTGCGCGAGATTGCGGAGCAGGCGGTGGATCCGTGCGTGACGAGCTCGGCTGTGGTGGCGGCGTTCTGGGGCGATATGAGCGGTGGCGCGATCGACCGGCAGGCCGGCTATGACGCGGTGCGCGATCATGTGCAGGACGTGCGCGATGGCGAGCTTTCCGGCGTGGAGGCGACGCTGGTGGGCCAGGCGACCGCGCTCAACGTGATCTTTGCGGAGATGGCGCGGCGGGGCCAGGCGGCGCTGAACCACCCGGGCAATGCGGCCGAGCGATACCTGCGGCTGGCGATGCGGGCGCAGGCGCAATGCCGCGCGACGCTGCACGAGCTCAAGGATCTGGCGGACCGGCCGAGCAAGGAGAGCGAGGAGGCGCCGAAATACACTATGATCAAGCGCATCATCGTCTACCCGCCGGAATATGACGATGAGGGGCGCGTAATCGCCCCCGCGCGCGAGGTGGACAGCGCGGACGATTGGCTGGCGCGGAACAACGAACGGCCGGCCTATGGCGATGACTAAGGGTTGGACGGACGAACGGCGCGCCGCCTATTCGCAGATGATGAAGGCGCGCAAGGCGTGGACGCATTCGACCGGGCCGCGGACGGCGGAGGGGAAGAAGCGGGCGAGCGGCAATGCCAGGGGTAAGGGGTGCCGGCAGCGGCTAGAGGCGGCGTTAGCGCCAGTGGAGGCGTTGATGCGGGAGTGGGAGATGGAGCGGAGCGGGAATTAAAGGCGGCGGGCGACGGTGTCCATTGGCATACAGGAGCCGGCATCTGTGGGCTCGATCTACGCAGATTTTTTGCATGTTCAGCCAACGTGTAAAGAAAATCCGATTTTCTTTACACTTCGCCAATGCCTTACACCGTCACCAACCGCGCGCTGCCCGGATCATAAGTGTAGTCGGTGATCGTCCCGTCGCGGATTCGCTCGACGACTTCGTCGATGACCTGAAGCGGGACCAGGAACCACTCGCGCGGTTTCACCGGGTGGCCGAAGCGATCGTTGATCGTGATGTCGAGCCGAGCGGGCGCGAAGATCTTGTGGAACAGCGCTTCGAGGCGCGTGCGATTGACGTTGTAGAGCTTGTAGGTTGCGACCACCTCGACCGGCGCAAGCAGATAGGTCGCGTCCGTCGCGGCAGCCGCTATGCGCGCCTCGACCGATCCTCCCGTCACCCCGATCTTGTGGAGCACGCTGCGGTTGGCGGCAACGGTCGGATGATCGGAGTCGCTGCGCAGGACATATACCGTGCCGCTTGCCAGATCTTCGTCTTCGCTCTCGCCTGAAAACAAGGGGCCGGCCGAAGGCTCGGTAATCCGGCGCCCGGCCTCGTCCTTGTAGAGCGCGCGCTGGAGCGAGCGACGAAGCAGGTTGCTCTCCGTACCGTTGGAATAGACGACGCGCAGGCGGGCATCGGTCTCGCCATTCGGGGCGCGGAAGGTGTCGCCCACCTCGGCGACATATGCGATCTGGCCGCCGATGATGAAGAATTGCCCTTGGGTGATGTCGGCCTTCAGGAACCCTGCGTCGCGGACGAAAGGCCGTGCCGACCTGATTCCGGCGTCGAGATCGCGCTGAACCTCACCGAACAGCGGTTCGAACCGTTCGAAGTCCTCACATCTGTCTCGCTCGGCGATCTCCTCGGCGGCGCGCTTGTCCGCGCTCGCCCGAACGTGGCGAAGTGCAGTGATGCTCTCGTCTCCGGCCGCACCTTCAAGCTCGGCGGCCAGATCGTCGAGACTGAACTCTGCCGGCTCTTCCCTGAACCCTGCCTGCGCAGCGGTCAGCAGGCCCTGATGGTCGAGGGGCGTGAGAAGCGTCCGGCATTCGTCCAGTTCGCGCAGGCGGTCGAGCCGTACCGCGTAGAGGCGTTCGAAAATGTCGCGGTCTTCGCCGTGTTGGGGCGCGCGGCCGTGCTTTTCGACATAATGTTGAATTTCTTCAAAGCCGGCGATGATGCGCTCCTCGCGCGGCGAGCGGCCCTGCGCCTTCGCCGGCTGGGCGAAGTCGGCCAACTCAGCGGCAAGATCGTCCAGGTCGGTGCGGTCAGCCATACCGGCCTTCGCTTCGATAGCGCATGAAAGCCGCTGCCCCCTCCGCCATCCGCTTCTCCCACGCATCGGAAGAGGTGATCGAGGGCAGCCGGCCCCGTTCGCGCTTGAACCTGCGAGCCCGGTCCGCGAGGCTCACCGCCTCTTCCGGCGTGATATTCGTGCGCTTGGCGGCGATGGTGGCCGCGACATGCTTCAAACTGTCCTCGCTCATCGTCTTGGCGAGGATCGAATAGGCTTCCCCGAACGGGTTGATGCGATCGATCAGGTCGATATCCAGCTCGCGCACGTCCATCGCGAACTTTCGCACACCCTCCACCAGCGCCATGTTGCGGCTCTCGTCACCCATATTCGAGGCTGAGGCTGCCTGCTTCGCCTGCTGGGTCAAAGTCAGCGCGGCGATGGCATGCTGGCGCACTGCCTCGTGATCCTCCTCGTCAAGTTCGGGGAATCGGTCGCGGATGATCTTGCCGAGGCGGACCTGCGTCAGCTCTTCGGGCACCAGCTCCTCATCGAACAGGCCGCGCTCGATCGAGGGCTTGTCCTGCACGAAAGTGGCGATGACCTCGTTCAGGTCCTCGCGACAGATACGGGCCGCTTCCGGGCTCTTCGGTTCGGCCAAACCCTTGATCTCGATCTGAAAGACGCCGCGCTCGCGGTCGAAGCCCACGTTGCACTTCGCGGGATCATAGCCGCCCTCGCCATAGTCGAAACCGGCGGTGGCGGCGTTGACGGCCGGGTTCTTGGGCTTGAACTCGAAGCGCGGCGCCAGAACCTGCTCCATCAGCAGGCTGGCCGCGATCGCCTTCAACGTATCGTTGACCGCCTCGCGTACCAGCTCATCGGACGCATCCACGGCCGCGATCAAGTTAGTGAACCGCGCGCGCGTCTTGCCAGGCGCGTCGCGCGTGGCGCGGCCGATGATCTGCACGATCTCGGTCAGGCTCGCCCGATAGCCCACGGTCAAGGCATGTTCGCACCAGATCCAGTCGAAGCCCTCCTTGGCCATGCCGAGCGCGATGGTGATGTCGACATGATCGCGGTTATTCTTCTGCGCGGGATCCTTGAGTGCGGCGGAGACGCGATCCCGCTTGGCGCCGTCGTCGTCCACCAGGTCCGCGATACGTAGCGTTCGACCATCGGGCGTCCTGACCAGTTGGAAACCGGTGGCGTCGTCGGTTCCCTGCCATTCGCCGAGCGCCTCGATGATGTGCTCCACCTCCCTGATCTTGTCCTTGGTGCTCTCGCGCGAATTGACGTTGGGAATATGGATGATCGTCTTCTCCGCCGGATCGAGCACGGCGAGGATGTCGTCGGCATAGGCGCCGGAGTAGAAGAAATAGCCGATGTCGAGCTGCTTGAGATACTCATAGCCGTTGAGCTGCTCGTAATAAGTGTAAGTGACGCTGGCGAACTTCGACTCGTCACCGGGCGACAGCACCGCTTCCGCGTCCCCGCGGAAATAGGAACCGGTCATCGCGACGAGATGCACCTTGTCACGCGCGATGAACTCGCCGAGATGGAGGCCCAGCTTGTTGTCGGGGTTTGCGGAGACGTGGTGGAACTCGTCCACCGCGATCAGCCTGTCGTCGAATGCGTCGACGCCGAACCGATCGACGGCGAAGCGGAAGGTGGCATGGGTGCAGACAAGCACCTGATCGTCGCTCTCGAGGAACGCACCGACCGATTTGACCTTGCCACCATCCTCCCCCGGCGCATTGCACAGGTTCCAGCGCGGCGCGACGTGCCAGTCCGCCCAAAAGCCGTGAGCGCTTAGCGGCTCGTCGTTGAAGCTGGCACCGATGCTTTTTTCGGGTACGACGATGATGGCTTGCCGACACCCCTGGTTGGCGAGCTTGTCGAGCGCGATGAACATGAGCGCGCGGCTCTTGCCCGATGCCGGCGGCGACTTGATCAGGAGATATTGCTCGCCGCGCCGTTCATAGGCCTGCTCCTGCATCCGGCGCATGCCGAGGGCGTTGGACTTGGTGGAGCTACCGGTGCGAGCGTAGGAGACCGAGACGGAAGGGACGGATTTCTGACCGTTGCTCATGCACGCCGCTCCGTGCGCAGCTGGTCGGCGGTGACACGCACCGGCTTGCCATCCTTCACGATGACGATTTCCGTATCGGTCTGGATCGCGGTGTTACGGGCCACCTCCGCCGCGCGGCGCATGGCAGCCAAGGACGCACGCAGGTCCGGATTTTTAGCCTTGGACAATTCCTGCCGCGTCATTGATTCTCTTCCCATTCGAGCATCACAGGTTCAGCCCCGCCATTGTCGTACAATGCCCAATCGTCCACCGCCCGCTTGTAGTGCCTTTGAAAGTTGTTCCAACCCAAGGCGAAACGGCGGCGGATGACGGGCTCAGGGATGTCGTGGCCGCCCTGCCGCACGCGCGCGGCGACGCGCGCTACGGCCGTCTCCACATTGGGCAGCATCAGAAAGAACAAGCTGACCCGATAGCCCTGCGCCCTCCACCCAGCGATCCGGCGCAGATAGGTGAGGCCGGACAAGGTCGTCTCAAAGGCAAAGCTTTCGCCCCGCCGCGCGCATTGATCGATCTCTTGCAGCATGAGGCGTCCGGCCTTGAGCGCGGCGGCTTCCGGCGCGAAGGGCGCGAGCCCGGCGGCGATCAGGTCGGCATTGATGAAACGGGGAAGCTGCGCCTCGGCCGGCAGGAAGGAGCGGGCGAAGGTGGTTTTGCCTGCACCATTGGGGCCGGCGATGATGATGACCTTGCGGTGTGGCGCCACGGCCGTCATGCCCTCGCCTTTCGCGCCGGCTTAGTCGGGGCGGATGCGGTCATCCTGGTATAGAGATCGAACAGCTTTTCCAGCCGCTCGGTATCGTTCTTGAACCGCCGGCCGATATAGATACGCTCCAGCACTTCGTCGTTGCGCTCGTGCGCGGTGCGGAGGTCGTCGGGCATAGCCTCCGGATCGTAGAGATCGGCGATGGTGGCGGGGAAATGCGCCTCGCGCGCCAGCAGGATGTCCTCCGCGCAGCGGGTGAGGTCTGCCTTGTTCTTTTCGGTGAGCGTCGGGACGGGGAAGGTGTTCCAGCCGAGAGTGTTGGAGTAGCGAAAGTCCGTTTTCATTTTGCCACAGACGGTCGCGATCCAGACGAGATGCAGGCGCGAGGCGATCAAGGCCATGTTCCAGAGCGGGGCGTCGTAGAGGGCGAAGGCAAGATTCGTGAGCGTGGTGTCGTTGCCCACAAGTCCGACCGGCAGGTAAGGACGTCGCTCAGAGGATACGCCCGCGACGACGATCGTGCGCTCGCTGCCGATGCGCATCAGCTTGAGCTGATGTGCGCGCTTCGCGAGCGCGTTCGCGCCCTTGTCAGGGCTGGCGAGGCGGAGCTGTCGCACCGCGTCAATTCGAGCGAGAAGAGAAGGTATAGACCGCGCCTCCTCGAGATGGTCGTCCTCAATCCAAACGCACAGTCGTTCCCGTCCGCTGATGAAATCCTCGGAGCCAATTATACGCCGAATGAACCTACGGCGTTGAGCGTCGGTGAGCCCAAGGCTAGGCAAGTCATAGGTCTGCAACAGTAGGTTGCCGCCGTCGCTTGGCTTGTTGCCGAACTCCATCGGGGTCAGATCCGCGATGGGAGTCGCTTGCTTCTCAACGATTATTGGGGGTCCAAGCGTTAGGTACGGAGAGATGCACAGGCCCTCGCGACGGCTGACGGCGCCCTCCTCGCTATCGTCAAACAGAAAGCGGAGTCCAGGCGGCGAGCGCGACAGGCCGATAATCGCGACGGTCACGCCCGCTTTGTTGCTGGCGAGGTTGGACCAGCGAAAAGACGTATGAGCGAAGACGATCTCCGCGCCCGCTTTGAAAATGATCGGCCAGAGGATCGGCACCGACTGACCCTGACAAATCGAGTTTGTGCTGACGAAGGCGGCGGCGCAAGGCGTAGCCTGCATGTAATCCACGGCCTTGATGAACCAACCTGCGACGTAATCCAGAAAGCCGGTCGACGTTGTTCGTCCGCGCAGCACTTCTCGAACATCGGCCTTCTGCTCTGCCGATTGCCAGGTGGAGCCAATATACGGCGGGTTCCCGCAGATGTACGTCTCTCCGCCCTCGTTCTCGAAGTCGATCTGCGCCTGATCGAGCAGGGTGTGGAACAGATCGTCGGCGTGGTGCTTCACCCCCGTCCCGGTCGGCGGGCAGATACTCAGCCAGTCGAGCCGGAGCGCGTTGCCGCAGGTGATCCAGTTTTCCGCGTCGAGCGGCAGGAATTCGGCCAGGGCCAGCTTCTGCCCGCGATAGAGCACGTCGGCCTGATATTCGGCGATGATCAGCGCCAGGCGCGCCACCTCCGCCGGGAAGTCGCGCAGCTCGATGCCGCGGAAGTTGGTGAGCGGAATATCGGACGCGAGCCCGGCCTCGCCGCGCCGCCGGTTAATCTCAGCCTCGATCTCGCGCATCTGCTTGTAGGCGATGACCAGGAAATTACCGCTGCCGCACGCCGGATCGAACACGCGGATGCGGGCCATGCGGTTGCGCAGGTTGAGCAGCTTGCGCGCATTGTCCCCCGCCTCAGCCAGCTTCTCGCGCAGATCGTCGAGAAAGAGCGGATTGAGCACCTTCAGGATGTTGGGGACGCTGGTATAGTGCATGCCGAGCGCGCCGCGCTCTTCATCGTCGGCCACCGCCTGGATCATCGAGCCGAAGATGTCGGGGTTGATCTTGGTCCAGTCGAGCCCACCGATGTGGATCAAGTAGGATCGTGCGATCCGGCTGAAGCGCGGCACATCGAGGTTACCCGAGAACAGGCCGCCATTGACGTAGGGAAAGGGCCGCGCCCAGCGCGCGATGCCCGCCGCCTCATGATCCTCCTTGCGGCTGTTCATCGCGCGGAACAGCTCGGCGATCACCTCGTGGGTGTTGGACGAATCCCGCTCGCTCATCTTCTCGATGGTGCCGGTGAAGGGATAGGAGCGGTGGAAGATGTCGGTATCTTCCGCGAAGAAGCAGAAGATCAGCCGCGCCATGAAGTGGTTCATGTCGGGCCGGCGCTCGGCAGCATCCCAATCCGGGTTATCTTCCAGCAAAGTCCGATAGAGCCGGTTCAACCGGCTGGTGGCACGAATGTCGAAGCTGCTCTCGCGCAGTTGCTTGACCGTGGTGATTCCCGCCAGCGGCAGGAAGAAGCCGAAATGGTCCGGGAAGGCTACATAGTCGCAGGCGACCGTCTCGCCAGTCTCGATATCCTCGGCCTCGAAGGTGTCGCCATCGGTTGCGAGGACGAACTTGACCTTGGCTTTGACTGTCGCCGGGCTGACCTTCAGCCGGCCCAGCATCTCGCCGACGGCGCCGAGCTGGGCGACGGCGATGTGGATGTTGTTCGTCTGCAGAACGCCGCCAACGTCGGAGCGGTTGGATGCACCGGTACGCAGCCGTTTGATGGTCGTCGGCTTGTTCCCGAAGGCTTCGAGGAACGCGAAGGGGAATTCGGTAGGGTCGAATGGAGTTTCGGCGAGCGCCGATACGGCTTCTTCAATTTCAACAGCGTTCATTATATGGAATACCTAGCGCTAACGCGCTCCCTGCCTTGCACCTCCGCAGCTTAAATGTTCCCCCCGGATTCGTCATGCTGGTTATCCCCAGAAATCTAGGCGCCCGCCACCACACCCTTGACGCCTGAAAATCCGGTCCAGCTTACCCAACCGTTCCAATCATTCCCGACCGCGCCAGCAGCGCCCCGGCAAGGATAACACTATTAGTCTAACTTATCGCTGACGCAAAAGGGCATGCGCAGGATCCAACCCGCGCATGCCCCTTTGCCGAGCCCCGCCGCCCCTCAGCGCGCGTCCGCGAGCTGTGTGGTGCCGGTGGCCTGGGCGATCGCGGTGGCGCGCTGGTGGGCCAGGGCGACATAGGCGGCCTTGCGGCAGCTCTGGGTCACCGCATCAGTGATCGACCCGGTCGTCACCATTTCCGGGCACACGCTTTCCACCGCGGCGCGGAGGCGGCGGTCGAACTGCCTGACGTCCTTCGCCTGGCGCAGATCGAGATCGGCGTAGGAGACATGGACGATCCGGGTCGCCGCATCCGGCTGCGCGATGGCGGGCGCGGTGGTGGCGAGAAGGATGGCGGTGGTGATGATCTTCAACATTGTTGCATTCCTCTGCTTGCTTGAGAGGCCCCGTATCTGAACCCGAAAGTGCTGTGACACCAACAAGGCGATGGACATCAAATAGAAGCCAGGCTTATAGTTTGAGCATGTCGCGCATTCCCCCGCTCGCCGCCGTGCGCGTGTTCGAGGCCGCCGCGCGTCACGGCAATTTCAGCCGCGCGGGCGAAGAACTGGCGATGACGCAATCGGCGGTGAGCTATCAGATGCGGCTGCTGGAGGAGCGGCTGGGCGGGCCCCTGTTCGTGCGCCAGGGGCGGGGCATGGTGCTGACCGCTTTGGGCCAACGGATCGCGCCGCAGGTGATGGAGGCTTTCACCCTGCTCGACAAGGCGTTCGCCGCCGCGCGCGCGGAGAATGACGCGATCCTGAGCATCACCGCGCCGCAGACATTCGCCACCAACTGGCTGTCGGGCCGGATCGGCGATTTCAACCTGGTGCGGCCCGATCTGGCGGTGCGGCTGAACGTGACCGACACGATGGTGGACCTGGGCTCCAGCGAACATGATGTCGCCATTCGCGGCATGCCCGCGCGCGGATCGCCCGAATGGCGGCTGGCGCCGGGGCTGATCGCGCATTTCCTGATGCGGATGCCGGTCACGCCGCTGGCGCACCCCAATTTCCTGGCGCGGCACAGGCTGGAGACGCCGGCCGACCTGGAAAATGTGCCGCGCATCTCGCCCGAGGACGATTGGTGGGATTTGTGGCATGAATCGCTGACCGCGCCGGATCCGCGGACGCAGAAGCATTCGGGCATCCGTTTCGAATCGCAGATATTGGACGGGCATGCCGCGATCGCGGGGCACGGCATCGCGATATTGAGCCCGCCGATGTTCCAGAGCGCGATCGAGGCGGGGCAGCTGGTGCAGCCGTTCCGCCAGGTGGCTTATTACCGGAACAGCTTCTGGCTGGTCTATCCGGAGCATAAGCGCAACCTGCCCAAGGTGCGCGGCTTTCGCGACTGGCTCGTGGATGCGGTGCGGCGCGCGGCGGGGGAAGACCCCTATGGGATATTGGGGGAGCCGGCGGCGGTGGCGTGAGGCCTGGGGTTCGGACCCTAGCTCCGCGCCGCGACCGCATCGCGGAGCGCCTGCACCTTGCGGTTGAGCTTGCTTAACTGCTCGACGCTCATGCCGGAGCGGGCGAGCAATTCCTCGCCGAGGCAGCCGCACCGATCGCGGATGTCGTGGCCGCGGGTGGTGAGGCTGACCAGCACCTGGCGTTCGTCGTCGGGGTTGCGCGCGCGGGCGAGGAGGCCGGCGCTTTCGAGGCGCTTCACCAGCGGGGTGATGGTGGAGGATTCGAGGCCGAGGCGATCGGCGATCTCGCCAATGGTGCGGCCGTCCTGCTCCCACAAAGCGTGCAGCACGAGATATTGAGGGTAAGTGAGGCCGAGCGCGTCGAGCATCGGCTTGTAGGCGCGGCCGATCGCCATGCTGGCGCTGTAGAGCGCGAAGCAGAGTTGCTGGTCGAGCGGGAATGGGGCGGACATGGGTGGTGGCTCCTTTTCCTGTGCGCGGGCGCCGCCTTCACTCGTCGTCATTGCGAGGCGGAGCCGAAGCAATCCAGGCCTGCGCTTGCCGTACGTGCGGGCCTGGATTGCCGCGGCGCTGCGCGCCTCGCAATGACGACATCTGCCGGGTGTCGTGCGCGGGAATATATATCGCGATAATTTTTATGTGGACAAGGGGCGCGCGAATCGCTAGATAATCATTATCGCGATAATGATTATCGTGATCTATATAATGCATCAGACGAGGAGTTTCGCCATGTCGGTCAATGTTCTCTACACCACCCGCGCCACCTCCACCGGCGGGCGCGACGGCCAGTCGCGTTCGGAAGACGGGCGGTTCGCGGTCACGCTTGCCACGCCCAAGGAACTGGGCGGCGCGGGTGGCGACGGCACCAACCCAGAGCAATTGTTCGCGGCGGGCTATTCGGCCTGCTTCATCGGCGCGCTCAAGGTGGCGGGCGGGCAGCTCAAGCTGCGCGTGCCGGCGGAAACGACGGTCACCGCGACGGTGGGAATCGGGCCGCGTTCGGAGGGTGGGTTCGGGATTACCGCCGATCTGGCGATCAATCTGCCCGGCGTCGATCGCGCGGACGCGGAGAAATTGGTCGCGGCGGCGCACCAGATCTGCCCTTATTCGAACGCGACGCGCGGGAATGTGGATGTGGGGCTGACGATCGTTTGAGGCGACCTCGCCGGACCGAAGAAGCGCTCTCCCCTTGTGGGAGAGGGATGGGAGAGGGGATCTGAATTTGCGAGCGGTAGCTCGCGCATATAGTCGCGGCGGCGGGCATCGAGCCCGCCTCCGCGCCCCCCTCTCCCCACCCCTCCCCCGCAAAGGGGGAGGGTTTATATTTGTGCTTTCACCGCGGCGACGATCTCATCGATCGGGCGGAAATTATAGGCGCGGGGGCGGAAGACCACGTCCTTATATTCGAGGCGGCAGATCGCCGCGATATCGAGCGGCGGCACCTCGTGCGTGCGGGGGCCGCGCCACAGGACGAGCTGGCCGTGATTGTCGGTCACGGTCGCATAACTCCAGTCGAGCAGATAATCGCGAATCCAGAAGACCAGCTTGAACACGTCGCCCATCCACGCCTTGGGCTCGATGGGCCCTGGCGACATGCGGCGGAACTTGGCGCTTTCCTCCACATCGCGCAGCGAAGCGCCGTAGGAGGTGGGCAGCACGTCGTCGATCACGATCGCGCCGCCCGGCTTCAGCCGCGCGATCGCGTGGATCAGGTCGCGCAGGGTCTGGTCGAACAGATGCAGCCCGTCGAGGAAGATCAGGTCGAAGCTCTGGTCGCGGCCCGGGCCGGTGAACCAGGCGTCGCTGGTGATCGGATGATAGGCCGCGTCCGCATTGGCGGGATCGGCCGCCGCGGCCTGGATATCGAAGCGGAAATCGGGATCGATCGCGACCCGGCGCGCGGCGCGAACGGCATGGAAGGTCGCGCCCTCGCACACGCCGATCTCAAGATAATCGGGCGCCGCGTACAGATCGAGCAGCCGCTGGATGACATCGGATCGCTGGATATCGTCGCTTCCCATGACAGGGCGTTAGGCAAGGCCGCCGCCGCGAGCAACCCGAAGCGCGGCACGCACAAAAAAGCCGCCGGTCCCGTGTGGGGCCGGCGGCCTTTTCTGTTCAGGCCTGACGAGTCAGGCGCTGAGGACTTAGGCGAACGAAACGCTGGTCCGCGGACGGCGGCGCATCGCGGCACCCATCGCACCGAAGCCCATCAGGGTCAGCGCCCAGGTCGCGGGCTCCGGCACCGTACCCGCAGGCGGAACCGCCAGCGACGCCGCAACCGAATAAGGCGAACCGCTGGTGCTGCCGAAGGTCAGCGTAAGCGAGGTCGCGGTCGGAGCGTAGCCGAGGAACGTGTCGACCGTGCTGCCGAGCAGGTAAAGCGAGAAGCTGCTCGAATTCGGCGCGCTCGCCCAGCTGACCGTCTTCACGCTGTCGACCGAGAACTGGAAATTGTGGCCGGTGCCGTCGGAAAAGGTGAAGAAGTTGGCGATCGATTCATTGATCGTCGAACCTGCAACCGACGAGAAGCCCAGCACGCCGTTGAGCGAACCGAAGCCGTGGTCCGCTCCAGCGAAGCCGCCGATGCCCGAAACCTCGAAGGTTCCGCCGGTGGTGGCAGTGAAGGTGTTCGGATTGACGCCCAGGTCGATCGTCGGATTGAATAGGCCGACAAAGGTGACCTTACCGTCCGGAATCTCGGTAGCGTATGCAGGTGCAGTGAAAGCGGCGGCAACGAGGCCGGCCGCGACGAAACGCGACATCATGCTCATGGATCATCCCCAAATGATTGCGGGGACTTCATACCGAAAGTTTACGAAAAATAAACCTAAAGAATTGTTAAATTTCCTGTTTGCGACGAAACGAGCCAGCGACACAGACGGGCTCCAGCACACTATAGGCATGGTTTAAATAGATCTATTTCGGATCTTTCAAGTTTTAACCTTGTTTTAAAAGTGTCATATTTCCAATTTAACAATGATGCTGGCAATAAGTTACATTAACTTATGCAGATCGGTGGCCTCAATTCCTTAAGGAAAAGTAGGGAGGTGCACCCCAATATTTTAGATCGTGTCGAGATCTAATATCCGTCCAATTTCAGCGGAGCCCGAAAACCTGCCTATTTTCCAACGGCTTCACGCAGCACGATTGCGGGCGGAAAAGGTCCGATCGAGAACCGGAATGAAGCAAAGGTGCAATCCGACCCGGCGGAGTCGCCCCGCACAGCCGGGCGAGTCGCCGGGCGCCACACGTTCTCCGCGCGCGGCTAGCGGGATAGAAAGAGACCCTGTTTCGCGCGAGCAGGCGACGTCACGCCTCCGGCATGGCGTCAGTCGCCGCTCCGCGCCTTCACGCGCCGGTTCAGGAAATCCTCGATCGTCTTCCAGCGGTGCAGCGACGGCAAGGTGGTGAAGCCGTGCGTCTGGCCGGGATAGACCGCCATCTCGAACAATATGCCCTTGTGCTGGAGCGCGGCGTACATCGCGGTCGAGTTCTCGAACACGACATTGTCGTCGGCCATGCCGTGCACCATCAGCAACGGATCGCGGATCTTGCCCGCATCCGCGATCGTGTCCGACGCGGTGTAAGGCGGCTGGCCGAGATAGCGTTCGGTGTAGAAGGTGTCGTACAGTTCCCATTCGGTCACCGGCGCGCCTGCCACGCCCGCGGCATAGAGGCCGGGATCGGTCTCCAGCATCTTGAGCGTCATGTAGCCGCCATAGGACCAACCGAAGATCGCGATCTTCTTCGGATCGACGAACGCCTGCTGCTGGAGCCAGCGCGCGGCCGCGGCCTGGTCCGCGACCTCGGTCGAGCCCATTGCGTGGTAGAGGCTGTCCTCGAACGCCTTGCCGCGATTGGCCGAGCCGCGATTGTCGACCTGGAAATAAATCCAGCCCCTGCTCACCCAATATTG
>Ga0105240_10008070_pt1 | contig 15132 bp, 11 predicted proteins | sample KBSC54metaG_FD_80426 | JGI IMG/M metagenome (GOLD analysis project Ga0105240, IMG submission 80426) | Corn rhizosphere microbial communities from Kellogg Biological Station, Michigan, USA - KBS C5-4 metaG | ecosystem: Host-associated > Plants > Roots > Rhizosphere > Soil | place: Michigan, USA... | reverse complement strand
CGTCATGATGCCGTCAGCCGGCAAAGTTGCGGGATCCGTGGGATTAGCTCGGTAGGTACGCACGGTGCCGGTGACAAAATCGAGCCGGTCGAGCCCGCCAGACATCGTGCCAACCCACAACACGCCGGCACGGTCGCACAGCAAGGCCATGACGCGATCGTCACTAAGCTTAAGTGGGGTGTCGCTGACGGTGCTGTAATGGCGCTCGTGACCGCTACGCGAGTCTATTTCGACCAGTCCCGCGCCTATCGTTCCAACCCACACTCTGCCGGCGCCGTCAGCGGCGAACGAGCTCACGGCGGTATCGCGGAATGCCGAGCTGCGATAGTGTCCCAATTGCCAGCTGTTGGGATTCCAATGGCTGGCGCCTCCGGCCCGCGTGCCTACCCAAAGAACTCCACCCCGGTCCTGGTAAAGAGCCATCACATAACTGTCGCGCAGGCTGCGCGGATCGCTCGGGTCGTTGCCGTAGCGCACGAACGTTCCCGATGTTGGCTCGAAAAGATCCAGACCGTCGGCGGTGCCTACCCAAAGCCTCTGGGCATCGTCCTCGAGAATGGACCAGACACGATTATGACTCAGTGAACGCAAGTCTTGTGGGTCGTGCCGGAACGCCGTCACATGCCCGGTGTTTGAGTCGAGGCGATTTAAGCCGCCACCAACAGTGCCGACCCAGAGCGCTCCCGTATGATCCTCGTGGATGGCGCGCACATGTATGTCGGTAAACACCGCACCACTAGCCGAATCACCGTAGTTGAGGAAATCGTCCGTGGCGGGCTGATACTCGCTCAAGCCTCCATCGGTTCCCACCCAAATCCGGCCTGCGCGGTCGGCATAGAGAACATATACGGCGTCCGCTGGGAGAGAGCGCGGGTCGCCGTCGCGATGGCGAAAGTGGTGTACAGAGCCCGTGCGCGGATCGAGCAAGTCGAGCCCCTGGTCCAACGTGCCGGCCCAGACGCGGCCACGAGCATCGATGAGGAGCGTGCGAACCGTATCGCTCGCAAGCGACTGCGGTTTATTAGGCTCGTGTCTGAAGCGCTGGAAGCGGTCGGCGCGCCGATCCCAGCGCTCTACCCCACCGCCCGCGGTGGCCAGCCATAGATCGTGATAAGCGTCCTCAGCGACGGCCCACACATAGTCGCTTGCCAGACCGGCATCGTTGCCTCGCTCGCGACGGTACTCACGGATGGAGTAACCATCATAGCGGTCGAGGCCGCTCTCGGTTGCGAGCCAAAGATAGCCCTGCGAGTCCTGCAAAATACTCATGACGGTGCTTTGGGAAAGCCCGTCACGCATGGTCAGATGTTCGAAATACAGCGGCCGCACGCCTGGTACTGGGGCGGTCAGCGCGGGTGGATTGGCCAGCGCCACATTGCTGGCCAGCGCGAGAACGAGAGACAAAGTCACGACCATGGCGACGTTCAACCCCTTCGCCGTGGTCGTGATGGAAACCGCGCGCACAACGAAGGCACCCTTAAGAGTGCGACCCTCCCCACTTCGCATGAGCGCGCGCCACTCCCCTTATTCCTGGCTCGGAAGGCCGGTGCCGTTGTTACCGTCGGGACCGATATAACCGTCACTCCATGTGTAGCCGTCGCTCCAGGTATAACCATCGCTCCACGTGTAGCCGTCGCTCCAGGTGTAACCATCACTCCATGTGTAGCCGTCACTCCAGGTGAAACCTGTACCGGACGTGTAGCTGCCGTTCCACAGCAAGCCATCGCCCAGCAGCGGAACTCCGACCAACAAGTTGCCAACGAGCGGCAGACTCTTGACGACGGGCACCAAGCCGCCGAACCCGAGCGAAGTGAGCAGCGAACCGGTGGTTACAGTGCTGGAGGAGGGGCTGGAGCTCACCGCCATGATGTAGTAATTGCCGGATGAGTCCCGGTTGGCGCGACCGCCGAAGTGCTTCAATCCGGCCACATCCAAGGCGACATTGAGGCCGGTGTTGGCGCAGCCCGAGGCCGTGCTGTAGATGGCATCGTGTGCGTTTACCAGGCCAGCGCCTTGTTGGAATACCGTATAGGCGAGCGTCCCGTCGGAGTTTACGGCCGGGTGTGCGCCAGACATCAGCCGGCACTTCACTTGGTCCGGAGTCAGAAGCGGGTTCACTTGGAGCATCAGGGCGACAACGCCGCTCACCACCGCAGTCGCTTGTGAGGTTCCCGACATACTGAATTCGTTATACGTCGAGTTAAACCACTGCGGGAATTCCTGCGCCAGAGCGCCGTTGCTGGGCGCGTAGGCAAGGACGTGGCCCCCCATGCCGACCACTTCGGGCTTAACGAACCCTTCGTAGGTTGGTCCGGCCGAGGAGAAACTCGCGAGCGAGTACTGCGGCACCTGCATCGGCTTGTAGTTATCCGTGACCGCGCCGACCGTGATGACGTATGGAGTGTTGCCGGGCGCGACGATCGTCATCGGCGACGGACCAGCATTGCCGGCGGCCGCCACGACCACAATGCCGGAGGCCCAAGCCGCCATGACCGCCTGGTCGAGCGGGTCATCCCAATAGGGTGACTGCGGCGGCGCGCCCAACGATAGGTTGATGACCCTGATGTTGTAACGCAACTTCTGGTTCACAACCCACTGAATGCCGCGAATTACGTTGAAATAACTACCAGCGCCTGTGTTGTCGAGAACGCGCACCGAGACGAGGTTCACCCCTGGCGCCACACCCTGATATTTTCCGCTGACCGTGAGACCACTGCTCGCGATGATAGAAGAAACGTGCGTCCCGTGACCGTAGGGATCCCCAATGTTGGTGCTGTAGGTTGTAAACAGCGGATATGCACTCGGCTGCTGCTGCGCCAGCAGCACGTCGTACTGGGCTAGAATGCGACTGTTGCCGTTAGGCGCAGTCTGCAGCGGCCCATGTTGGCTCCACAATCCGGAGTCCAGCACGGCGACCGTGACACCGTTGCCGGTAATTCCGCCCGTCTGCAAGCCGGTCGCAGCCACTTCGGTCGGATAGTAGGTTTCCGGAAGCGCCTGGGTAAGGGAGCTGGCCTGGACCTGTGTGTCCTCGAAAACCCGTAACGCAGGAATGTCACCCGCGCTGAGAGCCGCGAGCTCCCGCGCATCGAGCGAAGCCCCAACCGCGCGGATAATGCTCAGGTCACCCGTCACCAAGCCGCCGACGTGTAAGACCGCGCTACGCGCGATATCGGCCGTCGCAGCCTGCACGATATATGGGCTGCGCTCGCCCACCGGCTCAACGCGTTCTACAGGGGCCGCCTGTGCCATTACAGGTTTCGCCGGTACCGGCGCCTGCTTCACGGGAAGATGAGGAGCAGCCGGCGGTGCTAACGGCGTGCTCTTGCGTACGTTCATGTACATGGGCGCCAGCAACATGCCGACGGCGGCGGCCGCGAGTAGATAGCGCCCTGTCCGGGTCATCGTTGTCATACGGGCTTCCAGGTCTCTTGGCGAGGCATTTACCCCGCGACCTTTGTACCGGGCGGAACGTCGCAAAACAGTGACACCGGCGGCGTCCTCTCAGCTTTGCGTGTGACACAAATCACAGTGCCCACGGCCCCGCCGGATATGTAAATCCAAACATTGGGTGTCCTGACATAACAAGGAGGCGTGCTGTAGTGCAGCCGGCGCCGGAAATGGAACGAGTCTATGCCTGCACCGTGGCAATGGAACTCGACGAGAGCGGGCGTTGCTCCTTACCGCGAACCTATAATCCGCGCCATGCCGCTATTTTTTCAGCACTGATGGCCCAGTCCGCCGCCGATCGGGCCGCCGCATCTGCGTGGGTGCCCTTCCGCCACCGGACGTTTACGGTCATCTGGGTCGGCACGGTCGTTTCCAATATCGGTGGATGGATGTCCTCGGCGGCCTCCGGCTGGCTCATGACCCGTCTCGACTCCAGCCCGTTCATTGTGGCCATGGTGCAGGTGGCCACCAGCCTGCCCATGTTCTTGTTCGCCATACCGGCCGGAGCGCTCAGCGATATTGTCGACCGCCGTAAGTTTCTTATGGCCGGGGAACTGGCCATCATGGCGGCCGCGGTCGTGTTCGCCATCCTGGTGACCCGGCATCTCATCACGCCCGTCAGTCTCCTGATCATGACGTTCATCGTCAGTACGGGCTCCGCCATAACCGCGCCTGCATGGCAGGCGGTCGTAACGCTGTTGGTTCCCAAGTCGGACCTGCCGCCCGCGATTGCGCTCAACAGCGCCGGTGTGAACGTCAGCCGTGCAGTAGGCCCCGCGTTGGGCGGCATCGTCGCCAGCGCGCTGGGTATCGCGGCACCATTCTGGTTTGATGCATTCAGCAATGCCGGAGTGATCGCTGGGCTTTGGTCGTGGCGGGCGCCATCGAAAGAGCGCACGCGTTTGCCTCCGGAACGCTTTGGCAGAGCGATTGTGGCCGGGCTGCGCCACGCCCGTTATAACCCCCATCTGAGCGCGACATTGATTAGAGCGGCGGCCTTTTTCGTGTTCGCGAGTGCTTATTGGGCCCTGCTGCCCTTAATCGCCCGGGCGCAGGCCAACAGCGGACCCACGCTATATGGAGTTCTCCTGGGCGCTATAGGGGCAGGCGCAGTGGGCGGAGCATTCTTGCTGCCGTGGCTAAAGACGCGGATGAGCGCGGACTGGTTGCTGGCAATGGGAACCCTCGGCACTGCGGGGGCCACTGCACTATTCGGACTATCACGCGTGCCTGCACTCGCGTTGACTGCAAGTTTGATCGCCGGTGTGTCGTGGATTGCTTCACTCGCAAGCTTGAATGTCTCCGCGCAGGTGGCGCTGCCCGAGTGGGTGCGGGGGCGTGGTCTTGCGGTCTTTGTAACCGTGTTCTTCGGGGCCATGAGTCTTGGCAGCGTTCTGTGGGGTGAGGCCGCCGCGGCAAGCGGAGTACCACCGGCGCTGTTTCTAGCGGCTGCCGGCGCTGCGATAACAGTCCCGCTCACCTGGAAGTGGAAGTTGCAAACCGGCGCGCAGGTGGACTTCTCACCCTCAATGCATTGGCCCGCGCCGATCACCACCCACGAGGTAGAGCACGATCGTGGCCCGGTGCTCGTAACCGTGGAGTACCACATTGATCCGAAAAATCGGGCGGCATTTTTGCGCGCGTTAGGCCGCTACGCACGCGAGCGCCGTCGCGACGGAGCATACGAATGGGGTCTGTTCGAGGATCCGGCCCAAGAGGGCCGCTTCGTGGAGACGTTTCTTACGGATTCGTGGCTGGAGCACTTGCGTGCACATGAGCGTGTGACCAAGGCCGATCGACTGGCGGAACAGACCGTCTGGCGTTTCCTCGTCGATGGCCAGCCGAAGACGACGCATCTCATCGGCGTGCAGCCGGAGGATTGATGAGCGTGCTCGTCCCTACCGCGCTGTCGATTCTGCATTCGTTGCTGGCTGTCGGCGTCACCGTGCACGTGCTGCTTTACAAACGCGAGACCACCACGAGCGCTGCGTGGATTGGACTTGCATGGCTAGCACCGATTCTGGGCAGCGTGCTTTATCTATTACTCGGGATCAACCGGGTGCGACGCCGCGCTATAAGTTTGGGACGCCGCCCGACCGACTTGTTGGATGATTCGACCGCCATGGCGGGGCGCAATGATCATCTAGCGCACCTCGAACGCGCCGGACATCGCATAACCAACCGGCGGACTGAGGCAGGCAACTCGATCTCGGTACTGCATAGCGGTGATGAAGCTTACCCACTGATGATTGCGGCGATCGAAGAGTCCCGGCGTAGTGTGGCGCTGTCGACCTACATTTTCCGGGCCGATGAGGCCGGTAGTAAGTTCATTGATGCCCTAGTACGCGCGAGCCGTCGCGGTGTTGATGTACGCGTCCTCATAGATGGCATCGGTGGAGGGTATTTTCTTTCGTACACGTACGCTCAGTTGCGCCGCGCTCGAGTGCCGGTCGCGCGGTTCATGCACTCTTCCCTCCCCTGGCGTATGCCCTTTCTCAACCTGCGAAGTCACAAGAAAATCCTGGGGATCGACGGCCAGATCGCCTTCGCCGGCGGACTGAACATTGGCGGCGAAAACCTCACGCGCAACCGTCCAAAGCATCCCGTAATCGACACGCACTTCAGATTCGAAGGGCCGGTGGTTGCGCAGCTAGTCGAGGTCTTCGCCGAGGATTGGTCCTTTACAACCGGCGAACAGCTTGCCGGTGAGCGTTGGTTTCCGCAATTACGCGCGAGCTACGGCGGTACTAGCGTCGCGCGCGTGGTGACGTCCGGCCCGGATCAGGACTTGGAGAAAATCGAGTTCATGATTCTCGAGGCCATAGCGTGCGCACGCTCTTGCGTGAGAATCATGACTCCGTACTTTCTTCCGGACGAACGACTCATTACGGGACTCGCCCTCGCCGCATTCAGGGGAGTCGCGGTCGATATTGTGCTCCCTGAACATAGCAATCATCCCACGTTGGATTGGGCGACCCGCGCCCAAATCGGCCCGCTGCTCATGGCCGGCTGCCGCATCTGGGCTCACCCGGCTCCGTTCGATCATTCCAAGCTCATGAGCGTCGATGACACCTGGTGTTTGATAGGCAGCTCCAACTGGGACTTGCGCAGTTTCCGCCTGAACTTCGAGCTCGATGTGGAGGTTTACGACCCTGCGCTGGCGCGACAGATCAACGAGCTGATCATTGCCCAGCAGAAAATTCCGATCTCCACCGCTCGACTTAACGGACGCTCGTATGCGGTTAGGCTTCGGGACGGCGCGGCGCGCCTGATGCTGCCCTATCTGTGAAGCGGTTACCGTAGATTGGATCCAATTCAGGCGGCGTCCCGAGCACGGCTGCTGCGGAGAATGACCAGCAGACTACGGCCAGTACTGAGGATGTGCTCCTTAAGGTAAGGACCCGCACGATCCGCATCCCGCAGCGTGCATAGACGCAGCAGCTCGCGATGGTCTTTCTCTGCCTTGTCGAGGGCCTTGGTCAGAGACAGGTGCAGGCGGATATACCGCTCGGTTTGCAAATTGATGCCCTGGATTAACTGCAACGTCTGCACCCGGCCGGCTGCAACGTACAAGCTGCGGTGAAACTCCCAATTCAACCGTCCCCACGAGGCCACATCGCGGCGCTCATAGGAGCCCTCCAGCTCCGCCACAATTTCCCGCGCGTTATCGAGCTGTCCATCCGTAATCCTAGGCAGAGCGCGGCCCAGGATGTCGCATTCGAGAAGCGCCCGAAGCTCGAAAAGCTCCGCAATCTGCTCGGTCGGAATTGAGGTCACCACCGCGCCTTTGTGAATCTGCATGGTGACGAAACCCGCGGCTTCGAGCTGGCGCAGCGCCTCACGTACGGGCATGCGGCTCACGTCGTACTCTTGCGCGATTGCGTCCTGAATCAACGCATCGCCCTCCTTGAACTCACCGTTGAGGATCCGGTCTCGCAGGGATTCCGCCAGGGTCTCCGGCAGGCTTTGACGCTTGATTTTGTGGCTGGCAGTCAAATCGGCACCCCCCGGTAGACACCTCTCGTGCGGTTCTGTAGATTGTATCCAATTCCTAGAGCAACCGACAAACTTATCCAAGGGGAACGATCATGGCTGCACGCTGGCGCGGAGTCTTTCCGGCTATTACCACCAAGATGACCCCGGAGGGCCGGGTGGACCTCGAGGCCACTCAACGCAGTCTCGAGCGCCAGATTGTCGACGGCGTGTCGGGCCTCATTGTGTTGCCCATGTTGGGCGAAAATGCCTCCCTGAACTTAGGCGAGCGTGAAAGCATCATCCGCGCCGCGGCGGAGGTCGTTGCCGGACGGGTGCCGCTGCTGTCGGGACTGGCCGAGATCACACTCGACACCGCCAAAGCACATGCGCGCGCCTATCAGAGCTTCGGTGCCGAGGGACTCATGGTGTTTCCGAGCCTCGGATACAAAACCGATCCCCGCGAGACGGCCCCCTGGTACCGCAGCATTGCCTCGGCCTCCTCGCTGCCTATCATGATCTACAACAACCCTATCGCTTATGGCGTGGATGTGACACCGGCGATCCTGCAAGAGCTCACCGATGTCGCGGAGATCGTGTGTGTCAAAGAGGAATCAGGCGACATCCGCAGGATCACTGACCTGTCGATTGCGCTCGGTGACCGGTACAGCGTTTTCTGTGGTGTCGACGATCTCATTGTTGAGAGTTTGGCTCTGGGAGCCACCGGCTGGGTTTCGGGAATGACCAACGCGTGGCCCAAGGAGTGCGTCGAGCTCTTCAACCTATGTACCCAGCAGAACTTCACGGCGGCGCGCGAGCTCTACCGGATCCTCACGCCCTCATTTCATCTTGACACTCACGTCAAGCTGGTTCAGTACATCAAACTTGCAGAGCACGTAGTTTATGGCTCTCCCGAATGGACACGCGCTCCCCGTCTACCCCTGGTTGGTGAGGAGCGAGCGAAGGTTGTACAAATAGTGAGCGCTGCGATTAAAGCACTGCAGAAGCGATCAGCGCCCGCCGCTTAGCCTTCCTATCTAGGAACCGCCCGTTCGCACGGCCTAGGCGATAGCCCAAGGCGGGCGATTTGTGACGCTCGCCCTTCTCTCATCCCGTCTTGTGGGTAGAAAGGCTGCATGATGTGGATTCTTTGGGCCGTCATGCTCATCACACACGGCGCGTTCTCCCGTTGGGCCCAGACTGCCCAGCGGCACGCCATGGTCGGGCTGCTCGGCGACGTATTGCTCATTGCAATTGGACTCGTTACCTTGGATCAACTACAGGGGCTCGGCATCATCGACACCCTGCGCATTGGGTTGTTCTTCGCGGCTTTTGGTGCTGCCGGGCGTCACTTGATGGGGAGTGTGCTCAAGCGGGCTTAGATGGAAAAGCTCTTTATCTCAGCTAACTCGCTGCTGCAGGACTCGATGGAGCTCGCGCGGCTCATTGTGCGCAGCGGGTTGCGGCCCACCTTCCTGGTAGCCATGTGGCGCGGCGGAGCGCCAATCGGGATTACGGTTCAAGAGGTCCTCGAGTACCACGGGATTCACACCGACCACATTCCGATTCGGACCTCGGCGTACGCGGGAATCGACGCTCAGAGCAAGACCGTGCGGGTCCACGCTACCGATTATCTAGTCTCGCGTCTTAGTTACGAAGATGAGCTTCTGATCGTCGACGACGTGTTTGACTCCGGCCGCAGTCTTGAAGCAGTGCTTGCGGAGCTCAGACGGCGTTGCCGGCGGAATCTGCCGGAAAAGATCCGCATAGCCACGATTTACTACAAGCCCGCACGCAATCGCAGTGCGCTGGTGCCGGATTACTACGTGCGAACCACTGATAACTGGTTGGTCTTTCCACACGAGATCCAGGGCCTCACCCGTGAGGAAATCCTGGAGCACAAGCCCGTCAGTGAGGATTTTTTCGCGCCCACTCAGGCCAGATAAATGAAACGCGCAGTACACAGGCCCGCCAAAACGTAAAGCAACCAGTCACCGGATCGCGCCCGCCCGCATACCAACTTTAGAACCGCATAACTGACAATACCAAGGGCCAACCCATTGGCGATGGAATAGCTTAGGGGAATCACGCTTACCGTCAGGAAGGCCGGAATAGCGGCCACGGGGTCGGACCACTCCACCTCGGCAAGCGCGCTCATCATTAGGGCGCCGACCAGAATCAGCGCAGGCGCGGTTGCAACCGCGGGAATAGCCTGCACCACAGGCGCAAAAAATGACGTAGCAAGAAATAGCACTCCAACTACTACGCTCGTCAGTCCTGTCCGGCCGCCTACCGCGACGCCTGAAACACTTTCGATGTAACTGGTGACCGGGCTGGTACCCGCCACGGCACCCACCAACATTGAGGCCGAATCGGCCAACAAAATGCGATTCAGGCGGGGGACCGAGCCGTCCGGGGCGACCAGCCCCGCTCTCTTGGTCACTGCGACCAGGGTCCCGACATTATCGAACATATCAACGAACAGAAAGACAAAGACAATCTCGAGCAGCGACAGTCCCACTCCACCCTTAAAATTCAAGGCCGCCGGAATATCGAGCCTGAAGGCGGTCGCCGCCAGATCGGACAGGTTGTAGGCAGCCGGTGCAAAATGCGCTAGACCCAACATCCACGCTAGGATGGCGGTCACCAGAATGCCGATCAACATCGCACCCTGTACCGCTCTGGCCTGCAGCGAGCCGATCAAGAGCAACCCAAATATGGCGAGCCCGGCGGCAGGCGCCGTTAGCTTGCCCAGTCCAATCACCGTCGCCGGACTCGCAACAATAATGCCGGCAGCGCGCAGACCAATAAAAGCGATGAACAGGCCAATGCCGCCGCCCACAGCGGCAAACAATGAGCGCGGCAAAGCGGCGATAATCAGCCGACGCACACCAGCGACGGTCAAGAGAAGGAAGGCCACACCAGACAGGAATACGCACCCGAGAGCGGTTTGCCAGGGAAGACCCATGCTCTTGACGACCGTGTAGGAGAAGTAGGCGTTAAGACCCATTCCCGGTGCGAGCGCCAATGGGTAGTTCGAGAGTAGCCCCATGAGAATGCTGCCGAAGCCTGCCGACAGGCAGGTAGCAACAGTAACACCGGCGATTGGCATGCCGGCGTCACCTAAAATGAGCGGATTGACCACGACGATGTAGGCCATGGTCAAGAATGTAGTCAGGCCGGCAAGTATTTCGGTACGGACCGAAGTTCCATGCCCTTGGAGGTCGAATAGGTCTTTCACGACTGTACAGGTTCCAAGCTCTTCGCTTCTTTAGCTAAACTGCGGTCCCGCCCCAACGCTCACCCATGAGCACGAACATGAATGCTCGCCGTCTTTTTTGGCCTGCCGTAGTAGGAATCGCTCTCGCAGCCTTCGCGGACCTCTGTGCAGGAGCCGATGGCGGCACAAGGCGTAAGGTTATCATTGACCAGGATGCATTCGGTGTCGCCGGCTCGAACATGCAGGCCATCCTGATGCTCCTACAGGCTCAGGATGTTGAAGTACTCGGCATCACTATACCGACCGGAGATGGCTGGCGAGACGAGGAAGTCGCCAACACCCTACGACTGCTGGAGATCGCACAACGCCCCGAGGTCCCGGTGTATCCCGGAGCGGTATTTCCGCTTGTGAATACACAAGCCCTGGTGAAGCGTTGGGAAGGCCTGTACGGCAAGTTGTTCTACAACGGTGCATGGACCGAGGTGTGGCCCGAAGAAGGAGCCGTGCGCCGGACTCCCTATCATGCCGACCCTTATCTCGTTCCTCCCTCACCCGCGGGCACCCCAAAATTGAAGCCTGCACTAGGAACCGCTGCTGAGTTTCTGTCCCGCAAGGTACATGAGTTTCCAGGCCAAGTGACCCTCATAGCGGCAGGGCCGCTCACCAATTTGGCGCTAGCTGCACGACTCGATCCGCAGTTTGCGGCGCTCGCCAAGGAGCTCGTTTTCATGGGCGGCAGCTTCAATCCGACGGCCGCCGACAACGCCTTCGCCGCGGAATACGCCAACACACCGCGCCGCGAGTTCAACATGCGTTGGGACCCAGAGGCTTCCCATATCGTACTGCACGAGCACTGGAAACGGATTGTCGAGGTCCCGATCGACCCGACTACAAAAACGTTCTTCAAGCCGGAGTTCATTCGGGAAATAGCGCATGGAAAAGCGCCTTTCGACGCCTATCTCGGCGAATTCGGACAGTCCTTCCCTATGTGGGACGAACTCGCCGTCGCCGTCTGGCTCGACCCCTCGCTCGTCACTAGTAGCAAGCAGTTGTTGGTCGATACCAGCACGAACTTTGGTCCAAACTATGGTGATACGTTGAGCTGGGCGCCTGAGGACGGACCGGGCCTCGGCGAAAGGCCGGTGCAAGTGATATTCGACGTGGATGTGCCTAGATTTGAGCGCATGACCATCGACCTGCTGAGCGCCGCGCGCGCACCGGCGAAATTAAAATATACTGGCAAGACCCAACTAGGCCAGACTCAATGAGAATCGCAACGTACAACGTAAACAGCATCAACGTGCGTCTGCCGAGCTTGGTGCGCTGGCTCGGCGAAACCACACCAGATATTGTTTGTCTGCAAGAGCTGAAGGCTCCTCAGGAGAGATTTCCGCACGAGGCGATTCGCGACGCCGGCTACGCATCGATCTGGCACGGACAAAAGAGCTGGAATGGAGTTGCAATCCTTGCGCGCGGTGCCGAACCCGTCGAGGTTAGGAGAGCGCTGCCAGGCGATCCGGATGACGAGCACAGCCGCTACATAGAGGCCCATGTGCGCGGCATAACGATCGGCTGCCTATATCTGCCGAACGGCAATCCCGCTCCAGGGCCGAAATTCGACTACAAGCTACGCTGGCTCGAGCGGCTGATCGTCCATGCCGCCGAACTCGCCGACAGTCAGGCCCCCGTAGTATTGGCAGGGGATTACAACGTAATCCCTACCGAACGAGATGTGTACAAACCGGAGCGATGGGTTGATGATGCCCTGTTCCGAGTTGAGACTCGGGAGGCATTCGGGCGACTGATGAAGCAGGGCTGGACAGATGCCCTACGGACAATGCATCCCGACGCGCAAATCTATACCTTTTGGGATTACTTCCGAAACGCTTTCGGACGCGATGCAGGACTGCGCATCGATCATCTGCTCCTCAACCGCGCCGTCAAAGATCGACTCCTGGCGGCCGGCGTCGATCGCAACGTCCGCGGTTGGGAGAAGGCCAGCGATCATGCGCCCACTTGGGTGGAGCTGAGGGACGTGTAGGCCAAGTCAGCGGCAAAGGCTTAAACAAACGGGACTGGCCGAGGCGAAACGGCCTGAGTATTCTGATCGCATGGGCTTAACCCTGCTCAATGACTTGACGCGGCGTTTCGACCGGCGACGGGGAACATGCGCCTTGATTGCGATCAAGGAGCGCGAGCGCTGCAAGACACGGCTCGCAGAAGCGCTTGCGCCGCAGACCCGTGTCGAGCTTGTAAGATCAATGCTGACTAGTGTGCTCGAAGCGACCGCGAACTCGCAGACTGTACGCCAGATTGTGGTGATCAGCCCTGAGCGGGATTTGGTGCCGGCCGAGATTCCAGTGCTCGCCGATAGCGGCGAATCCCTCAATGACGCTTTGGTCCAGGCCCATACGTTGCTGCGTGATTTCGGCTGCAGGGAGGTGCTGGTACTCCCCGCAGACTTGCCGAAAGTGACCGCCCCGGAGATCGACGAGCTAGTGAGCGCCGCCCACGCAGGCGGTTTTGCGATCGCACCGGATGCTGCTGGAGCGGGCACGAACGGGCTATGCCTGATCTCGCCGCGCCCTTTCCGTTTTCAGTTTGGACCTGACAGCCAACGATTGCATTTGCAGGAAGCGCAACGCATGGGTTTGAGTCCGCAAGTGATCCGCCGCCCCGGCCTGGAATTGGATGTGGATTCGCCGGCCGATCTCGCCCTCCTCGACGAACAGCAATGGCTCGCGCGTCTCAGGGCTTGAGAGCATTGTTGGCCGCCGCCGAGGCGCACCAACCGCCGGCAGCGGCAGATGCATTGGCATGGCTTCCGGAGGCGTCGGCAGCGGAGCTCATGCCGATTGCTGAATCGCTGACCTTGGTAGGGTTCGGCACGACCGTCACCTACTCACGCAAAGTATTCATCCCCCTGACACAGTTGTGCCGGGATGTCTGTCATTACTGCACCTTCGCTAAAGCGCCGCGACGCTTAAAAAGCGCTTACCTAAGCGCTACGGAAGTCCTCGCTATCGCACGGGCCGGCAAAGCGGTCGATTGCAAGGAGTCGCTCTTCACCTTAGGCGATAAACCCGAAGAGCGTTATCAAACCGCTCGCAGCGCCCTTGAGGCGCTTGGCGCAGCCAACACTCTAGATTATCTCCAACGCATGGCGAAGCTTGTGTTGGAAGAGACCGGCTTGCTGCCTCATCTAAACCCGGGCGTCATGGAAGCCGCAGATTTGCAGCGACTCCGGCCCGTGAGCGCGTCCATGGGTTTGATGCTCGAAAGCGCCGCGGAGCGGCTATGCGAGCGTGGGGGGCCGCACTTCGGCTCGCCGGACAAGCGACCTGCAAAGCGGCTGGCCACTCTGCGCGCCGCCGGCGAGTTGGGCGTTCCAATGACTACCGGGTTATTAATCGGCATTGGCGAGACACGGCGCGAGCGCATCGAGTCGTTGCTCGGGCTGCGCGAAATCCACAACACGCACGGCCACTTGCAAGAGCTTATTATCCAGAACTTCAGAGCCAAACCCGGGACCCAAATGGCGTACGCGCCGGAGCCGGATCTCGAGGAACAACTCTGGACAATTGCAGTGGCGCGGCTGCTGTTTGGCTCCGGCATGTCCATTCAAGCACCTCCTAACTTGCAACCGGAAGGACTCGACGCCTTGGTGCGAGCCGGTATCAACGATTGGGGCGGCGTATCGCCGGTTACCCCAGACCACGTGAACCCTGAAGCGCCTTGGCCCCATCTAGCGAATCTCGAATGCGCCACTAACAGCGCGGGCAGAGATCTGATCGAACGGTTGGCCCTAGTGCCCACCTACGCAGCGCGCCCCGAGGCTTGGACGGATCCGGCCATCACGCCACGCGTGCGCCGTTGGACCGATAGTCGCGGATTCGCGCGACCGGATCGTTGGTATGCCGGATCGAACAGCGAGTTGCCGGCGGTTGCTGCCCGATGGTCGTCACTTTCACGCGCCAAAGCTAACGCGCCCTCGCGAACGAGTGCGATCATCGCTGCGGCACGTGCGGGCCACACGTTGAACGAGTCCGACATCGCAGGGCTGTTCTGCGTCGAAGGCCGCGAGCTCGACGAAGTTATTGCCGCGGCAAACGAGTTACGTCATGCATCCGTCGGCGACACCGTCACGTATGTCATTAACCGGAACATCAACTACACCAATATCTGCCTATATCACTGCGGCTTTTGCGCCTTCTCCAAAGGACGTGGCTCGACTGACCTGCGCGGCCCTGCCTACAACCTCGAACTTGAGGAAGTGGCACGTCGCACGGTCGAGGCGGCCGCCGCCGGCGCAACCGAAGTCTGCCTGCAGGGTGGCATCCATCCGAGTTTCACGGGCGACACTTATCTAAACATTGTTCGCACAGTAAAGGAGGCGGTGCCGTGGATGCACATCCATGCTTTCTCGCCGTTGGAAGTTAAGCATGGTGCGAGCACTCTCGGTCTGCCACTTGCGACTTATCTAGAGAAGT
>Ga0105240_10008069_pt1 | contig 15135 bp, 8 predicted proteins | sample KBSC54metaG_FD_80426 | JGI IMG/M metagenome (GOLD analysis project Ga0105240, IMG submission 80426) | Corn rhizosphere microbial communities from Kellogg Biological Station, Michigan, USA - KBS C5-4 metaG | ecosystem: Host-associated > Plants > Roots > Rhizosphere > Soil | place: Michigan, USA... | reverse complement strand
TGCTGGCGTCAGTTCCGACGACATCTCGTATGTGGAGACCCACGGCACGGGCACAATCGTCGGCGATCCGATCGAGATCAGGGCCCTGACACAAGCTTTTCGCAGATCAACGACCCGCGCCAATTATTGTGGCATTGGTTCGCTCAAGACGAATATCGGCCATCTCGATGCAGCCGCAGGCGTCGCAGGGTTTATCAAAACTGTCCTTGCGCTGGAGCACGCGCAGATCCCTCCAAGCCTTCACTTCAAGACTCCGAATCCACATCTGGAAATCGAGAGCAGTCCCTTCTATCTCAACAGCGCGCTTGCCGATTGGCCTGCTAACGGTTCTCCAAGGCGAGCAGGCGTTACATCGTTGGGCATCGGAGGCACGAATGCCCACGTAGTTCTGGAAGAGGCCGCGCCACAACCGATCACACGAAATCCAAAGCCATTTCAACTTCTCACCGTTTCGGCAAAAACTGAGGCGGCAGCCAACCAAGGGCTGGCGAATCTCGCTTCTTACATTCAGCAACATCCTGGCGTGGATTTGGCCGATGCTGCTTTTACCTGCCAACTCGGCCGCCAAGAATTCCAACATCGCCGCTCGCTGGTAGTCGCGGATTCCCTGGAAGTACGTGCCTCGCTTGGAGAGAATCTCCGAAAGCAAGCTAGCAGCGGAATCGCGAGTAAAGCTGCACCTTCTGTCGCCTTCTTGTTTTCGGGGCAGGGCTCACAGTACGTCAATATGGCCCGTGAGCTCTACGCTTACGAACCGATCTTCCGCGAGACACTCGAGCGGTGTGCACGTGGACTCGACCGGCACATCGGCATTGATCTTCTGCAAGCCATCTACCCGCCTGAACAGGGAAGAGAGACTGCTGCCGCAAGCTTGAACGAGACCTGGCTCACTCAGCCTGCCCTTTTTTCTATCGAGTATTCGCTTGCCTGCTGGTGGATGTCGCTTGGCATTCAGCCCGCAACCATGCTCGGGCACAGCATCGGCGAGTATGTTGCGGCCTGCCTCGCCGGTGTCTTTTCTCTTGAAGATGCGCTTGAGATCGTAGCTTTTCGTGGGCGCTTGATCTTCGGCCTTCCGTCCGGATCGATGCTCGCCGTTCCACTTCCAGCATCAAAGATCCCGCTCACAGATTCTGTCTCACTCGCCGCAGTCAACAACCCGGAGTTATGCGTCGTCTCCGGTCCAACCCATGAAATCGCCGCGATCGAAGAACAGCTCTCGAAGCAGTCGGTAACCTGCAGGCGACTCTTAACTTCGCATGCCTTTCACTCGGCGATGATGGATCCGATTCTCGGAGCGTTCGAGGACAAGATTCGATCTGTCCCCCTCCACGCTCCGCGGATTCCATACCTGTCCAACGTCACAGGCACCTGGATAAGACCCGAAGAAGCCACGAGCCCAGGCTATTGGGCTCAGCATATTCGGCATGCGGTGCAGTTCTCCGATGGCCTTGCAGAATTGCTGCGCAATTCCAGCCAGGTCCTTCTTGAGGTCGGACCGGGCAGCACTCTAACCTCGCTGGCGAGGCAGCAGGCCGGCTCTTCCATCAAGGCGTTGCAATCCACTCCGCATCCGCGGGAGCGGGATTCAGACCTTCGGTGTGCACTTCATACGCTGGGGCAACTTTGGACATCAGGAGTCGAAGTCGAATGGAAGGCCCTGCGGCTACCACGCTCCGCTCGACGAATCCCGCTACCCACGTATCCTTTCGAGCGACAAAAGTTCTGGGTCGAGCCGGACAGGGTCGAGGTTGTGTCTGAGCCGACGCAGACGATTGCTCCGTCTGCTCAAGATAGTCAAAACGGCTGGTTTTACCAACGGAGCTGGGCGAAAGTCCCATTGCCTTCCGGATCGTTAATCGACGCCAAACGGTGGGTCATCTTTTGTGACACGAATGGTCTGGGAGAAGCTGCTGCGGCTCAGCTCAGAGCCGCCCAGAAGGACGTGATTCTAGTCGATCCCGGCCCAAGCTTCAGCCAAACTAAAAAGACTCATTACACGCTACGCCCAGATTCCCGTGAAGACTACGACAGGCTCGTTTCAGACTTAGTTCGCAATGACTTCTCACCCCAGAAGATACTGCACCTCTGGGCAGTTGGCCCGCTCGCAAATCAAACGACGCTTGACGATACTTTGAAGCGGAGCTTTTACAGCTTGCTCTTCCTGGCTCAGGCGCTCGGTGCCAAAGACCTTGCGGACGTTGAGATCGGCATCGTTTCGAGCCGCATGCAACAAGTCGCTCAGGAGCGAGTTCAAGATCCAGCAACGGCGGTGCTGCTAGGACCTGCACACATTATTCCAGTGGAACTTCCCGGGATTACTTGTTGTGCTATCGATGTCGATCTTGAATCCAGTCCTGCCAAAGTCTGCGCTGCGCAGATCGTTGCCGAGATGCAAGCCATCCGAAAAAGTCCTGTTGTTGCCTATCGCGGGTCGGAGCGCTTCCACGAGACCGTTGTTCGATTCGATCTTGCCACCGTCCCCGAGCGGAGACGCCTCAAGACCGGTGGAACTTATCTCATTACAGGGGGTCTGGGAGGGTTGGGTCTGGCTGTGGCCAGCTATCTGGCACGAGAATTTAGGGCACGCCTCATTCTCGTCGGCAGGTCCACGATTCCCGACCAGGAGCAGTGGTCGAATCTGCTAAACGATCCAAAGCGGACAGACATCGAGAAGCAGCAGTTAAGAACGCTCATTGAGATTCGATCTTCCACTGGCGGTCTGCTGGTGGCAAAAGCCGATGTGACAAGCCAGGATCAAATGCGTGACGTTGTCAGGCTTGCCCACACGCAATTCGGAAACATTGACGGCGCATTTCACGCCGCGGGTGTGCTGGACGACGGGCCCTTGATGCTGAAAACTCCTCAAGCCGCCGCCCGAGTGCTTGATCCCAAGGTCAGGGGAACCTTGGTTTTGGAGGATGCTCTACGCGAGGAGCGGCTAAGTTGCTTTGTCCTCTTCTCCTCCATAAGTTCGATCAAACCTTATGCCGGTCAGATTGACTATGCAGCGGCAAATGCTTTCCTCGATTCGTTTGCAGTATCTCGGGGGCCCGCGGTAACAGTTGTCAACTGGACTGCGTGGCGTGACGTCGGCATGGCAGCTAAGGCTGCACCTGCGGAACCGCTTCTGCAAAAGCGGCTCGTCAATTCTCCGAGCACAGTTGTTTTTGCGAGCCAGTTCTCAACAGAGAAGCAGGCGTTGCTCTCAGATCATAGGCTCAAGGGAGGCAAGGCGCTCGTGGTAGGGACGGCATACCTCGAGATGGCAGCCGAAGCATTTGACGGAGGTTCTTTCCGAGGCCCGCTGGATATCAGAGATTCGTACTTTCTGGCGCCGCTGGCTTTTCAGGGCACGGAGGCAAAGGAGGTTCGGGTTCAACTGGTAGCCGCGGAGAACGCCGGACGAGGGACAGGTGACTACAATTTTTCGATTTTCGCTCGGGATGATAGCGAGTGGACAGAACACTCCACCGGCCTCATCGGTCCGTGTTTGTCTCCGCCGCCTGCCGGGATTGATCGCGAGGCCATTGCCATTCGCTGCAACAATCGGACTATCGCTTTTAATTCTCAGCACAGAACGAAGCAAGAACGCTACTTTGATTTTGGCCCCCGATGGCTCGCTCTGAAGCGTCTGCACATTGGTGACAAGGAGGGACTGGCCGAACTGGAGTTGGACCAGCAGTTCCTTGACGAAGTTTCAGCTTTCCGTATGCATCCAGCAGTGCTCGATATGGCGACGGGGTGCGCGCTTTATCTGACGGATGGATATGAGAACCTGGACGATTTGTATCTCCCTTTCACCTACAGGCGACTCTGTTTCTATCGGCCTATCCCCCTCAAATCGTTCAGCCATATCCGCGCACGGCAAGAGAACGCCCCCGGGGCTGAGATGGAGACTTTTGATATCACCCTGTTTGACGAACAGGGGCAGGTCCTCGTCGATATCGACGGTTTCGCCATGCGCCGGATTGCGAATCCGGCAACGGCTTCGAACCAGAAAGCTACAGTTCGCGACACGGAGGGCGTCAACCCCTCAAAGCCTGTTGAGATCGGCGAAATCGATGGAATCTCTCCGCTCGAGGGGACTCGCGCCTTGGGGCGGATCCTTCTTGCGGAGACGCCAAACAGGATTGTTGTTTCTCCCCTTCCAATCGGCGAACTAAGACCACCTGCCGTTGAACATCACGGAAATCTCGCAGCTTCTCTCGATCCGAATCAAAGCATCGAAGAGACAATATCTGGATGGTTTCAAGATCTGCTGGGAATCGAGAGAGTCGAATCAGAGGATGATTTCTTTGCTCTTGGAGGGCACTCTCTGATCGCGGTGCGTCTATTTGCCAAGATCAAAAATGCTTTTCAAGTCGATCTGGAATTGGCCACACTTTTCGACGCGCGCACTGTCCGCGCGCTGGCAGGAGTAGTAAGACAGAGGCTCCAACAGACTGAGTCGATTGAGAAGAGATGGTCGTGCCTGGTACCTATTCAGCCGAATGGCTCTCGTGTTCCGTTGTTCTTTGTTCACGCAATTGGAGGCGAGGTGCTCTTCTACGAGCCTCTGGCAAGGTGTCTTGGATCCGACCAGCCTTTCTATGCGCTCCAGTCGGTGCCGGCTAACTTCGAGGGTCTTCGCGAGACAAGCATCGAGGAAATGGCTTCAACCTATCTGGAAGAGGTCCGCTCATTTCTTCCGGAGGGACCATACATTCTGGGCGGACACTCTTACGGAGGACTCGTTGCATTCGAGATGGCTCAGCAGCTCAGGGCGCAGGGTATCGAACCAGCTTTGTTGATCATGGTCGACGCCGTGGTTCCCGGCAGCAGGCAACAGGTCAGAGCCTCCGCTCAGATCTCGACACTCAAGGAAAATCTTCGCAACGAAGGTATGGGATACCTGGTGCGCAAAGCGGAAGTGAAGCGAATCTACTGGCAGAGGAAACTGCTCACCAAGGTTCACCACGCAAGAGCCTATGGCTATCGGCTGGCTGGCCGCAGCCTGTCGGCAGATCTTCGCTATGCGCAGATGGAAGAGATCCGCGTCAGAGCGCTCGCACACTACAGATTCAAGACCTACGACGGAAAGATTGATTTGATTCGAGCAACGGAGCGCGGGTACGGCGGGGCTGTGAGCATTAGCGAACGAGATGACGCCACTTTAGGATGGGGATCTCTGGCACAGGGCGGAGTGGATGTTCATAATGTAGCGGCGGAGCACAGCAACCTGCTCAACGAACCCTTCGTACGCGCGGTTGCAGATGAGATTACGGCGATTGCGTCGAAGCGGAACGCAAACGTCCTCCGCCACTAACCTGACGATTCGTGGCACTATTCTTGATTTCGAAACGGTGGCGGTCCCTCTCAATGACAACGCTTCGAGTTAGCTTCGGTGATCGCTCGAGCGGGCATTCTTTCGATGCGTGAACAGAGGCGCTATTCAGCTCACCCTTTTCACGATGCGCTGAAAAATTAGTTTCGGAAGCGTGAAATATGTCTTTGGCTGAAGAAGATCGGCCGAGCTGGGATTTTTATCGGCCCATTGAAATTGGATCTTCCGAAAGACCCAACCATTCCGATCTGTGGTCATTACTGCCGAGAATCGAACGGGACGATCCAGATCTTTGAAATGCACGACGCCGACGCTCGTGACCCAGGCGACGTTTCCTGACGATGAGACGAGGGAATGATCTACGTCAAATCTGAAGTCGCCCCAGCCCCTCCAATCACCCCGTATGAATTCGGCTACGCCGGAGTGGCCGCCTGCCCACTCACCTGCGTCGGTTCCTAGAAGCACGACATCAGCGTCCTTGGCGATGAGATGCTCCGCGAAGAGGTCTAAATCCTTCGGATCGCGCCGGACATACCCATCCTGAAAAGCGCGCAATGCAGTTAGCACTTCTGAACGTACTGACGCAGATGCGTCTCCTGAGTCCAGCAATGTGAACTTGTGGGCCTCGTCTGGAGTTGAGACCTTTGCGTGCACACATGAGACAAATCCGGCTACGAATCCCCCAAATAGGCACAGAAGCGAAGCGGTGGCACAACCAAGCGTTGCGGCGTTCAGATTCTTTCCCAGTCTCATCAAAGTCCCCTTTTTTTTGTTCTTACCTGACCCACCCAATCCGTGGGCGAACGTCAAGCGTCGCGCTCAGGCGGTCTTCCAGCTGAAGAATTTACAATCGATCGGCAAAGGTTGAAGCTACTCAAGTGTAAGCAAAACGAAGATCAACCGAATTTCTAAGGTATACGGGCTATGAAATTCCTTGAAACAAAAATCCAAGACGTGTGGCTCATCGAGCCAGATTTTCACGAAGATGCCCGAGGGCGCTTCTTTCGAGCCTGGTGCCTCGACGAGTTCACCAAGCACGGTATTCTTTTCACCCCGGTTCAGGCGAACATGGGCTACAACCTGCTCAAAGGCACCCTCCGGGGAATGCATTATCAGGTTGAACCGGCCCTTGAGGCAAAACTCGTGCGATGCACCCGGGGCGCGATGTTCGACGTGGCACTCGATGTTCGACCTCAGTCTGCAACTTACGGGCAGTGGTTTGGAGCCGAGCTAACCGCTGATAATGGACGAATGCTCCTCGTTCCTGAGGGATGCGCTCATGGGTATCAGGCTTTGGAAGACGGAACCGAGATGCACTACATGGCGTCTCATGTTTTCGCGCCGAAAGAGGCTCGAGGAGCCAGATTCGATGACCCGGCATTTGGAATTGTCTGGCCGTTAGTGCCTTCGGTAATCTCCGCACAGGATTCCAATTGGCCATTGCAAAAGGAGTCAGCGAAGATTTGACTAGGAGTTAAGTTACTCGTCAGACAGCCGGCCGGCGGTACGCATGAAGTTCGGTAATCCTCGGCGTTCAGAACCGAAAGGGGCCACCACCGATGACAACTATTTCGAGTGAGGATAGAAATGGAAGACAAGCGCGGACGCTAGTATTTTCGCAGCGAAACCTGTCCAGCATTCAGCCATTTCGTTGTGCGCACTTCGAGTTTGAAGACGTAATTGCCGAAATAGACGACGTGGAGTTTCTGGCTCCCTCGTTTGACCCAAACACTGGTCGTCAGCGGTTCACGAAACAACTCGCCTATCACACGCCCTTACAGCTGAACCCGGGCATAAAGAGGGTTGAGCCGGATAGGCAGTACGAATTGTTTTTTGCAGTTTGCGGCAATCCCACCGACATTCTTCGTATTTCAAGCGCAGTAGATTGGAAAAAGAGCTGCAAAAAATCGGTGTGTCTCATCGATGAGATGTGGGCAAAGGATATTCCCAACTACCGCAACTTTCTTCAGGCCATAGCAAAATTTGATCTGGTAGTCCTCTACTACAGTCAGAGCGTGGCTCCAGCCAACCGGATCATGGGTCAGGGAAAATGTGTTTTTCTTCCTCCAGGAGTTGATGCACTTCGTTTTTGCCCGTACCCTGATCTACCTGGCCGCTCCATCCATGTGTACAGTGTTGGCAGAAGATCAGCAGTCACTCACAAGTCGTTTCTGCGTATGGCCGAGAACGACGGTACGCTTTACCTGCACGACACAACTTCGGCAGACCGAGTACTCGATCCCATCGAACACCGCGTTCTCGTCGCGAAGATTGCGAAGCGGAGCCTCTACTACATCGTGAATCCAGGACTGATCGATCGCCCCGATGTGCGTGGAGATCAGATTGAAATCGGAAACCGATATTTCGAGGGTGCCGCTGCGGGAAATATCCTGCTGGGTGAGCGCCCAAGAAACGGCGAGTTTGAAAAGTTCTTTGATTGGCCAGATTCGTTGATCGATCTTCCATACAATTCGCCCGATGCTGACCAGGTCATCCGACAACTGGATGAGCAGCCAGAAAGGCAAGAACAAATACAAAGGCGAAACGTTCAGCAGTCTCTGCTCCGTCACGATTGGGCCTACCGGTGGGAGTCAATTCTTCGACTGGCTGGTCTCGATTCCAGGCCTCAACTCGCCGACAGGAAGAGAAGCCTGCAAAGCCTTGCTGACCAAGCCGCAGGTATTCGCTCCGCAGTTCCAAAGCTGGTTCAATCTGGAACGTCCCGCCACTCGAGGTAAACGGAAAGTCAAACGAAGGTTTCCTGACCCGTTGCTTATTGTCGTCCGCTTGTGAAGTCCTAGAGCGTTCCACAGCCCTGAAAGAACAGACCAAAATCACCTGATCTACCTCGGAGAGGGGTTCGCGAGTTGAATACGTATCGTGCCAGTTATCGTAAAACGGCAATCGTGGCTAGCACGCTCCTGGCAGGACAGTGCGCAGCGATTGGCTGGCTATTACTTGGTAGACTCGGCGTTCAGGAAGCTTCACCACTTCGGTTTCTCTGGGTGCCGGCGAGCCTGGTTCTCATTTTCACTGCGATAGTTACGATTCTCGTTCTGGCAGGGGCGCTTATCGTGCTTCGCCGTGATCGACTGGAGACTCACGGAAAGCCCTACGCAGGAGAGCCTCGCGAGTGGCACGGTGGGCCTCTTGTGCAGACGTTTCGATCATTTTTACGCGGCTTGCGTTCTCTCGCAGGAGCTCCGCCCTGGCGGCTGGACCTGCGTGCGGGTGAATTGGTAGAGATTCGATCAAGGCAGGAAATTCTCGCGACACTGGATTCCCGGGGCGAGCTTGATTCGTTGCCATTCATGCCTGAAATGGAATCGTTATGTGGTCGTGAGGCGCGCGTTCACCGTCGGGTAGATAAGATCTTCGACTGGATCACGATGAGCGGTCTGCGGCGGATGCGGGACACGGTGATTCTGGAAGGATTGCGATGCGACGGTGGGTACCACGAAGGATGTCAGGCGGATTGCCCCATCCTTTGGAAGGAAGCATGGTTGCGCCGCTCATCGAAAAAGGCGAAGGCTGTCGGCGAGAGATCCTCGGGTTCAGACATCAGCCTGGATTTGCGTCAATTCACGACCAGAATTGACACTGAGACCTCCGAAACCCGATTCGTCTGCCAACTAAGCAAGTTGCCTCAGGCGACCTCTCCGACCCCATGGAACAGCCCGCGGAACCTTCTACGGGAACTGTTCAGCGGAAATGTCAGCATCGGGCCGTTTCTTACGTTCATCGCCATCTTTGCATTCAATGCCGTTCAAAAGCGCTTGGGCGGGGCCTGCTTTCCGATCCTGGGACACTCTCAATCGGCCAAGACACCGCATGCCGTTCTAAACATTCAGCCAGGAGAACTTGTCCGGATCAGGACAAAGCGTGAAATCGAGGAGACCCTGAACTCCCAGTTCAAGAACCGTGGTCTCTGGTTCGACAAAGAGATGACTCGCTTCTGTGGGGGGATCTACACAGTACGTGCCCGAGTTGACCGGCAAATCGACGAAAGAACCGGAAAGATGGTCACCATTAACACGCCCTGCATCACTCTCGAGGGCGTCACGGCCACAGGAGAATACTTCGAGTTTGCGCCTCTGGATGAACGCATCTACTGGCGAGAGATCTGGCTCGAACGGCTGAATGCTCAAGCTGACCCTGTTCGGAAGACACCGGAAGCTTCCTGATCGAAATTACCAATCTGGCGGCGTCCGATTACCGCTACGTGCGATAGTAATCATCTAATGCCTTACCGACGGTTAGGGAATCAAACTTTCTGTGCATTCACGGGAACGGTATCAAAAGGATATGATTCACTGGTCAATCAGCAAACAAGCCCAGCTCTGAAGAGGCTTCCTAAGCCCTGCAGAATCAACGTTCAGTAAGTCGGTTAGCCAAGCCAGTCTCGGAGGGAATGCGCATGAAAGTCGTACTGTTTTGCGGTGGACATGGTTTGCGTATCCGCGATTCTGAGAATGTCCCGAAACCTTTAGTCCAGATTGGGTATCGCCCGGTGATCTGGCACGTCATGAAGTACTACGCCAGTTTCGGGCACAAGGACTTCATTCTCTGCCTCGGCTACGGGGCAGATCAGATAAAGCGCTACTTCCTCGAATACAGCGAATGTGCTTCAAACGACTTCGTACTTTCCTGTGGCGGCAAGAAGGTCGAGCTGTACAACAGCGACATTCAGGATTGGCGGATAACCTTTGCCGACAGCGGTATCAATTCGAACATCGGGCAAAGGCTGAAGAGCGTCGAACGTTATCTGGACGGAGAAGAATCTTTCCTGGCGAACTACAGCGACGGCCTTACCGACCTTCCGCTTCCCGCGCAGATCGAAGATTTCAAGCGACAAGACAAGATTGCGAGCTTCCTCTGTGTTTTGCCGAATCTGAGCTATCACGTCATCTCCATGGAGCCGGGTAGCAGCCTGGTATCTGGCGTACATGCCATCCGAAACGGATCGGTTCGAATCAACGGCGGATATTTTGCATTCAAGAGAGAAATCTTCGACTACATGCGTGAAGGCGAGGAATTGGTTCTCGAGCCCTTCCAGCGACTAATCCGCGAAAAGGAGCTCATCGGATATTCGTACGATGGCTTCTGGGCTGGCATGGACACATTTAAGGACAGGCAGGAATTGGAGAGCCTTTGGGGCTCAGGGTCTGCGCCGTGGCACGTCTGGAAAGACGGCGGAGTGGTCTCCAATGGAAACCATAAGCCGACGCCCCCGGTTCCTGTTGCCGAGTTCCTGGACAGGCGCCATGGGGTAGGGAACGGCATAACCAGTTCACGGAAATTAGCCCCAATTTAGAAGCGTTCCCGCGAAAACTCGCACCATTGTTTGTATCTGCAAGTCGAAAGCATTAATTGGAGACTCCCCCCATGAGCGTTGATACAGCTCTTCAAAAACGAGAGGATTCGAACCAGCCGATTCGTGTCGGGATGATCGGAGCTGGAGCTACGGGACGAGCCATCGCGCTACAGCTCGGTACGCCGGTGCCCGGAATGCGTCTGGTCGGAATCGCAAATCGAACACCATCTCACGCCGAGAGAGCCTTCAAGGAAGGCGGTTTTCGCGAATGGGCCCAGGCAAGTTCCGCCTCCGATGCCGCAAGGTTGATTGAAGCGGGAATGCCCGTCCTGGCAACTGACCCCACTGTCCTGACCTCGTGTGACGCGGTCGACATTATCGTCGAAGCAACCGGGAGCATTGAGCCTGCCGCGAAGGTCGCTCTCGATGCATTCAAGCATGGCAAGCATGTCGTGCTCGTCAATGCCGAACTTGACTCGCTGATTGGCCCTCTTCTCAAGGCAAGAGCCGACGAAGCCGGCGTCGTAGTGACGAATACCGATGGCGACGAGCCAGGCGTCGCGATGACTCTGGTGCGATATCTCAAGACACTGGGGCTTCGCGTTGTAGCGGCCGGAAACATCAAGGGCATGGTCGACTACTATCGCAACCCGGACACACAGCGTGCCTTTGCCGAGAAAAACGATCAGGACGTAAAAAAGGTGACTTCCTTCGCAGACTCGACGAAGCTCTCGATGGAAACCACTCTTCTCGCCAACGCAACTGGTTTTCAAGTAGGCCGCAGAGGCATGTACGGCCCGGCCTGCGACTATGTCCGCCAGATCGGCGGGCTTCTCCCCGCAGACGAAATGCTCTCCACCGGACTTGTCGACTACGCACTTGGCGCCGCTCCGCATACCGGAGCCTTCGCGATCATCTATGAAGAGAATCCGTTGAAGAAAGCGCAGCTTGGCTACTACAAACTTGGCGACGGCCCTTTCTATGTCTTCTACACGCCGTTCCACCTGCCTCATCTTCAGATCGCGTCGACCATAGGTCGCGCCGTGATCAACCACGATCCCACCGTCGCTCCGTTAGGCGGCCCGGTCTGTGAGGTTGTGGCGGTAGCTAAACGCGATTTGAAAGCGGGCGAAACCCTCGACGGCGTCGGTGGCTTCTGCAACTACGGCCTCATTGAGAACAGATCGGCTGCTCGCGAAATGAATGCGCTCCCAATAAGCCTCTCTGAAGGATGCGTCCTGCGTCGCGACGTTGCGAAGGATCAGGTCGTATCGGTCGACGACATACATCCGGTCAACGAGACGCTGATCTGGCAGCTCTGGCGCGAACAGAACGAGCGCTGGTCCGGCGCGACAGAAGAGCTGGCCGTCGCCGCCGCCTCGGAGCGTCGATGAGCCTGAATCGCGAATTCTGGAAGAACCGGCGCGTCTTCCTTACCGGACATACCGGCTTCAAAGGCAGCTGGCTTTCTCTCTGGCTCTCAACCATGGGAGCCGAGGTCGTCGGCTATGCGCTTGAACCGCCCACGACACCGTCCTTGTACCTGCAGGCGGGTGTCGACACCGATCTTCACTCCATCATCGGCGACGTACGCGACTTCCCGAAGCTGAACGCAGCCATCGCCGAATTCAAACCGGATGTGGTTCTGCATCTCGCTGCCCAGTCAGTTGTGCGCACCGGCTACGAGGACCCGATAGGCACCTACTCATCCAATGTGATGGGCACGGTGAACCTCCTTGAGGCTGTCCGTCTTCTCAAGCGCAAATGCGTCGTAGTGAATGTCACCAGCGACAAGTGCTATGACAATCGCGAATGGGTTTGGGGTTATCGCGAGATCGATCCCATGGGCGGTCACGACCCCTATTCGAATTCAAAGGGCTGCGCCGAACTGGTGACCTCTGCGTACCGCGACTCCTACTTTCCGCCCGATGCATATCAGCACCACGGTGTGGCGTTGGCAAGTGCGAGAGCCGGCAACGCGATCGGCGGTGGGGATTGGACAGCGTTCCAACTCATTCCGGATCTCATGCGAGCCTTCATGGCCGGTGAGTCGTGCCTGATCCGAAACCCGCTTTCTTATCGTCCCTGGCAGTTTGTTCTCGAGCCTCTTCGCGGCTACTTACTGCTCGCAGAGCGGCTCGCCGAGAACGGTGCCCAATTCGCTTCCGGCTGGAACTTCGGCCCCTTGGATGAAGATGCCAAGCCGGTTTCATGGATTGCGGATACGCTGCAGTCCAAGTGGGGCAGGGGAGCGTCCTGGACGCAGGATTCAGCTGCGGCAGCAAAGGAAGCCCGCGCTCTCAAGCTGGACGTATCGAAGGCCGCAGACGGCCTCGCCTGGCGTCCTGCACTTCGACTGGAACAGACACTTTCCTGGATCGTGGAGTGGTACAAAGCCTTCGAAAAAGGCGACAACCTGCGATCTACCACGTTAAACCAGATTCGGAGTTACGAAAGGATACTCCAAGGTTTAGCTCAGCCCGAAAGGATAGAAGATCTTAGCTTGCGCGCAGGCTAGTTTTCGATCAATCCTTAACGAAATCTCTCATAGTTGAAAGCAGTATCAGATTCCCAGGTTCGAAGGAGTCCCCCCTCGATGTCGAGTCCTAATTTTGTTGTCATTGGTTCAGGAATGGCTGCTTACGGCGCCGCCTACAGGCTTCATGCCGAAGGCATCGCTCCGCAGATGTTTGACAAGAACACTTTTCACGGCGGACACACGACTTCGATTAAAAACGAAGCCGGTTTCATCTTTGACATGGGTCCCCACATCTCGTACACAAAAGATCCGCGGATCCAGGAAGTCTTCGCCGACAGCGTCGATCAGCGTTTCGAAACAATTCAGATCTACTTGAACAACTACTGGCGTGGCCACTGGCCGCAGCATCCAGTGCAGCTGCACATGCACGGTTTGCCGCACGACGTCGTCGTCAAGGTGATCAGCGATTTTGTCGAAGAGAAAAACGCTCCGGAGCGCAAGGTCAACAATTACGCTGACTGGCTTTATGCGAGCTTTGGGAAGACCTTCGCCGAGACCTTCCCCATGCAGTACACAAAGAAATACCACCTGACGTCGGCGGATAATCTGAGCATCGATTGGCTTGGACCCCGCATTTATCGTCCCAACCTCGAAGAAGTTCTTCTGGGCGCCCTGTCTCCGACTGCTCCTCACGTGCACTACGTTACACATTTCCGCTATCCGAGCGACGGCGGGTTCATGCGTTACCTCACCAAGTTCGTCCCGATGGGAAACCTGAAACTCGGCCACCATCTGACTTCAGTCAACCCCAACGCTCGCGAACTGACGTTTTCGAACGGAGTAGTTGCCAACTACGATCAGCTCGTTTCGTCCGTGCCCCTTCCCGATCTGATCCCGATGATCAAGGGTGCTCCGGCTAGCGTAGTCGACGCCGCAAAGCGCCTCGCATGCTCAACCTGCGTTCTTGTCAATCTCGGCATCAATCGTGCTGATATCTCCAAGGCACACATGACCTACTTCTACGACGAGGACATGTGCTTCTCTCGAGTTGGCTTCCCGCACATGCTTTCGTCTGAGAACGCACCCGAGGGTATGGGCAGCATTCAGGCTGAGGTCTACTTCTCGTCCAAGTACAAGCCGTTCACGGGCAAGCCGGAAGACTGGATCGAACCGGTCATTCGCGACCTCCGCCGGTGCGGCTTGCTGCGCGAGGAAGACGAGATCCTCACAAAGCAGGCTGTCCTTCTCAAGTACGCCAACATCATCTTCGATCTGGAGCGTGCCGAAGCCGTTAAGACGGTCCATGCCTATCTCGATGAAATCGGGATCTGCTATGCAGGTCGCTACGGCGAATGGGGCTACCTCTGGACGGATGAGAGCTTCAAAAGCGGAGAGAAAGCTGCAGAACGCGCGTTGTCTGGAGCACTCACCGGACGGTAAGGTTCTCAAAGAATGATCGATTTGAAATTGAACCTGAAAGGGGATCGTGGTCCCACGATCCTCTGCCTCGGTGCGCACTCCGATGACATTGAGATCGGATGCGGCGGGACAATTCTCCGCCTTATCCGCGACTATCCAGACTGCAAGATATCCTGGGTCGTCTTCAGCGCAATCGGAGCTCGAAAAGATGAAGCGCAGGGCGCCGCGGAACTCTTCGCCGGCAAAGATCGTCTTTCCCAACTTCAGCTCCTCGAATTCCGCGATGGCTTCATGCCGTATCGCGGTGAAGAAATAAAGCAGGTCTTCGAAGATCTGAAGAAGAGCGTCAACCCTGACCTGGTCCTCACGCACCAGGGTCACGACGCTCACCAGGATCACCGCGTTCTTTCGGAGCTGACGTGGAATACGTTCCGCGATCACTTCATTCTGGAATACGAGATCCCGAAGTACGACGGCGATTTCGGCAGGCCGAACGTCTTCGTCTCTCTCGACGCTGACATTTGCCGTGCTAAGACCAGACACTTGATGGAAAGCTTCGCATCGCAAAGATCGAAGCACTGGTTTGACGAGGAAACG
>Ga0105240_10008067_pt1 | contig 15142 bp, 9 predicted proteins | sample KBSC54metaG_FD_80426 | JGI IMG/M metagenome (GOLD analysis project Ga0105240, IMG submission 80426) | Corn rhizosphere microbial communities from Kellogg Biological Station, Michigan, USA - KBS C5-4 metaG | ecosystem: Host-associated > Plants > Roots > Rhizosphere > Soil | place: Michigan, USA... | reverse complement strand
GTTGTCGGTGGCGAAGCTGATCGGCATCTTGCCGGTGCGGTTGGCGCTGAGCTGCGCGCTGAAGGCGCCGTCGCTGTACATCAGCGAGGCATTGAAGATGCTGCGCGCGGCGCCGGTGAGCATGGGCAGCGTGCGGCGGCTGCCGTCGTTCATGGCGATGGCCGGGCCGTCCATGTCCAGCAGGGTGGCATTGAAGGTGGCGCCGAAGCGGTCGAACGGCGCGGGCAGGAAATCGAAATGCAGATCGGCCAGGCCCAGCTCCAGGCCGCGCACCTTGGCGGTACTCGCGTTCTGCGCCTGGCTGGTGGTGACCTGCCAGGTGCCGCTCAGTCCACCGGGGTTGGTCTGGGTGCTGGTACTGCTGAGATTGACGATCTCGTGCTTGATGTCCTTCTGGAACAGCGCCAGCGACACCATCGCATCGCGCGAGGCATACCACTCCAGCGACAGATCGAGATTGGTCGATTGGCGTGGCTGCAACTGCGGGTTGCCCAGTGTCTGCGAAATGGTGCCGGCGGCCGGGCTGACGGTGGGCGTGCTGTTCTGCGCCAGTGCGGCATAGGTGGCGCGGCCCAGCGTCCGGCTGGCGCCGGCGCGCAGCAGCAGCTCGGGAGCGAGGTGCCAGGTGGCGACCGCCGACGGCAGCAGCTTGCCGTAGCTGCGCTCGACGCTTTGCTTCGCGAACTGGGTAAGGCTGTTGAGCGGCGAGGGCAGGGTGTTCTGCGCGGTCTGCTTCGTATCCTCGTAACGCAGGCCGCCCAGCGCCGACCAGGTGTCGTCGCGATAGCCGCCCATCAGATACGCGCTGTCGATCGCCTCCTTGAGATTGAAATCGCCGATCGCGCTGTTGCGCGCATTGGTGGTGGCGAGCGCGTAGGCATCCGGATGCGCGGCGACATAGGCGTCGACTTGGTCCGGATCGATCAGCAGCATGTTCTGGCCGGCGCCGTCGTAAGGACGGAAGCGGGTGTCCTCGGTGCCGATCGCGGCGAGCGATACGTTGCGCGTCGGCACGTAGCCGGTTTCGTCCAGGCCATAGCGCTGCTGCAGGTTGCGGTGTTCCACGCCGGCCTTGTAGCCCCAGCCGCTGGCGTCTTCCTGCAGGTTGTGGGTGAAGTCGGCTTTCAAGGTGAGCAGGCCCGAGCGGCTGCGCTCCATGCGCGAGAGATAGCTGGTCTGCGCGTAGTTGGCCGGATCGAGGAAGTAGCCGGGATTGATCGGCACGAACAGCGCGACGTCGCCCGGCACGGCGCGGTAGCCGAAGCCCAGCTTCGATGAGGCCGCGCTGGTGAAAACGTCCTCTTTGGTCGACTGCCGATAGCTGCCGGCGGCGTAGTTGGCCACCAGATCGAGCTGGCTGCGCTCGGCCGGCTCGTAGCTGCTGCCCAGTTCCAGATAGCGGATGCGCCGGATCTGGTCGTAGTGGTCGAAGTCCGCCTGCGCCGAGCCCCGGGCGAAGCTGCCGCTGGTGGGCGAGTCGATGCTGGCGGGGCCGACGCGGTTGAGGAACTGCGCGCGGCGCTGCTCGTCGTTCTCGTGCTGGAAATAGCCGGCGGTGAGATGCGCCTGCAGGTTCTGGTGGTTGTCGTACTCGAACTTGCCGAACAGCGCCTGGCGCGTGCGCACGTTGTCGTAGGTGAGCCAGCGGTGGCGGTCCGGCACGGCGGCGAGGCCGTCGAGATCATCCGACGGCTTCAGCGAGGAGCCGGTGCCGGCGGCGTTCTGGCGCAGCGAGGACAGCGTCTGCGTGCCGCCGGTGTAGCGGTAGTAGCCGTCGCTGTCCATCGCGGTGTCGAGCGAAGAGGAGTCGCGGCGGAAGTAACTGCCCGACAGCACGAAGCCGAATTGCCGATCCGCGCCGAAGGTGTTGCTGAGTGTCCCTTCGACCTGACCGGACGGCTTGGAGTCGGCCACCACGCGCTGGTTGTCCCAATGGGCCAGATCGGCGCGCCCGGCGGCGAACAAGCCCGGCGAGTCGAACGCGCTGCGCGTGCGCAGGTTGGTGATGCCGCCCACGGCGTTGCCGGTCATATCGGGCGTCACCGTCTTGTAGATGCTCACCTGGCGTGCCAGCGAGGACGGCAGCACGTCCAGCGAGACATTGCGCGAGGTGGTCTCGGTGGAGGGCAGCGCCACGCCATCCACGGTCACCGCGTTGTAATCCGGATTGAGCCCGCGCAGGTTGAGGAACTGCGCTTCGCCGCGGCCGTTGTTGATGGTCATCGCCACGCCGGGGATGCGCTGCACCGCCTCGCCCAGGCCGAAGTCGGGGATCGAGCCGATCTCGTCGGCGGATACGCCGTCGGAAATCACCGGCGCGGCGCGTTTCTCGGCGATGGCCTGTTCGGTGGACAGCACCTTGCCGGTGACCTGCACGCCGTCCAGCGCGACGGCATTGGATGGCGCAGGCGCCGTCTGCGCGCAGGCCTGGCCTACGGCCAGCGTCAGCGCGGTGAATGCGAAAACCTGCCCGCGGCGCGCCTTGGCGCGGCAGGGCCTTGCGTCGAAGCCCATGAATGCGATTCCCCGGCATGGACCGTCCATGCGTTGCCGGGCAATTTAGTCACTCTATGTGAATTAATTTTGACGGTGGGCGTTTTTGTTCAAGCGAAGCGCTTGGCGCCGGCCACGCAGGCCACCACCAGCACGGTGACCAGCACCATCGTCCAGGCCACCTGCTCGTGCAGCAGCAGGCCGGCCAGGGCCAGGCCGAAAAACGGTTGCAGCAGCTGCAGCTGGCCCACGCCGGCGATGCCGCCGAGCGCCAGGCCGCGATACCAGAACACGAAGCCGATCAGCATGCTGAAGAGCGAGACATAGGCCAGGCCGATCCACGCCGCGGTGTCGACGGTGGCCCAGCTCGCCGGCCAGCTCGCCAGCGCGATGGCGAGCATCACCGGCATGGCCAGCGCCAGCGCCCAGGAGATCACCTGCCAGCCGCCGAGCCGGCGCGACAGCGTCGCGCCTTCGGCATAGCCCAGGCCGCAGAGCAGGATCGCGCCGACCATCAGCAGCGCGCCTTGGATATCGATGGCACCGCCTTGCAGCAGCGCGAACGAGGCGACCGCCACGCTGCCCAGGCCGGAGAACAGCCAGAACGCCGGCTTCGGCTGCTCGGCGCCGCGCAGCACGCCGAACACGGCGGTGGCCAGCGGCAGCAGGCCGATGAACATGATCGATTGCGCCGACGTGATGTGCTGCAGCGCCAGTGCGGTCAGCAGCGGAAAACCCACCACGACGCCGAGCGCGACGATGGCCAGCGAGACCAGATCCTTGCGCGAGGGGCGCTTCTCGCGCAGCAGCACCAGCAGCAGCAAACCCAGCGCGGCGGCGATCACCGCGCGCGCCGAGGTGAGGAACCACGGCGAGAAGCCCATCACCGCGACGCGCGTGGCGGGCAGCGAGCCGCTGAAGATCACCACGCCGAGCAGGCCGCTGCCCCAGCCCTTGGAGGTTGTCTGCATGGGAAGTCCTTTGGTGGTGCGTGTCGTGAAGTCGAAACGATAAACCGATCGCTGGCCCTGCCTGCGGCTGGAACGTGCATGGATTGGGGCGAAGCCGGGGCAATCCTTGCGCCATCGCTGGTGGCTGCCGACAGGGCTGGGGATTTATCCGGACTTGCACGACAATGCCGCACACAGGGAATTCTTCTTCATACACAAGGAGCAAGTGCGATGGGTCTGTTGGGCAGGCTGTTCGGCAAGAAGTCCCGCGATACCGATGCGCCGGCGGCCCCGAGCGGCGACGCGCAGAACGGCAGCGATATCGTGGCGGAACTCGCCCCGGCTCTTAAGGCCTACCAGGAAGGCCGCCACGATGAGGCCATCGCCCTCGCCACCCCCTATGCCGACAAGTTTGCGGATGCCCAGCGTCTGTGCGCGCTGGCGTACTCGGGTCAGCACCGCTACCTGGAGGCCTTCCCCTGCTGGCTGGCGCTGTTCCAGCAGGAGCCGAGCGCGCACAACGCCCTGCAGCTGGCCACCACCTCGGTGATGTGCGGCGAGGTGGATCGCGGCGAGGCCTGGCTGATGAAGTTCGACGAGATCAACCAGGCCTCGCGCGAGATGTCGCCGGTGATGGCGCGCACCAATTTCATTTCCGCGCTGAACCAGGCCGGACGCCAGGCCGAGGCGCTGCCGTACCTGAGCTGGGTGCGCGATGTCTATGCGCATGTGCGCATCACCGATTCGCATTTTCTGTGGTCGCGCGGCGTGCCGTTCTTTTCCAGCTTTCTTGAGCGCAGCCAGGCGAACCTGCAGACCCATATGTCCGCCGCGCAGATGGCCGCGTGGTACGGCGAGCTGTCGGGCAAGCTGGACGAAGAGGGCGAGGCGCAGCTGGCGGCGTGGATCCAGCAGCTGAGTGCGCCGGCGGCTGGCTGAGCGAGCGGAAGGGATGCCGAGCGCGAGCCTGGCATCCCTCGTCATCGTCACACCGCCATCGTCACCCGCTCGCGCATCACGCGCGCGGCCTCGACCAGCGCCACCAGCGCCTTGCGCGTCTCGTCCCAGCCGCGCGTCTTCAGGCCGCAATCGGGATTGACCCACAGCTGCTCGGGGCTGAGCACTTCGCTGGCTTTCTCCAGCAGGGCGACCATCTCCGCCACATCCGGCACGCGCGGCGAATGGATGTCGTAGACGCCGGGACCGATCTCGTTCGGATAGCGGAAGCGTACGAAGGCATCGAGCAGTTCCATGCGCGAGCGCGAGGTCTCGATCGAGATCACGTCGGCATCCATCGCGGCCACCGCCTCGATGATGTCGTTGAACTCCGAGTAGCACATATGCGTATGGATCTGCGTATCGTCGGCCACGCCGGCCGCCGCGAGGCGGAAGCTCTCCACCGCCCAGGCCAGATAGCCGGCCCAGTCGGCGCGGCGCAGCGGCAATCCTTCGCGCAGCGCCGGTTCGTCGATCTGGATGATGCGGATGCCGGCCGCTTCCAGGTCCAGCACTTCATCGCGCAGGGCCAGGGCCAGCTGGCGGCAGGTGGTGGCGCGCGGCTGGTCGTCGCGCACGAAGGACCACTGCAGCACGGTGACCGGGCCGGTCAGCATGCCCTTCATCGGGCGCGCGGTCAGCGACTGCGCATAGGTGGACCAGCGCACCGTCATCGGTGCCGGGCGCTGCACGTCGCCATAGATGATCGGCGGCTTCACGCAACGCGAGCCGTAGCTCTGCACCCAGCCGTGCCTGGTGAAGACGAAGCCGTCCAGCTGCTCGCCGAAGTATTCGACCATGTCGTTGCGCTCGAACTCGCCGTGCACCAGCACGTCGATGCCGATCTCTTCCTGGAAGCGCACGCAGTCGGCCGTATGCCGGGTCAGCAGCTGCTCGTACTCGGCCGCGGACAACTGACCCGACTTGTAGCGCGCGCGGGCCTCGCGCACCTCCTGGGTCTGCGGAAAGGAGCCGATGGTGGTGGTGGGAAACAGCGGCAGATCGAAGCGCTGCTGCTGCTTGCCGCGGCGGAAGGCGTAGGTGGAGCGGCGATGCGCGGAAGCAGGGTCGAGGTTGGCCAGGCGCGCGGCGACCGCCAGCCGATGCACTTTCGAGGAGGCCTTGCGAGCGGCGACCCGTTCGCGCGCGCGTTCCAGCGCGGGATAAGCGGTAACCACGCCCTTGCACATGTCCACCACCGTGCGCAGCTCTTCGAGCTTCTGCCGCGCGAAGGCCAGCCAGGCATGCACGTCGGCCGGCAGTGATTTCTCCAGCGTGACATCGACCGGCACGTGCAGCAGCGAACACGACGGCGCCAGCCACACGCGCTGCTTGCCCAGGCGTTCGATGGCGCGGCGCGCGATGGCCATGGCCGGATCCAGATCGGTGCGCCAGACATTGCGGCCGTCGACCACGCCCAGCGACAGCACCCGGTCGGCAGGCAGGGTGTCCAGCACGGCGTCGAGCTGCGCCGGCGCGCGCACCAGGTCGATATGCAGGCCATCGACCGGCAGCTCGTTCGCCAGCGCCAGGTTGTCGCCTAGCGCGCCGAAGTAGGTGGCGAGCAGCAGCTTCGGTCGAGCCGCCTTGGCCAGCGCCTGATAGGCCGCGCGATAGGCGGCCGCGTCCTCATGATCGAGATCGAGCACCAGGCAGGGCTCGTCCAGTTGCACCCAGTCGGCGCCGGCCTGCTGCAGGCGGCCGAGCAAGTCGGCGTAGGCGGGTATCAGGCGATCGAGCAGGGCAAGCCGGTCGCTGCCGTCAGCCGTCTTCGACAGCAGCAGAAAGCTGACCGGACCGAGCAGGACGGGGCGCGCCTCATGGCCGAGCGCCCTGGCCTCCAGAAAGCTTTCCACCGGCTGCTGGTGACGCAGGCGGAAATCCTGCCCGGCATGCAGTTCCGGGACGATGTAGTGGTAGTTGGTGTCGAACCACTTGGTCATTTCCAATGCATGCAGATCGATGCCGGCGCGCTGCGTGCCGCGGGCCATGGCGAAATAGCCGGCCAGCGGATCGGCCTCGGCCAGCGCGCGGTAGCGCGCGGGAATCGCGTCGAACAGAAAGGCCGTGTCGAGCACATGGTCGTACAGCGAGAAATCATTGCACGGCACCACGTGGGCGCCCGCTTCGCGCTGCAGCGTCCAGTGCCGCGCGCGCAGCTCGCGTGCGGTCTGCAGCAGTTGCGGCCGCAGCGTTTCGTCGCGCCAGTAGGCTTCCAGGGCTTGCTTGAGCTCGCGCCGCGCACCCATGCGCGGGAAGCCGAGATTGGTAACGGTGGTCATGCTGCATTTCCTCGATTCGTGGTGAATGAGGAACGAAGGAAGCGCACAGCCGCGATGGATCAGCGGATGCGCGCGCGACCTTCGCCCCCGCGGGCGAACCGGGTTGCCGTAAGGTCGCGCAGGAGCGAACCGCCATCGCATCAGCATGGCGCGCGCCCCGACCGCTTCCCCACGGAAACGCCAGGTCAGACGGAAAGCTCACGCTTCCCGGCCGGGGCAGGTCTTCGGGCTCGTGGACGAGAGGCGCGGACGCCTCACCTACTGCTCGCCGCTTCCCGATCCGCCAGGACCAGTGCTTATGACGAGGGTCGTTTCCACACACCGCTGCGGGGCAGCGCCGGAATTGGCCGTAAGGCCGCACCGGCTTCCCTTTTAATTGCATCCTTTCATCGCGATGAAAGGATGAAAACCACCAGCGGCGTGGAAAATAGGGCTATCGGACGGGGTTCGTCAAGCGGACGGCGCGGGGTGGTGGCGATGGGCCGGTCCGGCCAGAAGACGGGGCGAGGGCTCGGCGCGGCGACTTCTGCGGAGCGTGATTTCAGACTGTGCTGACGCCGATCCGGTACCCGATTGCTGGGTGCGTACTCAATCTGCGATGTCCATATCAACTTTTATTCGCTGGCTCGGATGGTTCTGATCCTACGGAATGATCCGTGCTGCGAGTTCGAGCATTGCAGGCGAATATTCGCCTGAGAGCCGCCTGAGTCAGCGATTTCGTGCGCAAAGGTGATGGCTGTGCTCGCCCGCCGTGAAAGCACGAAAGGTCCAAATTTCGGACGTATCCGATAGGAATGATCAAGCTCCCCGTCGCCGCATGTTCTCCGTATGTTCCGCCTACCCACCGGGCGGGAATAGGAGCACTACCCATGATGGCGACACGACACATCAATCGCAGCGCAGTGCGCAAGGCCATGATCCACGACATGGCGATTGAGATCGTCGAGGAGATCTATGCAGGCGTTTCGGATGGAAGCATTGAGAACCTTCCTAAGGTGTCGCTCCGCCTGGGCAGCGATCCGCGAACGCTGCAATACCTCAGCAGCATGCCTGCGTATCTCCCCTTGAAGGGTTACGCCGGCATCAAGTGGGCGAGCATGAATCCGCAGAACTCCGCCCATGGGATGCCCACCGCCATGGGCATGATCGTGCTCAACGATCCCGACAGCGGATACCCGCTGGCGGTGATGGACGGCGGTTACATCAGCAGCTGGCGCACCGGCATCACCGCCGGGATGTGCGCTTACTACTGCGCGGATCGCGAGAGCCGGGTGCTGAGCGTGATCGGTCCCGGCGAGAACAACTTCCACGCATTGGAGTATCTGCTGCAGCGCATGCCCAGGCTGACCACCGTCCACGTGGTCGGGCGCCGGCGCGATCGCGCGAAGCGTTTCGCGCGCCAGTTCGCCGAGCGCTATCGGCCGATCGATTTTCCGGTGGCGGAAGACGCCGCCGTGCTGTCGGCATCGGACATCATCCTGGTCTCCACCCAGGCGCGGCAGGGCCTGCTCGATGGCGTGCGCCTCAAGGAAGGCGCCTGCGTGGTCGGCGCCAATGGTTTTCTGGACCTGGGTACGCGGGTGCTGGGGCAGATCGACCTGATCGTCTACGACCAGCGCCGGGCGGCCTTGAAGCGGCTGGGCGAGACCGAATCCGTGGACCTGTCGCTGTTCGACAGCATCGAGCTGGGCGAGGCGATCGCGCAAGGCGGCATACGGCGCCGCAAGCAGCGGATACTCGCGCTGCCGATGGGACTGGCGGTGATCGACCTGGCCATCGCCGCGCATGTGTACGAGAACGCCGCCAACGAGCACGTGTTCGATTACCAGTCCTGAGCACAAGCTAGGGTGCGTAGCGGGTGAATACATAGTCATGGCCCTTGGCCCGCGCCGCATGACAAGCGAAGCAGGTCCGATGCTGCGCCTCGTCGGCCGGCTTGCCGTCGATAAAGCGGCCGTAGCCCCAGCCGCCGGTCGCCGCGTACTTCTTCGAGTCCTTCACCATCACCTGCACGGTGGTCGCTGCGCCGGGCACGGTGGCGGTGGCGAACTCCGCGGAGGGCTGCTGCTGCCAGGCCAGCTTGACCAGCACCGTGCCGTCGGGAAACGGCTGCGCGCCACGCCGGTAGGCATCGACGGCGATCTTGTTGCCGAGCACGGCGCGGATCTCGTTGAGCGGCGCGGCCTCCAGCGCGGGAGCGATCAGCTCCCATTGCCGATAGCCTTCCGGCAGCGTGACGCCGTAGATCGGCGAAGCGGCGGGCGATGGCTTGCGCGTATCCGGATGCGCGCTGACGAAGGCGCCGGCCACCAGGATCGCGCCCAGGCAGGCGAGGGCATGCAAGGTGTTCATCGTGGCGATTCCCTGGCGTCAGAAGCGGGCGACATCGAGCACGGCCTGCGCGAAGGCCTGCGGTGCTTCCTGCGGCAGGTTGTGGCCGATGCCGCCGGTGATCGTGCGGTGTTCGTACTTGCCGGTGAAACGCCTGGCGTAGGCGGCCGGTTCCGGATGCGGCGCGCCGTTGGCGTCGCCTTCCAGGGTGATGGCCGGCACGCGGATCGGCGGCAGTTCGGCGAGCTGCTTTTCCACCGCGTCGTACTGCGTTTCGCCTTCGGCCAGGCCCAGGCGCCAGCGGTAGTTGTGCAGGGTGATCGCGACGTGGTCGGGGTTGTCCAAGGCGGCGGCGGAGCGCGCGAAGGTGGCGTCGTCGAAAGCCCACCGCGGCGAGGCGGTTTCCCAGATCAGCCGCGCGAAGTCGTGCGTGTACTTCGCATAGCCCGCCGCGCCGCGCTCGGTGGTGAAATAGAACTGGTACCACCATTGCTGTTCCGCCTTGGGCGGCAGCGGGTTGTGGTTGAGCGCCTGGCTGCCGATCAGATAACCGCTGACCGAGACCAGCGCCTTGCAGCGCTGCGGCCACAGCGCAGCCATGATGTCGGCGGTGCGCGCACCCCAGTCGTAGCCGGCGACGATGGCCTGCTCGATGTTCAGCGCGTCCAGCAGGGCCAGGCCATCGGCGGCGAGCGCGGCCTGCTGGCCGTTGCGCGGCGTGTCGGCGGAAACGAAGCGCGTATCGCCGTAGCCGCGCAGATAGGGAACGATCACCCGGTAACCGGCCGCGGCGAGGATCGGCGCCACGTCGACATAGCTGTAGATGTCGTAAGGCCAGCCGTGCAGCAGCAGCACCGGCGTGCCGTCGGCGGGGCCATCCTCGGCGTAGGCCACGTCGAGCACGCCGGCGCGGATGTGTTTCATGCGGGCGAACGAAGTGCGGCCGGTGGAGGCGTTCTTCCTGGCCGCCGCGGCCGTGCCGTCGGACGACCTGCTCGTCGTGCCGAAAGCCAGTCCTGCGAAAGGCGCTGTGGCCAGACCCAATACGGCCGAGCCGAGGAACTTGCGGCGCTGCTGATCGATCGGTGCAGACATGGTTTTTCTCCGGAGAAGGACTGGGTTGCGGTTGAGAGCGACGCGGTCGGTGACGATCAGCGGCCGGCCGCTTGCTGCGCCAGTGACGTGTCCTTGTGCGATTCGGTCAGCGTGGTCGCACGCGGACCTTCCGGACCCAGTTGCGAGGGGTAGTCGATGTTCCAGTCCGTGCGCGTTTCGACGGCGGTGGCCTGCTGCTGGTTCTGCGCCGGGGCGGAAGCAGCGGACAGCTGGTGCGTATCGGTGGCCTGGGCCGCGCCGATCAGGCCGAAGGTCAGTGCGATGACGGCGAAGCGGCGGGCGCTGGAGCGTGTGGAAGAACGCATGGCGGAACTCCTCAGGGTGGATGGCATGGCTGGCGATCAGCCGACGTGCCTAGGAGACGCTTTGCGCGTATCTGCGGTGTGTCGCGGGAGGCGGCCGCCGGCGTCGGAATGTGTCCGGACCGGGCGTGGATACATTTCGATACAAAGCTGGCCGGAGAGAGGCCGGCGCCAGGTTGATCCGGAGCAGCTTGCGTTATCGGAACTTTCGGGCGAAGGGCTTCCATACCATCGCAGATGGCCCCGCCGGCTAACTGTCTGCGGCTGCATGGCGGAGACAAGAAATCCCAGCAAGCCGGCGTCGAGCACGCCAAGGTCTTGTGGGCGGGCATCCGCTGACGGCTGGAGATGTGATCATGGTTACTAAGGTCAAAGAGTTCGACGCTGCCGAGTATCTCGACAACGAAGAAGTCATCGCGGCTTACCTCCAGGACGCGCTGGAGAACGAGGATCCCGACGTGTTCCTGCTGGCGGTGGCGGATGTGGTCAAGGCCAGGAGCATGGCGCGCGTGTCCGGGGACAGCGATCTTGGTCGAGAAAGTCTCTAGAAGACGATCCGGCCTGGCTCGCGCCCGGGTTTCGCCACGATAAGCAGGTTGCTTGGTGCGCTTGGCGTCAAGCTCAAGGAGGTGCCGGCGGAAGGCCACGCCGGCGCGGAAAGTGGCGGTGAAGCCGGGTACGAAGCCTGTCAAGACCAGATCATAGAGCAGCCATTTCGCTCGCTTACACAAAAGCTGCACATCCCGCGTGCTGGCATTTCACGGTTCCGCCATGCGCTCCAGCAGGTGGGGACAGGGGATTCAACCAGGTTGTCGTGACGACTCGCTGCTGGCGGTCCCGCCCGGGGCTGGCGTAGGTGTCCGATGTTCCAGGTGGTGCCGGAAGGGAGGCCGGGCTGGCCTCGGTGAGGATTCACGGGCAGGCATTCGCGATGGCAGCGGACAAGCAGGCACCTTCCGTACCCAGGCCGGCGGCAAAGCCCGGGCCGCGCGCCGTGGTGCCGGTCACGCCGGAGAACACGTCCGCTGTCGCCGCGCCGACTTCCCCGCTGGTCAGCATGATGGTGGGGCACTATGGCCCCGGGCCGGTGCAGCGGCGCGCCGGTTCGACAGCGGCCGGCAAGGCGGAGGATGCGGTGCACTATGCCCGCGGTCCGCTGCAACGACGGGCGATGGCGGCGCCGGCCACCATCGCCGGGCCGACCGGCCTCCCGCTCGGCTTGCGTGCAGGGCTGGAAGCGCTTTCCGGCTTCAGCCTCGACCACGTTCGTGTGCATTACAACTCTACCCGGCCCGCCGCGCTCAATGCTCTGGCCTATGCCCAAGGCAGCGACATCCATCTGGCGCGCGGGCAGGAGCGGCATCTGCCGCACGAGGCCTGGCATGTGGTGCAGCAGCGCCAGGGCCGCGTGCGCGGCAACTTGAGCAGCGGTGGTGCGGTGCTCAACGACGATGCCGCGCTGGAGCGCGAAGCCGACCTCATGGGCGCCAGAATGGAGCCGCTGCTTCGCGCCGATCCCGTCCCAGGGGCGACGGTGGAGGCGCCCAATGCGAACCCATCATCGGGAACGGCGAATGTGTTGCAGCGGGTGATCGGCCCGAGAGCCGAGGGCAAGCTGGTGGTGCAGCGTGGCCAGCCGGAAGCCGTCTATGTCGCGCAACGGAACAAGGATGGTTCATACGATCTGATCGACAGAGACGATGGCGGGTTCCTGCTCTCGATCGAGGAGGACGACGACGATTTCATCCTGCTCTCCGAACACGAAGCGGCACGGCCAGCGCGCGAGGAGGAGACGCCGTTCTCAGTCATCGCCAAGAAGCGCAAGCGGCGAGTCTTTACCTATGGACCCAAGCGCGGCAGCAGCGGCTTTCATGGCTTGCTGGCGGCGGAGAAAGTCAAGAAGAGGAAGACCAAGCAGAAATCCGCATCGAAAAAGGACAAGACGGAGCAGGAGGATGGAAAAGACTTCTCCTACGCGGACGTGACCGGCGTGCTGCACGACGCCCTGCGGCGGGTGGGGACCGGCGACGAGGCTGATGCGGCGATCTCCACCGGGGCGAACCTGCCGCTGCAGGACGGGGCGATTCCGGTTGACGACATCTGGGACCTGGATCTGCAGCTGGTTGCCTTCCATCTGCTGATATACCAGAACTTCCACACCCCGCCCGATCTGACGCTGGCGAGCCGTGCTGACGAGAATCCATGGCGCCAGCAGGAACTGGACAACACCATTTCGTGGCTGGAGCTTCCCGGCGCGGAGGGAGCCAAGCTGATCCTGCCCGAGGAGCGTACGCGGCTGCGCGATTACTACCCCGGCCCGATCGACGTCAGCTTCCCGCCCGGCAAGGAGGACATACTCAACTATGGCGACAACAAGGCGATCTATCTGCTCAATCGGATCGTGCTGCTGAAGGCCTATCTCAAGGGACAGGAGCAAAGCGAGGAAGACGGCGGCCCATCGGCGCGCCGGCGCCTCACGGACGCCTTCTTCGCGGTCGTCGGCGAGCAGGAAGACAGCATCGCCAAGGGGGAAGAAGAAGCCTATGTACGAAAGACCTTTCGCCTGAAGCGGACGGACAGCGAGTCCTCCCTGGATGAAGCGTCTTCCTCCGAGGACGAAGCGTCGGACGATTTCGATCTGAAGCAGGCCGATTCCCTCCAGGAGGGCGCGCGCAAGCGCAAGACCTACGTCAACACGCAGGGTCTGCTGATCAAGCTGCAGAACCGCAAGATTCTCGAGGATCTGCGCGCCAAGGCGGATGCCGACAACGCCCGGGAGGTCAAGCTGGCCGATGCCCGCCTCAAGAAACACCGGAGGCTGCTCGACCGGCTGGAGGCGCGCTATGGCGAAGTGGTCAAGACGCACAAGGGCGCCTTCGAGCACATCGCCGCCGCCGTCAAGTACGCCACGGACAAGCTCGATCTGGTCCGTCGCATCGCGCCTTCGAAGAAAAAGCGCGCGACCCGGCAGCGTTATGAGCGGGAGCTCGAGGCATATCTGTCGGAGACACCACGTGCGGGCGAAGACGATCCGCGCCCGCTGGAAGGGATCGGCGTGAAGACGCTTGAGGCCCAGCTGGAGGGCATTGCGGCCAAGAAGCGGAAGAAGGGCGCGAAAAAGGGTGCCTCGCGCAAGCAGGATGCGCAGGCCTCGGCAGGCACTTCGTCGAGCAAGCGGCGCGGCGCCGGCAAGCGCGCGGGGGCCAGGAAGGGACCGGCTGCGAAAAGAGCGGCGCCGAAACGGAAGAGAGCCGCGGCGAAGAGCACTTCGTCAAAGAAGCCGAGGCTTGCCGCGGAGGCTGCCGAGCCCGGGAAGAAAGTCGTCAGGAAGGCCGCCGCGTCCAAGAAGAAGGCGGTCGCGGAAAGCGCCGCGCCAGGAAAAAAGGCCGGGGTCGCGAAAAGCGCCACGCCCGCGAGAGGACGCAAGGCCGCCAGCAGCCGCGCCACTGCACGAAAGAGTCGTCAGGCCAGGGTGCAGGAGCTGGCCGAGCAATACGGCGGCACGGCCGAATACGGCAGCTCCGATGGCAATAACTGCCTGATCTTCGCCATCGGCAACGCGCTCGGCCACGACGTGAGCGAGCATCTGGCCAGTCGCATCAGGCGCTCCCTGGTGGCGGGCGATCATATCGGCGTCACCGCGGATGGATTCTTGCCCGGGACCACGCGCGTGGTGAATCTCATCACGCAGCTTGTGCTGGCCCAGCTGTTTGACCAAGGTCAGCCGCACCCGCCGGTGACGGTTCATCTCGTCACCGTGATCCCGGATATCGCCGAGGTGACGGTGGGAGGCGATGCACCCGGCGATGCACATGCCTACGTGATCCATGACGGCATCCATTTCTGGTGGGTCAAGACTGATTGAAGCCGAGTGGTGCGGGTCTGTTCGTGCCAATCAACACGCAAAGCCATCAACCTTTTGGCCTATCCCTTTCGCCGCCGATGCATATCTGCGATGCGCATCACGGGAATCTTGCGCGATGCGTGAATATGGCTGTCTCGTGACAGCTTCCTGCGTGCATGCGATGCATGCATATCCACACAAATAAGCCTTGAATCAAGCCTCCGCGGCGCTGTCTAGCCTTCGCCTCATCGGCGCATGCGAAGTCCTTCATGACATCCGCGATCAGCATCCGTGTAGTCCTCCCCTTACTCCAGATGGCAGATTGTGCGCAGCCATACCCACCACGCAGAGTGCGCGACAGCCTTCGAGCACGAAGGCGACTAGGGACGACGCGATCTTCACGGCCATGTACCGCCCGGCCTGGCGATCGTCGAGCTACGCGCAGACAGGCAGGGAGAAGTGGCGTGAGCGTTATCAAGGAAAGCGGCAGGACGGCGCCGTACATGCCGGCCATCGAGTCATTCGAATCACCGACGCCCGCGGGCATTCCGTGCGGCGGTCGCGTTCGTTCGCGACCGTAAGCGTCAGGTCAGGGTCTTCGGTTTCTCAAGCAGCGTGGCGCCAGGCGCCGCGCCCGGGCAGGTCTGCGTCCATGGTGGGGCGCGGCCGATCGCGGAGGGGTTACATGCTGTCGCATGCATTGACGATCGTCGCCAATGAGCTGGAAAAGCATCTCTCCGACACCTACGGCGTGCCGGCGGTGTCGCCGCAGGTGCGCCTGGGCAATATCGCCGAAGGCGTGGGCGGCGGCGCCGGCAGTCCGGGTTC
>Ga0105240_10008066_pt1 | contig 15145 bp, 13 predicted proteins | sample KBSC54metaG_FD_80426 | JGI IMG/M metagenome (GOLD analysis project Ga0105240, IMG submission 80426) | Corn rhizosphere microbial communities from Kellogg Biological Station, Michigan, USA - KBS C5-4 metaG | ecosystem: Host-associated > Plants > Roots > Rhizosphere > Soil | place: Michigan, USA... | reverse complement strand
TGGTGCCGGAGGGCCTGAGCTCGGCTAGCGGAGAAAGGCAACTGCATTTCAACCTGGGGGACCTCGAGGCTGGAGCGAGCAAGACCACGGAAGTTGTTCTGAAGGCTGACAAACGCGGCAAGGTCTGCAACAAAGTCGTAGCCAGTTTTGGTAGCAGCGGGAAGGTCGAGAGCGAAACCTGCACGACCGTGGTTCAGTCGGGAGTGAAAATCGAAAAGACCACTAAGAACAAAATGCTCTTCGTCAACCGCGCCGCCGCGTACGACATCGTTGTTTCCAACACCGGGGACACCGAACTCTCGGGCGTCGTTGTGACCGACACTGCCGCGCCGGAGACCGTGATTGCCGCTGCGGAGGGTGCGGAAGTGAATGGCAGCACGGCCACCTGGAATCTTGGGACGCTAGGCGCGGGCCAGAAAAAGAACGTGGCTATCAAAATCCTCTCCAAGGTGCCCGGGACCTTCACTGACACCGCCAGCGTAGTCACGGCTGGTGGTTTGAAGGATTCGGCCCAGGAATCCACCGAGTGGAAAGGTGTAACGGGCATGCTGGTTGAACTCGTGGACGACCCCGACCCGATCCAGGTTGGCGAAACCACCAAGTTCAACATCCGCGTGACCAACCAGGGCACCTCGATCGACATTGTGGGTCTGACCATTGTCGTCACGATCCCGCCTGAACTCGAAGTCGTGCCGAACACCATTTCCGATGGTGGCACAGCCGAGGGCAAGACCGTCACCTGGTCCACCGTGCCGACTGTGGCTCCGAAGGCGTCGGTCACGCGCAACTATATCGTCAAGGGTGTAAAGGCGGGCGACGCTCGCTCCAAGGTGTCCGTCACCACGTCACAACGTAAAACACCGATCGAGCAATCCGAGAGCACGACCGTCTATTGACCTCTGCGGGCGGGAGCAAGGCTGGCATGCCATCGCGTGCCAGCCGCCTCGCTTGCCCAACCTATCCGGAAGACTTAACGCAAGATAAAATGAAATCGAGAAAGAAAGAAGACATGAAAATCACAGGCTATTTATTCCTGATCCCGGTCGCAGGGTTACTGGTGCTGGCGGCCTGCAAGGCCACCCCGCAAATGAGTAACCGGCCGGACTTCCTCTCCACCTACACGCATTTGCAGAAAGTGGATGACACTACTTGGCGCTACGTCAGCCCACCGCTGATGGCCAATTGCAATAAATTCGTGGTCAGCCCGGTCAAGGTGCTCTTCAATGAGTTTAACGGTTTCACCCTCACCCCCGAGGAGCGGCAGCGCAGTTCGGACTTCGTCCGCCAGACGATCATTCGGGCGATCTCCGAGCGCTATCCCGTCGTTTCTGACGCGGGACCTGAGGTAGCCGAAATCCGCATCGCGATCACCGGCGCCTACCGTACGGCTGGCAAGCGGGGCTTGTGCGTGCAAGGAGAAGTTCTGGACAACTCCAACACCCAGGTGGCCGCAGTTGCCCGTACTGAAATCAACGAGACCTACACTCGAGATTGGCAAGATAAACCCGCTGCCCGCAAAATGGTCGAGGAATGGGCGCAACGGTTGGTCAAGCTCATCGATCAGACTCACGGTAAGTAGTGGGCTGCGGTAAAAGAGCCGGAGGGCTCATTAGTGGACAAAAGGCGCGCCATTTTTAAGACCGAGCGCCAAACCTGGTCCGGGCCTGAGAAGCGGAGAGGCTGCACGCCAATGGGGCGGCAGCCTCTCCACGGGTGCCTGGAGGGGCTAGGCGGGCACGAATCCCGTCCACCGGCGGCTAAAGCGAATTCTTACAACGCGCTCGACAGGGCGCACTACAAACAAAAACAAACGAACCAGAACACTGGAAGAAGGTAGTCTATGAAAAGAAATACTGCGGTCCTCGCCTGTTTGCTGGCGCTCGGCACCACCCTCAGCCTGCCGAAAGAGACGCTGGCCCAATCCACCCCTCCCACCTCGGTCATCAGCCTGGCGGACCTGAGAAATCAGCTCGCCAAGGTACAGAGTGAGGTGTCCGCCACGATCATCAGCCTCAACAGTTTGAAGGAGGCTGCCAAGAAGCCGGGCGAGCTGAACGCTGCCGCCACCGGGTTCACCACCCGGTTCAGAACGTTGGAGTCTTCGGTTGAGGCCACTCGCAAGAACGCCATCACGGTGAAAGCACGCGTTAAAGACCATTATGACGCCTGGCAAAAAACTCTCACCGAGATGCAGAATGCCAAACTTCGGGAAAAGGCCCAGGATCGTTTTACCGAATCGCAAAAGCAATTCGGCAAGATCGTAGCCCAGGCGACTGAAGCCAAGGAGCAAGTCCTGCCTTTTGTATCAGACCTGAAGGACGTCGTGATCTATCTCGAAGCGGACCTGTCGGACGAAGCAGTGGATTCGCTGTCGAATACGATTTGGAAACTCGGCAACCGCTCCAAGTCTGTCAATAGCAGCATTGGTAATGTGATTGAACAGATTGATCGGACCATCAAGAGCCTGCCCCAGAAGTGAGGCTTACCTGGTGAATGGGTGGGGCCGGTCGCAACCGGTGCCGGTCCCACCATAATCTGACGGGCGGCTGGGTAGTGGGCCGCGCCTCGAACAGCGGATGAATTTGCCGTCGTGGTTGCCCGAGCACTACCGGGCCGAACCTCGGGATAGCGGACTCATTGTGAAGGGTCGACCCGTTCCGGACTAAATCGGTCCTGCTCCAAAAGCAGCGTGCTCCCGGCTCTGGGTCGGCTGGGGTTGATGATTCTCCTTAACCCCTCTATTCCATGAAGCCTCTTAACCTTCTTCGAGCAAGCAGCGCCATTTCGCGTGCACCGCTGCCGGCAATTTGCCTGCTTGGCCGGCGCAGGTCGGCAGCCTCTTGTTGCTTCAAACTCGCGGCCTTTCCCGCCCGCTATTTCGTGGGGCTGATCTGGCTCGGGATGCTGGCATCGCCAGTCATTGCCTCCGAGAATGCCCCGCATCGCCCATTTGCCCTGTGGGCGGACGTTCCGGACCAGGGCCAGTTCGTGCTCGGCGCGGTTTACCAGCAAGCCGACGCCTCGGCCTTTTGGGCCGCCGGCCAGCGCCACAGTGTGCCCGATGACTCGGTTTCCGGCGTCCATCTCAACCAAGGCTATTTCGCGATCCAATACGGCATCTCCGAACGATGGGCGGCGGATCTTAACCTGGGCTACACCAAACAAACCTATCAGGGGTCGCCTGCCCAGGCTGAGACCTCCACCAGCGGCATCATGGACTGGTCCTTCGGCCTGCGCTACCAACTTTGCAACGAGGCTTGGGCTCAATCCGCCTGGCTGCCGACCGCAACCTTCCGCGCCGGGTTCGTCCTGCCAGGTTCCTTCGACCAATATTCCCCCTTTAGCCCAGGCCTCAGGTCGGCCGCCATCGCCCCCGAGTTGCTCCTCCGCAAGCATTTCGCCTGGGAGGGATTCGGTTCCTACGGCGACGGCCTGTACCGCTGGAATCGAACCTCAGGCAATGACCAATACATCATTGCCCTTGGCTTTTTCCAACAACTCAAGCACTGGGAGATCGACCTGGGCTGGCGCCATCTGCAAACCCTCTCCGGCAGCGACATCACGGTCGCCGCTGATGGCACCATCTCTTACCCTCGGAGTCCCCGCGAGAACAGCGAAAGCATTGAGGCCGGCGTCAGCTACACCACGGCGACGCGGCACTACCGGTATGCCGGCCAGGTTCGCAGCGTTCTGGATGGCAATAATGCCGATGAAAAGTTTTGGTTCGGATTCTCTGTCGATTTCCCCGTTGGCGGCAAGGCAACTGCCTCACCGGCGGCTCCGTGATGATTGCGCCCGGGCATTTTAGTATGTTAATCCTCATCATTTTCCCTTAACCTATTCGGTTCAAACCAACACAAACCATCTACACCATGATCCAACCTGCAAAATACCCGACGGCAGACCTCATCCCGGCATGCCTTGCTTCGCTCTGTCCCGATACGGTGCCCCATACCAACCGCTCCGCAGCCGGTCGCAACCTTCTAAATAAAAGCGCCCGGCTGCTCGGTTGTGCGGCCCTCTGCCTGACGTTGGCCGCCTGCTCATCAGTGAAAACTCGCATTGATAAGGGTCCGGTAACTGCACGTACATTTTCTTTCCTGGACACCGGTTCGCGTCCGATGCCGGGTTATGCCGAAGAGCGAAAGGAAGCCCATGCCATGGTTCAGCAAGCGCTCGTTCAGAACCTGGCCAAGCGAGGCGTGAGCCATGTGCCCTCCGGCGGAGACATCAGCGTGGCGTACCTGATCGTGGTCGGTAATAACGGGGCGACCACCTCACTCAATAGTTACTTCGGTTACTCCGACGACAGCGAAGCTATCCTCGAGAAAGTGCACGCGGAGCAAACTGATAAGAATAGCAGCCGCGGGTACCTCGAATCAGGGACTTTGGTGGTCGACCTGGTTGACCCCAAGAGCTCGAAACTTCTCCAACGCCGCTCCATTCGCGCGCAGGTCCTGCGCAATCTGACCACGCAAGACAGGACCACTCGACTTCAGGCCATCGTGGATCAGGCCCTCCAGGACCTCCCGTTGCAGGCTCCCAGGTAGCTTCTATGAGCGCACACCTACCCACACTCGCCGTTGCCATCGCCTCCCTGGCGCTCACCGGTTGCAGCACCTCTAATCCCAATCCCCCCACGCCGAGGGCCAACACCGGTTACGTGGATTTTTATACCGACTCGAGCCTGGGACTGGCTTGGGAAATCAAGTGCGCCGAGGAAGGCAAGGGTGACCAACTCCGGACCGTGTTTTCAAAAATGGAACCGGTCGCCGGCACTACCCTGCGCCTGGCCGCTTCCCCTGGGCTCCGCCAATACCAGGTGTGGATCATGAACCGGGTGACCGCTGGGCCACAACCCGTTCAAATCCGGGTCGAGAACGGAAAGGTGACCCCAGTCCATGTTACCCTGATACCGGTCAGCACCAATTCCGTGCAAAGCAAGAGATATGGCTTTCGCCCCTCCGCGAAAGGGTACGGGCGCGGCACGAAGATCGTCAGCGAAGAAAGCGAAGTCTACGATATCAACGCCACCGCCGGCCCTCCGCAACCCTATCGATCCAAAGAGAGCATGCCTTATTTTCGGCCTTGATTGAACCTGCATCCCCGCGGGGCATTCGTGACCGATCCCTCCAGGCGCCGACCGCTCTCCGGGATAATTACCCGCTTCACACCTTGCACCTTTCTACTTCAGCTGCTGGGCCACTTTGTTGAGGAGATTCTGGTACGGCCTGCTCCTGATATTCAGCACCGGTGATTCATCTTCGAAAAATGAGTCACCGGCCCCCCGCACCATGGAGGCCTGACATTGCAGACGGTGGGCCCCGGCGCCCATGTCCACCAGTTGTGCCCTCACTCGGACAACCGTGCCGCCACCGTAGTAGGTGTCGACCATGCCACTATGAGCCAGCGATTGGCCGCGCGTCCCTTCCTTTTGAAAGATCATGTTGGCCGGCGTTAATGAGGCGACCTGGTATCCGTCATTCTGAAAAACGGACGCCGTCGTCTTGCATATTTCATTGGCGGTTCTCCCTTTGATCACCACGGAAGCAAAACTGGCCGAATTGGTTGCCCTAGTCCGGCAGCCCGTCCAGAAGGCCGCACAAACACCAACCAAAGCAAAAAACGTGAAACCGGATCTTTTGTTAACGAGATAGTTCATATTTCCAAGTCGGTACATTGGGCGCGCTTCAAAAAGGCTGGTACGAGCTGTTCTAGGTTTTTCTTAATGTTGCAGGTTGCCGACGACCACCTCGAAAAATCTTCGAGTTTTTCGAGACAGCGTCCGATGTGGTCGAACGAGTTCTTGTCAACGATGCCTCCGCAGAGGTTGGAACACGAGCCAACCGTTGGCAATGAACATCCTGCCGAGTGCTGACGAAGTTTTTGTTTCTGAGGCGCCTGGGAGTACCGCGTCGTCATACCAGATTGAGGAAGACGGAGATCTCTCAGTGATCAGCGCCTCAGTCCCCACGCACCAAGCTGCCGCTTGCTGGTTGCTGGCCGCCCGCGACGGCCGCTTCATTTACACCGCCAATGCCGGAAGTGGCACGATTTCGGGCTTTGGTGTGGATCACGACGGCAGCTTGCACCTGCTTGATCCGAGCGGCGTGATCGGGTCGACCGGTAGCGGCAGCCATCCAACGGACATGGTCCAGAGTCGCGATGGACGGTTCCTCTACAGCTTGAACAATGGCAACGGAACAATCAGCGCCTTTGGGGTTGGGCCGAAGGGGTCCCTTCATACCTTGATGACGGTCAGCGGTCTCCCCACGAGCTCGGCTGGTCTGGCCGGACGATAAATACCGTCTCCGAATGTTCATCAGCGGCGCGACTGGTTATCGCCCGTTGATGGGCAACAGCTCTTTTAGTCTCTCGCCAAAACTCTGGCCAATCGCATTCAGACCTTCCTTTCCCATAGGTAGTAAAAGGCGAGGAGCAGTCTGCCCAAATGACTTTCATGGGCTCCGGATTCACAGCGCAGAAGGATAGGTCTCCGGCAGTTCGCCCTGTTCCCAGTCCGCGGTGCGTTCCAACGGTTCCACCGCTCGAGTTTCGTCAAAGTGGATTACCCAATCAAATTGCTCCGCCAGCCGGGCGAAGAAATAGTGGCTCCAACGCTCTGTCTCCGGCAGGTAAATGACTCCAATAGCCCGCTCCAGCAACTCGGTGGGAAGCTCGCCATGAACGGCCGAGGCCGAGCCCAGGTCGAGTTGAAATCTCGCAATGCCAAACCGATGGAACAGTTCCTCGTAACTTCCGTCCAGACCAGGCCGCACCCGTTTCCGCTCGGCCGGGCCACCCCACTCCGAGGCGGCTGTCACCGTCCCCTGGAACGTCGTAAACCCAACCGAGGCGGTTTCTCCTTCATGCCACTCTCGCAGCAGTTGGCCCACGTTCCATTCGCCCCGCAGACTCATGCTCGTGGCGCGCGCATCGCCCAGGTGTGAGTTATGCGCCCAAACCACTGCCTTGGGCCGCTCGCCCTGGGCCTCCAGGTGCTCCATCAGACGGTCCAGCGTCTCGACCATGTGCTTGTCGCGGAGATTCCAGGTATTGGGCCGGCCGCGATACATCGCTCGGTAATACTCCTCCGCTCCTTTGGCAACTACGGCGTTCTGTTTGGCGAAAAAGAGCTCGTCCGAGGCGAGCCGCCCGTCGCGGCTCAACAACTCGGCGGTCTTGCGCTGCAATTCGACCAATTGTTCGACCGCCTCATCTTCGCACGAAAGCGACCGATCCAAGCCGGCGGTCATTCCGTAGATTTGGGGGTCCTCCCCGAACTCCTCGAAACAGGCATACCGGCGCCGGGCCTCCTGCGCCGCCTGCGGGTCCCGTTGTTCGAGATAACCGATAACCGCTGCGATCGAGGTGTGGAGGCTATAGAGATCGAGTCCATAGACCCCAACCTTGAGAGCTCGCGTCGGCCGGCGTTCATTGTAGGCCCGGAGCCAACCGATGAGATCCAGGATATCAGCGTTGCGCCACATCCAACCCGGGAATCGCCTGAAATCACCCAGGGCCTCCAACGCGGTTTTGTCTTCGCCCTGTCCTTGGATATACCGGCTGAGGCGCAGGGCGTCGGGCCAATCCGCTTCCCAAGCCAGTACTGTAACCCCTTTTTCCTGGATCAATCGTTTAGTGATGTCAGCGCGGGCCTTGTAGAATTCGTGCGTGCCATGGGTCGCTTCGCCCAATAGCACGTATTTCGCGTTTCCGATACGTTCGAGTAACGGATCGTAATCGGCTGTTGCTCCCGTCAACGGCTGCGCCAATGTTTTCAGCCGGGTGGGACTCTCCTTCTCAGCGACGACTGGCATAAAAGCTCCTGCACTTTCTCCACAGGCAACATATGTCCGGAGGCCGCCACCCTGCAACCAAGATATCTCGGATCGGCGAAAATCCGTGTGTTTCGAGGCTCATTTAAGCCGAAGAGAATGATGGCATAGGTGGCGCTATTTCAGTTAAACTGGATGGCGTGAACCCCCTGCAAAAATGTGTGAGATGTGGGACGCTTCAGCCGTCCGCACCTCAGGGAGGAATTTGCGACGCCTGCAGAACCGCTAGTGGCGATACACTTAACGTAGCAGACGCGCTGCTGCCGGAGGAGTCTCGCAGGACAGTTGTGGCCGACTCCGGGTCGGCGACAAAACCGATCAACTCGCGGCCTTCGTTTCAGCTCAAGGGTTATGAGGTGCTTGCAGAAATTGCCCGGGGCGGGATGGGGATCGTTTTCAAAGCGCGTCAAGTCAGGCTCAATCGAGTGGTTGCCCTCAAGATGATTCGTTCGGGGCAAATTGCGGGGGAGAGCGAGATTCAGCGATTCTTGATCGAGGCGAAAGCCGCCGCGACCCTGCAACATCCGAATATCGTTGCGATCCATGAGATCGGCGAAGAGGCAGGCCAGCATTTTTTCTCCATGGACCTGATCGAAGGCCAAGGCCTCGACGACTTCGTTCGGCAACACGGGTTGCCTCCTCGCGAGGCTGCTTCATTTGTTAAAACCATCGCCGAAGCGATCCATTACGCACATCAGCGGGGTATTCTGCACCGCGATTTAAAGCCCTCGAACGTGCTGGTGGACCGGAACAAACAGCCCCACCTCACCGACTTCGGTCTGGCCAAGTTCATGTCGGAGAAATCCGAAGTGACGGCATCCGGGGCCGTCATGGGCTCCCCCAGCTATATGCCGCCCGAACAGGCCGAGGGCCGGACCAACGATATAACCGTGCGCAGCGATATCTATTCGCTCGGCGCCATGCTTTATCATTTGCTCACCGGCCGGCCCCCGTTTGCGGCAGATTCACTTCTGGCCACTCTGAAGCTGGTGGTGGAGAGCGAACCCACTGCACCGCGCAATCTCAATTCGCGCATCCCACGCGATCTGGAAACGATTTGCCTCAAGTGCCTGGAAAAGAACCCGGCCAAACGGTTCGGCACGGCGCAGGAGGTCGCGGAGGAACTTGTTCGGTTTTTGACCTATAGACCTATCCGCGCTCGCTCACTCGGACCGGTGGCCCGCGCCTGGCGCTGGTGTCGGCGCAGACCGGCCGTCGCGACCGCGCTGGTGGTTTTTATCTGCGGCTTCATCGGTGTTTACTGGCAGTGGCAGCGAGCCGAGGTGTTGGCGATCAAAGAAGTGGGGCTTCGCCATGGCGCCGAGCAAGCGTCGGTCGAGGCCCTCCTGGCGCAAGCCCGCGTGCTCCGCTCCAGCGGCGGGGCGGGCCAGCGCAACTCGAGTTTGAGCGCCCTGCGTAAAGCAGCTCAGTTGCGGCCCGACTCGAGGATTCGCGACGAAATCGTCGCCTGCCTGCCGTTGGTGGACCTGGAGCTGGCGCGGCGATGGCCGGCGAATCTCTTGCCGAGCTCGCTGGTGGCGTTCAATCCCCAATTGAGCCTCTACGCTCAGGCCGACAGTCTAGGCCAAGTCCGGATCACCGCAGCCGAGGCAAAGGAGCCGGTCACAACCCTGGCCGGAACGGGGCGACCGGTCAGCATGCTGAGGTTCAGTCCCAATGGGAAGCTGCTGGCCATTGCGTCCGTGGGCAGGTTTGCGGTTTGGGAGATTGCCTCTCGACAGCTCCTTTTTCAGATGACCAATCTCAGCGGAGCGGTGGTGGTCGATTTCAGCCCGGAAAACGCGCATCTCGGCGCGGGGGACGCGAGCGGTGGGATTCGCATTTACGGCCTCTCCTCCGGAGGCCAGGAGCTGGCTTTCGGGATCGGCAGACCCTGCGGCGCCCTGCGGTTTGATCCAAGCGGAAGCCGCCTCGCCGTTTCCAGCCGCGAAAGTCTGAACCTTTTTGTCTTCAACTCCGGCACAGGGATGGAGCTCAGCCGGCTACCGCATCCGGACGTTGTAAATGACCTCGCCTGGAACTCTGCTGGAACATTCGTGGCTAGCGCTTGCGCCGACAACCAGATTTATATTTGGGACAAAAATGGTTCTGAACGCACCCGGCTGCGCGGACACACGGCCTCTCCGCAGCGGATCGCGTTTGCCCACACCACCTCGGTCCTGGCCTCTCTGGGCGACGATAACACACTGCGCCTCTGGGACGCGGCGACCGGCCATCCTCTCGTACGCTGGGAAGGCGTTTCCCGCCAGTTGCTCCAGTTCGGTTCCGATGACCGTCTGCTCGCTTGCGTCGCGAGCGACTCCGCGCCAATGCAATTGCAGTTCCTTCAGGTGACCTGGCCGGACGAAGTCCGCTCGATTCCCGATCAGCCATCCGAAGCGCAAGTCTTGGGCGCGGGCGTGCTAGCGGAAAATGGGCGACTGTTGCTGGTCCCGGTCGAAGAAGGTATCCATCCGTGGGACGTTGCCACCGGCAGGCAGCTTGAGCCGATCCTGATGGGGCGAGTCCAGGGAATCGCTCTCCCTCACCGAGGAAACGATCTGTTGGTGCGCGGATTTTACGGGGTCCAGCGGCTCCCGGTTGCGCACGCCAAATTGCGCAGCGATCTACTCCTGCTCGGGCCTCCACGATTTCTCGACTGTGCGCCAGGCGAGGGTGGGATAGCCCTCCTGGGGGAGGACCAGCTTGCCGTTTGCGAAGAAGACGGCATCAACTTAATGGCTATTGAGAGTGGCCAATCGCTTCACAAACTTCCCACATCGCCTGGGCTCAAAACCATTGACGGCAGTGCAGACGGCAAGTGGGTTGCCGCCAGCAATTGGAAACCCGGCGGGGTCGTCGTGTGGGACAGCACCGGGACAACACATACCAATCTTCCCGTTTTGGAACCTGCCCGGGTTGCCTTCAGCCCGGACTCAAAATGGTTGGCCACGGCAACCGAATCCCGCTGCCAATTCTGGCGTGTTGGTCAATGGCAAAGTGAACGAATCATTCCTCGGCAGCGAACCGGCACCTCGCCAGCACCGCTGGCCTTCTCGCCGGATGGAACCATCCTGGCGTGGGCCAGTGCCGATAATATTGTCAGCCTCATCGCAACGACTACCGGAGAAAGTTTCCTGTCCATTCCTTCCCCAGGTATGGCCGCGATTACGACCTTACAATTTACACCCAGTGGCGGTGGGCTGCTTGTCGCGGCGGTGGGTTGGCCTTTAACCCTGTGGGACCTCGGCTCTGTTCAGCGAAAGCTCGCTCAGTACGGCCTGCCTCTCGATTCACCGCGAACGTTCCCCGCCGGGTGGCCTGCCGCCAATCAACTGTTGCCGGCCATCCTGGCGAATGTCTCAAAGATCGAGCGTACTCAGAACGCGCTAAAAGATTTGCACCGGTGCGAAAGTGATGCCCGGAGCCATCCTGACGATTTCGCCTCCTGGAGACAGGTGGCTTCGATCAACTCGTCGTTTTATCGATTTGCCGCGGCAGAGGAGGCTTATCGGCAAGCGCTTCGGCTCAATCCGCAAGATGCGGCCTGCGGGATGGAGGCCGGCTACGTGCTGGTCAAATTGCAGCGGTTCCCGGAAGCGGCGGAACAGTACCGGCGGGTAGAGACCAGCGATAGCCATAATCTGGTCGCCTGCCAGCAGTTGGCTTACCTGTATTTACACGCCTATGGCACTAACCGTGATGTCTCGACGGGGCGGCACTTCGCGGAGCACGCTTTCGAGATCGATCCTAAGGATCCCAGCTCCATGTTTTGGCTGGGTGTGGCCAGGTATCGTTCTGGTGACTTCAAAGAAGCACTTGAGCTGCTCAACCGCGCAGTGACGGCTACGCATTCCAGCAAAACCTATTATTTATTTTACCAAGCCATGTGCCTGGCAAAGCTTGGCCGGACGGAAGAAGCAATGAACCGTTTCGAGAGTGCACTGGACCGAGTTCAAACCCAACCCAATTCCCTGGTGGAACACCGGGAATTTTTTGAATCCTTCATCAATGAAGCTCGCGCGGTCTGCGCGATGACCCAATAACATGAATGACCCAAGATCTCTGCCTGGCTTCGATCCGACGCTCTACCCGCAGTGCGACCACGCAGATCCTCCAACTGACGCCAGTGCCATTACCGCCAGAAAGCTCGAGTTTCTGGCGGCCTATTACGAACTCAATTGCTCGTACTGCGCCTTGATGTCGCTCCGCGCCGAAGGTCTTCCCCCGCAAGAAGAGCGGACGGCACTCCTGGCGATTGAACGCGCCTTGCTCGCTCGCGATGCGCTGGAGGACAAATACGCACCTTATGGGGTTGTCGCCACCCCGGACTTTGAGAACGGCTTGGTTAAGAACATCAGCTTTGTTCAACCGCCTGGCCCCGTGGTCCGCTCTTCGCTCTCGATGTTTTTCGCCGTTCCACCGCAGCCTGGCCCTCCTGCATGAAACAATGGATCTTGCGCCTCTTTCTATCCGCCGGTGACGTCTTGATGCTTACCGCCGCTCTCCGTGATTTGCACCGGGCCTGCCCGGAACAGTTCAAAACCGACGTGCGCACTCCTTTTCCGCAACTTTGGGAAAACAACCCGCACATAGCGCCGCTGACGGAAGGCGCTCCAGGAGTGGAGTCCATCGACTGCCACTATCCCCTGATTCACCACTCCAATTCCATCCCCTATCATTTCATCCACGGTTTCGCCGAATTCCTCACCGAACGCGCCGGAACGCAAATCCGCCCCACGGCGTTCAAGGGGGATATCCATCTATCAGAAGCCGAACGCGCCGCACCTTCCCGCATCGCGGTGCTTTCCGGCTGCAATTTGCCCTATTGGATCATTGTCGCCGGCGGTAAGTACGATTTTACGATCAAGTGGTGGCACTTCCGGCGCTATCAGCAAGTGGTGGATGCCCTGCGCGATCGCGTGCTCTTTGTGCAGGTTGGGGACTCAAGGCATTACCACCCGCGTCTGAGCGGGGTGATTGATTTGCGCGGGCAATGCAGCATTCGCGAGTTGATTCACCTCACCTATCATTCCGAGGGGGTGGTCTGCCCGGTGACCTTCCAGATGCATCTGGCCGCGGCCGTCGAATGCAGAGGCCAGCCGGAACGCTCACGGCCCTGCGTTGTAGTCGCCGGCGGACGCGAGCCTCCGCAATGGGAGGCTTACCCGGCCCACCAATTCATCCATACCGTCGGCGCGCTGCCTTGCTGTGCCCTTGGCGGATGCTGGCGTGCTCGCACCCTCCCGTTAGGTGACGGGGACCAGAAAGACGAGCCTGCCCTGGTCTGCACGGACGTGGTGGCCGGCCTTCCCCACTGCATGGATTTGATCACCCCGGAAGAGGTCCTCCGACGCATCGAGCTCTATTTCCAAGGCGGACAATGCCGTTATCTATCCGCCGCGCAGGCACAGGCCATCCGGCCCTTCCTCACCGCAACCACACGAGAGTTGATGGGGATCTGATGACTCCGCTTCCCGACGAGCCGCCCGTCGCCATCTGCGTTTTAACTTTTGGCGCTCATCCCGCTTTGGCCAAGAGAGTTCTCGAATCGATTTCTCAGTATGTCCCGCGCTCGCTTTACCGCCTTGTCGTCGGCGCCAACGCAGTAGGCGAAGAGACCGGCCATTACCTCCAAACCCTCCGAGAGCGGGAAAAAATTGATCACCTCATCCGGAGTGAGGCTAATCTCAACAAATGTCCGATGATGCGACAAATGTTTCAGTATGTCCGTTCCGAATTTGTGTGGTGGTTTGACGACGACTCGTATGTGACATCCACTGACGCCCTGCCGTGTCGCTTGCGCATCGCGCGATCCGCCCCACGGCACGTCGTCATGTGGGGTGAGCGATTCATGTGTGAGCACTCTGTTACGTTCTGTCATGAAGATCCGGTCGCCTTTGTTCGCTCTGCTCCTTGGTATCAAGGTTTGCCTCCTCCGTTTTGGGAGCCGGGCGGGAAAGGCGAGTTTAACTTCAACGGCCGAGGAACCGGGGATGGCAGGTGGTTTTTTTTAACCGGAGGTGGATGGTTCATTCGCTCCGCCGCTCTGAAAGCGCTGGAGTGGCCGGATCCTCGCCTGTCAATGTTCGGAGAGGACGTTTTCCTCGGAGAAGCCATCCGACAGCAAGGCTGGCAAATCGAGCACATCGGCAATCTGGGGGTGGAAGTCAACAGCGCGCCCCGCCGCTGGATCCCTGACGAAAGGCGCCTCGGCAAAACATCCGGCTAATTCCTATGGCCCTTAGTTCCGGAACCTCTCACCCGGATTAACCGTGATGGTGATGCCCCCGAGGGTTCCCCATCGCGGAGCTGGCCGCATAGTAGGAGGAAGAGGATGAACTGGATGAAATCCCCGCAGTTAGCCCCGGCGCCGGAACGATTTCAAAAAGCGTGAGCCCGAAGTTGGTAATGAATCCCCAGGAACTCCAGTCTTTGTCGTTGCTCGGGTTTTGAGGCCACTCGCAGTCCTGCCAGAACTCAATAGCGCCAATCGCGTTTTGATTCACATCCCCCGGCACCGTCGTGTAAAGGTAAAATGCATTCTTGTGATCCGGCCAACCCGACGGAGCCGGACATTCGCTGGTAGGAGACTTAAAATTGTTGTTCGGAATGTTTTGGGTAGTCACCCAGGCGGGGCTCTGCGTCAAGCTCCATTTGGGGTTAAATGGAACCAAAGGCCAGAATTGCGGACCCTTGCCTTTTTGGCCAGGCAAACCCCAACCGAGAGCTTGACTCAGCTGCGCAGCCAAGACGGTATAGTTTTGTAACCCTGGCGTCAGCGAGTTTGGTGGGTTCGGTGGAGGTGAGTATCTTGCCCCCCCGATTGAAAGTACGTGCAGAGACTTGAGCTCCTGATTCATTTGGCTCACGTACTGTGCTATCGTGCTTGCCAGTTGCAAGAACACGTCTGGGAAAGTGGTTGCGTTGCTAGAGCTTGGGCCGGGAAACGGGGCGCCGGACGCTGACACCGGATCGGGGAGCGGTTGGTTCGCTAAACTGCTGTCGGTGCACAGATAAAGACTCCCAAAATTATTTCCGTTGCCGTCCTTGAGCGGGCACTCCTGGAAATTGTTGGGTGTAAGCTCATATATCAGATTTTGTGCCATAATAGATGTGATTTAAGTGTTGGTGATCCAGAGGGGCTAAACACGAGCATTGCATTGAGCGCAGGCCGTAAGCAAGCTTTTCGTGCGCCACCCACACTTTGTGTGCATCTCACTTGTTGAGCAAGCGGGCTCTCAGTTCCCCTCACCGCTGCCCTGTCCACGAGTCCCCAGGAGAGGGAGCCGCTACGGTCGCCTTTG
>Ga0105240_10008064_pt1 | contig 15149 bp, 16 predicted proteins | sample KBSC54metaG_FD_80426 | JGI IMG/M metagenome (GOLD analysis project Ga0105240, IMG submission 80426) | Corn rhizosphere microbial communities from Kellogg Biological Station, Michigan, USA - KBS C5-4 metaG | ecosystem: Host-associated > Plants > Roots > Rhizosphere > Soil | place: Michigan, USA... | reverse complement strand
TGACGTTGACGGCATTGGGACCGTTCTTTTCCAGGATCTGTCGCACGGCTGCCTCGGTCGTGGACGCCAGCGGGATCTTGTCCCACTCGGCCAGGAATGCCGTGGCCTGTGCCGGCGTCAGGCTGTCGTAGACGACGACTCTGTTATCGCTGTTGCTTTTCGCGGATCGGATGGTTGTCGTGGCTGCGCAGGCAACCGAGGCCATCAGCACGAGCACAAAGGTGATGGCTATTGGCTGGAACAGACGTTTCATCGCTGATCTCCGTGTTAACGCATGCCGGTCCGTCGACATCCCGCCGGCATGCGAACACTAGGCGCGAAACGCTCATCGAAGCAAGTGAAATTTGTGCCGGGCTCGCAAGCGAGAAGGCGTTCGTTGCGCTTGCTATACTCGCCGCCGCATGGAACTGCTCTATCTCAAATCGCTGATCCTCGGCATCGTCGAGGGACTGACCGAATTCCTGCCGGTATCGTCGACCGGGCACCTGATCGTCGCGGGCGCGCTGCTTCACTTCAATGACGAGCGTGGCAAGGTGTTCGAGATCGTGATCCAGTGCGGCGCGATATTCGCCGTGTGCTGGGAATTTCGCGCGCGGATCTTCGCGGTGCTGCGCGGACTCGGGCGTGATCCACTGGCCAACCGGCTGACGCTCAACCTCGTCATCGCGTTCATACCTCTGGCGGCGCTGGGGCTCGCCTTCGGCAAGCTGATCAAGGCACACCTGTTTCGCGCGGAGACGGTCGCGATCACCTCGATCCTCGGCGCTCTGGTCATCTTCGCGGTCGAGCGCTGGTATCGGAGCAAGGGACGCCCGCGGATCCAGACCGTCGACGACATGCGGCCGGCCGATGCGCTGAAGGTCGGCATTGCGCAGGCCTTCGCGCTGATTCCCGGGACGTCGCGCTCGGGGGCCACGATCATCGGCGGATTGATGTTCGGGCTGTCGCGCCAGGCTGCGACCGAGTTCTCGTTCTTCCTTGCAATCCCGACGCTGCTGATCGCTTCGGCGTACCAGCTGGTCAAGGAGCGCGCGCTGTTCTCGGTGGACGATCTCGGCTGGATGAGCATCGGCGTCGTCGCGGCGTTCATCAGCGCGTTCTTCTGCGTGCGCTGGCTGTTGCGCTACATCAGCACGCACGACTTCATCCCGTTCGCGTGGTACCGGATCGCGTTCGGCATCGTCGTCCTGTGGACCGGATACAGCGGAGCGGTCAGCTGGGCGCAGTGACGAGACGGCTGCTCGTTACTGCCGATATGCGGAGCTGGAGCTGTTTCTCCGGGCGCGAAAAATAAACAGGGACAGACCACGTTTTTCCGGAAAATGGGGACAGACCACGTTTTCCGGAAAAACGTGGTCTGTCCCCATTTTCCGGAAAAACGTGGTCTGTCCCTGTTTTTCAGAGCACCTGCTTCTGCCACGCCGATGAGTTGTGAAAGTTCGTGACCGCGCTTCCCGGCGGGACGAGTTTGTCGGCGGCGGCCCTCAATTCATCGGAGAGCCGCATCGTGACCATCGGCAGTATCTGCTCGAGTTGCTCATGTGTGCGCGGTCCGAAAACCGGCGCGGTGATTCCGGGCTGATCCTTTACCCACAGCAACGCAAGCTCGGCGGCGCTCATTGCGTGCTGCGCGGCGAGGGCTGCAACGGCACGCCCGACCTCGATGCCGCGTGCGTTGACGCGCCCGGCGTACGTGCCGCCGATCCGCGCGGCGCGTGATCCTTCGGGGAACCGGTCCGCGTTCGCGCACTCGGCGTACCGTCCCGCCAGCACGCCCTGGCCGAGTGGCGCAAACGCCGTGATCCCGAGGCCATGGGCCAGGCACAACGGCACCAATTCGTTCTCGATGCGACGGTCGAGCAGGTTGTAAGGCGGCTGCTCCATCACATAGCGCGCGAGCCGGTGACGCTCGCTGATCATCAGCCCTTCCATCACTTTCCACGCCGGGTGAACGGAGCATCCGATATAGCGGACCTTGCCCTGACGGACGAGGTCATCGAGCGCGCGCAGTGATTCGTCGTGTGCTACGTGTGGATCCATCCGATGCAGCAGAAAGACGTCGAGATAATCGGTCCCGAGGCGCTTCAGCGATTCTTCGCATGAACGCAGGATGTGCAGCCTCGAGTTGCCGCGGTCGTTGGGGCCCGGACCAACCGGAAAGAAGGACTTCGAGATAATCACGACCTGATCGCGCGTGGTGAATCTCGCGATCGCCTTGCCGAGGCAGCGCTCGGCTGCGCCGTTGTGATACGAATCCGCGGTGTCGAAGAAATTGATGCCGGCCTTCAGCGCGCGCTCGACAATGCGCAGCGCTTCGTCCTCAGGAGTCGGGTCGGTGAAGTTGAAGGTGCCGATGCAGATCGGCGAAACCATCATTCCGGTGCGGCCAAGCGAGCGATATTCCATGGGTCTGTAGAAAATTATTTCAGGGGTGATTCAAAGATTGAATTTATGAACCACAGAGGACAAGAGGACACAGAGTAAAGCATGGGGCAGCTCAATTTTTATGCATGACCTCTGTGTCCTCTGTGCCCTCTGTGGTTAAAAAAAGTTTTTAGTTCCTCCGCTTTTCCGAATCCCGCCAGGCAAGCAGATAGCGCTCCAGCATGCTGATCGCCTCCGAAGTCACGATGCCGAGCAGACCAATGACGATGATCGGCACGAACAGCTTCGCCGTCGCAAAACTGTTCGCGAAGAACACGATCAATCCACCCAGCCCGGTGATCGCGGTGAAGAATTCGGCGACGACCATTCCGATGATCGCGAGACCCACCGACAGCCGGATGCCCGCCAGCACATAGGGCATCGACGCCGGCAACGTGATCTTCCAGAAGATCTGGCTCGGCGTCGCGCAATACACGCGTCCGATATCGAGCATCGCGCCGCGCACGTCCTTGATGCCGGCATAGGTGTTGATGATCACCGGGAAGATCGCGATCGACACCAGGATGGCCACCTTGCCGGTGGTCTCGAGGCCGGCCCACAGGATGATCAGCGGCACGAGCGCCACGCGCGGGATCGCGTACAGCGCGCTCAGGAACGGCTCGGAGATCTGGTCGAGCCACCACAGGTGCGCGGTCGCCACGCCGATGATCATGCCGCCGACGATCGAGATCGCCAGCCCGATCGCGAATGGAACCATGCTCGCCATGAAAGCGCGCTGCAATTCGCCGGTCTGCGTGATCGCCATGAAGGCGCGGCCGATCGCCGTCGGATAGCTCAGGAACAGCGGATTCACGTCGCGGCCGAAGAATTCCCAGGCGATGAAGAACACGACGACGGCGCCGATCCGCAGGATGTTCGGATGGGTCTTCAGATAGGCCGCAGCTTTCACGCTTCGTGTCCCCCCGGTTGCACGCGCATCAGATCATCTGCCTGAGCTCGGCATGCGTAGCGCCGAACGAAGCGTGCATCCGCACGTCGGCGGTGGTCCGCACGCCGGCGAAGGGCGGCGCGACGATCGCATGGACCCGGCCGGGATTCGATTTGAAGACGACGATCCGGTCCGACAGCAGCAGCGCCTCGTCGATGCTGTGCGTCACGAAGAGCACTGTGCATTTCGTCTCGTTCCAGATGCGCAACAGGTCCGACTGCAGTACTTCGCGCGTTTGCGCATCGAGGGCGGCGAACGGCTCATCCATCAACAGCACCGATGGATTCCGGGTGAGCGCGCGCGCGATCCCCACGCGCTGCTGCATTCCACCGGAGAGCTCGTGTGGATAGTGGCGCTCGAACTGGTCGAGCCCGACGAGCTTCAGCAGCGGGCGCGCGACCGTGTAGCGCGCTTCCTTCGACTGCCCGTCGATCTCGAGCGGAAAGGCGACGTTGTCGAGGACGCTGCGCCATGGAAGGAGCCCGAAATTCTGGAACACCATCGACAGGTCCGGGCGCGGACGCGTCACCCGCTTCCCGCCGACCTCGACCGTGCCGCCATCCGCCGCGAGCAGTCCCGATACGATTCGCAGCAGCGTCGTCTTGCCGCAGCCGCTGGCGCCCAAGAGACTGACGAACTCGCCCTGCCGGATTTCGAGGTCGATGTCCTCGAGGACCGTCAGCACCGCAGCTGCGCTGTCCCTGCTCTTGCGATCGATCTGGAATTTCTTCGTGAGCTTGCGGATTTCAATGAACATGCCCGGCGATCAATTCTCGACTGCGCTCATCCGCGCGAGGATGCCGTCGTAGAGCAGCATCGTCATCCGCACCATCTCGCGCGTGGCCTTGATCACCAGCTTGCGGTCCTCGTCGGTCTTCGCAAAATCGGCCAGCAGCTCGACACCGACCCGCGAGTGATCCTCGTCCGCTTCGTCGTGGATGATCCAGAAATCGACCGTTTGCCGGGTCAGCCCGTACGCCTTCTCCATCCGCTTCGCCATCCCCGCGAAGAAGCCCGGTCCCTGCGCTTCGGCCCCGAGCATGTGCGCGGCGATGCCCTCGACGATGTTGTGGCTGCAGACATCGGAGAAGTACGCCTTGAACCCGATCGCCGCCGGGCAATAGTCGGCGTTCCAGAGCTCGTCGTCGGCCAGGCCCAGGCCGCGACCGAAGTTCAGGTACAGCTCGTTGTGCGGAAGCCCGTTCGAATAGATCTTGCCGGTCCCTTCCTCGTAGACCACTTCAGCCAGCCGCGAGCGCCATTTCGGATTCGGGCACAGCACATACAGGCGCCCGTGATAGTTGTGGTTGTGCAGCGGAATGATGCCGAACTGCTTCGCGAACTCGCAGACCTGCGCCTTGGTGAACGTGCATTGCGACAAGCCCTGCCACAGCGGATGTTCGCGGTACGGCATCTCGCGGTGCGCGGCTTCGACGGCTTCGAGCGTTTCTGCTACGGACGGCATGACGACTCCATTACATTGATGTCAGACAGCAATGGCGAGGCTGCGCAGAGCCTCGCGACGAATCACCCGCTATTTCGGAAGGCTGGCCAGCGCCGATTTGACGAACCGGTCGTCGATGATGTCCTCGGGCTTGACGCCGCGGTCGATCATCTTCCACTGGGTCATCGCATCCGAGGTGAAGCTGACCATCTGCGGATCCAGGCCGCCATCGACACCCCAGACCTTGCTTGCGTTGAGCTCCTTGATCACGGCGAGGACGAGGTCCGCGGGCAGGTCGGGAGCTCGCTTGATGAGAATCCCCGCCGCGCGCTCGGGATCCGAGACAATGCTCCGGGCGCCGACGATATTGCCCTGGATGAAAGTCTCCCACGCCTTGTACTTCGCCGGATCCTGCAGGCTGGAGGTCATCGCGGTATACATGACGTAGCCCAGCTGCGGAAATTCCTTCGCCACGTTCGCGAGCACCTTGATATCGCCGTGCTTCTCTCCGATCTTCATCGTGAGCGTGTTGATCATCGTGCCCTGTACCTTGCCGACTTCGAGTGCCTGCAGTCTCGCCGGATGTCCGCCCACCTGCAGGAACTTGACCTTGTCGGTGTTGATGCCCTGCTTCTTCATGATCAGGCGCGGGATCTCGGTGGTCAGGTCGGACGGGCCGGCGGAGGCGAACGTCTGGTCGGCAATCGCCGCCAGGCTGGGCGTCGACTTCGCAGCGATGATGTTGTAGTCGACCACCGGCTGCGAGGAACCGATGTATTTGACTTTCGCGCCCTCGAGGAACGCGTGGAATACCGTGGGCGGGCCGATCAAGGTCACGTCGCCGGACCCGGAGATCACGGTCCGCAACGCGGTGGAGTCGCCGCCGACGAAGATCTCGTCGACGTCCAGGCCGTGATCGGCGTACCACCCGGTGTCCTTGGCGACCAGATACGGAAGCTGATAGGTCGTAGCCGGTGTCGGCAGCACGAACCTGATTTTCGCGCGGGCCTGCGCTGCGGCGCGGCCGGCAGCCGTCAATCCGATCACGCCGAGCGCCATGCTCTCGAGCACCTGGCGGCGAGATATTTTACGTTGCATGCTTTCCTCCTAGAAAGTTCGCAGGTTCAGTTGGCGCCGAAATCGGCGCAGCCGGCAAAAGCCAAGCGCACTGCGGCGCAGACTTCGGCAGGACGCTCCGCGGCGGGCGCATGACCGCAATTCGACAGCAATACTACGCTGGAATGCCGGATCTTTTCGGCAAGGACGAGCGAAGTCGCGCCGGCCGGACACGGCAAGTCGTCGCGGCCGTGCACCAGCGTATACGGCGCATCGATCTGCGCCAGCTCGTCGTCCGCGATGACCCAGCTGTCGGCCAGCCGCTGCAGATCGCCCGCGAACATCGCCTCGAAATATTCGCGGTACCCTGGCGCCTGCAGCGTCGACCAGCGCAGCTCGACCATCGCCTCCGGTACCCGCGAGGCGTCGAACAGCAGGCTCTTCAATGCCAGCCGCAGCTCGTCGCGCGAGCGCGGAAAGGTCCACAGCCGGCGCAGGTGCTCGTTGACTGCGAATCGCGTGCCCGCAGTGCCGGTGGTGATGACCGCGGCGACGCGCGGATCGGTAGCGGCAAGCCGCAGCGCGATCGCACCGGAGGCGGAGTGGCCGAACACGCCGAATTTGTCGCCTGGAATTTTCGCGACGACGGCGCGGGCCTGGTCGACCCACAGCGGGAAATCGAAGTAGGGCAATGCCGTCTTGCGGCCTGACCCGCCGAAGCCGATCAGGTCGGTGGCGAAGATGTGGAAGTGGGCCGACAGGAAGTCGAGAATCGATGCGAACGCGCTCCCGACCGCCGCGCCCGGTCCGAGCCCGTGCATCAGCAGCAGCGGCAACTTTCCCGGCGTACCACCTTCGTAACACGCCGCTGTGCAACCGTCGACCGTCAACTGCTTTTGTGTGAGACTCACAAGTCGTACACGGCGAAGCCCATGCCGCAAATCCATTCGATGACGGGCTCGTAGTTGAGCACCCGCGCGGGCCGGCCTCCCATCGCGCCCATCATCGCGGCCCAGTTGAGCACTTCGTGCCCGCCATGGCCCGCTTCGGTCTCGATCTCTTCGTAGGTGAGGCCGCGGACTTGGTCCGAGTCGCCGCGCGCCAGCGCATCCAGGAATTTGCGATCCCACACTGCATTGACCAGCGGCCGCGTGGAAGTTCGCGCCATCTCGATCTCATAGGCCGCGAGGTCGGTCAGCAGTTTCGGATCCTCGATCAGCACCGGCCGCCCTTCGGTCTGGAAGCGCTTCATCCGCTGCAGGAATGCGTCGCTGGCCGGCGATGAAGGAATCCAGATCGGCGGCCAGTGGGAGAGTCCGCCGGTGGCCAGGAACGCGACGCGCTTGCCGCCGGGCGCCGCCTCGACCGCCGCGCGCACGCTCTCCCCGAACGCATAGACGCGCGACATCGTCGTCAGCGGCGGCGAGAAGACGTTGGTGAAGACGGGAATGAGTGGAATGTCGTGCTGCGGCCGGATCAGCTCCAATGGAACCATCAGGTTGTTGCCGTATTCGATGCTGCCCATCCGCGCCGCATCGAAGCCGTCGCGCACGAGGCGACCGAGAATGAACTCCGCCATCGCCTCGTCGCACGGAATGTCCTGCTTGCGCTCGATCCTGAGCGCTTCCAGCCAATAGTCCGCGGGGCCGGCGTGTTTTTCCGCCACGCCGACCGAGAATGTTGGCATCAGGTTGCGATAATGGTTCTCGAAATGATCGTCGAGGAAAGCGACGATCACGTCGGGCCGCGAGGCGTCGAGATAGGCAGTGATCGCCGAGACCGCCGCCGCCATCCGGTCGCGCATTCCGCGCTCGGGCATGTCCGGCTCGCTCAACATGAGCGGTGCATGGGACATGCTGATTCCTGCAACAACCTTGGACATCGAGCGAGTCTCCTTGGCCGGCCCGTTGTATCCCGATATTACACAGGATCGAGGCGTTTGGTGCCATCACCTGCCTGGGGCCGCATTCGACAGCGACCGTTCGTGCCGAGGAACACATCTTCCCCGGACCCGGAAAATCGAATAGCATCGCCGCTCTTCCTCCATTGGCGATTGCAATGACCCAGACCACCAGTCCCGACCGTCACCAGGCTGTCCTCGACCGCCTGCAGAAACTGCACGAGCCGTACGCGCGGCACAAGCACCCGCTGTGGCGCGGATTGATGGACGGGCAATTCAACAAGGCGCAGGTCGCCGAGTTCCTGCGCCAGTTCTCGATCATTCCGCTCTACAACCACAACTACCATGGCCCGCTCTACGTGATCTGTCCCGACCCCGAATGGCGCGAGATGATCGCCGAAGTGGTGTACGAAGAAGGCACGGGGCGCATGCATGCCGGCGGGGTGCCGCACTGGAAGCTCTATATCCGGCTGGGCGAGGCGTTCGGCATCACCGCCGAGCAGATGTGGAACGTCGATTTCTGCGCGGAGGCGCTCGCCTTCCGCGCCTTTTTCCATCACATCTGCTCGCACGATTTTCTCGAGGGCGTGTCGGCGCACATGCTCGGCTCGGAGGCCCAGGTGCCGGGCGCATCGGGAAGCGTCGCCGAAGGCCTGCAGAAAAAGTTCAAGCTCACCGATGAACAGGTCGCCTTCTACACGGTGCACGACCATGCCGACGAGGAACACTCGGGCGTCGGCGTGAAGCTGCTGTCGCGCTTTGCTCCCACGGATGCCGATTGCGAGCGCGTCGTGCGCGCGGTGTCGGAAATGATCCGCGTGTCGCAGGTGCTCTACGACGGCATCTACACCTGCGTCAAGCGCGCGGCCTGATTGCGAAAAACAGGGACAGACCACGTTTTTCGCGAGTCGGCCCGTGACGTGACCGAGGTCGTCACGCGAAAAACGTGGTCTGTCCCTGTTTTTCGCGGCGCAGGAACGCATCGACCGCACGGTTGAATTGCTCCGGAAGTTCCGCATACGGCAGGTGCCCGCACTCTTCGAGAACGACCAGCTCGCAATTCCTGATCCGCAACGCCGCGGCTTGCGCATTCTCGAGCCGGCTCCGGATGTCCTGGCGCCCCCATAGCAACTGCGTCGGCACCGCGATCTCCTCGAGCCGGTCGAGTATCCGATGCGGCCGCAGCAATCCGATGTCCATCATTCCCTTGAGCGTCGCCTCGTAAGCCGCCGCCATCCCGGGGCGCGCATAGCTGGTCAGCTGGCTCAGGATCACTTCATCGGGCACCGCCTGCGGATCGAAGCAGATGTTGCCGATGCGCGTCCGGCAGCTCTCCCATGTCGGGTCCGCGATCGCCTTCATGCCGTTGGCGAAAGTTCTCGGCAGGCTTTCGAGCAGCTCCGCTTCCGAGCTCAACGCGCTGCCGCTGCCGATGATCGACAGCCGATCGACGCGTGCCGGCGCAGCGAAATAGACCAGCGCCGCCACGTGCGCGCCGAGCGAGCTGCCCGCGATGCTGAAGCGCTGCAAGCCGAGCGCATCGGCCACCGCCAATGTATGTTCGGCGAAGAGCACCTGCGGCAATTTCCCATGGTACGCAACGAGGTCGGTGAAACCATGGTTCGGCATGTCGAGCGCGATGACCTGCCGGTCCGCGGCGAGCGCATCGATGTTGCGCAGGAAGATGTCCGCCGAGAAGCCGACTCCGTGCAGCAGGATCAGCGGATCGCCCGAGCCTTCGTGGAGAATGCGGGTCCTGATCCCGCCCGCATCGACAAACCTGGCGCGCACGCCGGTGGCTAGGTCAGGTAGAGCCGGTGCGCAGCGGGCAGCGTCGCCGCATCGGGCAGCTTCCCCGCCCGCGGCGCGTAAAACTCGAGCTCGATCCCGTCCGGGTCCGCAATGACCAGGCTCTTTTTCCACGCGTTGTCGATTCGCGTGACGATCGGAACGCCGATCTTCCCGAGCTTCGCCGCGCTCTCGTCGACGGCGGCTTCGTCGGCGAGCTCGAAACTCAGATGATGGAGACCCTTGCGGTGCTTCGAGTCACCCGGCCGCGCGAACAGCGTCACGACAGGCTCGCCCGCGGCGCCGGCAAATACCGCGTAATCGTTCGCGCCGCCGCCCGCGATCAGCGTCAGCCCCGCGACATCGCGATACCAGCTGGTCATCCGCGGCAGGTCGTCGACCAGCAGCGTCGCGCGGCTCAGGCGACGCGGATGGCTCGCCGCGTCGGGCAACACGTCCGGGACGAACGACGTCGCGTAACGGCGCGCATCGTCGGCCGCGCCCGGGTCCGGCGACCAGTCGCCGCTGATCAGCTGGTTTTCCTTGCCCGCGTAGAAGTCGCGCCAGTCGTCGATCATGTCGGCGTAGAACTCGAGATAGTTGCCCTCGGGATCGAACACGTAAATGCTGTGCGACATGCCGTGGTCGGTGGTGCGCATCGAAAGGCCAAGCGCCCTGGCGCGTTCCCACGCCGCGACCAGCGTGCGCTCGTTCTCCATCTCGAAGCCCAGGTGGTTGAGGCCGGGAGCGAACCCGCGGCCCGAGCTCACCTGCACATGGCCGTCGCGGCCGATCCGCGGTTTCTCGGCGATTTGCATCACCGCGATGTCGTGATGGCTGTTCCCGTTGCTGTGGAAAGCCGCCATGATCCCGGGCTCGCGAAACACGCCGCGAATGCCGCAGACCTTGCTGTAGAACCCGCTGGCGCTTTCCAGGTCGCTGACGAAAATGTTGGCATGTCCCAGGCGCCGCGGCGCCATGCGGACGTTCAAATGCTCGGCTTGATCCTTGCCCATTTCAACCTTTCGTCGCTGCGTGATGTCCGTCACTTACGGTCCAGTATATTCCCGCGCGAAAGGGGCGCGCAATCCAATCGATCCTCGAAGGCGGCGAGCTCGTTCGCTCGAGGGCGCCGGCCGCGTTTGCGGCGGCGTTCGGGAAACGTCAGATAACCGGACTCGAGCCGCCATCCATCGGCACGATCGCGCCGGTGACATAGCTCGCCGCATCCGAGGCGAGGAACACCGCCATCCGGGCGATGTCGTCCGGATCGGCATAGCGGCCGAGCGGAATGCGTGCCTGGCTGCGCTTGAGCGCCTCTTCCTCGCTGATGCCCAGCTGCGCCGCTTCGACTTCCATTCCCTGCTTGACCCGGTCGGTCATCGTTCCGCCCGGATTGATCGCGACCACGCGCACGCCTTGCTTCGCATACGCATGCGCGAGTCCCGCGGTGGCCAGCATCAGCGCCGCATTGGCCGCGCCACCGGCGATATGCAGCACGCCGGCAACCTTGCCGCCCTGGCCGATGATGTTGACGATGACGCCGCGGCCGCGCGCCGCCATCTGCTTGATCACCGGATCGACGACGTGAATGGTGGTGAAATATTTGGCGCTCATCGCGTCGTGCCACGCGGCGGGATTCAACGCTTCCGGCGCGTAGCGCTTGGCCGCGCCGGCCGAATTGACGAGCACGTCGATCGGCCCCAGCTGCGCATCGACTGCGATCACCATCCGCGCCGCATCGTCGGCATCGCGCAGGTCGGCGGCGAAGGTGGCGACGCTCAACCCTTCGTCGGCCAGCTTCTGCTTCGCGGTCTCCAGGTTTCGCGCCGCCCGCGAGACGATGGCGACACGCGCGCCTTCCTGCGCGAGCAACCGCGCGCATGCGTAGCCGATGCCTTTGCTGCCGCCGGTGACCAGTGCGATCCTGCCGTCGAGTCCGAGCTTCATTCCGGTTTCTCCGATATCGATGCCGGACCTTTGCGTCCGGGCTTGAACCATTGCGCGAAAGCTGCGCCGCAATGATACGTCAGCAACGCGAGGATCGCGCCTGCGACGAACGACAACGCCACGATCGACCAGTCGGCCGCCGTCGCGCCGTTACCGGCCAACTTTGCGGCCAATGCGACGAGGTCGTCGCTGCGCCAGCGCGCAGGCGCCGCTGACGAATCGATGAGCAGCACGCCGCGCGTGACCAGAATCGAGCCGGCCTCGTAGTAGTCGCCGAACAGCGAGATGAACGGCGCGTAGGCGAGCGGCAGCGACGCGCCGAACACCCACGGCCGCAACGGCGCATCCCGCATCGGCCGCGCGACGCGCTGGAGCATCGGCACGCCGAACACCACCGTGAGCAGGTACGGCGCGAGCACCGTCACGAGGTAAACCGTGTCGCTGCCGTGCGTATCGAAGCCGGTCAGCTGTCCCGCATACGACGAGCCCGAGGCAACGAATGGAAATACGCGCGCCAGCATCGCACCGCCGTATTGCGGTGCGATCTCGAGCCGCGTCACGCTGCCGCCTGCGGCGAGGCAGCCGAATGCATGCAGCAATTCATGGACCGGCACGTAGACGAACCACGCGGCGACGAATGCGAGAGCGACGAACACCCACTGCGCGATGCCGCGCGCGGCCGGCGTGTCGAGCGCGGCGACGTAATCGCGGTACGGCAGCAGCGCGAAGCGGGCGCGCGCCGCGATCCGCTCAGCGCGGGCGGCTGCCGGGACGCTCATCGAGGCAGGACCGGAGCGCGCGCCATGCGGCGAGCTTTTCGGCATACGGCAGCGTGTACGCGGGCGACGACGACGGCAGCACGATCGTCCGGTAGCCGAGCGCGTCCAGGCGCGCCGCGGCGGTGCCGGCTTTCTTTCCGTTCATCGCGATGACGCGGAGGCGTGGCGCGTGCTTGGGCAGCCAGTCGAATTGCGACAGCGACGGGTTGCGGATATCACCGTCGAGACTGCCGTCGCGTTCGCAGTGCGTGATGATGTCCCAGACGCCGATCCGCAGTTTCGTGAGGCGCTGCAGCCGTCGCGAATAGGGCAGGTCGGCGAGCGGCGTTTCGAGGATGTCGCCCAGGAGGCGCCAGAACTGGTTGCGCGGATGCGCGTAGTACTGCTCCTGACGCAACGACTCTTCGCCCGGAAAGCTTCCCAGCAACAGGATCCGCGCGTTCGCCGGAACGACCGGCGGCAGCCCGCGCTTCAGAACCGGCGCGGCCATGCGCCCATCCGCAATGCGTAGTCTGCGGCGATGCCGGCGAACACCGCAAGGCCCAGCCAGTTGTTGTGCAGGAACGCCTTGAACGAAAGCGTGCGATCGCGATCGCGGATCAGCCAGACGTGATAAGCGGCGAGCGCCGTCGCGACGAGCAGTCCCGCGTAGTACGCGATGCCGAAGCGCATTTCGTATCCGACCGCGCCGAGCAGTGCGAGCGCGAGCGCATAGCAGGCGACGACGGCGATGACGGCGAAGCGTCCGAACGTGATGGCAGAGGTGCGAATGCCGATCTTGATGTCATCGGGGTAGTCCGCGAGCGCGTACTCGGTGTCGTACGCAATGATCCAGAAGAAGTTGGCCGCGAAGAGTATCCAGGCGATCGGCGGCATGCCGTCGGCAAGCGCGGCGAACGCCATCGGGATGCCGAAGCTGAACGCGATGCCGAGGTACGCCTGCGGCAGCGAGAAGAAGCGCTTCGTGAACGGATAGCTGACCGCGATCAGCACCGCCGGAATCGACAGCAGCAATGTCAGCCTGTTGAGCGGCAGGATCAGGAGCAGCGCGAGCAGCGCGAGCACCGCGGCCACGACGAGGGCTTCCCAAGGCGCGATCTCGCCGGCGGCGAGCGGCCGCTGCCGCGTGCGCTCGACCTGCGAGTCGAAGCCGCGGTCGGCCCAGTCGTTGACCGCGCATCCGGCCGAGCGCATCAGCACGGTGCCGAGGAAGAAGATCAGCAGAATGGCCGCGCGCGGCGAGCCTTCGCCGGCAATCCACAACGCCCACAGCGTCGGCCATAACAACAGCAGCGTTCCGATCGGCTTGTCGAGGCGGGTCAGGCGCTCGTACGCATCCAGACGCCGGATGATTTTCGTCCACAAGGTCGCGTCAGCCATCGGTGGCGGCCCCTGCCATTGCCTCGAACATCGCCGCCGGCGTCGCAAAGACCGGCCGCCAGCGCAGCTCTTTCTTCGCGCGCGCATTGACCAGGCGGCGCGATTCGCGCATGAACGACAGCAGCATCGGCGACAGCGATTTTTGCGCATCGGCCAGCGCGACGCGTGGCGGACGCTGCACGTGCAATCGATCGGCCACCAGGTCGAAGTAGTCGCCCATCTTCATTTCGCCATCGTCGCTGATGTTGTAGGCGCGCTGGGGCAGCCCGAAGAACAGTGCCGACACCGCGGCGCGGGCGAGGTCCGCGGCGTGAATGTGATTGGTGTAGACATCCTCGTCGCGCAGGAGCGCCGGCTTGCCTTCGCGCAGACGGTCGAGCGGCAGCCGCGATTCCGAGTAGATGCCAGGCGCGCGCAGGATGCTGACCCGTGTCGCGAGCCCGGCGCCGGCGCGGCCCCATCTGCGCAATCGCGCCTCGGCTGCAACGCGCCGCCGTGCGCGTGCGGTCGCCGGCGCGGGCACACGCGTTTCTGCGACGCGCGCGCCGGCGCAATCGCCATAGATTCCACTGGTGCTGATATAGGCAAACCGGCGTGGTAGACTGCCCGCGGACATCAACGCGGCTATCAGGTTGCGCGTTCGTGTGTCATCGTCGCCCGAAGCCGGTGGAGGCGCGCAGTGCAGGACCGCGAACGGACTGATGCGCAACCGGGTCAAAGTCCTGCGCACGTCGAGATCGCCGGCAATCGGAGTGATTCCGGAAGCCCGGAGCAAGGCGTGCTGATCGGGGTGCCTTGTCAGTCCATAGAGCCGGAATCTCGGGGACAGCAGGCGCGCGGCGCGCAGTGCGACATCACCACAGCCGATCAACAGCACTCTCAATTTGGCCATGACTTTCGAGATTACCATAAAGCCCTCGGACCACCGGTTCGAGTGCGAGGCCGATGAGACGATCCTGGTCGGCGCGCTGCGCGGCGGGCTGCTGCTGCCGTATGGATGCCGTGATGGCGCCTGCGCATCGTGCAAGAGCCGGATCGTTTCGGGCGAGGTCGACTACGGCGTGTACCAGTCCTCGGCGCTGACCGAGAACGAGAAGACGCAGGGTTACGTGCTGCCCTGCGTGGCGCGCCCGCGCTCGGCGCTGACGCTCGAATGCCGCGAGGTGCGCCGCGCCGGAGAGATCCAGATCCGCAAGCTTCCCTGCCGCATCGAGAAGATCGACCTCGTCGCGCCCGACGTCGCAATCGTGTCGCTGAAGCTGCCCGCCAACGAGCGGCTGCAATTCCTCGCCGGCCAGTACATCGATTTCCTGCTGAAGGATGGCAAGCGCCGCAGCTTTTCGCTGGCCGTGGCGCCGCATGATGACGCGCTGCTCGAGCTGCATGTCCGGCACATCCCCGGCGGCCTGTTCACCGACCCGCTGTTCATGCAGTTCAAGGGCCGCGAAATCCTGCGCATCGAGGGACCGCACGGCGCGT
>Ga0105240_10008062_pt1 | contig 15150 bp, 8 predicted proteins | sample KBSC54metaG_FD_80426 | JGI IMG/M metagenome (GOLD analysis project Ga0105240, IMG submission 80426) | Corn rhizosphere microbial communities from Kellogg Biological Station, Michigan, USA - KBS C5-4 metaG | ecosystem: Host-associated > Plants > Roots > Rhizosphere > Soil | place: Michigan, USA... | reverse complement strand
TTCTACCTTTGCAATATGCTACATAGCAAGCCGAAAGAAGATAATTATTTGCAAAAAGGACTTAGGAAACAACTGGTACAAACACTACGCGAAAAGGGAATACAAGATGAACGGGTGCTTGCTGCCATTGAGGCTATTCCGCGTCATTTTTTTCTTGACCCGGCATTTGAACGACAGGCATATGAAGATCGCGCATTTCCCATTACAGCAGGACAAACAATCTCACAACCATATACTGTAGCTTATCAAACACAATTGCTGGAAATAAAAAAGTTTGATAAGGTACTGGAAATAGGTACCGGCAGTGCATACCAGGCATGTGTGTTGGCAGAATTGGGCGTAAGCCTGTTTACCATAGAGCGGCAACGTGCATTGTATGATTACGTAGGTCAATTCTTTTTCATAAAGAATTACCCCAACATAAAGCGTTTTTATGGCGATGGCTACGAAGGGTTGCCATCTTATGCACCTTTTGATAAAATCCTTGTTACTGCAGCAGCGCCATTTATTCCCCCAAAACTTGTGGAGCAATTAAAACCTTGCGGTATTATGGTAATACCGGTAGGCGATGACGCAGGTCAAAAAATGCTTCGAATTACCAAAGATCCTGATGGTACTACACATATAGAAGAACGAGGGGATTTTTCCTTTGTACCTATGCTGTCTGGTAAGAATAATAAATAGCAACGCCAGTTGCACATAGCACTATGAAGGCATAATTTTATAGAGACCCTTTTGTACTATGAAAACTGACAACAATCCTTACAGCTGTTGTATTTGTGGCGGCGGCCCCGCCGGTATGATGTTGGGCTATATACTAGCCCGGGCAGGTATAAATGCAATTGTGCTTGAAAAGCATAAAGATTTCTTTCGCGATTTTCGTGGCGATACCATTCATCCATCCACCATTCAGCTGATGTATGAATTAGGAATACTTGATGATTTTCTTAAAGTGCCGCACCAGGAATTACCACGTTTAAATGCGGTGTATAATGGCGTAAATTTTGCCCTCGCCGACTTTAGTTATTTACCTGTTGTGCGAAAAGTAGTAGGCCTCATGCCACAATGGGATTTTCTGAATTTTATAGAGCAGCAGGCTATGCGCTACCCTGCATTTCATATCATGAAGGAAGCAGAGGTAACTGAACTAATATGGCGGGACAACCGCATATGCGGCATAAAAGCGGAAACGGCCTCTGGACTGCAGGAAATACATGCGGATCTTATAGTAGGCACTGATGGCCGTAGTTCAACAGTTCGTTCATTGGCTAACCTGAAGGTTGTAGAGACAGGTGTGCCTATTGACGTATTGTGGTTTAGACTGTCACACAAACATGGCGACCCTGATTATACATTGGGGCGTTTTAGTAACGGCAAAATAATGGTCACCTTATTCAGAGATACTTATTGGCAATGCGCATACATAATCCCTAAAGGTGATTTTGAAAATATTAAATCCCACGGACTTGAATCTTTTAAAAAAGAGATAGTGGAAGTAGCTGATTTCTTTTCCAGCAGAGTGGATGAACTAAAGAGTTGGGATGACATAAAATTGCTGACTGTTGCAATAGATCATCTCGAAAAATGGTATTGCAATGGACTACTCTGCATTGGTGACGCAGCACACGCTATGTCGCCTGTGGGTGGCGTTGGTATCAATTTAGCTATTCAGGATGCCGTTGCTACTGCTAATATCTTATATAAGCCATTAGCCGCAGATCAGGAGATCACACAAACTATGCTAAAAAAAGTTCAGAATAGGCGTGCGTTCCCTACCAAAGTGATTCAAAAAGCACAAGCCTTTCTCCATAAGAATATTATAAATAGAAGGTCAGGTTCTATAGCAAGGCAGAAGATGCCATTGTTCTTTAAATTGCTTAACGCTATTCCTTTGCTGCGACGTATTCCTGCTTATCTCGTAGGTATGGGTGTAAGACCGGAGCATATTAAAACGCCTGATACATTTAAGGCAAATAAGAATCTTGCAAACGGTTAAAGACTATACCTCTTTGTTATTTATTATTGTTAATAAATATTACAGCACCTCCCAATTTTTGAGATAGAAACAACGTCTATATTAGCAGGTCAACCCTACAACCAAAATCTGACTATGCTATTTCGAACAAAACCCTTTCTAAGATCGTATGCGGTCATTATCCTGTTGCTATTCACAACGAAGGGCATTTCTCAATGCAACAACTGGAACACAACTGCTAATCTCACTTTAGCTTCTACCTGTGCCGCAAATGGTAGCTTTAATGTAAAGATTTCCGGGCCCGATTCTGCTAACCTCACAAGCATCCAATATGGCATCCCTGTATCTGCCAGCGGATATACTGTACCGCTTAACAGCTCTCCTGTCTTTTCAGGCGTGCCTGCAGGCACTTATACCGTTAGCACGGTAGCCACATGTAGCGGCACCCTGGTAGGGAAAAACACTACCATCACCGTACCCGGGAACTATACACCTCCTTCAATGAATTTAAGCCTGGTCAGAGGCTCTATTAGCTGTGGAGCCTACGGACAGATAAATGTGTACACAATAAACGGTGCTGCACCTTTTAATGTTCGCATACTCAGTGCACCTGCAAGCTATAGCGGCCCTGCGTCTTTCACTGACTCCGGTACTTATTATACTATTAGTAGCTTGCCTGCCGGCAGTTATACAGTACAGGTAACGGATGCATGCGGTAGCGGAACCGCACCTGCAACAGTTACGGTTTCTTCCTTGTCTGTAAGCACGCTGCCTCTTTCATTTTACGGCATTGGCAATCTTGGCTGCAATAAAATACGTATTTACAATCCATCCATTTCAGCATACAGCTCTGACTGGAACCCTTATGACTACGATACCCTTTTCAAGGTGTCTGTGCAAATAAGCGGTCTTGTTTCTGCTACTGCTTTTCATAACTTCAATGACACTGCATTTGTAGTCACATTGCCCGCAGGGAAAAGCATCCAGGATTGTTACGGGAAGACTATTACTTATACCATACAGCCACCTTGTGGCGCAAGTTTCACTGCTACACAAACCATCGGATATCCGTATGCCTATATATATACAGATCAAAACTGTAATAAAAACTTTACTGCAAGCATTTATCTCAATGGGCCTATATGTTATCCTGTTTCCTACACTTTTACAGATATGGCTGGCCATACCTATGGGCCATATACTTCTGGTAGCTCATTTACATCTCCCACACTGGCCATAGGTTCATATACAGCCAGCATTACTACTGGTGATGGCTACACCTTTGGTAGTAGTTTTGGTACCAGCTTGATTACATCCAATCCCTATAGCGTGCGCTATTACAGTAACGGATCAGGCCGCAATAAATACATTGACAGCTTCGTGTTTAACACCACTGCTTTTTCCCTTGTCAACAAAACAGTAGAACTCTTCACCGGGCCTACAGGCTATTCCTTCCTGGGCACCTGGAATGGTGGCGGATCTTATAGTGCAGAACAGAATATGACTCCTTCCTTTGGTAAATTGTTATTCCCTGCGGGTACTTATGTATGGAAGATAACTGATAGTTGCGGTTCTTATCTATTGCCTATTACTGTTCCCGATACAGATCTGTATGAATTTACTGCCGGGGTTGATCATAGGCAAAGGACATGTAACGGCATGCAGATATGGCTGAAAGGCACAGCAAAGAAAAATGGCAGAAGCTTTCCAGTTAAATTTTCATTACTGCTGAACGGCAATCTCTATTTTGAATCTGGTGTGTGGAGACAATATGCATCGGGTACAGCAATCAATATATCTACTCCGGGTGTATACACTATTCTTCCTTCTGCAGCTGGTTTTACTTATTTCAATTATTTCACAGGTTATCCTAACCCTTACACGGTTACCGATACGTTTGTATATACTGGTGAGACCGTGCAGGTGGATATAAACAATACACAGGGGTTCATTTGTAAAAGTGGGTTACCCGGCTCTGCCAAAATATATGCTTCAGGCAAAAATGGAATACCCTTTGCAATCCCGACAAAGCATTACCAGTATGCACTTGCTCACTACGGGAAAGGGGTTTCTGGTCCATATCTGGCAAGTGACACATCAGGCATATTTACAGGTTTTGGAGGCAGTGCCAATGATACCTTTGATGTGAAGGTCACCGACTCCTGCGGAGCATTTTCGGTGCAGGCAATTAAGATACTTGACCTGGGCCTTGCAAGGCTTATCTCCAGCAGTAGCTATGTAGCCTGCAACGGCGGTAACGTCCAGTTACATGCTATCTATCTCCCTGATGCCACTTATGCGTGGACAGGGCCAGGAGGTTTCAGTTCTACATTACGTGATCCGGTAATTTCAAACGTTAGTGCAGCTAATACAGGCGTGTACCATTTGACCGTAACTACTACTTTATGCAGCCAAAGCAGCACCGACAGCACTACGCTCATTATGGCGGCCAATCCGCCCCTGCCATCAGTAAACGTGAATTGTGACAGCCCGGTGCGATTAACCATAAGTAGTCCCTCTGCCGGTTACAGGTATACCTGGCTTGATTCTATCTATTATGATAACGTTTTTTACTACATAATAGTTTCGCCCAATACTTCAACAAATACGCTGATCGTAAGAACACCCGGCAGGTATAGCGTTATCGCAATCGATACAACCACAGGTTGCCAGTCACAGAGCAGTTCTGTTGCCTTTGCTGATGATCCTGCTGACAAATGGGAAGCAACCATATATTCACCACACCTGAAAGTATGCACCGGCGACACTACCATACTGGTAGCGAACGGGCCATTAAGTGGCTACATGGGTGCCAGTTATCAGTGGTTTAAGAACGGCACTGTTATTCCGGGGGCTACAAGCTACACTTATACAACTGCAACAACTGGAGACTATTCGGTGGCTATACGCACAGACATCTGCACAAGTGACACTTCTGATCCTGTAACGGTAACTGTAGTACCTATACCTGCAGCAACCATTAGCAGTGTTACAAGAGATATTTGCGAGGGAGATACAGTGCTCCTGCACGCTAACACAGGCACTGGTTACAGCTATACCTGGCACTATAATGATAGCACCATACCCGATGCCGGCAATGCTGATGTGTATGTTACAAAAGGCGGTCGGTATTATGTAACCGTGTCAAACAATGGTTGTGCAAGGAGCTCTTCCACAGATACAATCACAACACACATTAAGCCGGCACCACATATACTGCCAGACAGCCAACAGGAACTCTGTCCTGGTAGCACGCTGGTATTCCGAACTACAAAGGATACATCCTATACCTATAACTGGTACAGAGACGGCGCTCTGCTACCAGGTGCTAATGCCAGTAACTATAGCGCTGGTATGGCAGGTGTATATTCGGTAAACGTGAGCAGCAGGTATTGCGCGGCAGTAATATCAAATGAAGTACGAATAGTAATATTGGCCAATACATTATCATTAGGCAGTGACACTGTTATATGCAAAGAAGGGCCTTTTGCGATCAACTATAGTGTGGATACCACCTTCAGAATAGTGCAATGGTCTGATGGATCAACCAATAAAAGCATCGTAGTAAGAACACCAGGTAAATGGTGGGTGGCTGCTACTAATGCCTGCGGTACCCTCAGAGATACAGTGAATGTTGTATCCGCTTCCAGCTTCCTGCCACACCTACCGGCGGACACCCTTATTTGTAATCCCGGGAATGCCGCTGTCTTCTCTGTTCCCGCAGCACTGCAGCATATAAGCTGGAGCACGGGGGATACATCAGCCGCTATAGTAGTCACCAAGCCAGGCGTGTATTGGGTAAAGGGCAGCTTTGTTTGCGGTACTGTGTATGATACAACAACCGTACATTTCTGTGCTCCTGTCATTGACAACCTGCTTACTACTGACTCCATTTGCGCAGGTAGCTGCATACATTTCGATGCCATGGTGAGCAACTACCCACAACAATTCACATGGTCATTTGTAGGTGCTACACCTGATTACTTTTCAGGCCCTACTCCACCTCTTATATGCTACAACGTGCCCGGCGACTATAAGGCAACGCTTACCGTCACTAACGCCGGAGGTACTGCTGATGCGTCTGTTATGATACATGTGTTTCCACAACCTGTGGGTAGGTTTTCAGACACTGCTCTGCAAACACCATACGACACTGTAGTATTGTTACCTGCCTGTACCGAAGCCAATACTGTAACCTGGTACAAAGGCGATTCTGTAATCTGCAATAACTGTCCTGTACTGCATCTGCAGGCAAAATACTGGTCTGCAAAATACTACTGCATAGTATCTAATGGGCAGTGCAGTGATACCTGTACCTATACGGTACATGCAACAGACATTCCGTCTGATATATGGCTGCCGGATGCATTCTCTCCTAATGGAGATGGACGCAACGACTACTTCCATGTAGTAACAGATAACCCGAACATTAACGTAATGGAATTATCTATTTACAACAGGTGGGGTCAGCGCTTGTTTGTAGCCATGCGCAGCAACAAAGGCTGGGATGGTACTGTGAGTGGGGTGCCTGCCGAAGTAGGCACTTACTTCTACTACCTGCGTTATATGGTGACAGGCAGTGATGAAGTACACTATATGAAAGGTGACCTGACACTGATACGATAATACCTATGTTTTTCAGATTACTCAATCGCTCCTCAATACTGCGACCTATACCTACCAGGCTTATAAGATTAGGCATACAACCGGAACATATCAAGGCATCGAAAACAATAATTAATAAACAAATAATTAATATTAATCATCAAAATATTACGCATAGGTTAAATTACAATAAAATAATGGTAAAATCAGTCAAAAAACCCATTTAATTTACTTGATTTCTAAGATTATTTATATTTTTATCATACCATTAAAATCTATCCTATGAAAAACATTCAATTTGAACATCGTCATACATCTTCTACACATTATTTGCTAGTCTCTGATATTGTTAGAGACCCTTAGAATTATCTAATGCTGCAATTCATTTTCTTGCCAATTTATTTAGAAAGCAAAATATTCTGCCTTCTATTCTTATGGATTAGTACCCACTTCATCTGTTAACACTTGTATTTTTTTGTATTCAATAAATATTTGCAGTATGCACTACAGCTTGCTTGTAAGCATACTACGGCATATTAATGTTTATTTATTATTCATCTATCAAAAACAATCATTATGAAAAAAACACGCAACAGTTTAGCATTACTATTGCTAAGCACATTAACTGTAAATGCACAGGACACTTACTGGCCCCTCGCAGGAAATTATTTGTATAACACGTCTACGCATGCAGTGACCTATACAACAGAAGATCCATCAACATTCTTCTTTGATGGCGATAATGATGTTGTATTTAATGGTGCTGGCGAATTATTGGTCACAGGAGGGCCTAATTCTTATTTTGCCCTAACTAATATGGGGCAAATACTCCCTATTGCAAATTCTTGCAATAAATTTCTGTCTTTAACAGATGTTTATGTGGCTGTTCCGCATGGTAATTATCTATCTGTTTCATTAGTAGATGCATCAGCAGTTACAAATGATCCCAGCACAACAGGCCTCCCTACAGTAACTTCAACCACCGGCCTTTATAGTGGTGCAAATGCTCTTTACTATGGTGCGGCAGCTGCAAAAATGAATCAGGATGGATCGCGATATATTTATTATATCAATCCGGATGTATCATCAACTACTCCTCTCTACCGTTATACTGCAGATCAAAATGGTACAGTTTCCACAACACCTGCCACCATTGCAACAGGTCTGCCAGTTGGAACTTCCCCCAAAATGTCTCAGGATGGTAATACTATTGCTTATATAGATCAATATGGCGATCTTGTTACATATAACATTTCAACTGCCACTACTACTACTTACAGTACTTTTAATGTGCCCTATGGCGTCACACCGGGTATTGAAGAAGTAAAGGTTGGCACTTCTAATCGCTGGTATTTAAGCAATAATACCGTTATGGGGTATGTAAATGAAGGCTCCGCAAGTAGCTGGACCGCTTTAAGCACCACATACGGCATTAACAGCTCTCTGGCGTTGGGTAAAGATGGGAATATTTATTTTGCATATAATTCCGGAGGCGTTAGCGCTGGAAATGGTCAACTCTATTTTTTCCCGCCGGCAACAACAACTGCAGCAAATTTTAATACAAATAAAGTAGCTGTTTCGGGTGCAAGCATTGACGTTGTGGTAAATAATACCTATTCCTTTGGCAATCACGTACCAGGTGAAGATATAAATAAAGCAGGTACGCCAGCTACCCCACCTTCATTTACAGTTGCTGGTGTATCTCAGGTTACTACACCGCCTACTATTTATCAATGTCCATCTACCTCAGGCTTAACACTGGCCACAAACATTAGCTCTTATTATACAAGCTATAGCTATATAATACAAGAAGGAACATATAGCGGAGGCGTATTTACACCTAGCGGAATAGCAAATATACCTGTTTCGTATCCTAGTTCATCACCGTCTTTAGTGGCAAATCTTTTTAGTCTTCTTCCTGCATTAAATGGCTATAACGGTTATTTTAAAGTAACAGTAATGATTGCGGGCCCATGCGGTCAAAGCTCTATGTCTCAGATATTCCAACTTCAACAAGTTACTGGTTCAGTAGATTTTTCAATGGTAGGGCCATATACATGCACCAGTTTTCAAAGTAGAAATACAAGTCCTTCATTTACAAGCTTTGCGCAACCCGTAAGTACACCTCCATGTTATATTGGTTGGTTAGGTGCTGCATCTTGTGGTATTACAGGTACTACAGCATCTGTTACCGGCGGCTACAGTGGTTACACTGTGTCCATAGATAAGTATGATGCAACAGGTACCACGCTTATAGCAAACGTATTGAATACCACTGTTCCGGGTACAATACCTGCCAACTTCGGTTTCAATGCCTTAAGCAGTGGTTATTTTATTACAAACTACAATACCATTAAAAATAATAATGCCTTTAAGGTTACTGTATCTATCAATTCAGCATATTGTGGCGCTATCAGTAACTATTCATGGTTCAAGATCATAGATGGAGCAGCCGGTGGCAATTATTGGAAAACACCAGGCGTAAGTAATGCTACTGCCTCCAACCAGGAATTTTCTGTATATCCTAACCCAGCTAATACTGATATTAGCTTCAGTTGGTACAGCAACGGCAACGGCATAGCCAAGCTACAGGTAATAGATATGTATGGCAAGATAGTATATAGGGCAGATGTAGATGAACGGAGCGGCAATAATATGCAGAGCATAGATATTAAGGCTTTTTCGCCTGGTATGTATATGTATAGTTTCTCCAGCTCAGATGGCCTTAAGACAGGTAAATTCCAGAAGTTATAATAATACAAAAGGATTAAATAAAGAGCGAGCCTATAAATCGGCTCGCTCTTTTTAAATAAGACAGGGACAAAATGCACTACAAAAAGAGTGATCTTACCTTTATCCGAAAAGCCTACGGATGTAAGTCACTCATGTAGAAGGTTAGTATGCCACCATTCATTATATCCTCATGAGAGATAAACAAACTATTGTGTTCAGTTCCGTTGAGGGTAATCTTTTGAATGTACACGTTTTCATTGCTTTGATTTTTTGCGTTTATAGTAAAGGTTTTACCATTAGGTAAGTGAATGATTGCTTCGTCCATGCCGGGGCTGCCTATGGCGTATTGTTCTGAGCCAGGTGCTACAGGATAGAAGCCCAGTAAACTAAAGATGTACCATGCACTCATTTGCCCTGTATCATCATTACCTCCGAGCCCATCAGGTGTTGGCTTGTACATACGCTTCATAATCATGCGTATTTTTTGTTGCGTTTTCCATGGTTCGCTTGTCCAATCGTAGAGGTAGGCTACATGATGGCTGGGCTCATTGCCGTGTACATAGTTGCCTATTATGCCGTCTCTTGTTATGTCTTCTGTTTCTGCAAAATACTTATCAGGTAAATTATAGCTGAAAAGACTATCCAGGTAGCTTACGAAATATTTATCTCCGCCCATTAGTTTTATCAATGCTTTAGGATTGTGCGGCACGTATAGTGTGTAGTTCCAGGCATTGCCTTCAATAAAACCCTGATTGATAGTTGTGAGCGGATCAAAGGTTTTTCTGAAGGTGCCATCGGCCAGGCGGGGCCGCATGAAGTGCACTGAGCTATCGAATACATGGCGAAAATTTTCTGCACGTTTGATGAAGGTGTTATACACCTCATCTCGATGCAGCTTCTTTGCGAGTTGTGCTATACACCAGTCGTCGTATGCATATTCTAATGTAGATGACACAGACACACTGTTCTTCTCGTCAGGTATGTATCCCCTATCGATATAAGAGCCGATGCCAGCGTAGCTCTTATGATTAGCCGTAGCAATGCAGGCATCTAATGCTTTGTCTGCATCTATGCCTTCTATATTACCTTTTATTATAGCGTCGGCAATAACCGAAACGCTGTGATAGCCACTCATACACCAGTTCTCATTGGCAGAGTTGGACCATACAGGCAACATGTGTTCCGGGCTTTGATCATAATGCGCTAACATAGACCGTACCATATCTTCGTTTCGCTTTGGCTCAATGATATTGAATAACGGATGCAATGCCCTGTGAGTATCCCAAAGGGAGAAGGTGGTGTAATTGGTAAAGCCATCAGCAGTATGGGTGTTCTGATCGAGACCCTTATATTGGTGATCGCGATCCATATAGATAGTGGGATTTATCATAGCATGATACATGGAGGTATAGAAATTCTCCAGCACATCTTTGTCATTGCTCTTTATCTCTATCTTATGCAAAGCCCTCTCCCATTTTTCCTGACCTTGCTGCTTTACCGCATTAAAGTTCCAACCGGTTATCTCCTGCAGGTTATCCAGGGCCCCATCTATACTTACCGGAGATAAAGCGAATTTGATCTTTATCTTTTCATTTGCCGTGGTCTTAAAATTGAAGTAAGCACGTATCTGTCTGCCGGCAATTTCAGGGAACTCAGGTGTGTGGTTGAACTGGCCCCAGAAACCGCGATAGGCGGTAGGTTTGTCATTATCCTGATAGCCGTGATGTATAAATGGCTTTGAGAATACCATAGCAAAGTAAAGTGTACGCGTTCTCGCCCAACCACTGGTTTGTCTATAGCCCGTTACTAAAGTATCGTTTACTACATGCAGGTAGGTCCATACATTCTTTTCAGGGTAGTTATATATACCGGCCATCAGGTCGAGTATGATATGTGCACTGTCGGTTTGAGGGAATGTGTATTGATGAAAGCCCACCCTTGTGGTTGTCGTCATTTCTGCCAGTACGTTTGGGTCCTCCAGCTTCACCTTGTAATAGTTTGGTTCGCTTACTTCGGTGGCATGGGAGAAGCGTGACCTGTAGCCGCTATGTGGTTTATTTGCTGTGCCGGGATTTAATTGCAGCAGGCCAACGGTGGGCATGATAAGGAAATCGCCCAGGTCGGAATGACCTGTGCCGCTGAAATGAGTGTGACTAAAACCAACTATCGTTTTGTCGTCGTACTGATAGCCTGCGCAATACTTATATACATCAGGATTGTACTTGCCATCACGCTCGTAACTGAGCGTATCTGTTTCCGGACTTAGCTGCACCATACCAAAGGGCACTGTGGCACCGGGATAGGTATGTCCCATGCGCTGTGTGCCGATGATGGGCTTTACATAGCTGATGAGTTTTTGTGGATATCCTTTAAGAGAAATACCAAGGAGGAGGCAAAGCAGTAGTTTCTTCATAATATATTGTGCGAGGACTCAAATATAGAATTATAGAACGCAAAAATGTGGACATCTTAATTTGGAATCCGTTTGTTAATAATAGTATCTTGCTTAAAGCAGCACGCCATTTCGTGAGATTGCTTCGCTATCGCTCGCAATGACGCAAGTTCTTTGACATACTGTAAACCCATTTTCTTCCTCACGTCATCGCGAGGAACGCAGCGATCTCACATTAGCATAGGTAAGTTCATTACATATCTAAGTATAAAAAGAGCCTTTTATACCCGATTATACCTTTTGTCAAATCGTTTAAAGTGAAAATCATCAAGGATTTCAGCCAAAAATCATAAAAACAGTATTTTTCCCCGCGATTATACCACCCATTAACTGACCAAATCTCATGGGATGAAAATGTGACATTTTGAGACATTTTGTAACTTTTTGTTACCTTCAACAAAACACTAATAACTCAATTGAATCAACATCTTTAGCTATTTCGTTGACGGGAAACCTCCCAAAACTTCTTTTTCTCTTAATGGGTTATTTTATTTGCTCAACACGAGTTTGTTGGCGAGGACGCCAAGAAAGGAGAAACAAAAGAAGTGAAGGGAGGTGATGTTATTTAATTTTAATTGCTTTGAGATTTTTTTGGATGCCCTGATATTTTGGGCGGATTAGGGGGGAGTTTTTAAATGTTTTGCGGAAAGTGTCTTCGGTCATTGCTTCCCATTCGGCTAAGGATAAATTCAGTATTTCCGGTATGGGGGTGAAGGCTGATTCTGTGTTGGGTTTTGAAAAGCGGTTCCAGGGGCATACGTCCTGGCATATATCACAGCCAAACATCCAGCCTTCCATCTTTTCTCTGAGGTCAGATGGTATTAGTGCATCTTTCAATTCTATAGTTAGATAGGAAATGCATTTGCTGCCGTCCACTTCACCGGGGGCCACTATAGCCTGAGTAGGACAGGCATCGAGGCAACGTGTGCAGGTGCCGCAATGGTCTGTGGTAAATGGTGCGTCGGGAAGCAATTCGAGATCTGTAATTAAAGTAGCTATAAAGAAAAACGAACCCATTTGTTTATTGAGCAGGTTACCATTTTTGCCTATCCAACCGAGACCACTGCGCACAGCCCAGCTGCGCTCCAGAACAGGGGCACTGTCTACAAAGCCGCGGCCATTTACCTCGCCAATATTTTCTTTAATAAAAGCGAGCAGTTGGTTTAGCTTATCCCTGATGACATAATGATAGTCTGTACCCCATGCGTACTTTGCAATTTTTGGTGCAGCAGGCTGTTGTTTTTCTGATGGGAAATAATTGAGTGTAAGCGTGATAACAGATCTTGCGCCTGGTACCAGCTTTCGGGGATCGGTGCGGAGGTCGAAATAGCGCTCCATGTACTGCATCTTGCCCTGGTAATTATTATTAAGCCAGGACTCAAGCCTGCGTGCGTCATCATCCAGCTGCACGGCGATAGCAATGCCACAGGCATCAAAGCCAAGCCTTGCTGCCTCCTGCTTAATAAGCGCTGTATTTTTGTCTGCAGCCTGCACTCTTATTTATCTCCTGATTTTACTGCCTTAACAATTACACCACGAATTTCCGAAAGTCTTTGCAGATATGCCGCAGCATGCTTGCGAGGAATGCCTGCCTGTATGACGCAAAACAATTGCAGATCCTGCTTGTAAATGCTTGCTTCAGACTGCTTCAAAAGCTGCAATACCTCATTCATAACCGGGTAATCGAAATTGATATCTACTATGTCCTCAATCCATCTTTCAGTTGTAGGTGCATTCAGCAGCGCATCAGCGGTGGCTGTTTTATATGCATTTATCAAACCGGGCACACCAAGTAATGTACCACCAAAATAACGAACCACCACAACCAATATATTTACAAGGCCTGCGCTATCAATCTGCCCGAGTATAGGACGGCCTGCGCTACCAGATGGCTCACCATCATCAACTGCACGATATTCCATACCGTCAGTGCCTATGCGATAAGCAAAGCAATGATGATTTGCTTTGGGGTGTTCTTTCTTTAAGGCCTGAACTTTCTCTTTTACATCCTGCACAGTAAGAATGGGATATGCAAAGGCAATGAATTTGCTTCCTCTATCTTTAAATTCGGCAGTAGTATTAGCAGCAAGCGTTTTATATTTATATACCTCTTCCATGCATGTCGGCAATAGCGATGAGTAAAATAGCTGCTATAGCCATAACAATACCTATAGCACGTGATACAATAATTTTTTCTTTAAAGAACAATATAGCCATAAGGGTGGAAGCTACCACTATGGCAATATTATTGACCGGAATAATAGCAGAGCTCTGAAGAAAATTGGTATTGAGCATGCGAATGAGAAAGTAAATAGAGAAGTAATTAGGTATGCCTACACAAATACCCGCTATAAGATTTCTCCAGTGCAGCTTTATTTTCTTTAGTAATGCAAGCACTATAATTAAAATAATACCTACGCTGCCTGCCGCGGCAAAAGCGTGTATGGTGAATGCAGCCTGCACATCTGCCGTTCGCAAATAGTTATGCTCCACATATTTCACCAAGGTATCCAGCAAGCCACTGCCGACAAATAAGAGGACAGGCCAAAAGAGATTGGGGATTTTATTAGTCTCGTCTTTTACGCGGGTACTGAGATACACTGCCGGAAGGGCAATGAGTATGCCTACTATTTTACCCGCATTAGCATGCTCATTATACAATATTAAAGAGAAGCAAACCGGGATAACGAGCGATAGTTTATTAGCAACGGTGGTGGTGGTGATACCATCGACCCGGGTGCAATAGGCGAGTAAATTGAAAATAGAAATAAAACCGCAGCCCATGAGCAGCGCCCAAACGAACCAGTTGCTGTGCAGACTTGCATAGCCGATGGTATTATGGCCCAAGTAGATGCTACCTGTGATGACACAGACCCAATAATTGACCACGATGGTCTGCAATGCATCTATCTTATATTTAGCGAACAGCTTCATTTCGGCAGAAAGAAGCGTATTCAACAAAACAACGAGCACTAAATAAAACATCTGCTAAAATTTACAATTCCATGCCGGGCACATATCTATATGCACTCTTGTTGTTTACAAATACATTTAGTTTGTCGGTAGCTATATCGGTAGTAAAAGCGGACATTGCATTACTTAACACGGGAGCCGAAATACTACCATTCGGTAAAGTTGCCTGCCCTGTGAGAATACGTGCTTCGTCCCACATGCCTTGCGCAATAAAACTGTTCAATAGCTTTTCTCCACCTTCCACTATCAGTGAGAGCACATTGGCTTCGTGCAGGCGTTGTAATAATGAGGAGATGAGCGAATCGTCAAACCTTAATCTTATGAAAGACACATGCTCCTCTTGTGCCTCTTTATGTTCATTCACTATCCATGTACGTGCTTCAGGTTTGTAGAGATTGTGCGTATGCGATAG
>Ga0105240_10008060_pt1 | contig 15153 bp, 24 predicted proteins | sample KBSC54metaG_FD_80426 | JGI IMG/M metagenome (GOLD analysis project Ga0105240, IMG submission 80426) | Corn rhizosphere microbial communities from Kellogg Biological Station, Michigan, USA - KBS C5-4 metaG | ecosystem: Host-associated > Plants > Roots > Rhizosphere > Soil | place: Michigan, USA... | reverse complement strand
TCGGGCACTTCGCCAACTTGCTCCCAAACAGCGGGGCCATTCGGCACAATCCTGTACACCTGTCGTGCAACGGGATTCTCAATCCAAGCCAGGGCAGCAAGGGTGAGTCGAGGTACGGTCAAGATTTCTTCGCCACTTTCGACGATGGAAAACGTGTGCAGATCCGTGCCTTCATTCTAACTGAATCGGTTTACTTGAGGGGAAGAATTCCCGCTGGGAAACTAGGCGATAGAAACCGTCCTAAGTCGTCTGCCATCAACCGCGTCAGGCAACAGTCGCGGCATCATCGATGACTAGAACATTTGGCTGGCGATTTTGGCGTAAGGTCTCCGCCTGCTTTGAGTCCCAATTGTTTGCTCAGAACTGGACAATTGTTGCCGGCCTGCCCCTACGCAAATTACCAACGAGCGATGCGGCAAGCAATAAAGAAAGAGCGTGATCCCGATCCCGAGAAGCACGCTGATCTGGGGCCAAAGCGCTGATAGGGCAAATCTCTCCAAAAGACCTTGGTAAATCCGTCGATGGCCCACCCATTCATCGCGAATAGGCCGGCGGCTTCCATCGCAGGCGGCATCAGGAAGCGCGGGAACATACTGGCTCCAACCGCCGACATGGTCAGAATCAGCAGCGTGGAGACGGCGCCCATCTGCTTATTTGCTTAGTGAACCGAACCTCCTGCGTTGCAGAGGCTGAAAAGGCCCACCTGAGCAGTCCCGTACCCTCTTCAGAAATTGAGGCGCGATCGTGATTTCGCAGAGGGGCAAACGGCTCGACGATCAAAACAGCTCGATCCTGCTCTTGAACAATCTTCCACTTGGCTCCAACATATCCGTCGACCAACACGGTGCCTTCGAATAGAGCGGCCGTGCAGAAAAGCATCTTGCGATGCGTTTCAGACAGGATGCGTCGTCTGTCAGCATGCGCCAGCAATATGTTGTCGAATACGGGAAGAAACCGCGGCGGAGCAGGGGTGTCAGCGTCGGGTCGCGGCCCGTTCGGAGTGTCAAACAATTGGTTCCCCTCTTCATCGATAAACGTGACGAGATTTGCACGCATCGAGTCGAGGATCGGGCCCAGGCGGGAGAGGCCGGACCACACCTGCACGTCGCGGACCGTGGCCGGGCCGAACGCCGCAAGATATCGAAGGATCAGCTGGTCCAGCATTGGTGTTGAGCTGAGAGGTCTTCCGAGCCAGGATTCTGCCGGTACATGGGTAGCAAGTCCGCCTTTTCCCCAGGTGCCTCGGGGTGGAATCTGAACCAATGGAACCATTGCCCGAGCGGCATTGGCGAGAGCAGCGCAATCGCGGTCCGGCCAACGTTTGTGAAGCAGCTTCCCAAGTTCGTCGAAGGATAGCGGCCCCTTCTGTAACAGTTTCCGTGCTGCGGTTTCCACCTGTTTCAGGTTCAGACCTTGCAGATGCCTTCCAAATGCGCCTTGAACGCCTCGGGCCAGCACGGAGTCAAAGTGCGGACGCAATTCCAGGCAGTCTCGACTCGTGACAGAGTGAATTGTGCTTCGCATCAGCGCGATCCGCACAATTTGCCTATTATCGATGAGTTCCGTGAGTGCCCTTGGCTCGAAGTCCGTGAGCCTCGACCATAGTGCGATGTAAGGCGCATTCGGTGTTTGCGCCTGCAAGCCCACCAGGTGTTCTATGGCGGCTAGGGCTGTAAGATTAGAGCGGCGAAGCATCAATTGCCGGGCCAACAATGCACGATTCAACGCGCGCTCGCTGAGCTTGATTGGACGGGACTGGCGGATTCTTGCGGCGGATGTAGCCCGGCTCGGTTTCATGCGCGGTATGCTGGATCCGTTCGCTTGATGATGATCAGCGTGATGTCGTCAAACTGCTCGCCGACGCTGAAGCGCCGCACGTCCTGTACGACCGCCTCCGTCATGGCGCATGCGCCCCTGCCGTTATGCCGTCGCAGTGAATCGAGCAACCGCTCCTCGCCGAACTCTACTCCCGCCGAGTTGGGCGATTCTGTTACCCCATCGGAGTAGAGGGCCAGCGTGTCGCCAGGCACCAGAAACGTCTCCTGAATCGAGCAAGACCACGCTTCAAACAGTCCGATCACCGTGGTGGTGGCGTTGAGCGTCTCAACAGAGCCATTGCCCCGAAGAATAAGGCCAGGAAGATGGCCGCAGTTGGCGTAGCGGACGCAGGAAGTCTGGTCGTCATAGGCCGCGAAGAAGAGGGTGGCATACGAACTGACTGCGGTGTTTTCAAACAGCAGGCGATTGACGGAAGCGAGAAAGCCATCAGGTTGGCGAATCGCGCTTACCATCTGACTGCGCATGTTGGCCTGGAGATTAGCCATGAGCAGCGCCGCCGCGATGCCTTTGCCTGCGATGTCGGCGAGGACGAATGCGATCTTTCCTGGGCCAAGATCGAGAAAATCGTAGTAATCCCCGCCTACTGATCGTGCCTGGACGCAAATACCGGCATAATCGAGACTCGCAACGGCCGGTTGCCGCTGCGGAAATAGCCGCATCTGCACCTGCTTCGCGATTTCAAGTTCCTGCGCTGCACGGCGCTCGGCTTCGATTTTTTCGGCGTATGCGCGCCGGCGATGATCGAGCTCACTGGTTGTGTGGTCAAAGCCAGCCAGCGCAAACGTGTTGCCGTCGGGATCGACAAAGCGGCAGAACATCCCGCCCCAACTCGGTGATTGCGGCGGAATGGTGAAATGAACCCCGCGTGTCGTCCACTCCTTGTACTTCGCCTCGACGTCCTCCGCGAGAAACGTGACCATGCCGGAGTTGCCGATGAATCGGTTTTCATTCAGACCTGGAACCGGCCGGGCGAGCGCCAGAATTGCTGTGCCATCTGGAGGGCCAACCTCAACCCATCGATTCCCGGAAGCAAAGCGCACATCGGAGACTAACGAGAACCCGAGTTGGTCCACGAAAAACCGCAGGCTGCGCTCCTGGTCGGATACGTAGATGGTGACAAAATGCAGGCGCAGATAAGGTCCATCGCCGTCCAGGCGAAACCCCGCTCCATCGTAGCGAAAGGCCGAGGGCTGGTCGACCGACACTATCAGATCCTTAGCCCAGGACCCTTCCATCTGCGGATTGTGCTGATCGAACAAGACAATGACCTCTAGGAGCGCTATCCACTGCCGTGGTATTTCACAAATCGCAAGTGCGCAGCCACATTCAAGGAAAACCCGGATGACTCTTTCTTGGCAAGAGGGAATGTACGCAACCACCGCTCAATTCGCCGTCTATCGTGCTCCAGATTATGGAATCCGGCGGATACATCCATGCAGCATTCGAAGTGCTTGCACGTGAGGCCACAACGACTTCCCTTGGCCAACGGTCATCATACGCAATTGTCGGACATGAATTCGGGCCAACTCGCTCGATGTTGGACGACATCGGGAGCCTCTTTCCCACGCTCGTGTTCTTGGCGTGGTACCGGCCACTCGGAAGCTGACAATTTCTTGCCTTAGCTTCCGAGTAGCCGACGATCCGACCACAACCCTTGCTATGCTGAATCGAAGCTGCAGTCGATACATCGCGTGGAGATGAATTGTGACGGATCGCACTGTCGTATCCGGCCGCGAGAAGTGGTCAAGTGCAAGCTTGCGAATTATTGGTGAGTCACTTCAACCTGCCCAGATCACCGCCGCATTAGGTATCGAACCAACGAGATCGGGTCTGAAGGGCGAGCGCGTCAGTGTGCGAAATCAGGCGGTTCGACGCACCTCATTTTGGCTGAAGACAAGTCCGCTGGCACACGAACTACCTCTGCAAGACCATCTCGAATGGTTGCTCACATTGTTTGAGCCGAAACTCGATGCGCTAAAGGCAATCTCCGAACGGCATGGTTGCAACATCTTCTGCGGTTTCGCGTCGGAAAACGGTCAAGGCGGGGCATCCCTTAGCTCGGGTTTGATAGCTAGATTGGCCGCTTTACACGTCCCACTTGAGATCGACCTGTATCCACCCGAACCGATCGCCAATCCGGATTGAGGTTACTTGATTTCGATGGCCTTTTTCATCACTCGGAGTGAGTCACCGGCTACTCGGAACTTTGACGTTTGTTCGCCAGCCTCTATGCCGGCGAGGCAGCGTGGCGGCCCGATTGATACTGATAACGAGCTTGTCGCTACCAATCGGCTAGTCAGGGTGAGGAGCCGATTCTGTGAGCTTTTTCCGGCACACTCCTCGCGCAAATTCAGGGCAGGGAACCAGGCTAAATTGCGGGTTTTCGGGTCGAGTCTGGCTGATCGCCATTCAGGCAGACTCTCTGCGTAATCGGCCGGTCGCAGACTGCCTTGTTGAGCGCCGAAACTAAAGCGATAAAGTGTCGTTGAGTAGCATGAAAGTCATTGAGACTACAGAAGCTAGTCTCCAGTTGTGATCGTCTTGGCTTGGTTGAATAGCGAAACCGATATCTATCCGGTTCAATGCCACTGCGTCCCGGCAGCGGATGTGATCTGAATGGAATCTAGCGAGCCCCCGTCGACTTCAATTCGTTGCTCTTTGCGCGCTTCAGAAGCCGCTCATATAGAGCACCATGAGCAAACGGCGGCTCAAGTATCAGTAGTGGCCAAGAATAGTCGGGCGCTCCAAGGCGCTCCTGCTTTTTCAACTCCTTTTCAATACTGCCCGGTGTCCTCGTTTCGCCGAACAACACCTGGAACATTCGAGAGATGAGGCCGGGCTCATTCTCGATCTTTGCCCCGGAACCGAGGTTGGTTTGGATGTGCTTGATCGAGTTGTGAACGCGGCCTATGAACCAATGATCGAGCGCGGGAGTCTTCTCTCCGATATGAGGGTATTCACTATCGCGAGCTGCCATGTTGGCCGGGACAATCTGCTTTTCTGCTTTGGTTCGATAGCCTGGATTGATCATCGCGGCGCTGTATTCTTCTTGTTCTCGAGACTGAGCAATCTCGGTTTGAAGACAGCCAATGATCATTTCGCACCTCGCATGAGTCTCTAGCCATCTCTCCTTCAACAGGGCTTGCAAAAATGCGACTTCAAAGTTACTCGCACAGAGCTGCTCCTCCTTGATCGAGTTGTGATTGACCTCGAGAACACGCTTGTGCGCACTTTCCGAGGCGCTCTTCACTTGCATGAGCGCTGCTTTTAGATGGGCGCTTAGTTTTGAGCGAGCGATACGCTCACGACGCGCATAGTGAGTGCGGGCTCTCATGAATTTAGCTGTTCGAGAGTGTGTCACCTTCAGTCTCGAGATTTCAAGCACCTCCCTGAGCAGCAATCGGCGGGTAACGGCACTCAGAGTCTTTAACTCCTCGACGTCCCTCATGGCCTCAGTGAAGTTCGCAAGGGTTGGTAGATGACTCGCAAATATATCTCGCATCCCGAAGTTCTCCTCCGATTGCACTGTTTCAGTGGTGATCCGATTATCGCTGTTGAAAGCGTGATCAGTACAGAACTGAAGCCCACAGAAGTCAACAGAAAAGATGCACACGAAACCGCGACTTCGTCCCATTTGTTTCGATTGACGCCCGTTTGCAGGTGCGGTGTCCTGAATATGCGAGCGACATGAAGCTCGCACGGAGACGAGTGGAGGGAAGAAAGATGAAGAAGGAAAAGCTACTCAGGATGGGCGGTAAGGCGTGGAATGAAAGATTTCGTGCGCTTGCGCAACGGATTGCCATAGAGGCCACGGCAGAGGTTGTCGGTTTGCTGGCCAACGATCAATCAGTAGACGCGGAGGAACGTGTTGAGAGGTTAAACCGGCTCTTTAATCCGAAGGTCCAGTACAAAGAGGAGATCGAGCGTTTTGTTGCGATGACCGACCCCAACAGTTGTGATAGAGGTGGAGCCCCGCCCGATGGTGAGCTAATCGCAACTAAGATCTGGTCATTGAGAATGGCATTTTCGGCGAGCGTGCACGCCCTGGGTAACTCGGAAGACGCAATGCCTGGGTTCGCCAGATGATCCGTTCTGGCGCGGCCAGAACCGCAGCAAAAACCCGTCGAGGCGAGCCGGGTTTCAAATTGATCGGTGGAAAGGATGTATTGACGTCAAATCCAGTGCGTCCACGGCACAATCAGGAGCCAAGAGTCGTGGGGCACGTTCGTGAGAACGCTGCGTCATGGTAGAGAATCGAGGATCGTCACCTCATTTGTCATTGTGGCCACGCAGGATTGTGAATGGGAGGGTGGTGCCGATGATGCTGGCGTAATGAGCAGACTATCAGGGCTGAGTCAGCTTGCGTGTTGAGCTAAAGGATGCTGTGAGATGAAGAGAGAAAAACAATCGAATGAACCCGTCCAGTCAAAGGGTGCGACTGACGTATGTCCGATTTGCGATCTGGGTCCCTGCTACGCAAGTGGGCTCTATTTCGGCGGGTGTCCAGACTGTCACATGACGGATGGCTACCTCAACTGCGGCAATGCTCATTGGTTCATCTGCAAAAGGCACAAAACGAAATGGCTTGCGGGAGAAAATCTGTTCTCGTCAGCCATGGACGAAACAGAGGATCAACAACGGGCTGAACAGCAGCGATTGGGATTCGAGCACTTCCTCGAGGTCGAGCCGCACATCGCGGCTCCTGAAGGCATCGACTACAAGTGCGATTGCGCGCGTTGTAGCAACATGAGTCCATCCCGGTGATCTAGAAAGGCGGGACCCGGGTAATGTGAAAACTTAACACTGCCGAGTGATTGAAGGCATGGGAATAGGTTCACTACTCCGGCCCATAGTTCAATCAAACCCCGGAGAGACTGTCGGTTTAGAACCAGACGAGAGCCGCGAATGAAAGAAGTAGATCGGTCGGTAGCAGCCATGAACTCGAATGGAGGTGTGCTTTGAAAGAAAGAAGTACGGTAATCCTCGGATGCCTAATGGGAAGAAGTCTTGCTCGAGATTTGGACTGGAGCCGGTGGACGGTGCCCATCCTTCTGCAATATTGCCCGGCAAAAATGCCGGGCGCTGAACGATTCGAGCGGACGAAAGAGATGGCGCAAATCGAAGCCGCTGGTTTCCTGCCAATCGCTCTTATCACGAGGGTACTTGGTTCTGAAGGTTCTCTTGAAATGTTAATTGGAAGCGACACACCCAGAACGGTACGACAGTACCTGCTCGAGAGGTGTCACGAGATTTTCGGCGAGGCTCTGGAAGCTGAAAGAAATAAAGGTGCCGCCGCATGAGCAATTGGGTGGACATCCATCTCGATGTTCTGGCGACGACTCCTTCAGAGATCAATCAGATCGAATGCGCCCTTCAGGAGCCTTGTGAAGAACTAGTTACCTGGCGCGCTCAGCGAACTGGTGAGAACCCGAATGAAATTGCGGCGAGCGTGAAAGAGATCGTGTCGTTCAAGCCAATTAAGACTCTCGGTTGTATTCACCCCTCAGTCAACAGGGCTCGCCGGTTCGAAAGTGAGTGGAAGGACAAATTCTGGGGCCTAGTCTGGAGCCATGTCTTCTTTGTCTCACGTGATTTCCCGCAAGCAGTGTTTCTCGTTCAGTACCGAGACGACAGCATGAGTTACGGAGGAAAGGTCGTGATCCACGCCAACAAGGAGATTTGCAGCAGCTACGATGGCGACCACCGAGCCCAAGGCATCGAGTGGGTTTTACCAAACATTTTTGCACCTTTCAGAACCGAGTACGAACTTGGCCTCGGATGCGGAAGCCTTTGGCATGAGTGGATCGAGAGCATGCGTCAGCAGCTCGCACTCTTGGCCGAAAGGTACCAAGATCCTTTCGCAGGCAACCCGGGGAAGGGAAAGTCTGGCTCTGATGGAGGCATGGAGAAAGCAGAATGAGCGACAATTTCGAAGATGATGACGAGCAGCTGGATGTCAGGTGGAGCGATCCAAGACTGATGGGACTATGCTCTATCTGCAACGGCGCGCCCTGCAAAGCAGAGAACATATATTGGGGTTCCTGCCCTATTTGCCACGACGACGATGGGTACATCAACCTCGTGAACGATCGCGGCACAGGAGCGAGCCACTATAAGATCTGCGAGGCCCATAAGACTTGTTGGTCTTTTGGCGCAAACCTGCTCTCCTCGTGGATGGACGAGACTCCGGAAGAGCGTGAAGATAGCCGTAAGAGACTTCAACAGTATCGACGCGTGGATTGTTACCTTGGCTTCATCGATGTTGCAGCGGAGGAGCGCGACCAGCAGCGCCGTGATGAAGCAGCTGAAGAGAACAGTAATCCGGATACGCTCGATGAATGAGAGTAACCCCCATGCTTTATCGGAAGTTCTGAATTGTGGGGTGAGCACGATTATCTTTGCCGAAAGCTGCTATGTATCTCTGCAGTGGCAACCTTGCGGGGTACAAGTGCATGTTGCAGCATCTTCAAGGACGAGAGTGAGCTAATCCGCCAGCGTGTCATCGAACAGATCAAGGCTGGTCATGGTGTGAGAAGCCTGCGAGCACATCTGTGACCCGCTCGAGTGAAAGGTGGGTCGTGCTAAGTAGAGAGCGCGCACAAGTAAGTGTTTCCTGGGCGTGGCCGTAACGGGTGTGCCGAGGGGTCCAAAACTACCTTGAAGTAACGGGAATACAGCCCGAGTTCTTCAAGCATGAAGCTAAACGGTGAGCACCGAGGTCAAACGGGCTGAGCGGAAATACGAGGAAGTGCATGGATTTTGGTGGCGTCAAGAAGTGTGCGATCTCATCCTGTCAGGAATGCTGTTATGGGCCGTGCAATCTATGCAAGCACCACGCTGTCCCTGGGGAGCTAATCCGCGTTGGAGATCGCACTTACGTCGTGTCGTCATGGTACGCAGAACGCAAGGGGCAGAGCGGATTCATTGTTGCTGACGATCTTCAAATTGGAGAGCTGTTCGGTGGCGCAGAAGGATTTACAGCCAAGTTGAAGAGCCAGGGCTTCGACAAGGTTCGGATTCTCCGGACGCCGCAAGAAGTCGCGTCAGCTCGGATTGAAGTTCTCAAGGCACTTGCTGCTTGGGCCGGGCCGCGGCTTCCCGAGTACCCATGGGAAGCTGGCAGGCCGAACGAATACGAACTGCATTGAGACCCGTAAAAGAAAGATGGCGCCCAGAAGAAGGTGTCAAATGTCGCGACATGGGCGCTGAGTTTTCCAACTTGGGCGATACACATTCGCATGGGAAAGCAGAAGAAAGCAGAAGAGCAAAACAATGCGTCCACATACTCAATTAGGTTGTGCCGTCCGTACCTGCTCTGAAAACGCCAGTTCAATGGCAATCTGTGCGATCAGCACAAGTTGGCTGGTGCTGTGTTTGTGACTACGAACGGTACCTTCGTGGTTTCGAGCTGGTACGCGGAACACGAAGGAACTCGCGGAATCCTTCTGCTCAACGATTACGCTTTGGGGGACCTTTTGGGTGGCGAGGAGGGATCTCGGGCAGAGCCAGTGCGCCAGGGCTTCAGTGCCATCAGACTCCTTTCCACTCCGCACGAAGTAGAGAAAGCAAGGGAGCTCATGCGGATGGCACCTGGTAGTTGGAATGGGCCATGGAAGACTTTGTACGCGTGGCAAGAGTCAGACATCGTGTAGGCGCACACAAGAGCTGGAGCGCGATTCGACAAGATTGACGATACGAAAACTGCAGCTGCAACGATGACTGGCGTCTGCTGGGGCACAAAACGCCACGAAAAAGCGGGGTTAGGAAATGAGTAAATTCCTTAACATTGGAAGAGGCGGATCACACGAGAAATTCAGGTACCGGTGCGATCAGGTGTGGGCCGACGAAGTAATCCAGAAACTTGAGAGCGACCTTGGGCTTGTATGTTCAGAATTTTCAAAGATGATGATCCACGTTATATCTGCCGCTCCATCCGAGCATAGAGAGCTGCTTGGCGTGCTGTCTAGTGTGGCAACTCGACCCTACTTAGGTCCTGAGCGATTTGAAAACGCAATCCAGCTCATCGGAAAAGGAGGTGGCGTTCCTTCACAGGGACATCAGCTCGGTGGCTTATGAGAACGAAATGATTGAGCTCTATGGTGTTGCGGTTTTTCAGCGAATTGTTGCTGAGGCGACGTCCGCTGTTCCCATTCTACCGGAAAGATCCGTTCCGTTTTCGCATTCATCTCTGCAGCTTGACGATGACAATCCGCGCGACTGAATGCATGTACACCTTTACGGGGTGTCAAGGCGATAGATGCAGCGGGGTCGTAATCATCTCGGAGGAGTGTATGGAATGGGCCGGTTCGAGGTATTTGGGCGAGTGTTGGCATGATCAGCAAAGTCTGGTTGACGCTTAAGCAGCATCAAGTGACGACTAAGTGGAATAACTGATGAAGAAAGCAATGGTGATTTTCATGAGTATCGACAAGTTTATCTGGGCACCTGCAGGCGTCCGCACCTGCAGTTGTATTGCGTTCCGTATATACACATCTCGGGAAGAGATGATCGCAGTCGAGAATCCCAGTGGCCCACTACGCCTGGTGTTTTAGCGCACGGCGGGAACACGATGCTCGATGAGTACTTCTTCTTTGAGGATGCGGAGGATGCGCGGTGGTTCTGGCGCGAGGGCTTTCGGCAGCGGCTCTATGTAGATGTGTCGGGTGCTTCCATCTCTTGTGACGAAATGGCTCTCTGGATCGATGGCGGAGAAATCGATTACCGTGGAGAACCCCTGCCGTGAACCGAGCGGAGGAGTCGCGCGCAGGTCGAGACGGCGGGACTGGATGTATGCTACACCCCAAATGTGCAGGTTCTCTTCCGATGTGTTTGGTAGCAACCAATGCGGACGGAATGTCGGGCCTAGCGGCTCGCAACCGTTCAAGACACGCCGGCAGTAGTGCGACAACATCTACTCGAGCTGGAGGAGCGCATTGTCAGCGAAGCTCTGACTGATGAGAATGTGCCCAGAGGCGAGTGAGAGGAACTCGATAGTTGAAGTGATATCGAAAATCACTTTGTTTGGTGGCTTGCAGAGTAAGCAATGATTCGCAGAGATAACAATTCACAGGAGGTCTCGATGAGCTTCGATCACGTCTGGTTGCGCAACGTCGATGACGACAGCCGATGGGCTGATTTGTACTGCAGACAGCTGGATGAGAGTACCCGCAAGGAACTGGAGTCCGATGCGGAACGGCTGATCGCCAGTGGCCATTTCGTGACCCTCTCGGCCGGCGGAAATTACTGCCACGACGAACAGTTTCTGTTTGAGACCAGTGAGGACGCCGAGGACTTCTTTGAATGGGGGTTCAGGTCATGGGAGTGCTTCATGGACAGTGAGCTGATTGGCTGCGGATTTCAGGAGGTCGCGCTCTACACGTCTGGAAGCCTAGTTTCTGCCAAGTCGGTGCCGCCGACCATGAGAAGCGAGGCTTCGGATGAGGGACTGAGTTCACATGTACATCAACATTTTAGCCTTGAACCCGGAAGAGGAAAACCAGATTGAATTGGCACTAGACAAGCTGTGCGAAACGCAACCGTAGTGAAGTGAGACCGAAAGTGCGCTCGACCAGATTTCGAGCCGAGATTCACCCGAACACGTTTAGGCCCAAAAGGTCCGGGAGCATAGGAGGAATATGACAGACGAACAACAACAACCTGATGAAGCACCATCAGATTACATTGACCGATTGGGCACAAACCGCGACACAAAAGGCATGGGCGCAATAAACGTGAGCCGCTTCATCATCGGGTGCGGAGAGCCGATCAGCGGGCAGGACGGCAACGGAGTGCCAGCCTTTGTGCCGACGTTCCACGAGCTTAGGCAGTTGGCTTCCTATTGGATGCAGGAACGAATCGAGCATGACTTCGACTGGTTCACGTATCAGCAGACCGGCAGCAGCGAATGGCGCTGGAGTATCTTCATTTTCCGCCGCCTGGATCGACTGGCCGCAATTTTGGGCGACCATATGATGCATCAAGTTCGCGAAGATGCAATCGCGTCCTTTCGGAAGCGATACCCCAAGATCAGTGACGATGATTGGCGCGTCTTCACTAGTGGCACCGAAGAGGAGCGGGAGGCCTGGAGCGCGAGACTCTGGGAAGAGGTTACCCGAAGCCAACAAGAAGGTCGATGACCCGGCGAGCTGTCTAAGCCCCGGTGGAATTGCGCCCAAGTTCTTCTACTCAACCGAAATTACAGAATCGTGGGAAGGTCTTCATGGGGATCAATAACTTCATCTGGGCACCAGCAGGTGTCCGCAACAGCAAAGGCATTTCCTATAGGAAGTACAAGTCGTGGGAAGAGATGATTGCGGCGGAAGACCCCGTGTCGATTCGGCACCAAGCATTCCTCGCGCATGAATGTCTCATTGATGAGCTATTGTCTTTGAATGCGAGGAGGACGCGATGTGGTTTTGGAAGGAGGGGTACTGCAAACGGTTGTACGTGGACGAAGAAGGAGTGCCTTTTTCCTATGACCGGATGGCTCTCTGGATCGATGAGAAGCAGGTCGATTCTCGTGGCTACTCCGCAGGACATCGGTGAAGCATAATTGACTGCACCGACCCACAAAGCGGTTTCCTTATCAAGCTGGGGAGTGGCCGGCCCGAATGGCGACACCAATGCTCTCGGCGCGGTGACTGATTCGCGCTCGCCTGGGGCATTAGCATGAGCGTACCCGGTCCTTGGACGACACGAGGCTACTGCGCCCCTGGAATTCAGTCAAACTAGGAGGCCGATCTGTCTCAACTTCGCCTGCTGGCGTTGACAATCGGGAGATGATCTTCCCAATCGAGACGGCTGCTAACCATCAACCGGCAGTCAGGGCAGCATTAGTTCGGAGGGGTAAGGATGATGTCCGTAATTTCGTTGTCCTCCCTACGTGTCATCGTCAACAAGTAGTTCCTTTGCTCTAGTTCCAGGAGGGCGGCGCCCGATTCCTTTCTGCTGATGTAGCAGCGATCGAGTGCGTCGCGGAATTCTCTTAGGTTATCTCAGCGACTACGTCTTCGCTGTTCTGCGCAGAGTTGTACCAGCTCCCATACCATTGACGCGGAGTTGGAAGAGCTTTACCTTCGTTGTTTCGTGTCGAGCAGTCTCCCCCCGGCGGGTTCGGAGACACCGTACCTCAAAGTACGGTAAAAGGGTCAAACTAAACTTCCGACCTCGCGAACTACACTAGCGAAGTATAGTTCGCGCATGGCTACTATAGTTACGAGCAACCCGAAGATAAAAACACCCAGGGAGCCAAGGTAAGTGAGAGCAGTTCTCCTGCTTTTATTTCAATAGCTTTATGCACTCATGACACCTTCTTAAAGAAGGTTCGCTGTGTGAGCCTTGACACGGCGTAAGTACGGTACACGGTACAGTATCAAACCTCGCGACGCCTCAACCGTGCCGCCTGCACTGCGCCGAGATGCCAATCTCCTTGAGTCAACTTGCCTTGTCCCCGCGCAATGCACTGACTCTAGGAGACATATGTAGGTCAGCTGTGGCGAGAGCTGAGCTTCTATGACAAAAGTACTGCCAAGAGATTCCAAATAAAAATCGAGTTTGTTTCCTCTCTAGGTATTGCTCCTCAGGACCTGGTTTTCAGACCGGGGCACCAAAGGAGAAACAATGACAGCTTCACGGAAGTGGATCGAGGGAGTCATCTTGGGCTTTGATCCAGGCCCGGCACCCGATTGCAAATCGGGGCTTGAGTACATTGGCATTTTGCTCGTGTACTGTCAGATCGGCGCATACACCTCTGGAACTATCCCGATGACAAAACGGATGAGAGAACTACAAATGGCGGGTCTGGAACCGGTCGGCGCAGTTTTGCGGGATGGGAATGACTACCGGCTCTGCGGCAGGCAAAGCAATTCCAGGCGATTCCAGGTGCGATTGGCAATAGATGCGCCGCGAATCTTTGTCGAGGCAGGGGTGTCGGTGCGAGATATGCGCTCTACTTAGCCTCTACCAAAGGCGGTGTGCAGTGAGCTGGGACAGGATCTGGATTGAGACCGAGGACGGCTCAGGCCTCATCGAGCGGAGCGAGGCCGAACGTGCGGGCCACTTCGAGCAGTTTAGCGACGACCTGATACGCCTTTACGACAGTGGTTATGTGGTTGTCCTGGTTGCAGGAAAGAACTTTCGTTTCGATGAGCTGTTCCTGTTTCGCACAGCGGGCCTTGCGCGCGATTTGCACCACCATGGATATCGGTCTTGGGAATCATTCATTGGCGATAGTCGTGAGGAATGCGGATTTCAGGAGGTGACTTTGTACGAGCAGGGAAGGAACGTGAAGACAAAGTCAGCTCCTTCTACCGAACTGAAGGAAGCACCTCAATATCCCAGAACAGCGTAGATGGGGAAGTAGTCAAAATGCAGTGCCTTCAGTATGGAAAGAGCAAAAGGGATGAAGAGGGTGAATAGCTACAGAAGTCAAGGTAAAGAAAGGATTACTACATTGAAGGAAGCAAAACGCGGAGCAAAAGAGATTACCGGCGTGTTCATGGGTACCGACCATCATGCCCAAGGAATCGAATGGCTGTTTCCCAACATCTTGGCGCCATTTCAGGCCGAATATGAGCTCGGCCCCGTCTGCGGCACGCTGTCGAACGAATGGATGGAAGGCATGCGCCAGAAGCTCGCATGGCTGACTGACAAGTATGGCGAGATAATTACTGTACAACCGGAGCGCACCCAACGATCGGGATCGCGGAAGAGGGATCTCTGACATGGCATGGAAGCATTTGAAAGCCGCAACCGAGTCCACCCTGTACGACGGTCAGGGCTCATTCAAATCGATCATGTATCGCATCTGCTCGCTGACGCGCAAGGATGGCCAGCAGCATGCGGGCTGGTGCACCGCGAGCGAGAAATACATCGCCCAAACCACGGGTTTCTCGGAGCGTCAGGTACAGCGCGCGGTGGCACAGTTTCGAAAAGATGGAGTGTTTAGCGTTCGCACGTACCGGATGGGCGCGAAAGAGTTCAACCACTACAAGCCCAACCAGGCAATATTTCTGGCGCATCGGCGAAATGTGGAACAGGTGGTGCTAGTGTCTGAAACGATACCGGACGACACGGAGACGGGTGAGGATACGCCTACCCGCCACGGTGGCGTGTCGCCGCACGACACCATGTCATCCACCACCCGACAGATTGGCGGTGTAGTAGGTATAGCTAGAGAAGTAGAAGGAGAGACAGTAAATGCAGTCGAGCAAATTTGCAATGTGGAGCTTCGCTCCCCAACAAAGGCCATGCTCGAGCAGTTTCTACGAAAGCCCTTACGGGCGACAACGATGGGGGCTCTGCCCCCAGACCCCC
>Ga0105240_10008059_pt1 | contig 15157 bp, 14 predicted proteins | sample KBSC54metaG_FD_80426 | JGI IMG/M metagenome (GOLD analysis project Ga0105240, IMG submission 80426) | Corn rhizosphere microbial communities from Kellogg Biological Station, Michigan, USA - KBS C5-4 metaG | ecosystem: Host-associated > Plants > Roots > Rhizosphere > Soil | place: Michigan, USA... | reverse complement strand
CGAGGCAAGCTTCAAGGCGCGATTTCCCTTTGCCACACTGCCCCCTTCCAGCGTTATATTTTGAGCCTGATTGTGTAGCATTCCTTTACTGAACAATGTTCAGTTATATTGAACAGAGCCGATGGTAGGCAACCTCATGAGCCGCTGTCAAGAAGGTCGAGCGTGGGTTTTTGCTGCACAGCGCTTGCCGGTGCGTAGCCCGACCTAACTGCTTGACTTTACGCGGCGTTGGCCAAATGCTTCGCGCTATGCTTGCAGAGAAGAAGACGGGACCGGAGGCCGTCGGCGCCCGCATTCGGAGCCTCCGCAAACGCTGCGGCCTGTCGGTTCGCGAGCTAGCGGAGCGTTCAGAGCTCTCGCCGGCCATGATCTCCTATGCCGAGCGCGGCATTAATTCCATGAGTCTGGTGACGCTGGAGAAAGTTCTTAGCGCCCTGGGGACGAACTTTGCGGAGTTCTTTGGAGAACGCAGCGTTGCCGGCGCCGGCCCTGTATTTGCGCGGGAGCAGATGCGCACGATCAGCGACCCCGACCGTACGTACACGATCTTATTCGGGCAAGATGTTGGCGCAGGTGCGGAGATGGCGGACGAGCATATTCGGCCGTCGCAGGGCAAGCCGCCTTACTCAAGGCTAGAAGTCGACATGGCGGGCTACGTGCTCTCGGGACGCCTCATTCTCGAAGTGCGCGGAGAGAGTCCCAAGACTTTACGCACTGGGGATGCATTCTATGTGAAGCGACGTACGCCGCATCGGGGCTACGCCGCAGAGTCCGACGAAGTCAGACTGATCACAGTATCAATTCCAGCGACGCACGATTGACGACTTAATCAAGCGGGTGCGTTGCATGCGCTTGACAGCTGCCCCTGATGTTCATAATTATGAACAGGTCATCAGTGCCTCAGTCTTAAGTCTTGAAAACCGGAGCGACCTCTGCTGAGAGTGGACCCCAGCGCCTGGAGCGTGTGCTGGGATGGCGTCATTTGCTGGTGTACGGCATGACCGTCATGCAGGTTGTCGCGCCCATTCCGATCTTTGGGCTACTCGAGCAGCGATCCAATGGGAACTCTGTCACCACAGTGCTCATTGGCATGCTGCCCATGGCGTTCACAGCCGTCAGTTACGGTCGCATGGCTGCACGCTACCCCGTCTCCGGCTCATCTTATTCCTATGTGAGTCGCGCACTACACCCTCAACTTGGCTTTCTGATAGGTTGGGCGATCCTGCTCGACTATCTAATGATTCCGCTCATTAGCGCGATCATTCCGGCGCTTGCCATACAAAGAGCCGTTCCGCACGCCCCCTTGCCTTTGCTCACTTTCCTGATTGTCGCCGCGATGACGGTACTCAATTTGGGCGGCATCCGCGCAACGATGCGAGCCAATACGGGGTTACTGCTCGCCAGCAGCGCGGCAGTCCTGGTTTTCGCAACCCTAACTATCCTTTTCCTACACCGGACTCACGGCGTAGGGTCGTTTGGCCGAGTTTACGACGCGGCGACGTTTCAACCACACGCTATCTTGGCTGGGATCTCCCTCGCCGCGTTGAGTTACATCGGCTTCGACGGCTTAACGACTTTGTCGGAGGATGCAATCAATCCCGGACGTGATATGCCGTTGGTTACGGTGCTGGTCGTGCTCCTGACCGGCCTTCTTAGTGCCGTGGAGCTTTATCTTTTGCATTCGGTCATTCCCGACTGGCATACCACGGACCCCAACACATCGTACCTTGACGTGATGCGGATCGTGGGCGGCGCTTCCCTATTCTTAGTGTTTCTTGTTGTCATAAGCGCAAGTCAATTCGCGTGCGGCTTGAGCATCCAAGTCAGCGCAGCTCGCCTGCTCTACGGCATGGGGCGCGACGGCGCTCTGCCGCGTTCGCTTTTTGGCTACCTGGATCCGAAGCGCCGTACCCCTTCGCGCAACATAGTGCTCATCGGGACGGTGACATTTCTCGGTGCCTTGGCGATTCCATTCGATCATGCGCTCGACCTGCTGAACTTCGGCGCGTTTTTGGCTTACATGGGCGTGAATCTGGCCGCGCTGTGGACTTTCTTCGTGCGTCGTTCGGGGCCGCGAGCGCGGCGCCTTCTGTGGGATTTTGTCGTACCGCTCAGCGGTTTTATTGGCTGCCTGATCTTTTGGCTGGGGCTGCCTGAGCGAGCCAAGATCACCGGCGGCGTTTGGTTTTTAGTGGGCCTCGGCTATTGCGCAATCAAGACGCGCGGCTTTCGAACGCCTGCCGTCAGTCTCGATCTCTCAGGGGGTCGGCAATGAAGATCACCGCTATTGAATGTCACGTGTTGCTGGCTCCCAACATGAGTCAGGACAGCACCTCCTCGGCACAGGACAGTTTCATCGTCCAGGTGCGAACCGATGCGGGTCTGACCGGAATCGGCGAATCGGACGTGAACCCTTGGATCGCCAAAGCGTGCATTGAGGCGCCCGGCACGCACACGATGGGCCGCGGCATTAAGGAGATGCTGATAGGAGCAGATCCGCTTTGCATCGATGCGCTTTGGGAGCGGCTCTATGTTGGCAGCGCCATGAACGGCCGGCGCGGCGCCCTGATTCATGCGTTGGGTGCGATCGACATGGCGCTGTGGGACATTCGGGGCCAAGCCGAGAATAAGCCGGTCTTTGAGCTGCTTGGCGGGGCAAAGCAGGCCGCAGTAGTGCCTTATGCGTCATTACAACCGGCGGGTAATCGCTGGCAAGAGTATCGCGATTCGCTTTGCGACTGGGCTGAGCGTGCCAAACAGTTAGGGTTTAAGGCCGTTAAGGCGGAAGTGACCATGAACGGCCCTTACGCACATGACGGCATGAGTGAGGCGTATGAGCAGCACACACGTGTTGTTGAGGCGGTGCGTAAGACTCTGGGCCCCGACATCGTCCTGATGGTCGACGTCCAATACATGTGGCCGGATGCTGAAACCGCATTGCGGACCGTAAGAGACTGGAAGGACTTCAACATCTTTTTTCTCGAGACCCCACTTTGGATCGACAAGCTGGACGAGTACGCCAAGCTGCATGAGCTCGCGCCGATGCCTATCGCAGCAGGTGAATGGCAGGCGACGCGCTTTGAATTTGCAGACCTGATGGACCGTGGCCGTATCGATGTGGCGCAGCCGGACATCGGACGGGTTGGCGGGTTTGGCGAAGCGAAGGCTGTTTGTGAAATGGCCGCCGAGCGAGGCCGCATCATTGTGCCGCACTGTTGGAAAACGGGCCTTTCGGTGACGGCGACCGTGCATTTGGCCTTCAACACACCCCACTGTCGCTTTGTCGAATACCTGCCGCCGGCCTTGTGCACCGAGACTTTGAGGCGCGAGCTCGCCGTTGAGGGGTTTGAATTTAAGAATGGGTTGATCGAGCGGCCCACCAAGCCGGGTTTAGGCGCCACCCTGAATCTTCAAGCACTCCAAGCCTATAAGGTAGGATGATCATGGTTGAGGGCAAACTGCAGTGCGTGCAGGTAGCCAATGCGCTCTTGGGTGAAGCTCCTGTGTGGGATGCGGCTCAGGGCGCCTTGCTGTGGATCGACGGCAAAAGGCCGGCGGTCTTTCGCTGGACTCCCGGAGTCGGGCAGACCGGTCACTGGCCTCTGACTCGACCCGTCGGCTGCATCGCACTCCACCAACAGGGCAGTTGTGTCGTTGCCGATGCCGGCGGGTTTGCATTTTTGGATCTGCATTCCGGCGTGCTCGAGCGGATCGGAGATTCTCCCGAGCCTCATCTGCCCCATAACCAATTCAACGACGGTAAGGTCGATCCCCTAGGTCGATTGTGGGCGGGCTCAATGGATGTCGATGGCCGAGTCCCAACCGGCAGCCTCTACCGTCTCGACTGCGATCTCACGCTGCAGAAGATGGAAAGTCAGTTCTATTGCCTCAACGGCCTAGGTTGGAGTCCGGACAACCAAACGATGTACGTGACCGATTCAACCGTTCGGACGATCTGGGCTTACGATTTTAATCTTTCGGCAGGCACACTTGGCACCAAGCGCGTGTTCGTTAGCTTGCCCTCTAACGACGGAATGCCCGATGGACTCGCCGTCGACAGCGAAGGCTACATCTGGTCCGCAATTTGGGACGGCTGGCGACTGATTCGAATAGCACCCGATGGAGCAATCGCCAGTGAGGTCCGACTGCCGGTGCAGAGACCAACCAGCTGTACGTTTGGCGGGCGTGACCTCAAGACTCTATACATCACCTCCGCGGCAGACGAGCTCGGATGGCGGCAGCTAAGCGAAGGTCCTTTGGCCGGAGGGCTGTTCTCACTGGAGCTCCCCGTCAGCGGGCTACCTCAAGGGGCTTTCAAAGGATGATGGCATGACATCCTTCCTTGAAGGCAAGGTCGCAATAGTCACCGGCGCCGCAAGCGGTATCGGCTTCGCGACAGCGCGAGCGCTCGCGGTTGGGGGAGCGCAGGTCGTGCTGTTCGATTGGGATCAAACAGCGCTGCACATTGCGGAGAAGGGATTACGTGCCGATGGATTCAACGCGCTCGCTGTATCTGGCGACGTCTCTCGGGACATGGATGTAGGAGGCCTGATGGAGGTGACCCGCACCGCCTTTCGACGGCTTGACGTGCTCGTTAACAGTGCTGCGGTTCAGCCGTATGGAACTGTCGAGACGACCTCGGAGGCCGAGTGGGATCGCGTGTTGGCAGTGAATTTGAAGGGTACGTACCTTACATCACGTTACGCGGTGCCGATAATGAGGCGCTGTGGCGGCGGCGCCATTATTAATATTGCCTCCGTACAGGGGACGGCGTGTCAAGCCAATGTAGCTGCATATGCAGCGTCAAAGGGAGCACTGCTCGCATTAACGCGAGCAATGGCGCTGGATCATGCCAAGGATGGGATTCGCGTGAACTCGGTTAGTCCCGGCTCGATCGATACTCCCGCGCTGCGCTCCGGCGCCCAAAACAACAACTACACGGTTGCGCTCGACAAAGTTCTTGAGCAGTGGGGTTCGGCGCATCCCCTGGGGCGCATTGGGCGTCCCGAGGAGGTTGCCGCGCTCATCGTGTTCTTGTGTTCGCCCGGCGCGGCTTTCTGCACGGGGGGCGACTATCGGGTCGACGGTGGGTTGCTGGCCAGAATCGGCGTGGTGGAGGAATTCAATGGGTCGGCTTGAGGGAAAAGTGGCGCTGATTACGGGCGCCGGGCAGGGCATCGGCCGTGCTATTGCAGAGGCGTTTTCGGCCGAGGGTGCCCGTGTGGTCGCGACCGATATCGACACAGCAAAGGGCGGCGCGCCTTCTGAGACGCAGTTCTTCACAACTGAGCAGTTGGACGTTACTGACGAGTCAGCAGTGAGCGCAATTGCGCTGCGATATCGCAACATCAACGTGCTGGTCAATTGTGTCGGCTACGTGGCTTCGGGATCGATACTGACGGCCTCGCGCGCCGACTTTGATCGAAGTTATCAAGTCAACGTGGCTTCGATGTTTGCTGTCACTCAAGCCTGCTTACCCGCGATGCTGGAGCGCAATGACGGCTCGATAATCAACGTAGCTTCCGTGGTGTCGACGATCAAGGCGGCGTCCGAGCGTTGCGCCTATGCGATGAGCAAGGGCGCCGTCCTGGCCCTCACGAAAGCCATCGCCTGTGATCTCATCAAGACCGGGATTCGCTGCAACTCAATCAGCCCGGGTACGGTCGATACGCCTTCCTTGGCGCAGCGCCTCGCAGCACACCCGGACCCTGCGGCAGCGAAGGCGCAATTCATTGCGCGGCAACCGCTGGGGCGGTTGGGAAGAACACAGGAGATCGCCGCAGTCGCCGTTTTGCTGGCCTCCGATGAAGCGAAGTTTATGACAGGCAGCAATATCGTCATTGATGGCGGTTTTAGCCTATGACCTTGTGAGGGCTAACCCGCTCTGGGTCGCAGGTGACTCCGAGCTGAGAGCGCGCACTGGTGTGCGCCGGGCTTGTAGAGGTGGTAAATGATCACTCGCAGAGCGTTTACAGTGTTGGCCTCAGGTGGCGTGCTGACCTGTGGAGAGCTTTTTAGAGAACCGGCCTTAGCGCACCGGTCGCGATCGGTGCTTGGGGGGCCGGACGCTCTTTCCCTACGGCATTCATGTTTATCGTGAGCCGCATTTGCCGCTGGAACGATTCTACGATCTGTCATTGCCGACGACCGATTAGGCGCTCGCCGCAATGAGTCAGGTGGGGTTTCTTCGTTACAAGCGCAAGGACTTCGGCGGTCTGGATGACTTTCTCAAAACGATCGAACTCGAGGTGAAGCCACGCGTGGCCGCGCTCGCCCCTGTAGATCCCGCCAATCAGGCGATCTTCGGGCATTCCTTCGGCGGCTTCGCCGTCTTACGCGCCTTGTTTGTCGAGCCCAACGCTTTTCGGACCTTCATCATTGCCAGCCCGCCGATCTTTTGGGATCACAACACTGTGTTGGCCGATCAAGGGAAATTTGCCGCGGCTGTTAACAGCGGTCACGCCGCTCCCCCTGTCCTGGTGACGATGGGTGGGGAAGAGAGCACGCCGCCTGAGCTTCCCGCGAGCGGGCGAACGGTCGAGAACGCCCGTAAGTTAGTCACCTGGCTGAAAACGCTTCACTCAAGCGCCGGATACACAGTGGAGGATTACGCCGTTTTCGACAAGACTCGCCATGTGTATTCTCCCTGGCCTGCACTGTCTCGCGGCATCGCGTTCGCCTTTCCTGGCAACCAATCCGGCGCGAAGACTCTACAGGGCGCTAGAGGCCAGTCAACCCGTAAGCGGCTGATTTAAAAGAACCAAAAAACAATCTGGCGACACCGCTGGCTATGACTTCCAGAAATTTCGAGGTGACCGCCGCGCACGACAGCTGGTGGAGCGAAATCTGGAAATTCTCTCGGAAGGCCCGCCGTCATCTTCCCGATGAGCTCAAAGCGGCTGAGCCACCGATCCCTTGGCGTGCCATTGCCGGCATTGGCAACATCCTGCGCCAGGATTACCACGAGACTTATCCAACAGTGTTGTGGGATACCTGTAGTAAGGACTTAAAGCCCTTGCAAACAGTCAATTTTACGAATCCAGGCTGCGTTGGCAGCTCGAGTCGGCCCACCCTGAACGGAGCGGCTCCCTCAGGGATCGTGAAAGTCTTTTTACAAACAGCTCCCAACGGCTTCCTTTATATTACGGTCCCTATCGTAGGTCTGAACGTCATCCAAAGTTCTGACCGATAGGGTCGAAGCGAAGGGGGGCTTTTCTTTGAAGGCAGCGACGATTCGGATAGCGGCTTGCCTGGCAAGCCTACTGGCATCGACCCTCTTCTGCGGCACGGTATGGTCTAAGTCCCCCCCACTCTTTAAGTTCGATCTGAGTCCGGGCCCTCATGCGGTCGGACTGAAGGTCATCGAGCAGTACGACTACTCGCGCAGCTATCGGCATGTGAGCGACGATCTGGGTCGCTCGCGTGCAGAGGAGCGCGCGCGGCCTTTGCAAACCCTGGTTTGGTATCCCGCTCAGCGCAGTTCCGCGCCGACTCTGACGGTCGGGGACTATCTCGAGCTCTGGTCGACCGAGATGGGCTTCGGGCATCCCCAACCTTCCATGAAGGCGAAGGAATGGCGCGCAGCTATGCGGGCTACGCTAACCACCCACTTGCGCGCTGTACGCGATGCACAGGCCGCATCGGGACGCTTTCCAGTCATTATTTACGCCACGGAAATCTTCATCGGAGCGGCCGGCGCGTGCGCCGGGCCTGAAGCTTACGGACAGAAGGTGGTGGCCAAAGATCCTGACAATAAAGACCTGACGACTGTAGTGGCTCGGACGAAACTTCAGCAACTGTCTGTTGAGCATTGAAGCAGCACGCGACGCTCGCCACCGGCTCGTGCGCCCCCCTCACCCTTGTCTATAGTGCGACCTCAAATGAGAAAGCGTTCGTTATTTTGTGTGGGAGTTCTGGCGCTGTTGGGCACCGTGCGCGCCAGCGACACTTCGGCCGCGGCCGATGAGCCGCGCGCCATCGAGATTCCTACCGGCCAGACTATTACCCCGGAGGCTGCCCAAGGGGCCGTATTCCAGGACCTCGACCCCAAGCTTGCGGCAGCCCCGGATATGCGTCCTGGGCAGGCCGTCGCCCTCAGCGTAGCGCCCGATGGCCGTACACTTGCGATCCTGACGAGCGGCTACAACCGTTTTTTCAGCGAAGCGGTCAACAAGGCCGACCCTAAGGCGGCCACCGACCCAACCCGGCAGCCGGAATTCATCAGCGAATATCTCTTTCTGTTTGACATTTCGACGCCCAAGCCTAAGCCCCTGCAGGTTATTGAGATTCCCAACACCTTCCAGGGACTGCTCTGGAGTACAGACTCCAATCGAGTGTTTGCCTCCGGCGGTAAAGACGACACGGTCATGGAATTTGTTCGTAGCGGCACGAGTGCCGACTCGGGCGGCGGCGCCAATGCATTTGCTCGCGGCCGCACCTTCAATCTCGGCCACAAGAGTTGTGTTGGTATCGACAACACCAACCCCGAGTATCCTTTCCTCGGCCGCTGTGAGCCTATTACTGGGGGTTTAGCCCTCAGTCCTGACGGCACCCAGCTGCTCGTCACTAACCTCGAGAACGATTCGGTCTCGTTGCTCGATCTGGCGGGAGGGAAAGTCATTGCCGAGCAGGATCTGCGTCCCGGGGCTGTTGATCCGCGGCACCGCGGCCAACCCGGCGGGAGCTATCCGCGCAGTGTCGTCTGGACTTCGGCCACGCGCGCCTACGTTGCGAGCGAGCGGGACCGTGAAATCATTGCGCTCGACATTTCCGGGTCGAGTATCCGCGTTACCCACCGGATGCCAGTTCGGGGACAGCCCGTAGCGCTTGTGACGAACCGCGCCGGCTCGCGCCTGTATGCCGCGCTCTCGACCACCTCCGGGGTTGCTATCTTCGAGACCGCCCGGAACACGTTGCTCGAGAGTGTGGATGTCACTGCGCCCCCGAGCATTTACCCCAATACTCGGAAACTCGGCGGCGCCAGCTCCAACGCCTTGGCCCTCACGCCTGATCAACAGACGCTGCTCGTTAGCAACGGCGGTGAGAACGCAGTCGCCGTGGTGCGGCTGAGCGATCGAGCCTCCGGTCAAACACACCGTCACGGAGATGTCGACAACGACGGTGACGATGATGATAAACCGTCCAGTGACAGGCCCTCGACCGTCGTAGGTCTGATGCCCACCGCCTGGTATCCTGCTGGTGTGGTCACATCCAAAGATGGCGCTATCTGGTACATCATCAACGGAAAGAGCGAAACGGGTCCCACCGAGGTGCCTTGTCAGAAGCCGCAAGGATCAACCGAGCCCTGTCCTTCCGTAGGGGCCGTACGGGCCTCAAAGCTGCGGCCGCAGAACCGATTCCTCATGCAGCTCGAGAAAGCGGGTTTGCTCAGTTTGCCTGCCCCTAACGCCAGCGAGCTCGCGCGCCTCACCCAACAGGTGGCGCGCAATGACCACTTCGACAAGCCCGCTTTGTCCGCAGCAGACCGGCGTCTGTTTGCCTTTCTGCATCAACACATCAAACACGTTATCTATATCATCAAGGAGAATCGCTCTTACGACGAGGTGCTAGGCGATTTAGGGGTCGGCAACGGCGACCCGCATCTAACACTGTTCCCGCAGAGCATCTCGCCCAATCACCATGCGATCGCCCGCAATTTTGTGACCTTGGATAACTTCCTTGTTAGTGGGGAGGTGAGCTGGTCGGGTTGGGATTGGTCCGTCTCTGCACAGACTAACGATTTCAGAGAGCACCAAGAACCTCTGACGATGGCTAATCGCGGCATGGGTGGCGAGGCTACCGGTTTCAATCGAAACATCTCGCTGGGTCTCCCCACCAGTGCGCGGCGCCACGCTGAGCTCTCCGTGTATCCCGCTGATCCTGACATCATTCCGGGTGAACATGACGTTGCGGCTCCGGACGGACCGGGTGGGGAGGAGGCGACCGCTTTCCTGTGGGGCACCGCGTTGCGGGCCGGACGAACTGTACGAAACTGGGGTTTCTGGGGGGAGAATCGCGCCTACAACGCCGCTGCATCGACCCTTGTGCGTGACCCTTATGCGCAAAAGCAACAAGTCTTCTTCTCCACCAAGTCCGCGCTGACGCCCTATAGCGACCCGTACTTCCTCGACTTCGCGCCCAACTTTCCAGACTACTGGCGTGTCAAGGAGTGGCAGCGCGAATTCAATGCGTACTCCGCGCGCAAGCCCGCTCCCAACCTTATGTTGATTCGTTTAGGCAACGATCACTTCGGCGCCTTCGCGCAGTCCATTGATGGTGTCAACACGCCTGAAACCCAGATGGCCGACAACGACTACGCGCTCGGTCTCATCTTAGAGACCGTCGCCCATAGTCCGTTCGCGAAGGACACCCTAATCATCTCTATCGAAGATGACGCTTGTGATGGCCCTGACCATGTTGATACGCACCGATCGGTTGCTCTTTTCGCGGGCGCTTACGTACGCCAACACTCCGTTGTCTCTAAGCGCTATACCACCGTAAGCGTCGTGAAGACCATCGAGGAGATTTTGGGACTCGGGCCCATCGCTCTAAACGATGCTCTTGCGGCTCCCATGTCCGAGCTTTTCGATCTCAACAGCGTGGCTTGGGCCTACCAGCCGATTGTTCCTGATGTGTTGCGCTCGAGCCAGCTTCCTCTGCCGCCTACAGACCATCCTGTCGCGGCCACTCCCGCGCACTCGGCGGCCTATTGGTCCAAGGCCATGGCCAATCAGGACTTCTCGGGCCCTGACCGGATCGACCCCGCTAGCTTCAACCATGCCCTCTGGCGCGGCCTGAAAGGCAACACGCCATACCCCACCCCGCCGCAACAAAAATAAAATAGGCCGCCCAGATGTGCACTTCCCCCTCTGCCGCGTCATATATCCTGTACGACGCGCGCATTCCCCAAGATGACCCCCGAATCACGGCCTCCACAGCCTGGAACGACGCTAGCCTCACTGAGCCGTAAGTACCGGCCGGCGCTCATTTCTTTCTTCCTGCGCCGGGTTCGCAATCACGCTGACGCGGAGGATCTCACTCACGACGTCTTGCTGCGCGTCGCGACTGCTGGCGATACTCAGGACATTCTCAGGCCGGACGCCTATGTTTTCCGCACCGCGGCCAACGTACTGCGGGATCGCTTCCGGCGTGACTTCGTCCGGGATACTGCCCTGTCCCAAGCACTTGGTACCGGCCCAGCTGACGCTGGAATCGAGCCCGAACGGATTCTCACCGGGCAGGAGTCGCTGGCCACTGTCCTGGATGCCCTGCAAGAGCTGCCGCCCCGGACCCGGTCCATTTTCATCCTGTACCGGCTCGAGAACATGTCTCGACCGGAGATCGCAGGCCTGCTGGGAATCTCCGTGAGCGCCGTCGAGAAGCACGTGATGCGCGCTACGCTGCACCTACATGACCGCCTCAATAGCGACCGGCTCGATGGCGAGCTTCACAACAGCAAGGATCGCGAATGACCGGTACGCCAGCCCAGCCCACTCGAGAGCAACTCATGACCGCCACGTCGTGGTGCATGCGAGTGTCTGACAATGACCTGAGCCCTCACGATCGCAAGAAACTCGAGACATGGCTCAACGCGGATCCTCTTCACCAGTCTGCTTTCGAAGCCGTCGTTGCAACGTGGCGTACCGTTGATAGCCACGCCTCGGCTCCGGAAGTCCTGACAGTCCGTAAGCGGGCGCTCGCGATGGGGGCACGGACGTGGAAGTGGCGTGCCATTCGCCGGCATTTCACCCCAAAATCGACACTGGCTCTGGCCGCGAGCACGGTTGCAATAGCCGTTGCAGTCGGTTTCTGGTGGTTGCTACACCCATCGGTGATTGAGACTCGCGTCGGCGAGCGACGAACCCTCACCCTTAGCGATGGCTCGCGTGTCTTTCTTGATGCCTCGACTCGACTTTCCTACCGGTTCACACAAGAGCAGCGCCGAATCGTGCTATCCACCGGCCGTGCTATGTTTGATGTCGCGAAAAGCCCGCTGCGGCCCTTCTCTGTGGAAGCCGGGGGGCGTGTCGTAGTTGCCGTAGGGACTTCGTTTAGTGTTGAGCTCGTCAACCGCGAGGTCCGCGTGATGCTCTACGAGGGGAAGGTCAACATTTACCAACCAGCCGCACCTGCGAAGCTCGCGCGGATGTCGTCCAAACAACTTTCAACCGAGAGCGCCCTCGCTCCCGGATATTCCTTGGTTTCCCACATCGATACCGCCGCTGTCGAAGTGACACCGATCGACCCGGTCCGCTCGCAATCCTGGGAAGGGGGCATGCTCGCATTCGATGACGAGCCGCTCGCCTCGGCCGTCGAGCGCATCAATCGCTACGCCGATCCGAAAATTCAAATCGGCGATGCTCAGGCCGGGCGAGCGCGCATTTCAGGTTTGTTTCAAGCCGGAAATGTTGATGCCTTCATTGAAGGTGTGACCTCTGCGTTACCGGTCACAGCCCGCCCCACCGAGGGCCACATCGAGATCATGACAAGGTGATGTGCAGTTGCAGAGCTCGCGCGTCTATACCTTCCCTGAAAGCCGGTCGATTCACCGGCCCTTGTTCAAGGGGACGTTACGATGTCTTGGTCTTACCGTGCTAGTGAGCTTTGCGCCGGCCTGATACTGACTACCGCTGTCATCACGGCACACGCGCCGGCCGTACTTGCCGATACAGCACTCACCACAAAGTTCGATCTAGATATTCCCGCCCAGCCCTTGAACAATGCTCTGGAAGCGTTCGGCCGGGCCACCAACCAGCAGCTTGCCTTCGATAAAGCGCTCGTTCTCGGCAAGACCAGTCCGGCGTTACGCGGCAGTTTCACTGCTGAGCAGGCCCTGGGCCGGTTGCTGGAAGGCTCGGGACTCACTGCAAAGAAAACCCCTGGCGGGGTACTTGTGATTGAGCGTGTGCTCTCGGCGAATCCCGCCGCTGAGCCTGCCGCTACCTCAGTGGCACCCGCGACATCGATGGATGAAATCGTCGTCACAGCCCAGAAGAAAGCCGAAAACCTCCAGGACGTGCCGGTCCCTGTCAGCGTCATCAACGCCGAACTACTCGCCGACAACGGCCAGGCGCTGCTGCGGGATTACTATACCAGCGTCCCTGGACTTAACATTACACCCAATGTCCTGTCCGCGCAGATCATCTCGATCCGTGGTGTCTCCACCGGCGACTACAGCAATCCGACCGTCGGCGTCCTCGTCGATGATGCGGTCTATACCAGTGCACTCAACATCAGCTTTGCAGTGCCCGACATTGACCCAGGTGATCTAGCGCGCGTCGAGGTCTTACGCGGTCCGCAGGGCACCCTGTATGGCGCGAACAGCATGGGCGGTTTGATCAAGTACATTACCACCGACCCATCTACTAGCGGCTACAGCGGCCGCCTCGAAGCGGGGACGAGCAGCGTACACAACGGTTCAGAGCCTGGATACCAACTTCGCGCTGCCTTCAACATCCCACTCAGCGACATGCTGGCCTTTAGAGTGAGCGGTTTTGAACGCCAGGACCCGGGCTACATCGACAATCCTATACTGGGCATCGATGGTATCAACGAAGCTCAGGCTTACGGCGGGCGCCTCTCCGTCCTTTGGAAACCGTCCGATGCCTTTTCCATCAAACTTAGCGCCCTTGATCAGAACACCAAAGGCAACGGCCTGAGCGATGTCGACAAGGCTCCCGGCCTCGCAGACCTCCAACAGAACTATGTCCCGGGCGTCGGCCCCTACGACCAGCGACTTCAGGCCTATAGCGCGACCCTTAAGGCACATCTGCCCGGCGTCGATCTGACTTCGGTGACCGCCTACAACGTGAGTTCCGCTCGAGACACCTGGGACGGGAGCGGCTTCTATAGCTCCTACACCCAGAGCAACTACAACGTCGGTGGTGCGCTCTGGTACGACTGGTTCACCAACAACAAATTCGCCCAGGAAATCAGAGCCTCGGGCGCACTCTGGAAGAACTTCGAGTGGCTGGGCGGAGTGTTCTATACCCACGAACACAGCACGCATATCGTTACCGTTAATGCGGAAGACGCTGTTACCGGACGGTTTGCTGGCCCAGTGGCCACGTACGAAGACCTGCCCATCAGCTATAATGAGTACGCGGCATTCGCCGCCCTGACTTATCACTTTACGGACCAGTTCGATATCCAGATCGGCGGGCGCGAAAGCCACATCAACGTCGATAATGAAACGGAGGTCCAGGCGGGTCCGATCTTCGGCGCCACTGCGCTGATCACTCCGGAGGTCTCCTCCAGCGCGAATGCCTTTACTTACCTGCTGACTCCCCGATTCAAATTCACCCCCGATATTATGGCGTACGCGCGCCTGGCCTCCGGCTATCGCCCCGGGGGACCGAACCTCGCATACGCCGTTTCACTCGGTGCGCCGGCGGCGTTCAATCCGGACAAGACCTACAACTATGAGATCGGCCTGAAAGGGGACTTCCTCGACCGCTTGCTGTCAGTCGACGCCTCCCTCTACGACATTGAATGGAAGAAAATCCAACTCCAGGTAAGTGAGGGCGCTGGCGGCCAAACCGTGGGCTTCAACATCAACGGCAGCAACGCTAGGAGTAAAGGAGCGGAACTTTCAGTCACTTTGCGCTCGTTGCCCGGACTCTCCATGACCGCATGGGCAGCCTACGATGATGCCGTCCTGACCCAGTCGTTTCCTGTCGGGAGTGTCCTACAAGGGGCCGCTGGCGATCGGCTGCCAATCGCCAGTCGCTACTCAGGCAACCTGTCCATACAAGATGAATTTCCGCTCGGGACTAACCTAACGGGCTACGTCAGCGGTCAGGCCGCTTATGTGGGAGACCGCGAAGGCATGTTTGTCTCTTCCGGCGAGCGCCTGAAATATCCCGGCTACACGAAGATGGATCTGCGCACCGGCGTGCGCTTCGATTCCTGGAACATCAACGTCTACGTCAACAACGTGACGGACCAGCGAGGCGTCATCAACACAGTCGACTTCTTCCCCAACGCATACATCTACATCCAACCGCGAACGGTTGGACTCATGGCCGCCAAGAAGTTCTGATTGCGACACGAACAAACGAAGGGTTCTTTTCCGGAAGCATCTTTTGCTTGGTGTTGCATTGATGATGGGAGTAGGCCTCCCGAGATCGTCTTACAGGAGAGGATCTCAAACCGCCGG
>Ga0105240_10008057_pt1 | contig 15158 bp, 13 predicted proteins | sample KBSC54metaG_FD_80426 | JGI IMG/M metagenome (GOLD analysis project Ga0105240, IMG submission 80426) | Corn rhizosphere microbial communities from Kellogg Biological Station, Michigan, USA - KBS C5-4 metaG | ecosystem: Host-associated > Plants > Roots > Rhizosphere > Soil | place: Michigan, USA... | reverse complement strand
CTCCTTTCTCTTCATCGACCGCAGGTGCTCATCCAGGCGATCGAAGCTCTCGACCCAGAATCGCCGATACCCGTCGAGCCAGTCGGCGAGCTCTTTGAGCGGCACGGCGCGCAGTCTGCAGGGCCGCCATTGCGCGCTTCGCTCCCGTTCGATGAGGCCCGCGCGCTCCAGCACTTTCAGGTGCTTCGAGACGGCAGGCATGCTCACATCGAACGGCTTCGCCAGCTCCGTCACCGAGGTCTCTCCGGCGGTCAGGCGCGCGAGAATCGCGCGGCGCGTCGGATCGGCAAGCGCTGCCAGGGTGGTGCTCAGTGGATCTACCATTTAACCTCCCAGGTAAATAACCAATTGGTTAAATACTAGGCCCGTCTTGCTGTGGTGTCAAGCGGCTGCCTGCGCCGCCTCCTTCCACAGCGCTCTCGCCTCCTCTGCGATCACCTCCGGACGCTCTTCGGGGAAGAACAATTTCGCATCCTCGATCCTGCGGATGCCGGTCACCCGCGGCAGTACTGAGACGAGGTACTCGATGTTGCCGGGTGAGAAGATCCGATCCTTCATTCCCCACACTATGCGGGTCGGCACTGCGCAGCTGCGCAATGACGCGGTGATTCCCGCGAGCGGATTCGGCGCCAGGCTCGCCGCGAACCTGTTCGTGAGGGCGCTGCGCTCGGCAGACGAGACCAGAGGGCCGAGATATTGATCGATCGCCGCATCGGTCGGATGACGAGGATCGGAATAACAGAGCCTACCGAAGGCGGCCGAAGCTCGCAGCCCGCCCTTGTCCTTCAGCCACGGCCGAAGGTACTGCTCGGTGTACTGCCCGCGACGGGCCAACTCGATGATTGGCAGCACGGATTGCGGAGGACTGTCCGTCTCGACGTCACAGTTGGTCAGCAGTAGCGACCGGGCACGCGCCGCGTGCCTGGCGATGAACAACTGCGCGACCGCCCCGCCGCTGTCGTTCGCGATGATGTCCACACGACGGATGCCGCGGTTATCGAGGAATGCAGCGAGCATGTCGGCCTGCGCCCCGAGCGAAACGCCCTGCTCCTTCGGCACTTCGCTGAAGCCCAGCCCCATGAAATCAGGCGCCACACACCGCCGTTGCGCGCACAGCCGAGGAATGACCCCACGCCACTGAAACGCATTGAGCGGGAACCCATGCAGGAGGAGCACTGCAGGACCCTGCCCGCGCTCGACATAGGCAATGCGGCCGTAACGGGTGTGCGCATATTTGCGCTCCCGCTCGTAGCGCTGCGCTTCCCTCGGGTCACCTGCCGAAATCGGCGGCGGGCGCCGCCCCAATGCTGTTGCGCCCGTGGCTGCTGCCAACAGAGCGGTGCCCGCTGCGGCGGCAAACTCCCGCCGCCCCGTCGAGATCTCTCGTCGAGAGTCCTCATGATCGCCTCTGCCGCTCATTCGACGCCTGCCGCGATCCAATGAGCGCGCAGCTCCCCGTTCAGGGCTTCGGCCCGCTCCTCGGGAAAGAAGATCCGCGCTCCCGGCAACTCCACGCGCCGCCTCGTCCCGGGAATGGTGTCGGCCAGCCAGTGCGACCAGCGCACATCGAAATACACGTCATCTGTTCCCCATACGATGAGCGTCGGCGCTCTCAATGTCCGCAGTGACCGCTCGATGGCAAGCGTATGCCGGCAATCGAAAGCGAGGAGGAACCGCTCGAAGGCGCGCAGCCTGGCCTCGTTCCGCAGGAACGGCCGCAGATAGATCTCGATCGTTTCATCCGAAACCCGATCAGGATGCTCGTACGCCGGCCCAAGCGCCCCGGCGGATCGATAGACGCTCTTGTCCGCGAGCATCGCCTCCAGGGTCGTACGCAGCCCTCCGGCGGCCACCATCTCGAGGAATGGTTTGAATGCATCCGGCGGCCAATTGTCGTGCGCATCGCAGTCGGTCAAGGCGAGCGAGCGGACGCGGCCTGGATTGAGGGCAGCGAATATCTGCGCGATGCCTCCACCGCTGTCGTTGCCGATCAGATCCACGCGGTCGATCCGCATCGCATCGAGAAACTCCCCGATCATCTGCGCATTCGCACTGACCGAGACGTCCTGCTTCGGGTCGATCTCCGTGTCACCGTGCGCGAGCAGATCGATCGCGATGCACCGCCTCACGTCCGACAGTGCCTCGATCTGGTTGCGCCAGAGATATCTGTTCAGCAGGACTCCGTGCACGAAAAGCGCGACCGGACCCGATCCCTTTTCGACAAAGGCAATCCGACCCGAACGGGTCTCGACGCTCTTACGGGGCGTCGCGCCGGAAGGGACGACCATGCTCAACTCCTCCCCGTCACGGCTGCTTCTTCCTTCTGCACGAGCTTGGAGGCGTCCGCCTCGCGTAGGGCCCGGGCGCACTCGTCACAACACACCTCGACGGCGTTGCGGCCGAGCTTCACTTTGATGGCATTGCCATCGAGAGGGCTGTCGCAGGCAGCGCAGGTCTTCGTAGTCATGATTCACCTCGTTGAGAACCGTCATTTGGGACGGAGCAAGTGAACCATCGCGGCGTCAGAGCCGCTGTCGAGAACTTTAGCGATCAACGCCGCCGCAGGGTGCGCTGCAGATCCGTCGGCGTGCGGCCGTAGGCCTGCCGAAAGGCGGAAGTGAAATGGCTGTGAGTGGAGAATCCGAGATCCAGGGCGAGAGTGCTCAGATCCTCGTACTCATGCAGGAGATCGAGCGCGCGCGCCAGCCTGCAGCGCAGCTGATACCGATAGAGCGGCAGGCCTTCCACCTGCTGAAAGGACTGCGTGAGGTAGACCGGCGACACTCCCACCTCGGCGGCGATCTCCGCCAACTTCCACCGCCTCGCGGGGTTCGACGAAATGGCGAGCTTGGCGCGATCGACGAGTCTGCGACGGCCGTAGGTCGAGCCTGGCGGCCGTGATGTGCGCTCGCCTAGTGCCCGGCGAACGAGAGTGAGGATCAGCGTCTCCGCCTGAAGCGGCTCGGCGATCGCGCGACTCAGGCCGTGGCGCAAAACGCTCACGAGCGCTTGCGCGCGCGGATCAATACGCACCCGCTGCACACGGAAGACCACGTCGTCGCCCGGTCGCAGATACTCCCTGGGGGCAAGCTCCCGCAACAGTCCTTCCTGCAGCGACAACGACAGGCTTGCATCGCCGCCGGCAATCGGGTGACTGATCCGATAGCCCTCCGCCGCGTTGAAGAGTATCAGCTGGTTTGCATCCGCGACCGCATCGTCCTCACCGACGTGGCGAACGTAAGTGCCACGATAGGGAAAGACCAGATGCGCCGTGGTCGTGCATTCCTCGGCGCTCTTGTGTCGGCACGCCCCGCGGCAGAGCACGTCCCGTAAGGTGATCTCCGGCGAGCTCGACAGGATCCGGACGGAGAATTCATCCACGCGCCGCGCCTCCTCACAAAGACGGTCGATCCGAGGTGAAATGACAATCAGACCACAAACGCGCCTGCATCGCTGTCGAAATCTTTAGCCGGTGTAACTCGCCGCCGGGCCCTTCCCTACCGCCACGCACCCTTGACAAGGGATTCTCGCGGTAGGCAATATCCGCGTGAAGACCGGTCACCCGGTCTGTTTTTCCAGGATCCGAGGGATATGCCATGTCCTTGAGCCGGAGACACTTTCTGGAAGCCGCGACGGGTCTCTCTTTGACGGCAAGCGCCTGGGCGACCGGGTCGTCATATCCTCGGGCAGCGCAAGACGCCGTCGTGGAGCTGAGGCAGTACACTCTGCGTGGCGGCCAGCGCGAAGTGCTGGTATCGGTGTTCGAGAAGAATTTCATCGAACCGCAGAACGAGCTCGGCGCGCACGTTCTAGGCATTTTCCGGGACCTGGACGACCCCGACCGATTCGTGTGGCTCCGGGGGTTCGAGAACATGGCCGCCCGTCCGACTGCGCTCGGCAGTTTCTACGGCGGTCCGGTGTGGCACGCCCACAGCGCGGTAGCCAATGCCACCATGATCGACTCCGAGAACGTGCTGCTGTTGCGGCCCGCGGCTGCTGGCCTCGGCTTCCCCGCTCGCCCATCCAAAACTGCAGCGAGTCCCGGCATCATCGGAGCGACGATCCACTACCTCCATGAAGTGGATGCGGCGCAATTTACCCGCGTATTCGATGAGACCATCCTGCCTCGCCTGACGTCAGCCGGGGCACAACCCATTGCGCGGCTGGTGACGGAGGATTCACCCAACAATTTTCCTCGCCTTCCGATCCGCGAGCGGGACAGGACATTCGTCTGGTTTGCCCGATGGCCGGACTTGGCGGCAGAGGAGGCTTTCGTGACGGCGTTCAGCAAGCTCAGTGGCTGGCGGGACTCCGTTCCCGAAGCAGTGCTTCCGGCATTGATGCAGAAGCCCGAGCGACTCCGGCTCGCGCCCACGGAGCGGTCGATGCTGCGGTGAGGGTCTATACCCTTAGCGGCCTATGAGCCATCGTAGCCATAGGCTTCCACCACGGGCTCACGTAGAGCCAGACCCCAACGATCCCCAATCAGCGCGACCAGCTACTCCCCAGCGTTCCGTCGATCTCCGCGCGGCGGAGGCGACTCGAGCAGCGGTGTCAGCCACGGATGGTCGGGACGCGAGTGGCTGTCCAGATGGTTGGCAGTCCCGAGACATCCGGCTCCCTCGCTTATCGCGGTCAGTCGTTCGTTACGCGACTGGATCGCGGCGCGGTAGCAGCTGCCCATCGAGTCGGTGAAGCTCGCCCGCTCGCTGCCCACCTCGTGGTACGCGAAGCTGCTGCGGTCGAGCGGTTCGGGAATGGTCTTGCCGTCGGCGTGGTCGCGTGTGGTGAGGTTCTCCTCCAGCACTGCGTGGTAGACCGTCCCCCGCGCAGGCATACGGCGGATCTCGATGCGATGAGCCTGTTTTATCCCCACCTCGGCAGTGAAGTCCTGCCCCTGGGTCACCATGAGCTTACGCGAGGAAAGGTGGTGCGGGTCGCGCTGCTGCAGCGTGTATGCGTCGAGAGGGCGACCCTCCAGCGTGCGCCGTACCGTCAGCGACACTGTGCTCAGCTGGTCGATGGTCTCGTCGTAGCGTGTGCCCCCCGGTCGCGCGAAATTCTGATGGTTGTGGAATTCGCCAGTATAGTGCACGGTGGTATCGAGGTTGCCGCGCGGCGTGCTCAGGCGGCCGACGATCACATATGACTGCACCTGGTCGGTATCGATCGTGCCGACGATGTGGCCAGCGGCATCAGCATGCAGCGTGTCGCGCACACTGAGACCCGCCGGCTGCTGCGCCATCAACGTGTTCTGCGTCAGCTCGCCCTCCAGTTGGCTGGCGTGCGGATCCTGGTAGACCAGGAGATTCGCCGCTACGTTGAAAAAATGGTCCGTGCCCAGCACGCGCACCGCCACTGCGTGCGGCTTGCCATCGTCGAACAGGCCTGCGAACGGTGTCAGGTCTACCCGCGTCGGAATGAAATTGGTCGTCTGGATGGCCGACGTCGGCAGCCACAGGTGCGGCGCTATACCGCCGGTAAAGATCCAGGGGTAGACCGACGCCAACCCGGCTGCCTTGCCGTCCACCAGCACCTCCACGCCGCGGAAGCTGCCGCCGTCGCAGGCTTCGAATGACTCGAGCGAGTAGTCGCGGGTCTTTTCCAGGTAGCGCCGGTCGACACAGGTAAACCAGCGCTCGTCGTGGGCTTGGCTCTGCGCGATGACGTCGAGATAGGCGCGTTCGACGTTGCGCGGGAAGCTGATCAGGCGTGAAAGACTATCGTCCGGGTGCTCCAGCGGCGTCTGCTCGCCACGCGGATCACTGCCAATTGCATAAACGCGGTCGGCCGCCATCGCGGCCCTTTGCCCCGCAGCGGTGGGATAGAAAACCAAGCGGACATCCGCATAAACCGGGCTGTTGGTCGTGGGGCTCACCCAGTTGTTGAGGATCATCTGCCCCGCCTGTATGTGCCGGAACAGCGCGGCGTAGTCGGTGAGGTCGCGGTCCACGTGCCAGTACTGGGCAACGTCCGGCTCGGGCTCGATGGTGGTACCGAAGTAAAGGTTCACGCCGCCCAGCCAGAGCGCCACCGTGCGGTCGTATTGGCGCCCCGCCGGCACCGAGAAATCCGCTTCCAGCACCACCTTGCTCCAGCCTCCCTGGCACCCTTTGGGCGGCGCAAAGGCGAAGCGATGCGGATGGGCGACCATCGACGACGCATCGCCGCGCTCGTCAAACGCCTCGCGGGCGAACACCGTGACCGTGCAGGGCTTGCTCGCCGGCCGCGACACCGGTGGCTCGGCCGAAGCCAGCACGCGTGAACCGAGCTGCAAACCTGTTGCGGCGTCGGCCTGCAAGCCCAGCATCGAAGCGACGCACGCCACCAGCAAGGCGGCGAATCCCGGCAGCCAACGCCATATCCTTCCCACTTTCACCGTCACGATTTCGCTGCACTGCCAGCGTGGCTCTCCGCCGCGCGCAGTTCATCCACGAGCCGCCGTACCGTCTGCGCGTCGGTCTCGCGCCAGTCTGCATCGAGCCCCTGCAGGCCAGCGCTTCGCCGACTCGTAGGGGATATCCGCGGTGCCGACGCGGAGGCGTGGATCTCGCACACACCGGTGGCGGCCACGAGTTGCCTCACATTCTCCGGCCGGATCCCGGCCCCGGCTATGACGCTGATTCGCCCGGCCGCCTGGCGCACCACGGCGGCAATTGCCGTCGCGCCCTGCGGTGCGCTTGAATGTGCGCCGGAGGTGAGAACCCGCTTACAGCCGAGCCCAACCAGTGCCTCGAGCGCGGTCTGCCGATCGCGCACCGCGTCGAAAGCCCGATGGAACGTGATCGACATCGGCCCCGCCGCTGCGATGAGGTCACGGCACGCCGCCAGATCGACGTCCCCGGTGGCATCGAGCGCACCGATGACGACACCGTGGCAGCCGAGGCGCGCGCACTCCTCGATGTCGTATTGCATGACCCGGATCTCTGCCTGCGGATAACAGAAGTCTCCGGCGCGCGGCCGGATCAGAACGTGCAACGGCAGGGCGAGTGCAGCGCGCGCTGCAGCGATGACTCCGACCGAGGGCGTGAGGCCCCCCTCGGCGAGGTCAGCGCAGAGCTCAACCCGGTCCGCACCGCCGGCTTGGGCGGCGAGCGCGGAGCCGAGACCGTCGGCCACGATTTCGAGCAGCAGCCGGGCCATTTGCTCTCCTCTTCAGTGCACAGCCGCCGGGCGAGGCGCCGTCTGATCCGCAACCTCGGCCCAAGGCATCCGATATCGGTGCTAGTGAGTTCGTCTCACGGAGCCGGACTGTGTCGAGCGATCTGCCGGGTTGGAACGCCGCGCTGCTTGCGCGGCAACCGGTTACATGAAGAACTGCTCCGAGGCGATTTTGCCATTCTTGACCTCGTAGACGCAGATCTCCGCTAACTGCATGCGCCCGCGCCCCTTCATGGTCAGATCGACCGTGAGGGTCATGGAGATGGCATTCCCGGCCACCAGTGGCGTCGATGCCGAGCACGAATGCAGCTTCTCGACTGTCGCTTCCCACTTGCGACCCTTCTCAATAATTGCGTGCAAGCCCTTGGTTTCTTTTGCGAAAGCCTCCGATGCACTTTGCTCGATGCTGACCGCATCCTCGGCGAACAACTCCCGTTGCGCGGCCTCCCACTCCCCTTTACCGACTAGATCCGCAAGGCGCGCAGCGATTTGTTGCGTCGTCATCATGGTGAGACTCCTTCCAGTCGCAAATTGCACGGTCAGACGAGCTGGTCTGCGGCAAGTGTAATTGCGCTCGACGTCGGCGACAACGTCCCGACGCCCGGATGCCGGGACTCTCAGCAGCGACCCCGAAGAGGTACAGAAGCTTGCCTGCAGGGGGTCGTTGAACCCGTGAGGCGGGCGGTCTCCCGCCTCACGGATTCGAGTCCATCGACGTGCCTGGGTCGCATCTGGCGAATCAGATCGAGCGCAGGCCAGTCAAATACCAAGAAACGCATGCCTTTATCGCCCGATTCGGCCAAGTCCGAATCTCCGCAAGAACTGACCGGCATTTGCAGGCCCCTTGGATAGCGGGTGCATTGGCTCTTCATCGGCAACCGACCTGTCTATGCGCTCGTTTACAGGGGTCAACAGAACAGCATGGACGTTGCCCTCATCCGGACCGCTGCGTACGACTGCCATCGCCGAGATTTGCCCGCGTTCGTTGATCTTGTTAGCCATGGTGACAAACAGGTTGGAACTGGAGTCGATCAGCGTATTGAGGTCGGTCATCACGCCGTTCTGCCAGACAACCGCATGGGCCCAGTTGAAATTTGAATCCCATGTGCTTCCCACCACCTGACCCCGGTCGTTGTTGCCGCTGGCGATGGCACCAAGATCTCCCGGCAGAGGCTTGAAGCTTGCTAGTGTGCCGTTCTGCCAGACCGCGGCATACTGGGTTGAGCCGTCAGGGCTGCCGACTGACCCGACAATCTGGCCTTGATCATTATTGCCGAAAGCGACGGCGCCGGTTTTGTAGTCAGGAAGCGGCGAGGCCGTGCCGCTTCTTGTCCAGGATACCGCGTGAGAGATCGACTGGCTGCAGTTGTACGTTTGCCCTACGGCTTCACCTGAATCGTTGATCCAAAATGCTTCCCCGTCCGTATCTTTATCCACCGTAGGAAGCGGCCGGGGCTTGCCTCTTTCCCATACTACCGGCAATGAGGTGAGGTGCGGCGAGCACAGAGAAGAAGTGACCGCCGTTTCCGCAGTTCCCGCAATTTGTCCGCGGTTATTGATTGCGCTCGCCTGCCCGTTATTTCCGCCGAGCGTAGGGAGAGCCTCCATGTGGAAGTGTTGCCATACAAACGGGAGACACACATGCTTTGTGCTGAAACCGCAAACGTCTTCGCCGTTCGGGTCCCGGGCAGCCGTTTCGGAATAACCAACGATCTGCCCTCGGTCGTTGATCTCGCCCCAATTCATGAAGCTGTTGTCGCCGCCGAGCGTGCCGAGGTCGATCTGGAATCCGTCGATGGCCAGCGCATCGCGCCCGGTTAGGAGCTGTGTAAGCCCATCCGGCCTCCCCGTTGTGGTGTTGTAATCCTGCGTCGCCGTCCAGCCTCGATCATTGAGGGTCATGGCACAACTCGAGTGATTATCCCCCAGAGTACCCAAGTCGGTCACTTGGTAGCTGATTTGCGCCATCACACCGCCGGGACGAGCCAGAACGACCATCGCAGCCCACAGTATCCAGAAGTTGCCCAACGGTCGAATCGTTCTCATATCGTTGCCCTCCAGGAAAGTCGCGGCGCCGAGATGGCTGGCAATCTAGGTCAGGTTCGACTCGGCGTTCCGTGAATGGACGAGGTAATACATCACCATGTGGTGAAGTATTTACGGGTGAGCCCGGCGGTGTCAAGGGGGCGTCGGCATGCAACGTCGACCTGTTCGAGGTGACATGCACGCGTCACACCGTCAAGTTACAGGTCGTGAAGGCCTATCAGGGCGAAGGAGCCAGGAGGGTGGCGCGCTGATATGAGGTCGGCCCTTCCCATCATCGCGAAGCACGTGCGAGGACCATTGCGCAGCAATTACGTCGGCCCGCGCACGGGACGCGGCGCGAGATCCTGGTTCCGGGGCGCCGGCTTCATATGCTTATCCGACCGTCACCGAAGAGGCTTGCGAAACCTGTAGACGATCTGATCGGTTCGATGCCGGATCGCCGGGTCAAATACCTTCAATGCATGGGCATCCTCAGGATTTCGCAGCACATCGCTCTGCGCCTCCAGGACGAAGCCGGCTGCGGTGACCGCGGCACGGATCGATCCCGGGTCGATCCGGTGCAACGTTTCCGTATCACGTAGTCCAGAACCGGCAGCCGCCACGTGATCGATTACCAGGAACACCCCCCCGGGCTTCAGCGCGCGGAACACCGCACGGTTGAAGGCGGCAACATCGGTCGGTTTCATGAACGAGTCGTATAGATCATGATAGTTCTGAGCGGTCCAGACCATGTCGAGCGGCTCCGGCGCGGCGAAGCGATCTGCGGCAGCAATCAGCACTGTAATGTTCTTGTAGCGGCCATCCCGCTGTAGAACCCTCGTACCCTCCGTCTCGTCGGGTGCACAGTTGGCGAGCTCCTGCGTGGGCAGGAAGGCATACACATGGCCATTCGGCCCGACAATCCTGCTGAACATGCGAGTGAAGTAGGCGTTTCCTGCCATGAAGTCGGCTACGCGGTCCCCCGGTTTCAGCCCCGAGAAGCCTATTACCGCGGCCGGTTTGCGCCAGGCATCGAGCTTGATCTGCTCGACGGGCCGCGCCGTGTCTGCGATTGCGTGCATGATGTAGTCGGGCGGTGAGGCCGCGCCCTGGACCTGCGGCAGCCAGGACGCCAATAGCGCTCCCGCGAACGCGAGGCGCATGCGTCTGCCGAAGAAACCGGAACACCTTGTGCCCCTGATGATGCTGTGTGTCATGACGTAGCCTCCGATTGGGCAATCCGGGCCCATGGATGCGAGCTGCCCGAAGATTGCACTCAGGGTAGGCTACGACTTAAAGTAAACTTGAAGTCAAGTACTTCAGAGTTTAGGAGGTGAAGATGTCTGGCATGCCCATAGGCGCGCTGGCGCGCATGGCCGGCCTTGCGGCATCGGCAATCCGCTACTATGAATCGGAGGGCCTCTTGCCCAAGCCCGTCCGGCGCGGAGGCCAGCGTCGGTACTCCTCTCAGGATTTGGGACGCGTGCGGATCATCCAACTCGCCCTATCGGCAGGCTTCACAGTGGCCGAGACACGCACTTTCCTCACCGGATTCTCGCCCAGCGTGGCTCCCGCAGCGCGCTGGCGGGCACTGGCCGAACGCAAGCTGGCGGAGCTCAACGGGCAAATCGAGCGCTGCTTGCGCATGAAGGAGCTGCTCGAATCGAACTTTCGCTGCAAATGCCCATCACTGGCCAACTGTGAGCGTGGCTTTGTGAGGGATTGCGAGTCGCAAGAACCCCCCTGTGCGTAGCCTAACCAGCGCCAGCGTCCTTCGCACGCACATCATCGATCTTTGGCGGTCCCGGGTTTCGACATCCCCGTATGGATCTTCGCAAATGTCTTATCAGGCAGCACGTTTGTCATTGCGGCACGCATCTTGTTGCCAGCTCCCGCGACCACCTTCGTCTCACACACTTCATCATCGCATCGAAACCAATCCTGGCGACTTCGGCCGCGTCGGCCTGCTCCCCTCTGGATGGCGTGGGCTCCGCAAGCAACGAACCGCTGCTTCGAGGCATAGCTCGATCATGGCCGACGCGTCGGCAGCGCTACGCCTAAGATCATGACTTGACATATTGCGGCCATTGCGCCTTGTCGCCATGAGCCGACATCCGACGGCCGTCATTACCGCAATCGCTCGCGGATATCTCCCGAGCGTGTTCCGCATCGGAAGCAGGCGAATCGCCTGACGCCGGCATCCCGTACCACCCTTGAATCAGGCACCGGCTGCGAATAGGGTATGGCTTCACGGATCCTCGCGATTTGCGTAGGCCGGCGAGCCCGTGCGCTGCCGGCCGCGCGTACAAAACATCAATGGGGAGATACCGATGAAGATGAAGCTCAATCGAATGCAACCCTGGGCGGCTCTCGGCGCTGCCGCGCTGTTGTGCACAGCGCCATCCTGGGCAAAAACTTACGACATCAACACCCTGGCCGGCAAGGTCGCCTCCGTGAATGGAACCGCCGGCCTGCAGATCCGCTTCTCAGCGCTCATCGAGGAGGAAAGCCTCGAGACCTCCGCTCCGGCATCGAGCGTGATCACGCCGACGTATGTACTGTCGAGTCCGCTGGACGGCACTTCGCTTTCGAACCTCGTGAACCAGGACACTGCGGCAGCGCCACAGAACGAAACGGCCATCACCGTCGATCCCAACAACCCGATGCGCATCGTGGCCGGGGCAAACGACTACGTCACGCGGACATGGAGCTGCAGCATCTCCGGTACGCCGTGCAGCGCGCTCGGAGATGGTTATTCGGGCACGTACTTCTCGAACGATGGAGGCCAACACTGGTGCTGTGTGGCCACCGATCCCCAGCATCTCGGCACCCTGATTCCCGGCGTGGAGCGCCTCACGGGCGGCATCTACGATGCCGGAGGTGATCCGGCCGTCGCCTTCGACAGTCGGGGCAATGTCTACTATGCAGGCCTCGGCTTCGATCGCACCAACCCTCCCAGTACGGTCGCGGTAAACCGCGGGACCTTCGATAAGGCCGGCGCGCTGAGCTGGGGACCCCCGACATTCATCAATCAGACGACTTCGCCCAGCACTCTCAATGACAAGGAATGGATCGCGGTGGATGCCAATGCCGCGAGTCCGTTCCGCGACCGCGTGTACGTCACCTGGACGCGCTTCCTCTTCCAGGCCCACACCGGCGCGTATGTCCAGTCGCCCATCTCCTTCGTTTATTCCACGGACGGGGGCAAGACATTCAGTAGCCCGAAGCTCATCTCGGGCAACGTCCTCTACGGGCAAGGGTCCCATCCGACCGTCGGACCTGATGGCACCTTGTACGTGTTCTGGAATGGGGCGACGCGCCTCGCCACTCGCGACAGCATCTGGATGGTCAAGTCCGGCGACGGCGGGGTTACCTGGAGCAAACCGGTTGCAGTCTCCCAGGTCGCTGACATCATCCCGGTGGCCGATACTGAGTTCCGCGTCAACAGCTACCCGACGGGGGCAATCGCACCTGACGGTACGGCGTACGCCGCCTGGTCATCGCTGCTGAGTGACCAGGGCGGGCTGTGCCCGGGAGCCACGAACACCGGCTGTCATGCAGCGGTGCTCTACAGCAAATCGACGGATGGCGGCACCACGTGGACGACCCCCGTGCAGGCATTCAACCCCGGGTTCACCCGTACCGCGGTCGGGTATCCCGTCGCACAGCCCGATGGCACGACGCTAAATGCCCCCGCTGCACGCCCGGCGGACACTCTCTTCCCCGCAATCGCAATCTCCCCTGCCGGCAAGGTGGTCGTGTCCGCCTATATCTCGCTCGTGGTCTCGCCCTGGCAGACATGTGCCAGCGGGCCGGCCCCGCCTGTCGGGCGGATCACTTGCGACACGCTGGGCAACTACATCGACAATGCGCGCCTTTTTTATATACTGACTGATTTGGGCACGGGCTCGTGGCAATTCGTCGGCAGCCAGTCCCCAATCAACACACGGTATGGCTTCGGAGGCGGATTCTTCGGCGACTACACCGACATGGCCGTCGGATCCGACGATGTGTTCCATCCCCTCTGGACGGATAGCAACGACGTCCAATCGGTCGTGTGGTTCTACGGAGCAGAGTTTGTCCCGACGCCGATCCATCAGGAGGACATCGCGACGAGCTCCGCCTCGTTCTGAACGGATGCGAGGGAAGAGCGCGGCACTCGTGCCGCGCTCTTCCTGCTTACTGCATGCACCAGCCGTGACTCACGACGAGCGATTGGCCCGTGAGCGCGGCGGATTCGAAAGAGGCGAAGAAAAGGACTGCTTCGGCGACATCCTTCGTGGTTGTGAATTCTCCGTCCACGGTTTCCTTGAGCATCACATCGCGGATCACGGCCTCCTCTGTGAGGCCCAGAGCCTTGGCCTGCTCGGGAATCTGCCGCTCCACGAGCGGTGTGCGCACGAAACCCGGACAGACGACGTTGGCGCGCACCCCACGCGCCGCGCCCTCCTTGGCAACGACTTTGGCGAGCCCGATGAGGCCGTGCTTGGCCGCTACATAGGGAGCCTTGAGAACGGAGGCGGTTTTCGAATGTACCGATCCCATGTAGATGATGCTGCCTCCGTTTCGAGCGTACATCTGCCGCAGCGCGGCGCGCGTGGTCAGAAATGCGCCGTCGAGGTGCACCGCGGTGACCCGCTGCCAGTCGGTGAGCGACAACCTCTCGAGCGGTGAGATGATCTGGATTCCGGCGTTGCACACCAGAACCTCCACGGGCCCGAGTGCCTCGCGCACGCGCTCCATGCCGGAATCGACCTGATCCTCGCGGATGACATCCATCGCCAGCGCCATCGCCTGCCGGCCTTGATCCGTGAGCTCGGCGGCAACCCTTGCGGCCGCATCGCCATCGAGATCGGCGACCGCGACGCGAGCGCCCTCGCGCGCGAATGTCCAGGCGATCTCGCGACCGATACCGCCCGCCGCACCGGTGACCACCGCCACCTTGTCCTTCAGCCGCATGGAGCTCAATTGCCCAGCCAGCCCAGGATCTTCCCGGCCGCTGTGGCCTCCCAGCCCAGCTGGAGATGGTTGTCGCCGGTCACCAATGCGGTCGTCACGGGTCCCGGTATGCCGGTGGTGCTCAAACACGAGGATTCAAACAGCAGGCCGTCGCTCGGACCGCGGTTCTCATTGTAGAAATACGGGAGGTCCGGATTGCCGCCGCAGAGCAGGTAGGTCGCGACCGCCGTGGGGATCGGTTGCGATCGCATCGTGCTCACCAGCGAGCCTTGGTTCATTGCGTACTGAATCCCGTAGCTGTAGCTGACGTAACCCTGCCCTCCGTAGTAGGTCGTGTACCAGTCCTGCTGGGTCTCATCTACTCCATACGTCCCGTCCCAACGAGCGAGCATCTGCCGCTGCCCAGCATAGACGTCGTAGCCGCCGGTGTTGTAGATGGACAGCTCCGGGTGATAGTAGTACACGTAATAGCACGTGTAATCGGTATGCGCGGTCGGACCGTTGAGCGTACCGCCGCATTCCGGCCAGACGAGCGCGTCACCTTCAGTTCCATGGGCGAAGGCATAGTCGAGCCCGCCGTTCGGACCGCCCAACAGGATGAGTTTGCGCACATCCTGCTGATAGGGTCTGCCCCATGACGGCGCGACGCTCGCGACATACATCCGGGCTGCGAACGATCCTTTGCTCCAGGCCAGGAGGTCCACCTTGCTCGCGCCGGTTCGCTGCCGTACCACACCCATCGCGTCCGCGATCGACTGCGCCCACTGATAGTTGTCGCCCTGCGGGTTGGCGAAATTCACGGCAAAGACCCTGTAGCCCTTGCCTGACAGGTACTGCATCAGGCCGGTGCTCGGGCATGAAAATGATCCGCAGGTGCCGCTGCCACCGAGGTTCGGATCGGCGTACTCCCGATCGACGGTGTCATTCGCTCCCATCACCAACAGTACCGGGACCGAGTGCGAGCCGGTATTCCAGCCTGGAGCATAGTAGAGCAGGAACTCTGAGCCTGGCGG
>Ga0105240_10008055_pt1 | contig 15161 bp, 13 predicted proteins | sample KBSC54metaG_FD_80426 | JGI IMG/M metagenome (GOLD analysis project Ga0105240, IMG submission 80426) | Corn rhizosphere microbial communities from Kellogg Biological Station, Michigan, USA - KBS C5-4 metaG | ecosystem: Host-associated > Plants > Roots > Rhizosphere > Soil | place: Michigan, USA... | reverse complement strand
TTCGTCGATAGCGAAGACGAGGTCCCCAATGGCGAGCGCATCATCTACAGCGCGCACGGGGTTTCTCCCGATGTGCGCGAGCACAGCGCGCGGCGCGGATTGCGGGTCATCGACGCCACCTGCCCGTTGGTCACGAAGGTCCACGTGGAAGCCGTCAAGTTCGCGAAAGAGGGCTACTCGCTGATCCTGATCGGCCACAAAGACCACGATGAGGTTGTGGGCACCTTGGGAGAAGCCCCCCTGGTCACTCAAGTTGTCGGTTCGCCGGAGCAGGTTGCTGGTCTGGACGTGCCGGACCCTGATCGCGTGGCCTATCTCACCCAAACGACGCTGAGCCTGGACGAAACTAAAGACATCATCGCCGCCCTCAAGCAGAAGTTCCCCAACATCAAAGGCCCTGCGGCGCAGGACATCTGCTACGCCACCGAGAATCGCCAAGTAGCCGTGAAGCAGGTGGCCTCGGAAGCGGATTTGCTGTTGGTGGTCGGTTCGGAAAACAGCTCTAATTCCAACCGGCTGGTAGAAGTCGCGCGGAATCTGGGCACGAACGCTCACCTGATCGACAGTTGCACTGACATCGAATCGGAATGGCTGAAGGGTGTGAAGACCATCGCGCTCACCGCCGGAGCTTCGGCGCCAGAGCATTTGGTCGAAGAGACGGTGACGTTCCTTCGAGACAAGGGTTTCGCCAACGTGCAGGAACTCGAAGTCATGCCCGAGAACGTTCGCTTCGGCCTTCCGCCGGAGATCGTGGAAGCCATCGCCGCAGCGCCCAGCAGCGTGAGCGCTAATTAACCGTTGAGACGTTACTTGCAACGTCTTTGCTGATGGGACGTTGCCATTTACGTGTCCACGACAGTGTGTGAAGGAGTTTCGAGAAGAATGGACATAAACTCCCCTGGTCCGAATCCAGGAGCTGTCGGTTCCGAACCCCAACTTCGCTTTGGAAAAATCGAGGAACTGGGCAGCCGGGTCAGCGCCGCCATCGCGGCGGCCAAGAAAGATCTTTTCTCGGAGCAGCACGAGGAAGGCTACTGGTGCGGAGAGCTCGAGGCCGATACCACCCTCGAATCGGACTACATCCTGCTGCACACTTTGCTGGGTACTGGCAACCAGCAGCGCTTTGAGAAAGCCGCCCAGTGGATCTTGCGCCATCAGAACGAGGACGGTGGCTGGAGCATCTACAACGGTGGCCCCTCGAACCTCAGCGCCTCTGTCAAAGCTTATTTCGGGCTGAAGCTCGCGGGCTATACCGCCGATCACCCCGCGCTGCGGAAGGCTCGCGGCAAAATCCTGGAACTTGGCGGAGTCACCGAAGTCAATACCTTCACCAAGATCTATCTGTGCTTTTTCGGCCAGTACGACTACGACGCGGTTCCCGCGATTCCCCCCGAGATCGTGCTCTTTCCGAACTGGTTCTGGTTCAACATCTACGAGATTTCCTCGTGGTCGCGCGCCATCCTGGTGCCGCTCTCCATCTGCTACGCCAAAAAACCTTTCAAGAAGATTCCGCGGGAAATGGGCGTGGAGGAGCTGTTCGTCGGCGGCATGCAGAAGTCGCGCATGCACCTGCATTGGGCCAAAAAAATCGTTTCCTGGCGGAACTTCTTCCTGGTGCTGGACCGCCTGACTCATTGGCTGGAGCGCGTGCATGTACGTCCCTTGCGCTCGGTCGCGCTGAAAAACGCGGAGAAATGGATGCTGGAGCGATTCGAGATGAGCGATGGTTTGGGCGCGATTTACCCCTCCATCATGAACTCCATCATCGCCTTGCGCTGCCTGGGATATTCCCTGGACGATCCCCAGGTGATCCGCGCCATGGACGAGTTTGAAAAACTCGGCATCGAGGAAGAAGAGACCTTCCGCATGCAGCCTTGCGTCTCCCCCGTATGGGATACCGCCTATGCCGTGTTCGCGCTGGCCGAGGCCGGAGTTCCCGCCGATGATCCCCGCATGGTGAAGAGCGCCGACTGGATCCTGCAGAAACAGGTCCGGACGGTGGGCGACTGGAAGGTGAAGAATCCGAAAGGGCAGCCTGGCGGCTGGTACTTCGAGTTCAACAACGAGTTCTATCCCGATGTCGATGACAGCGCCATGGTATGTCTCGCCCTGAGCCGGGTGGAGCATCCCAACGGCCGCTATCAACGCGAATCGGTGCAGCGTGCTATTGACTGGATATTCTCCATGCAATGCAAGAACGGCGGTTGGGCATCCTTCGACAAAGATAACGACCGCATGGTCTTCCAATACGTGCCCTTCGCCGACCATAACGCGATGCTTGATCCGCCTACGGTGGACATCACCGGCCGAATCCTGGAAATGCTGGCCACGTACGGCTACACCAAAGATCATCCGGCAGTGAAGAAGGCCATCCAGTTTGTAAGAGATGAGCAAGAACCCGATGGCAGCTGGTTTGGACGCTGGGGCGTCAACTACATCTACGGCACGGCGCTGGTGTTGCGAGGCCTGGAAGCCATCGGCATGGATTTGCACGAACCTTGTATCCAGCAGGGCGCGGAATGGCTTCGCATGGTGCAGAACGCCGATGGGGGATGGGGTGAGACGGTAGGCTCCTATGACGATCCCACCCTGCGCGGTCAGGGCGACAGCACCCCCTCGCAAACCGCCTGGGCCATTCTAGGCCTGCTGGCTGCGGGAGACACGCGCAGCGACTCAGTGGCGCGTGGCGTCGCTTACCTCATGCGTACCCAAAATCAGGACGGCTCCTGGAATGAGCAGCTTTATACCGGCACTGGTTTTCCACGCGTCTTCTACCTGATGTACCACCTCTACCGGCAATACTTCCCGCTCCTCGCCCTGACCACTTACGCCAAGGTCATGGAGAAGACCGGGAACTGAGCGCGCGCTGGCGGACTCCATGCGCTGCCCGCGAACCGGGCGCCCACTCCGAACATCGGCGAATAAGGCTATCAACGATGCCCCCACTCGAAGTCTCCATGCTGTGGTTGTTGACAAGCTTTGTGTCTGTGGCGAATCCTGATTGGAATGCAGGCATTCGTTACCGGCGCCACTGGATTCCTGGGTTCCCATGTTGCGCGAGTCCTTTGTGAACAGGGCGCCAAACTCCGCTGTCTGGTGCGCGCCACCAGCAATCTGAAAAATCTCCAGGGGCTGCCTGCCGAAACGGTCACCGGCGACCTGCGGGACCCGGTATCGCTGGAGAAGGCGATGGCTGGATGCGACACCGTCTTCCACGTCGCCGCTGATTATCGCCTCTGGGTGCGCGACCCGCAGGAGATGTATCGCTCCAACGTAGATGGCACCCGCGCTCTGCTGCAGGCCGCACGCAAAAATGACGTGCGCCGGTTGGTTTATACGTCCAGCGTCGCCACTATCGGCTTTAAGACGAACGGCAGCCTTGCGGATGAGGATTCCCCCGTCTCCGTGAGCGACATGATCGGGCATTACAAGCGTTCCAAGTTCATGGCGGAGCAGGTCGCTCTCGAAGCGGGACGCAGCGGCCTGCATGTCGTCACCGTGAATCCCACCACCCCGGTCGGGGAGGGCGACGTGAAGCCGACTCCGACGGGGCGCATCGTGCTCGATTTCCTCAAACGGAAATTTCCCGCTTACGTGGAAACCGGCCTCAACCTGGTGGACGTGCGCGAGTGCGCCCGCGGACATCTGGCAGCGCTCGAGCGAGGCACGCCCGGTCACCGCTACATACTCGGCGGCGAAAACCTTACTCTTAAACAGATCCTCGATAAGCTCGGGGACATTACGGGGCTGCCCTCGCCCAAAATCAAGCTGCCATACATCTTCGCCTTCGCCACCGGGGTGATCGATGAAACCATTACCGGCAGAATGCTTAATAAAGAACCTCGCGCCACCATAGACGCGGTTCGCATGGGCAAGAAGATGATGTTTGCCACTTCCGCCAAGGCCGAGCGTGAGCTGGGATGGAAGATTGTCCCCGTGAATGATGCCTTGCGCCGCGCAGTGGAGTGGTTTCGAGCCAACGGATATGTCTAGGCTTGCCATTGTGGCCGCGCTCGAACGCGAGGTGCGCCCCCTCCTAAAGCACTGGCAGGTTCGTAAAAGGGCACATGCGGGCCGTGAATTTCGTTTCTACGAAAGTCGTGAAGCAGTCGTGGTCTGCGGGGGGATCGGGCCGGAAGCCGCTCGCCGCGCCGCCGAAGCAGTGATTGTCCTCTACAGTCCAGACGTGCTGTACTCCGTGGGCTACGCCGGCGCACTCGACCCAACCCTCAAAGTTGCAGATGTTCTAACGCCAGCGCACGTGATCAACGGCAGTGACGGCAGCCGTGTGGACGTTTCCAAAGGACAAGGCACCCTACTCAGCCTAAACGCCGTGGCGAGCGTAGCTCAGAAATCCAGGCTGCGGGAATCTTACGGCGCGCAGGCAATCGATATGGAAGCTTCGGCAGTAGCGCGCGCCGCCGAGGCTCGCGGCGTGGGCTTCCGGGCCATCAAAGTCATCTCGGATGAATTCAACTTCGAACTGCCCATGGACGGCCGTTTCGTCGATGCTGAAGGCCGCTTTCACCAGGGCCGCTTCGCTCTGCACGTGCTGGTGCGTCCCTGGTTGTGGCTGCCGCTGGTTCACTTAGCCAGCAACAGCGCCCACGCGACCAGGGCTCTCTGCTCTGAGTTACGCGACATTCTTGCCGAGGCGACCCCCGCCGCCAGCTCTGCGCAAATCCAGCAGCGTTGATGAAGGATACGCATCCTGAAAGCACCTGTATCGAGGTTCGAATCCCGAAACATTTCCCTGGTGTTAAAATTCCGCCTCACTTCAACGGGAGACCTTCGTGAATCTTCTGCGCTCATTAGTTTCGTACATCCTTGTTTTTGCCTTTACTCAGTTCGCCGCCGCCCAGTCTGCTCCAGACTCCGCTCTCTCCAGCTCATCCCAGTCGCTACTCGGCTACACGTCCCGAAGTACCGCGACCGAGCGGGAGCTCGAGAAGAAATTTCAAGACACCGTGGTGGCAGGCAATATCCGCGAAAGCATGCGCCGCCTCTCCGCCCGCCCGCACAACGTTGGGTCTGCCTATGACAAAGACAACGCGGAGTGGATCCTGGCGCGCTTCAAAGAATGGGGATTTGACGCGCACATCGAGAATTTCGACGTCCTCTTCCCCACTCCGAAGGAACGCATCGTCGAACTCGTCGCTCCCACAAAATTCCGCGCAAAGCTGCAGGAACCCGCCGTATCGGTCGATCCCACGTCGAATCAAACGCCCGAACAGCTTCCGACCTACAACGCATATTCCGCCGACGGCGACGTGACGGCTCCGCTGGTCTACGTGAACTACGGCAATCGCGAAGACTACGAAGAACTCGACCGCATGGGCATCTCGGTCAAGGGAGCCATTGTCATCACGCGCTATGGCTCCGGATGGCGCGGCATCAAGCCCAAAGTCGCCGCCGAACATGGGGCCGTCGGGTGCCTCATCTATTCCGACCCGAGAGGCGATGGCTTCTTTCATGGAGATGACTATCCCACTGGAGGATGGCGTCCCCGGGACGGTGTGCAGCGCGGTAGCGTCATGGACACAGACTATCCCGGCGATCCACTCACTCCCGGAGTCGGCGCCGTTCCCGGCGCAAAGCGCCTCGATGTCAAAGAGGCGAAGACCATCACTAGGATTCCCGTTCTTCCCATCTCCTACTCAGACGCACAACCCTTGCTCGCTGCTCTTCAAGGACAAGTCGCGCCCGACGCTTGGAGAGGAGGACTCCCGATCACCTATCACGTCGGCCCCGGTGCCGCCCGAATTCATTTGAAGGTCACTTCAAATTGGGACCTCAAGCCACTCTATGACGTGATCGCAACCCTCAAGGGCTCCGATCCCAGCCAGTGGGTCATTCGCGGCAATCATCACGATGCCTGGGTCAATGGCGCCGATGATCCCATCTCCGGTCAATCTGCCATGCTGGAAGAAGCGCGTGTACTGGGTGAATTGCACAAGCAGGGCTGGACCCCAAAACGCACCATCATTTACTGCGCCTGGGACGGCGAGGAACCCGGCCTTCTCGGCTCAGTCGAGTGGGTGGAGACTCACGTTGACGACCTGCGAAAACATGCGGTCACCTATGTCAACTCCGACAGCAGTTCGCGTGGGTATCTTTCGGTCGGAGGGACACAGGATCTACAAGGCGTTGTCGCTGGGGTCGCGCACGACATTACTGACCCCGAGAAGAAGATTTCCGTTTTCGAGCGCACACATCTCCATGCCATCATCCAAGCCAAAGATGCCGAAGAAAAGGGAAAACTCCGTAAGCGCGACGATCTCGTTCTCGGCGATCTGGGCGACGGTTCCGACTTCACCTCTTTTCAGGACTTCGCCGGAATCTCATCCCTCAATGTTGGCTACGGCGGCGAGGAGGAAGGTACTCAATACCATTCCATTTACGACGACTTTTATTGGTATACACACTACGCGGACCCGGATTTCGTCTACGAGCGAGCGCTGGCCCAAACCGCCGGTTCAGTTGTCCTGCGTCTCGCGGATGCCGACCTGCTTCCTTTCGACTACACTCCCCAAGCTGATGCCATCGCCAAGTACGAATCCGATCTCGAGAAGCTGTTGAAAGACAAGCAGGAAGAAATCACCGAACGAAACACGGAAATTCTGGAAGGCGCTTTCACCGCAACCGCCGATCCGCACAAAACCTTCGTGCCTCCTCCAGTTGACCCAGTTCCGCCCTACATGAATTTCGCTCCGATGAAGAATTCCATCGAGAAGATGAAGAAGTCCTCGGAGCGCTACTCGAAGGCTCTCGCCAAATTCCGCAGCGCCACTGATGGCGCGGTTTCTCCTTCATCACTGGAGACTGTGAACGCCGATCTGCTCGGCATCTCACGTATGTTCCTCAACGACAAGGGCCTTCCTGGGCGTCCCTGGTTCAAGAACCAGATCTACGCCCCGGGTGCCTACACTGGATACGGGGCTAAACCGGTCGCCGCTGTCCGTGAGTTTATGGACGAGAAGAAGTGGAAAGAAGCCGACGAGCAGATTCCGATGGTCGCAGATGTAATCGACCACGTTTCCGCTGGAATCGACAAAGCCGGCGGAGACCTGGAGAACGCAGTCGGCAAATGATACGCAGAAGGGCACAAACCATTAGCGGATGGGGTACATGTGGGAAAAATGCGCGATTAATTCATCTATAATCGAAACAGGCGTTCTCCTGAAAAACGATGCATTTGTTCCCCTTGCTGGCAGTGTTCGTCGGCGGCGAAGTCGTCGACATGATTTCCAACACGGGCGCGGTGGCCAAGCTGGTTCTGCTTGTGCTGCTCGCCTTCAGTCTCATCTCGTGGGCCATCATCCTGACCAAATGGAACCTGCTGCGCCGCGCGCGTACGCAGAGCGGCCGCTTGGTCCGCGCCTTCCGCAAGGCGCAGCGGCTGCAGGATGTTGCTGCCGTCGCCGATCAATTTAAGCCCAGCCCCTTGGTGGGAGTGTTCGAAGGCGGATACGAGGAGTACCGGCGCCAGATCGCTGTCACCGGCGCTCTGCGCAATCCTCTCTCGATCCAGCGTGGGATGCAGATCGGCGCCTCAGAGGGAATCACCCGCCTGGAGCGCAATCTGCCATGGCTGGCCATTACCGCTGCGGTCACGCCGTTCGTGGGATTGTTCGGCACGGTTTGGGGAATCATTGACGCATTCCATGGATTAGGGACCGCAGGCGCGGCGACTCTTCGCGCGGTTGCGCCGGGCATTTCGGAGGCTCTGATCACCACCGCTGCCGGCCTCGCCGCTGCTATTCCCGCCGTGATCGCGTACAACCTGATCGGTGCCTCGATCCGCGAATTCGCCGCACGCAGCGACGACTTTGCGCTCGAGGTCCTGAACGCGGTGGAGCATAGTTCGGCGCAGGCTCCGGTGGAAGTGAGGCGCTGATGGCTTTTACCGCTTCCAACGGGCGCACCCAAACTTCCATCGCCGACATCAACATTACCCCGCTGGTGGACGTGGTTCTGGTGCTGCTGATCATCTTCATGGTGACTGCTCCTGTGCTGCAGTCCGGCATCGATGTTGCCGTTCCCAAGACCCGAACGGTCAAGCAGATCACCGAAGAACGTCTGGTGCTCACCATCAACAAGGATCAGCGTGTATTTCTCGGCAATGATCCCATCAACATCAACGAGATCGGCGGCAAACTGCGGCAGAAAATTCGTGATCCCCGGAGCCAATCGATCTTCGTTCGTGCCGATGAAAACGTTCCTTTCGGCGCCTTCGCCACCGTCATGGACTCGGTGAAGCAGGCGGGCTTCAATAACGTCAGCATCGTCACCCAGCCTTTGGAGCAGAATGGCAGCAAGCGCTGACATTTACTTTGAGCATGACCGCTGGGGACGCGCTCTTGTCTGGTCGCTGGGCCTGCATCTCGGGGTCACCCTCTCACTCTTGGGCTACTCAGCATTTTTTAATCGTCAAACGGGGGGCACTTGGGGTGCTGGAGGCGGGGGAGAAGCCATAGGCGCCACGCTCGTGAGTTCGGTTCCTCTCCCGGTGCCGCCTTCGCCAACCCAGAACGTGCTGGCGAACGAGTCCAAGGGCGTCACCCAGTCGCAGCCCAAAATCGAAGAGAAGCCTGAACCCGAGGCTATCGATATCCAGGGCAAAAATGCGAAGATCAAACCGAAAAAGAAGCAGGAAACCGTCACCAAAAAGACCACGCCGCAGCCTGAGCCAGAGCCGGAGAATAACCAGGTTGCGTTTGGCGAAGGCGGCCCGGTGAGCGGTCCCTATGGGACGTTCAATGCGGCGGGGGCGAAGGGCGGGTTCGGCTTTACGGGGGGCGGGGGCGATTTCGGTAATCGGTTCGCCTGGTATGTGCAAGGCGTGCAGCGCGTCGTTTCTCAGAACTGGCTCAAATACGAAATAGATCCGCGTATCTCTAGCGCCAACCGCGTCTACATCACCTTCGATATCGCTCGTGACGGGCATCCCGGCAATGTCCGCATCGAGCAATCGAGCGGCGTCCCCTCGCTCGACATTTCAGCAGTTCGCGCCATTCAGCGCATTGATACCTTCGGAGCCTTGCCTCCCGATTACTCCGGCAACAAGGTCTCCGTCGAGTTCTGGTTCGATTACAAGAAGTAGGGCTGTGTACCTCTGTCCAGTAATTCCTGTGGTACACCGGTGCGTCAACGAACTACAACGAGTGCAAAATGGGAATCACGCCAATGAGTAGCTTTAAAACGATGGAGAAAATGTTGCGAATCCCTTCATATCCAAATAGGATAATGCCATACAGAAAATTGTGTATTTTTAAACGGATGGACGAGTCCGCCAGATCCCAGTCCCGGCCGCACCGAAGCACGCAGAGGTTCCTCGTACATTGCTTTGCTCTGATTCTCGCTTGTTGCTTTTCCAGCACAAGCTTGCGGGCACAGGACTGGGTGAAAACTGGCACCGCATTGGGCGTCGAAAAAGTTCGTCTGGCCGTTTCCGACTTCAAACCCGCCACAGCGGATGCTCAAAACACCGCGCTGCTGAAGACTTTCAACGACACTCTCTGGAATGACCTTGATGTCTCCGGAGTGGTGGAACTCGTCTCCAAAAGTTTTTACCCGCTGCAAGTACCCGCACAGCCGGCTGAAGTGAATTTCATTGCGTGGAATTCTCCTCCGCCCAATGCAGCCATGCTGGCATTTGGGAACCTTGGCGTCTCCGGCGGGAAGCTCACCGTTCAGGGTTGGCTATACGACGTCAAGAATATCCAATCGCCACAAGTGTTGGGCAAGCAGTACAACGACAGTGCCACCGACGCCGCTGCTCGCATGATGGCGCACAAGTTCGCCGACGAGATTATTTATCGGCTGGGCGGTGGCATTCAGGGGATCGCCGAGACGCAGATCTACTTCGTGAGCGATCGCACCGGCCACAAAGAAATCTGGGCCATGGACTACGACGGTTCCAACCAGCACCAGATCACTCGTCTGGGTTCGATTGCGCTTTCGCCCAGGGTTTCTCCCGACGGAACTCGCCTGGCGTTTAGCGCCCTCACCAAGGGTGGTTGGGAGATCATGATGTACTCCCTCGAATTGAACCGCATGATCAGTTTCCCGCACATGAGCGGCACCAACCTTTCCCCGGCGTGGTCGGGAGATGGCACCAAACTCGCGTTTTCGTCATCCCGCAGCGGAGAGCCCGAGATCTACGTTTCCGACGCCTCCGGCGCCAATCCCCGTCGCATGACTGCCGACAAAGGGCCGGATGTTTCTCCGGTTTGGAATCGCAAGACCAATGCCCAGATCGCCTTCGTCAGCGGCCGCACAGGCCTGCCGCAGATCTGGACCATGGAGGCTGACGGCACCAACCAGCAGCGCATGACCGATCAGGGCTATGCGGTTTCGCCCAACTGGCTGCCCAGCGGCCAGTTCTTGGCTTTCGCCTGGGTCCGGAAGTATGGTCCGGGAGAGCCCGGCTCTTCTGACATCTACCTCATGGACATCGCCAGCAAGCAGTGGGTGCAGTTGACGCACGATGGTGGACGCAACGACTTCCCCTCGTGGTCACCAGATGGCCGTCACATTGTCTTCCAGTCAAACCGCTCCGGAAGCCTGCAAATCTGGTCCATGTTGGCGGATGGCACCAAAGTTCAGCAGTTAACTTTTACGGGACGCAACTCGCAACCCAATTGGAGTTTTAAGTAAATCGCAATAAATAAACTTCGTCTGATTCCCAGATTTTCGGGATCGCGGGAGGAATAAAAAGTGAAGCACATAAATCTGAAGTGGTTTTACTTGGTCCTTGCCCTAAGCGCGCTGTTGACATTGGGCGCCTGCGGAAAGAAAGCAACTCCGCCGCCGCCACCCCCTCCACCTCCGCCGGCGGCTCCGACAGCGTCGATCTCGGTGAATCCCAGCACGATTCAGGCTGGCCAATCCGCCTCGCTCACCTGGCAGACCAGCGATGCGACCGACGTCTCCATCGATGGGATCGGTGCCGTCCAGCCCAATGGGTCGCAGAGCGTTTCGCCGTCCGAATCCACCACGTACCATCTGACAGCGAAAGGCTCGGGCGGCACGCAGGAAGCTACCGCGCGGCTCACTGTGACCCCGGCTTCGGCACCTCCGCCGCCACCCACCACCAACGTCACGGACGAACAGTTGTTCAGCCAGAACGTGAAGGACGTCTACTTCGACTATGACAAGGCTGACGTCCGGGGCGATCAGCAGTCCTCTGTCCAGGCGGACGCGCAATTTTTCGGTCAGCATCCCAACATGAACTTCACGGTTGAAGGCCACTGCGACGAGCGCGGCTCGACCGAATACAACTTGGCATTAGGCGATCAACGCGCCAGCGCCGTAAAGAACGCTTTGACTGCAGCCGGCGTCAATGCCAGCCGCATCAAGACGATCAGCTATGGCAAAGAAAAGCCGTTCTGCACCGAAAGCAACGAAGCCTGCTGGCAGCAAAATCGCCGCGGTCACCTCGTGTACCAGAAGTAAAGAACGAAGCACGGAGGGGCGGACCCATTGGTCCGCCCCGCGTAGTCAAACGAGCGCAGGAGAGCAATTTAGGAGGCTCAAGAGGTTGTCCTTTCGAGGTTGAACATTCCGGTTCCGCCACACTCTTGCAGAGCGGAATCGCGCCACTCTGTGGGACAATCAAAGCATCTAAGTATTCAGGATTTCCTATGAAACCACATCGTGTCTCCGCGTTTTTCGCGCTGTTGTCGATCCTCTGGTTAACCGCCGCTCCCGCCTGGGGCGTCAATAAGGAGATGGTCCAGCTGCAGACTCAGGTCCAGCAACTGCAGGAGCAAATGACCGCTATGCAGCGCAGCTTCGACGAGCGCATGGGCGTGATGCGGAACCTGGTTGAGCAGGACACCGATGCGGTCAACAAAGTCGCCAATGCCCTGAACTCACTCCAGACCACGCTGCAAAAGCAGCAGTCCGAGGGCGGAAACAAAGTCGACCAGCTCTCTGGCCAGATCCAGGCGTTGAACGACACGATGGATGAAATTAAGGTCCGCCTGGCGAAGGTGACCAAGCAACTTGAGGATATGCAAGCATCGCAGCAGAGTATCCAGGCGCAACAGGCGCAGGCGCAAGCGCAGCAGCAGGCGCTCAAAGATGCTCCGCCACCCGACGTGCTATACAACAATGCTGTCCGCGATTACACCGGCGGCAAGAATGATCTCGCATCGCAGGAATTCACGGAGTACCTGAAGTTTTATCCCAATACCGATCTCGCCGGAAACTGCTACTTCTACCTGGGCGAAATTCAGTTTCGGGCAGCGAACTACCAGCAGGCCGTCCAGAGCTACGACCAAGTCCTGCAGAATTTTCCCAGCGGGAACAAAGCTGCTTCGGCTCAGCTAAAAAAGGGATTCGCGCTAATCGAACTGGGTAAGCAGGATGACGGCGTCGCCGAATTGCGGCATGTGGTTCAGCGCTACCCGCATTCGCCCGAGGCGCTGCAGGCGCGCGAGAGAATGCGCAAACTTGGAGTCTCGAGCACCAGAGGCTAGACGCTCGCATGGCGGCGCTTGGGAGTCTTGTGTCGCGTGGCCTTGTGGGCCTTGTGCTTGTGAACCTTGGGATGCTTCACGCTCGTGAGCGTCGCGTGTGAGGCATCTGCCAGCACGAGACCGCTAAGTGCAAAGGCAACCACCGCCAGCATCAAAACAAACCTTTTCATATACCCTCTTTCACGGGGAAGCTACTTCGGAAAATACTATTCTATTTAAGAACACCAAGGCATAGACTGTCTTTCGAGTCGGGTCACTTGAATCATATTTAAGGCTCCAAGATTATTATTGGCGAGAGGTGCTCTCATGAATCGTAAAGACCTCGATCAGGATATGGGGAAGGGTGCCACGGAAAGGGAAGATCACGAGACTCCCGGAAACGCCGGTCTGCAGGGCCAGTTAGGCCATCGCGACCAGGACCCCATGGTGAAGGGAAGAGATACGGACTTTCCCGAGCCAGGGGAGAACCCCGAACATACCGGAGAGCCCGAGCGCAAGAGCGCGTAACCCTCAACCATCACAACGCGTAATCGGCAACCATCACAAAGGGCCTCCTAACCGGAGGCCCTTCTTCATTCGATCCCTGCTCCCAATCCCCTGATGTTCCTACCGCAGTTCTTCCATGCACGCATCCAGCACTTCCTTGCCGGGACGGGTCATAGAGTCCGGTAACGTGGCCAATGGCTGCTCCACCACGTTCAGCATATCGAGAAAGTTCGGCGCCTCCGGGTTGACGTAGAACACTCCGGTGAGCACCTCGCCCTTGTCATGTGCCTCCGTCAATCGCGTGATGGCCCGAATCTTGTCCGTTGGATCGTAATCCTCTTCCAGTTTGCGCAAATGCAGCCGTGATCCGTCATGCATCGTGACGGCAACCGTGGAACCCGGGTCGTACTCCACATTGATGTCCTCAAAGTGCGGGACGAAGCTGACATCCTGCAGAGTCTCTTCGTGTTCCTTCACATACTTGTACGACTTGGTCGAACCTTCGTGATCGTTGAAGGTGACGCAAGGAGAAACCACGTCGAGCATGACCGTCCCTTTGTGAGCGATGGCCGCCTTCAGCATGGCGCTGAGTTGCTTCTTATCTCCGGAAAACGAACGTCCCACGAGCGTTGCCCCCAACTGGATGGCCAGCGCACAGGTGTCAATCGGCGGTAGATCGTTGACCACGCCAGTCTTCAACTTCGATCCCAGATCCGCGGTGGCAGAGAACTGCCCCTTGGTCAGGCCATACACTCCGTTGTCTTCGATGATGTAAATGATGGGGAGATTGCGTCGCATCAGATGGACGAACTGCCCGATCCCAATCGAAGCTGTGTCGCCGTCCCCGCTGACGCCAATGCACACCAGCTTGCGGTTTGCCAGAAGCGCCCCAGTGGCCACTGACGGCATGCGCCCGTGCACGGCATTGAAGCTGTGCGAACGGCTCAGGAAGTACGCGGGAGTCTTCGACGAGCACCCGATGCCGCTGGGCTTGATCACGAACTCCGGCTCCACGCCCATCTCAAACATGGCTTCGATAATGCGTTCGGAAATGGCATTGTGCCCGCATCCGGCGCACAGCGTGGTCTTTCCGCCCTTGTATTCGACCACCGTTAGTCCAATCCGGTTGGTCTTGGGGCCGGGTGCAGTGCTTCCAGGTTCCACGGTTGTGGACGACATCTATTTACCCTCCATGCTGGTCAACTCGTCAGTGATCGACCGCGCGTCCAGCGGCAGCCCGGTAATATGCGCGATGCTGCGCAGCCGCGTAATCAGCTCCGGTTTCAAATCGAGCTTGAGCAAGCTGAGCATCTGCGCGTCGCGATTCTGCTCCACCACGTAAATGCGCTCGTGCTGCTCGATAAACTCGTGCACTTCGCGCGTGAACGGATATGCCCGCAGACGCAGGTAATCCGTTTCTATCTGGTATTCGTCGCGCAGCTGATCGCGGCTTTCGGTGATTCCCCAATGCGACGTGCCGTATGCAATGATCCCAATCTTCGCGTTATTGCCTTTGGTGATTTCCGGCCGGGGAACGAACGAGCGCGCCGTTTCAAATTTCCGGTTTAGCCGCTCCATGTTGTTCTCGAAGTCGTCCGCGCGTTCGCTGTACAGCGCCTTCTCATTGTGTCCGCTGCCACGCGCGAAGTACGCAGCCGCGGGATGCGGTGTCCCGGGCAACGTGCGGTAGCCGATCCCATCGCCGTCTACGTCTTTGTATCGGGCAAATCCGCCCAACTCGTCGAGATCTTCCTTGCTCAGAACCTTTCCGCGCTGGATCGGAGTAGTCGGGTATTGGAAGGGATCCGACATCCAGTTGTTCATGCCCAAATCCAGATCCGACATCACGAACACCAGCGTCTGAAATTGCTCTGCCAGGTTGAAGGCGTCGGTTGCCATCGCGAAGCACTCTTCCACCGATGCGGGAATCAGCATGATGTGCTTGGTGTCCCCGTGCGACAGAATCGCCGTCGAAAGAATGTCCCCCTGCGAAGTCCGCGTAGGCAGACCAGTGGAAGGACCAACGCGCTGAATGTCCCAGATCACGCCCGGAACCTCGACGTAGTAGGCGAGCCCCGCAAACTCCGACATCAGCGAGATTCCCGGGCCGGCCGTTGCGGTCATAGACCGGGCACCCGCCCAGCCTGCACCGATGACCATGCCGATGGCGGCCAGTTCATCCTCCGCCTG
>Ga0105240_10008052_pt1 | contig 15167 bp, 10 predicted proteins | sample KBSC54metaG_FD_80426 | JGI IMG/M metagenome (GOLD analysis project Ga0105240, IMG submission 80426) | Corn rhizosphere microbial communities from Kellogg Biological Station, Michigan, USA - KBS C5-4 metaG | ecosystem: Host-associated > Plants > Roots > Rhizosphere > Soil | place: Michigan, USA... | reverse complement strand
GAAACTCAGCGCGATTTTTTTGGATGCCGCGCCCATTTGAAAGATCCGATACGACGATGGCAGCGATTCGTAATTGTCCTCCACAATGGTGCTGGTGGCCGCGTCGAAGCGGATGCTGCGCGTGCCCTTTTGCGGCGTGTTGGCGAATTTCCAGATGTCGCCGGAGCCTTCGAGAATCAAATCGTATCCGGGGGGCATGTCATTCAGTTTTTCGCGAATGGCATCGTCGGGCCGCGTGATGTCCCATACCGACCATAGGGACGGATCTTCCGATCCCAATCGCCACAAGGCCGTGCCTTGCACGCCCACGCGTTCCGCGGCCCGCAATTCGTTGTACGCGGTGACGCCATCCAGCATCCAGACGTGGTGCACAAAATTGTGCTCGTCGGAATACGAGTAAAATGGATTCAGCGAATCAGGATCGAATTGCACTTTCGCTTCCGATTCCATCGCCGTCACAATCGATTCCTGGAAGCTTTCCACACGCGCTTGCTCGTGCGCTTTCTTACCGGCGGAGCTGGGCCAATCGTAGGCGTAATTGGCGATTCCCATCACCAGCTTTTGCGCCGGGACCAGCTTGAGGATGGCATTGATGTTGGTGATGAACCATTCCTGCGCCGCTATCGGGCCCGCGGCTGAGGTGCGCCAGTGCTGATCGTAATTCATCAGAATCACGGCGTCGGCGGATTTTCCAATTCCCGCATAATCGTACGCCCAATCCGCCGCCGGGAGACAAACCATCAATTTCAAGTTCGCGGCATGCAGCGTGGAAGCCAGCTCACCGATAAACCTGCTGAAATCTTTCTGGCTGGCGTCGGGAATTTCCTCAAAATCGACCACTAATCCGGCGAAGTGATTTTGCGTAATGTATTGCACCGCCTGTTGAGATAAATTCTGGCGTGCCACGCTGTTTTTCAGCATCGCGGCCATTTCGACGGTGAGCCAGTTGGTGCCGTCGGAGTTATTCAGAAGCGGCATCGTGGGAATATCAATGTTGGAAGTCTGCTTCAAAGATTGCTGCCAGGCGGATAATTTTGGATCGCTCTCAATGTCCAGCCGGCCAAGCGAGCTAATGGAATGCAATCTTTCGGGAATCAGCAAATCGATATCGCGAAAATGTGCCTGCAGCGCGGCCAGGGACGTGGGATCCCAACTGACGTAGAATGCGGCCCGCACCGGATCATAAGCGTCTGGAAGCTGTCCGATAGACGCGACTCGCTTCTTGCGCCCGATACGCTTTAAAGTAAGGTGTGTTCTGATTTTCTCCATGACCGGGTGCAGCGAACTGCGATTGGTGGGAAGCAGCGGTTCGGGCAAACTGGGATTGATCAAAACACTGATGAAAAAAGTTACCAGCAGCAGCGTGAAAACCGCGCCGCAGATTTCCAGCACCCGGCTGGTGCGCCGCCAGCGACGCCGCCGCTCATCATAAAATATAGGCTTGCGCGGTTTCATTTAAGTGGTCCAGCTACCCGAGTGCATCAGAGTATTTAATGACAGTTACGACGACTATACAACAGCATGATCCCGGCGAAACGATGATACCTGTCGCGCCTCACGGCGTCACGACGCTTCGCAGGCACGCGTTCGTTGCTATACCGGCCGGTCTGGCGCTTCGCTTACTTCTACTTCTGCAATTCCCGATTGCTCCCGACGACGGAAAAATGTACCTGCAACTCGCGCGCAATTGGGCCGATCACCACGTTTACGGTTTATGGCTGGGCGGACATTTAGTCCCCTCGGACCTCCGAATGCCGGGATATCCGGCTTTCCTGGCCGCAGTCGGTATGGTACTTGGACGCTCCGCACTGGCAATTTCGTTGTCTCAGGCCGTTGTCGATCTGTGTACCTGTTTTTTGACGGCCCTGCTGGCCGTGGCGTTAGCACCGCAGCGCGCTCGCACCCGCGTAGCCGTGGCCGCGCTCTGGCTGGCCGCCACCTGCCCGTTCGTTGCCAATTACGCCGCTACGGTTCTTACGGAAGTTCCGGTCACGTTTTTAGCGACCGCCGCGTTGATCTGTTTCGTTCAGGCAGTGAGCCGGGACTCGACGAGCGTTCCAATAGGCCGCCGGACTTACCGGTTAAGGGCCCCAATCCTGGCTGCAACGGGTGGGCTGCTGACGGGACTGGCTACCTTGATGCGCCCGGAAATGCCGCTACTACTTGCCGTTGCAGGCGTGATGTTCGCGTTGCGCTGGTGGAAAAGTTGGGAACTGCGCCATTTGGTGCTTTCCAGCATAGCTGTAATCGGCGCGTTTTTGCTTCCCCTGGCGCCGTGGGCCGTGCGCAATTACGTTACGCTCCACGAAGTGCAAATCTTAAGTCCCCGGTACGTCACATTGCCCGGTGAGTACGCCCCGGTGGGTTACTACGCCTGGACCAACACCTGGCTGGAGCGCTATCGCGACGTATACACGAACACCTGGGCCCTTTCCGAATCGCGCATGAGCGTCGCTGATTTGCCCGCCAATGCGTTTGATTCTTCCTCGGAGCGGGACCGTGTCGCTGCTCTCTTCGAGCAATACAACGAAAACCCGGGCCTGGATATCTCTCCCGCGATGGACGGGCAATTTGCCGAAATTGCGCGAGAGCGAACCCGGCGCAATCCGATGCGCACTTACGTTCGGGTGCCGTTTCAGCGCGCACTGACCATCTGGTTCACGCCCCGCACCGAACTGCTCCCGATCGACGGCAAACTTTGGCCAGTGGGTGAGTATTGGAACGATTCGCCCGGCGGATGGTTAACTACCGCACTCTTCGGATTGTTGGGCTATCTATATATAAGCCTGGCTCTGGCAGGAGTCTGGCATGCGTGGCGGATAAACAATTCGGCACCGGAAGATTCAAGGCAGGCCAGTAACTTTTGGGGAATCGGGATGATTCTCGCATACCTGGTGGTGCGCACCGCGTTTTTGACAACGGTGGAGGCCCCGGAACCTCGCTACGTGGTCAGTTGTTTCCCAGCGGTTTTGGCGCTAGCGGCGTTGCTCTGGGCTCGAACGCCGAAGCCGGCGAAAGCATAGCAAGAAGAATTTCGATTTCACGCTTCATGTTACACTTTGCCGGAGCTCTACCGAATGCTGGATCGCGCGCGATCAGCGATAAAAATTAACTGGATCGATCTGATATGGCTGCTCTTTCTGGGCGGGTTGGCCCTGCTCCCACCGGTTCATGAAATCCACAAACAGGTCGTCATTCTTGCCATCGTCATTTTCCAGCTTTTTGAGGGATGGATCATCCGGCGGCTGCCCGAGCGGGGTCCGGTCTACTCCGTTGTGGTTAAAATCCTGTTGGCCACATTGCTGCTGGACCATACCGGCGAGACGGGAATCAACAGCAACTACTATCCAATTTATTTTCTTCCAGTAGTCAGCGCCGGCATTTATTTCGGTCCCGTGGCCACTTTGGCCTGGACGACCGCCGCATCGCTCGCGTACTTGTCATTACTATTTCCCGCCCTGCAGGAATATCAGCTGACTCCCGCGGGGACCGCGGTGCTGACCATCCGTATTCTCTTCTTTTACATCGCGGCGATTCTGGTGAACCGCTTCGCCGTGGAAAATCGCCGACAGGTGGACCGGCTGCAGATTCTGTCTGACAAACTGGAGGAGACCAATCGCCAACTGCGCCGCGCGGAGGCGGAGGCTCGCCGCGCCGACCGCCTCGCGGCGTTGGGACAACTCTCCGCCGGACTTGCGCATGAAATCCGCAATCCCCTGGGAGTGATTAAAGGTTCAGCAGAAATGCTCAGTCAAAAAGTAGCAGGCTCGCAACCGCTGGTCGTGGAACTGGCGGGATATATTTCATCGGAAGTAAACCGTCTGAACGCCCTGGTGATCCGCTTCCTCGATTTCGCGCGCCCCTCACACCTGCAATTGCAGCCCGGCCGCGTTTCTGAAATAGTGGATCACGCGCTTGACCTCTCCGCCGGTTTCTTTCCCGTGGCCAATGTGCGCATCGAGCGGCAATACGCGCAAAACCTGCCCGACATCTCGCTGGATCGCCAACTATGCCAGCAGGTTTTTGTAAATCTGATTACCAATGCATTTCAAGCCATGGAAGACAAAAACGGCGCGCCCAATGGCACTCTTCAATTATCCATTGCGCCTAAGAGTTCCGCGGGCACGCCCGGCGTCGAGGTGACCATTGCGGATTCGGGGCCGGGAGTGCCGCCCGAACTGCGCGAGCAGATTTTTAATCCGTTTTTTACTTCCAAGCAGAACGGTGTGGGCCTGGGACTCTCCATTGTCGCCAAGATTGTCGATGACCATGGCGGAGCCATTCGACTCGATCCGGATGCAAGCCGTGGTGCGCGTTTCCACGTGTTCCTGCCGCAGGGAGAATAGCGCGAAAGCCTCTGGCGGAAATGCGCGGCGCCCTTTACGGCGTTGCAGCAACCGGCCGCGGGATATGGAACGTCATCACTACCAGCGTGTCATGGATTGAGCTGAACCAATGCGGCGTATTTTCCGGAACCACAATGAAATCGCCCTTGGCCACTGTGCGTGATACACCGTTTTCGATTCCCGTTCCCGACAGGTTCGTGGCATTGGTGCGCGTTTCGTTGGCCAGCTTCCCCCCGGTGACCATGGTCGCCGAGCCCTCGACTACGTAGAATACTTCGGCCTCTTTTTCATGCACCGCCGCTGGAGCCAGCGCGGCTCGGTATTCCAGATTCACCCGGTAGGGCGCCAGTTCCAACAGACGTTGTGAAAAGATACCCTGATCCGGCTTGCGCTCGGATTTTGCTTTGGCCATGAGTTCTACAACTTCAGCGGCGGAAGTGTAAGTCTTGATGGTGGGAGCCTGCGCTTGTGCGGGAGCCTGCTGCGCGGAAACCGTCGACGTCGTCATCAGCAGTACGCCAATACAGAACATAAATGTGCGCATAAAAATCCTCCAATGTGTTTCCCGTTGCCGGGACGATACTTTCTGCAAAAATGTTTTAACGGATTCCCTGAATATTCATCCTGATCTTGTAGACGCCCTCGCGAGCGGTAATGTACATCGTCTTGTAGTCTGCATCGCCAAACTCGAGGTTGGCCACCAGTTCAGGCACGCGAATGGTGCCCAGGCGTTTCCCCTCGGGCGACACAATCCAAATTCCTCCAGGCCCGGATTCATACACGTTGCCCTTGATGTCCACCTTCATGCCGTCGGGAACCCCGGGAGTTTTGTCCACGCTGGTATCGATGAACAAGCGCCCGTTGGCGACTGTGTCGTCGGGCTGAACATCGTAACGCATCACCATTTTCTTGGTGGTGTCGTTGGCATAAAAAACTTTTTCATCCGGGGAAAATGTCAGGCCGTTAGGATTTACAAAATCCTTGATGATCAGGGTCACCTTGCCGTCCTTGATCATGTAAACACCGGCCGGCAGTTCGATTCCGGGGTCCTTATCGCGAAGCCGCAGGCCGCCATACTGGTCCGTGAAATAAATAGCGCCGTCTTTTTTTACGACCACGTCGTTGGGGCCGCCGAAGCGCTTGCCCTCGTAACGGTCTGCCAGCGTGGTGCGCGTGCCGTTCTTTTCTAGGCGGGCGATCGAACGGCCTGCCCATGTGGCGATGATCAGGCGGCCCTGCCGGTCTAGCGTCAAACCGTCGGAACCAATCATAAAGAATTTTTTGAAGCGCGGGTCGCTGGGATCTTTGCCGTTGGTCTGTTCGAAGCCCACGTTCCAGATGTCGTATCCCGTGTAGCCGCTGTGATCCAAATAGAGGGAAACCTTGCCGTCATCCGGCGTCATTTTGAAGATCACGTTGGCGGGCATGTCGCTGAACAATAGGTACCCTTTTTTGCCCTGTTGTACCCAGGTAGGCCCTTCGGTAAATCCAAAGCCGCCCTTCACAAGCTCAACTTTCGCGTCGGGCGACACCAGTTCGTCCAAGGCAGGATCCATCCGTATGACACAATTATTGCAGATGTCCTGCGCGTTGATAGCTGCACCGCTTACGCTGGCAACAAACAGTACAGCGAGTACAATCCAGAATTTTTTCAATTTGGTCCCCAATCGAATCGAAGTGTGCCGCGAACATCGGCCGAGCAAGCAAACCGCAATTGCCCGGGCACGGTCGCGATGGCAATCACGCATTCAGCATCAAATGAACTCTGGCGTGAAAACATATGTCAGGCGCGCCTGAGTGTCAATCCGGCTGCGATGAATCTTCAGTGCAGCGCAACTGCAGTGTGGAGTGCAAAGAATTGTTACGACAGTTGGTTTGCTGTGGCAATATCTCAGCACTCGCAAGTCCAATGGAGGCACGATGAACCTCAATAATTCAGTGGCATTGATCACCGGTGGCAGCAGCGGAATCGGCCGCGCGATTGCCCAATCGCTGGTTGGCGGCGGCGCGCGCGTGGCCATCACCGGACGGGACAAGCGCAAACTGAGTGATGCCGCGCAATCGCTTGGAGTACATCCGATCCATGCCGACGTATCCTTGGAATCCGACGTGGCCAGGACGTATTCCGAAGTCCAGAAGCAGTTTGGGGATTTGGATATCCTGGTAAACAACGCGGGTATTGGTTTTTTTAAAAACCTGGTGGATTTCGACCTTAAGGAATTTGAAGCCGTCTTCGCGACCAATGTGACCGGTGCGATGCTGATGGCCCGGGAAGCCGCCAAGCTGTTCATTAAAAGGAAGCGCGGAAATATCGTGAATATCGCGTCCACCGCTGGATTGCGCGGCGCTCCGAATGGAACCGCGTATTACGCCAGCAAGTTTGCGCTGCGCGGTATGACCGAATGCTGGCGGGCGGAACTTCGCAAATACAATATCCGGGTGATGCTCATCAATCCCAGCGAAGTGATTACCAATTTCATGGCCACCGCGGGGCTGAATCAGAAAGAGAATCCAACCAAACTGCGCTCCGAGGATATTGCCTACATCGTGAAAGCGGCGCTGGAAATGGAAGATCGCGGATTCGTGCCGGAGCTTTCCGTTTTCGCGAGCAATCCGCAGGATTAATTTTGTAAAAATTCCGAAGACTAAGAAGTTAAGTCCGGACAGCGTTATCCTGCATCGCCGGAACTACCAAACGCGAGGTAACTCGCGGGTAGCGAAAGTCCCGCTTATCGCTCCGACCCCTCGATCGGCGCTACTCCGGGCTTCGCGTCTTTTTGCGGCATCCCGGAAGCGCCTTGCGCGGAATTTGGCGCCAGATTCACTTTTGCGCCCAACTGAATGAGCTGCGGTTCGCCGGGAGCTTGAAAGAAAGTAAATCCCGGACGGCCTGTCCAGGCCTGTGGACCTCCCAAGCGAATTCCGTGCTCCAGCGTGATGTCATGGATTTTGGTGACCAGGGATTCGTATTCCTTTTCGCCCTGTTTGTATCCGGAAAAATTTCCCAGATCCGTGCTGGCCGCGAAAATCACGTCAATGCCCGGGATCGAAGCGATCTTCTCGGCATTTTCCACGCCAGTGGGAGTTTCGATCATGACTACCACCACCATATTGTCATTGGCGGTCTGCCGGTAATCGCTTCCGTACAACGCGCCGTATTGACCGTTCCCCTGGCTGCGCCGTCCAAGCGGCGGGTATTTTGAATAGCGCACCGCGGATTGGGCTTTTTCCGCCGTGTCCACGGTGGGCACGATTATTCCCAGCGCGCCAATATCCGTGGCCTTCTGGATATTTCCCTCATCGGCATCGGGGACCCGGATGAAGGGCATGGCCTTGGCGCCGCGGCACGCCCAAATCATTTTGGCCACATCCTCAAATGTGAGCGGGCTGTGCTGCATTTCAATCCACAGAAAGTCGTATCCGGAATTGGCCATGGCGCAGTAGATATTGGGATCCGGAGAAAAAATAGTGGCGCCAACGATGGGTTTGCCTTCCTTCAGTTTCTGCTTGGCGGTATTGTAAAGCGGCTTGGAGGCGCTCCCTTGCTGCATCTGTGCGTCCGCAGGCATAGGCCAGCAAAAGATGACAAAGAGGATGGGGAAAAACAGGAGGCGCAATATCTTCATGTGATTCTCCTTACCAGAAAAGGCAGTTCAATCGTGCGCGGATTATACTACGCAATGCGATGCGGGTTTCCCCAACTATTTTGGGCTTTCAGGGAGCGGCGTGCGTTGACTCGCGCGCGGCACCTATAGTAAAAAACTCGCTAACTTCCGGGAGGATTTGGCGATGACTAAATTTCGCGTCATGTTATTGATCACGATGATGGCCGCTACCCTGATGGCCGTCGGCCAAGCCAACAAGAATGCGGACTTGGAAAAAGTCCTATGGGATGCCGACCAGCAATGGCTGTGCAGCTCCGGCGCGGGCCCGTACCATAAGGAAATCAAGGATTGCGTGGAATTTCGCAGCAAGTACTGGGCCGACCAATTTTTTGAAATCTACCCCGACGGCACCATCCAAACCAAGGCGCAAATGGTGGCATCGCAGACCGCCGGCATTCCCACGCACGTTGCGGGAGTAGGACCTTACCCGGAAGATTTCAAGTTGCGGGCGGTCTACGGAGACTTCGCCATGGCCACCGATCACACGCGATTCAAAACAGTGGATGCCCATGGCAAGGTTTCGTTTACTTCGGAAGTAACGTTCCTGCGCCTGTTTGTGAAAGAAAATGGCAAGTGGCGCCCGGCGGCCGGGGCGGCGGTTCCCATCGCTCCGTCGAAATAAGTCGTTTCAATGGCCGGGCGGGTTTATCGGAATAAGCGCTTCCACAAACTATCGTTCTTCCACGGGTTCCGGATGAATGGTGACTCGTGCCACCTGCGGAAAATGCTCCTTCACGCGGTCTTCCAAAGCCGCGGTAACGTCGTGAATATGGGTGATCGGCAGGCTGCCGTCCATCGAGCAGTGACACGACGCCAGAATTTTATGTTCTACCTGGCGCACGTGCACTTCGTGACAGTCGCGCAATTCGTGATATTCCAGCGGCAGCGTGTTGATGTAGTCCTCAATCGCGCGGCCAAGCCCGGTCATTTCCCCGCGCTGGCCATCGACCGACGCGATGTGCGTGCCCAGCGGTTCGATGTGTATATTGACGATGGGAGCGCTATTCCCACTGGAGCCTGCTACGCCGGGCAGAGTGCGGATTTCCTCTTCAAGTTCGGTGGCGCGTCCATGGGCTTCCCGCAAGCTCAGGTGCTCGGGAACCTCCAAATGCATTTCCACGAATAATCGCCCATCCAGCTGGTCCGCGGAAATTTCGTGGACGGGCAATCCTCGCCTGGCGGCAACCACGCGAATCGCGTCAAACAGATGTTCACCCGCCGCGGCGCGAGGCTCCATGTGCACCATGACGTCTGCGGGGATGATTTCGCTAACCCGATGTTCGACGGCGTCGGAAATATCGTGCACCTGCTCAAAACTAGCCGAGCGCGGCACGCTGATGGTGACGTCCACAAAGTGCTGGTTTCCAGCGCGGCGCACACGAACTCGTTCCGTGGAAAGCACGCCTTCCAGGCTGGCGACCGCCGAGGCGACTCGCTCCTGCAAACCGGCGGGAGCCGCGTCCAGCAAGTTGTCCATAGTCTGCTTCCCCAGCCGCGACCCCACCCAGATCACGATGGCGGCTACAAATAATGCCGCAATCGGATCGGCATCTCGCAGCCAGGTGATGCCCGTGTACTGGCCAATCCACACGGCGGCCATTCCCAGAATTACAACGAAGGTGCTCCACACATCGGTGGAAAAATGGAGCGCATCGGCTTCCAGTGCTTCACTGGGATATTCGCGGGCTACCCGCGCGAGCGCGCGTGAGCGAATCAGATCGATGCCCATGGCGATGGCCAGGATCACAATGGTCAGCGCATTGGGCTGCAGGTGTACTTGTTTGAATAACAGCCGAACAAATGCTTCCACGATGATGTAAACCGACGTGGCCAGCAGCAAACCTGTCTCCACAAACGCGGAGAAGCTTTCAATCTTGCCGTGCCCGTAGGTATGGCCCGAATCGGCGGGCAAGTCGGAAACCCGCACGGAAAACCACGTGAGGATCGCCGCCACCAGATCCAGGCCGGAATGCAATGCCTCGCCCAGGATGCCCAGGCTGCCGGTGGCGACCGCCAAAAAAACTTTCATGCCAACCAGCAGCAACGCGGAGCCGATCGATCCGAGTGCCGCCATTTGCTTCACCGAACTGGGAGAACGGGTGATAAAAAATCCTCGCGGAGATTATACGCTCTGGTGGCGATCAAAGCGCAGGCCGTGTATTGGCCCGCTGCGCTGTTGCCGGGCGTTTGCTCCGAAGCGGACTCGTGCAACTGTGCGCACAATCACACGCAGGTTAGGGTGGAACTGGACCGTGGATCACGTTACAGTAACTGGAAATGTGTGGAATCTGTGGCGCTGTGGGCGCCGAACGTTCGGAATCCGGAGAAGCTATCACGCGCCGCATGATGGCGGCGCTTCTCCATCGTGGCCCGGATGAAGATGGTTTGCTGGTCGCTCCCAACGTGGCTGTGGGCATGCGACGGCTCAGCATTATCGATGTATCGGACGGGCACCAGCCGGCGTTTAACGAAGACCGCAAAGTTGCCGTGGTTTTTAACGGCGAAATTTACAACTTCCGGCAATTGCGCAAAACCCTGGAAAGCCGCGGTCACGTATTCCGTACGAATTCGGACACCGAAGCGATCGTGCACGCCTACGAGGAATGGGGCGAGCAGTGCCTGAAGGAATTGCGCGGAATGTTTGCGTTCGCGGTGTGGGATGCGCGCGATTGCGGCACATCGGGTGACGCCGCGCGTGGCGCCAAGGTGTTTTTGGCGCGCGACCGCCTGGGAATCAAGCCATTATATTTTGCCGTCGCCGATGGCGCATTTTTGTTTGCCTCCGAAGTGCGCGCGCTGCTCGCCAGCGGCTGCATCAGGCCTCATTTGTCGCCGGATTCGCTGGAATCTTTTCTGCTGTTTGGCTCGGTCTCTGAACCATGCACGCTGGTCGAAGGAATTTTCTCGATTCCTCCCGGCCATTGCGTGACTCTGACGGCCAATGCGCTGCCTGCGCGAATTGTCACTAAACCTTACTGGAAGTTTTCCGAAGCTGCGTCCGATCGCGCCGGCGCTACCGCTAACAATTTGATGGATGCCGCCAAACAGCTGCGTCCCGTGCTTGAGGAGACTGTTCGCGACCATCTGATCGCGGACGTTCCGCTTGGCATTTTTCTTTCCAGCGGGCTGGACTCCACGGCGCTGGTAGCGCTGGCCAGCCGCGCGCAATCCGATCTGCGCACGTTTACCGTCGTGTTTCCCGAACAGCGCTACAGCGAATCAAAAATATCGCGTGCCACGGCCAAGCATTTCAAGACGCGCCACGAAGAGACCATGCTCACTCCCGATCAGGTGCTGCTGCAACTCGATGATGCGGTCAGCGCGCTCGATCAGCCCACCATGGACGGTTTGAATACTTACTTTGTTTCGCGAGCCGCTCATAACGCCGGATTGAAAGTGGCCCTTTCCGGGCTGGGCGGCGATGAATTATTCGGCGGATACTCGACCTTTGAAACCGTTCCGCGCGCCGCGATGGTAGCCGGATTAGGCCGTTGGATTCCCGGTCCGTTCAGGCGAATGACCGCCGCAGTGGCGGTCCGGATGGCCGCGGGCGATGCCGTTCGCAAGGCGGCCGCTGCATGGCGTTCTCCCCGCGATTTTCCGCATGCTTATTACTTCACACGACTGCTGTTTACTCCGTCGCGCGTACGACGCCTGCTCGCTCCTTACATGGAAGGAAAAGCCGGACGCGCAAGTGACCGCATGAACTCCGCCTGGCGTGAACAGCTGCGGGAAATCACCCAGCAGGCCGCCAGTCTGGACTCCTTCAATTCGGTTTCTTGTTTTGAGTTGCAATCGTATATGTTGAATACGCTGCTGCGTGATACCGATTCGGTCAGCATGGCTAATTCACTGGAGGTGCGAGTTCCCCTGCTGGATCACCGCCTGGTGGAATTCGTGGCGCGACTTCCGAAAGCGGCAAAATACCGCCCCGGAGTGCCAAAAGCACTCCTGACGGAAGCGTTATCCGACGTTTTGCCCGAGAATGTGATGGGACAATCCAAAAGAACCTTCACGCTGCCTTGGGAAGTGTGGATGAGGGGTCCGCTGGGCGTGCGCATTTCGCAGGATCTTTCCAGCTTGACGCCGGAGCTGGGGCAATACATGAACCCGCGCGCAGTACGCGGCGCGTGGCAGAATTTTGTTATTGGACAGACAAACTGGTCGCGGCCCTGGAGCTTGTACGTGGTCAACGAGTGGGTGCGCCGCCACGTGAGCGGCACGGTAACGCAAAAAGAATCGGCAGTGACTGCTGTTCGCACCGCTTCCACGGCGGGTGCCGCATCAGCGGGACGTTCCTGAGCGGGGAGAAAACGATTTCGGATGCATATCCTGGGAATCAACGCATATCACGGTAATTCTTCGGCGGCACTGGTTTCCGACGGCCGGTTGGTCGCTGCGGTGGAAGAGGAGCGCTTCAACCGCGTGAAATATGCGGCGGGATTTCCGTCCGCGGCGATTCACTATTGCCTGGAGGTCGCGGGCATCAAGCTTTCCGAAGTCACCCACGTTGCCATTCCCCGCAACCCCTGGGCGCGCATTGGAACAAAACTTCTTTACGCGATGAGGATGCCAGGCTTCGCGCGTGAAAGGGCCAAGGTGCTGGCCAAGTTCACGGGAATTCCCGAAGCGCTGGCGCAGGCCTTTGACGTCGATCCAAAACAAATACCCGCAAAATTTCATCGCGTGGAGCATCACCAGGCGCATCTGGCCAGCACGTTTTTCGTTTCGCCCTTCGAAGAAGCGGCACTGCTTTCCGCCGATGGCCTGGGTGATTTTGCCAGCACGATGTGGGGCGTTGGCCGCGGCAACCGCATGGAGATCAGCGGGTCGATCGCCTTTCCGCATTCGCTGGGCATGTATTACACCGCGGTCTCTCAATATCTGGGTTTTCGCAAATTTGGCGACGAATTCAAGGTGATGGGGCTGGCCGCATACGGCGAACCGGCTTATCTGGACGAATTTCGCAAAATCGTGCGCACCAATGGGGGCGTGGGCTTCCGCCTGGGACTGGAATATTTCAAGCACCATCGCACCGGTCCGGAAATGAGCTGGCGCGATGCCGATAAAACACCGGAATTGGGAGCTATGTATTCCGATTTCATGGAGGAGCGCCTGGGACCTTCGCGCGACCCTGCAGCTCCCGTGGAAAAAATTCACCGCGACGGCGCGGCATCGCTGCAGGCCCGACTGGAGGAAGTGCTCTTCGAAATGCTGCGCGGCTTGCACAAGGAAACCAAACAAAAAGCGGTGTGCCTGGCCGGCGGTGTTGCGTTCAATTGCGTGGCCAACGGAAAAATATACGATCAGACTCCGTTTGAACAAATTTACCTGCAGCCCGCGTCAGGAGATGCCGGACTGGCGATTGGCGCGGCTTATTTTGTTCATCACCAGACCCTGGGACAACCGCGATCCTTTGTGATGGATCATGCCTATTGGGGACCCAGCTATTCCAAGGAGCAAGTTCGCGACGCGGTAAATTCCAGCCGGCTGCAAGCCGAGGGCATGCAGATTAGCGAACTTCCCGAGGAAATGATGGCCAAGGAAGCCGCCAGGGAAATTGCCGCCGGAAAAATCCTCGGCTGGTTTCAAGGCCGTGCGGAGTGGGGACCTCGCGCGCTTGGCAATCGCAGCATCGTGGCCGATCCGCGCCGCGCGGACATGAAAGATATTTTGAACGCCCGCATCAAGCACCGCGAAATGTTCCGGCCATTCGCTCCCTCCGTGCTGGCGGAATTTACGGGGGAATATTTTGAGAAAACGTATCCCTCGCCGTTTATGACGCAGGCATATGCGGTACATCCCGCCAAGCGAGATGTGATTCCCGCGCCCACGCACGTGGATGGTACCGGCCGGTTGCAGACCGTTACCGAGCAAGCCAATCCGCGCTACTGGCGTCTGATTCGCGAATTTGCGAACCTCACGGGGGTCCCTGTCGTGCTGAATACTTCGTTCAACGATAATGAACCCATCGTATGCCGTCCCCAGGAAGCCATCGATTGTTTTCTGCGAACAAAGATGGATGTGCTGGTGCTCGGCGACACGCTGGTACGCAAGTCGTCTTCCGCCGAGGTGCAGCGCTGATCGACCCGGCTATTTTTTCTCGACTTCGTAGCAAGCCTGTTTATTTTTCTCTCCGGATTCGCGCGTGCACATCCTTCTCTTAAACGAATATTTTCCACCGGACACCAGCGCCACCGCCAAGTGCGCCGTGCAAGTCGCCGACGCTCTCGCGGAAAAACACCGCGTTACGGTTCTGGCGGGGCGTCCCAGTTACGATCCCACCGAGCGCCATCCACGCTACTTGTTGCGCCGCGAAGTTTGCGGAAATCTGGCTGTGGAGCGCGTGGGATCCACGGCATATCCGCGCTTTCAGATGCGCCGCCGCGTCGCTAACTACTTGTCGTATCTGTCGCTGACGATTCCTCGAGCGCTCACAATTCCCTGCGACGTGGTATTGGCGATGACCGATCCTCCCATCGAGGGAATTGCCGGGGCACTGGTTGCCAAGCTCTCCGGAAAACCTTTCGTTTACAACATTCGCGATATGTATCCGGATATGGCCGTGGGCGGTTCCATCGTGCGCCCGGGAAGTTTCACGGCCCGCTGGGAAAAAATGCACCGGTGGGCTCTGCGCCGCGCCGCGCGGGTGATCGTATTGGGCGAAGACATGCGCGACCGCATCGTGGCCAAGGGCGTCGATCCAGCGCGCGTGGTAGTCTCCCGCGACGGCATCACGGTTCCGCAGGTTTTGCCCTCTGCGGATAATCCGGTGGCGCGTGAGATTCGTGGCAACTTTCGCTTCGCTCTGGTGCATGCTGGGAATTTAGGTTTTTATGGCGCGTGGCAAACGCTGATTTCGGCGGTGCGGCTCCTTGAAAATGAAGGAGTCGGTTTGGTTTTTGTCGGCGAGGGGGCCATGAAATCGCAGGTGCAAGCCATGGCTGCCGGATGCTCCGCGGTTCGCTTCCTGCCATTTCGCCCGTCGAGCGAGATTCCGCTGGTGCTTTCTTCGGGCGACATGCACGTGGTCACGGTCAAGCGCGGACTTGAGGGCGTGGTGGTCCCCAGCAAACTCTACGGCACGCTGGCCGCGGGGCGTCCCGTGCTGGGCGTGGCTCCCGAGGAGTGCGACGTGGTGCGCACTATTCGCCAG
>Ga0105240_10008051_pt1 | contig 15168 bp, 11 predicted proteins | sample KBSC54metaG_FD_80426 | JGI IMG/M metagenome (GOLD analysis project Ga0105240, IMG submission 80426) | Corn rhizosphere microbial communities from Kellogg Biological Station, Michigan, USA - KBS C5-4 metaG | ecosystem: Host-associated > Plants > Roots > Rhizosphere > Soil | place: Michigan, USA... | reverse complement strand
TGTCAACAACCTTACGGACCGGCGCGGCGTAATCGGCGGCGGGCTAGGGTCATTCCCGCCGTTCGGCTTTTACTATATTCAGCCGCGCATGCTCGGGTTGTCTGTCGCTAAGAGTTTCTAGCCGTGCGATTTAAAGAAACGCTTTATCAAGCCCCCGACGTAGACTTGCATCTGCTCGAGTCGAAATTCGTCGCGCAGACTTTCCACATTAGAGTCGTGCAGCCTGCGAGCCGCATAGGCGGTTCCGAGCGCTTTCCGGTGGTCTATGCGACCGACAGCGATGACTTCCTGGGTGGATTTGCGACTCTGGCTAAAAGTTTGCAGTTTCATGGGGAGACGCCGCGCTTCATTCTGGTGGGCATTGGGTACGAGAACGCGCGCACGGCAGCGGTGTCACGCATGCGTGATTTCTTGACAAGTGCTATCCGCGCACGCTTCCAGAGCAACATCCAACAATTCACCGACTCTCCCTGGATTGGTGGCGTCGTTGATCTGGAGCAGGTTACTCAAACAACCGGCGCTGCGGAGTTTCTACAATTTATTCGCGATGAACTGCGGCCCTTGGTAGCGGCCCGGTATCCTGTAATTCCCGGCGATGACACGTATTTTGGCTACTCCGCCGGTGGCGCGTTTGGGCTGTACACACTATTTACCCAACCTGACACCTTTAAGCGCTATGTGCTAGGCAGCCCCGCCACTTCCTACGACGGCGAGCACTTCGGCATCGAGCTGGTCGAGTCGTTCCTTGCTACGCGGAGGCCGATGAGTGCGCGAGTCTTTATGTCGGTTGGGGAGCTCGAAGAATTTAAGAGCGGCTTCGGTAAATTTGATCTAGTCAGTGGCTGGGCGCTGCTTGCCAAGTTCCTAAAGCAAGCCGCCATACCGGGTCTCGACCTAACGCTGCAGATTTTTCCGGGTGAAACCCACGCCACTGCCTGGGCCGCCGCTTTCAGTCGTGGCCTGAAGGCAGTGCTGGGGCCGGTCGAGGCAGTGCCCTTCTGGCCGACCTATATGCAGCCGGCACGGCGCCGTTTCTGATACGAGGTCCGCTTGAGGAGTCGCGGCTCTTATAGAAACTACTTGCTTAGTTTGCTTCTGGTGATTTTGGCCTTCAACTACGTAGACCGGTTAGCCTTAGGGCTGATGCTGCAGGAGATTAAAGGCGACCTGCACCTGACAGACACACAATTGGGCTTTCTGACCGGTATCGCGTTCGCGCTGTTTTATTCCATCATGGGTATTCCCATTGCGCGCTGGGCGGATCGCGGCAACCGGGTTTTAATTATCTCACTCACTTTGGCTGTGTGGAGCGTCATGGTGAGCTTGTGCGGGAGAGCGTCCGATTTCCTCCAGCTTCTGTTGGCTCGCGTCGGCGTGGCGGCCGGCGAGGCTGGCTGCATCCCGCCGGCGCACTCCTTGATCGCCGACTATTTCACACGCTCGGAGCGTCCCCGCGCCGTCGCCCGCTACATGCTGGGCGGGCCGCTTGCGTGCGTAATCGGGTTCTTCCTCGCGGGTTGGTTGAACGAGTTATACGGATGGCGAATTACATTCATGCTGTTGGGGGTGCCGGGGATGGTGCTGTCAGCTTTGACGTGGCTCACCGTTAGGGAACCACGCCGTGCTGGGCTATCCCGCGACGCTATCGCGGGAGTTACGCAGCAGACCCGGGGCCTATCCAACGAAGATAGATCGGCGACTCAGCCCGGTCTGTTCGAAGTTCTCAATACACTTTGGTGGAACCCTACTTTCCGCCACTTGTTGTTTTCCTACTCAGTATACCTTCTATTTGGTTACGGCATATCGACGTGGCTGCCCGCGTTTCTAATCCGTAGCTTCGGCCTACAGACTGGTGTGATTGGTATCGCACTCGCTCTGATCTGGGGGGCCGGCGGCATCGTCGGTACCTGGTGTGGTGGTGAGCTGGCGTCCCGGTACGCCGCGCATCAGGAGCGCCTGCAACTTAGAGCCATGGCGCTCGCTCATTGTGTTTTCGGCATTTTCTCCATCGGCACTTACCTTGCTCCCAACCTTTATCTGTCGCTGGGGCTTATGACGCTGTCCGCCGTGGGAACCAACGCCACGAACGGCCCCTTATTCGCCACGATTCAAACATTGGTGCCCCAGAATATGCGCGCCATTTCGATCGCGCTTATCTACCTGGTCGCTAATCTTATCGGCATGGGTATCGGACCGTTGGTGGTGGGTGTCTTAAGCGATGCGCTGCGAGCGTGGGCCGGTGAAGATTCGCTTCGCTATGCGTTGTTAGCGGTCTCGCCTGGGTTTTTCTGGGTGGCGTGGCACGTGTGGCGCGCGAGCAGCACTGTGACGCAGGATCTGCAGAAGCTACAAACTGCGCATCGACTTGATTCACTTACTGATGTTTCATTTACATGTTAGGAAGTGCTGGCCGCCGCCAGACGAGGATTAGCAACGAATATGTGCGATACGCTTTGCGCCACACCGAGCACCACGTCCGAACACGTCATGCTGTTTGGGAAAAACAGCGATCGACAGCGCAACGAAGCCCAGGGACTCGAGTACCGCAGTCGCGCCTGGCACGCGAGCGGCTCGAGAGTTGAGTGCACTTATATATCGATTCCCCAAGCGCGCCAGACGCACGCGGTGCTTCTCTCGCGGCCTTATTGGATCTGGGGAGCTGAGATGGGCGCCAACGAACACGGGGTTGTGGCAGGGAATGAGACCGTCTACTCGAAGAGCCCGGCGCCAGAGGAGCCGTCGCTGATCGGAATGGATTTTGTACGGTTAGCGCTGGAACGCGCGACGACGGCGCAGCAAGCGCTCGAAGTCATGACGACGTTGTTAGCACGTTATGGTCAGGGAGGAGACTGTGGCCACATGACGCCTTACTATTACAACAACAGTTTCCTGGTCGCCGACCCGAGCGAGGCTTTCGTCCTGGAGACCGTTGGTCGCGAGTGGCTTGTCGAGCGCGTAAAAGGGGTGCGCACGATATCGAACTGCTACAGCATCGGCGCAGAATCAGACAGTTGTAGTGCGGGTCTGCATACGATGATGGCGGCCGCGGGTTGGAACAATGGCTCGCCGCCGAACTATGCGGACGCGCTAGCCGAACGGCAGCGCGAATCGTTAGGACAAGGGCGCGAGCGTCGGGAGCGCTCGACCGAAATGCTACATTCACGGGTGGGCGAGCTAAGAGTCGAAAACTTCGCAAGCGCTCTACGTGATCATGGCCCGACGGCCGAATCCGAATGGACGCCGCGGGTCAGACATCCATTTGGATTGTGTATTCATGCTGGAGATGATGGTCTGCGGGCGCAAACTACGGCGGCCTTAATATCGGAGTTGCGCGTCGGGAATTCGGTACATTGGGTCACTGGCACCGCGGCGCCATGTTTATCTATCTTCAAGCCGGTGCTGCTGGATGTTCCTTTGCCGGTGCAAGAGTCGCCTCCCACCGGGCAGTTTGATGCGCGTACGCTATGGTGGCGCCACGAATTGTTACACCGCGCTGTACTGCAAGGTGATTTGCCGAGGTTTCTGCGCGAAATCAAACAAGAGCGCGACGCCCTCGAGGCCGAGTTTGGTGCGCGGATCAGGCAGGTGCTCAATGGAGGCAGTGCAGTAGACCATTTCCGAGTGGTGAGTGAGTGCTGGCAGCAAGCGGCGAACTTAGAGGACGTCTGGTCTCACAGGTTGATCCCAAATTATCCCTCCGCAAAGTCTCCCTATGATTCGGCCTGGTCGAAGATGAGCAAGGTAGCTGGGATTCCCGGCATTGGATCCCTGATTTCCGAAAATGAATCGTAACGATACAGTCGACTAGGGCTACCCTGGCGACGGGTGTTGTCCTAGCTAGAGGGCTTCCGGGCGCAGGTGCGTCGCGCGTTTTGCCGCCGCGGCACGCTCGCACCCCATTGCGATCCATTTCCGCTTTTCCCTCCCCAGGCGTATATACGTCCAAGGCCGGGTTCCGTCCCCGCCGAATGGTCGAATTTTCCTTATGCCCGCCCCGGTGAGTCCAAATAGCAAGGCCCGAGCGCAACAGGCAGACGCCGTTGCGCGCCTCTTCGAGGAGCACAATCGTACCCTCGTGCGCTATCTCACCTTGCGTCTCCAATCCGTACAGGAGGCAAAGGAAATCGCTCAGGAAGCGTACGTGCGTGTGCTGCAACTCGACCGTCCCGGTGTCGAGAGCTTTCTTAAAAACTACCTGTTTCGAGTCGCCACTAATCTTGCGGTGGATCGACTGCGGCAGCGTGGACGCTGGAAAACTGCCCCCCTTGCCACGGACGAAACCCTCGATGACGGAATCAATAATCCGGAACAGGGTGCTTTGACCCATGAGCAGCTTGACGCTGTGGTTGCCGCTCTGTCGGAGTTGCCGCCCAAGTGTCGGGACGCCTTCCTGCGTTTCAGACTGGACGGCATCAGTCAGCAGCAAATCGCACAAGAGCTCGACGTGACAGAACGGATGGTTCGTCTCTACATCTCCCAGGGTGTGATTTATTGCCGCCTGCGGCTCGAAGGTCTGACTCCCGAACAGGCGCGGGAGCGGCTGAAAAAATGACTGACATCGAACGCATGGAGCTCGGGGCCGATTGGCTGCAACGCCTCCAGGAAGCTCCGCAAGACGAGACCGTCCTCGGCGACTGGCTGCGGTGGTACCAGTCGGAGCCCGAGAATGCGGCGGCGTTTGATCGCGTCCATTCTGTTTGGGATGTGTTTGACGACGCGTCAGTGCGGGCTGCCGTCAAGTCAGCAAGCTCGAGTCGAAGCGGTGCTCGCCGACCGAAACGTTTCTTTAAACCGCTTACCCTAGCGGCGAGCGCACTTTTAGTGGTCGGTCTTGGTTCATGGTGGATCGAGGCGAAACTGCAATATCAGTTCCGGACTTTGACTACGAATGTCGCTGAGGAGAGCAAGCGTGTATTGTCGGACGGCTCGAAAGTCGCGCTGGGCGCAAGCAGCCGTGTTACCGCACGCTACTCAAAAAGCGAGCGCACCATACTTCTCGAGGATGGGGAAGCGTACTTTGACGTAAAGAAAGACGCCCTCAGGCCTTTCGTGGTGCGTGCCGGAGCTCTGCGTGTAGTCGCTGTAGGCACCGCATTTACGGTGAAGCGTGTGCTCGACCGCGTCACCGTGACTGTAAGTCAAGGTGTGGTGCGAGTCGAACCCGATCGATCTGATACGGGGAGCGGAATTCGCGCAATGCTCAAACTAGGCGCGGCAACACCTGCCGCTGCGTTTCGTGATGACTTACAAGCGCGTGCCGGCGACCAAGTTACTTTTTTGGCAGAGCTCAACAGACTCACCATAAACAAAGTCGACCCTCAGGCTGCGTGGCCTTTCCGCGACGGCGTGTTGCACTTCGTAGATGTGCCGCTGAAGGACGTCCTTGTGGAAGTCAACCGCTTCAGTCCGCACCCCATATCGCTTCCCAATAGCAGACTGCAAAATGAGCTCTATACCGGTACCGTTTACGAAGATCGCATCGACGACTGGCTCGAGGCGCTGACGCAGGCGTTCCCTGTGCAGCTAACCACCAACGCCGGCGGCGACACCGTGCTGCTCGAGAAATAGATCTCGCGGCTTCCGGTTTTGTGTTGGCGTTCGTAATAGTACGCACATACAAGCAAAATCGGGGGCCATCGATGTTGAGCTTCGCCGGATTCACACGCGCCTTGGGCGCCGTCATCGTCATCGTCATCGGCGCGGCGGCCGCGAGCGTACCGGCGCAGGAGTTTTCCCAAGAAAAGGATTTTGACATCCCGGCACAGTCGCTCTCCAAGGCACTGGTGCAATTCTCCGATCAGTCCGGAATTCAGGTGGTGACCGCGGGGGCCGAGGTCTCGAGGTTCCAGACCAACGGAGTGAAGGGTCATCTGAAGATTCCGCAGGCGCTGACAACCCTCTTGAATGGTACGCAGCTTAGCTACCGTGTTGTTGGTAAGTCGACCGTTGCGTTAGTCATCTCTACTGCGCCGACCAGCGAGGCCACTCGGCCTGCGCCGCTGGCCGCCGCGCAGCCGGTGGTGGCGGACTCAGAGGAGCAGAAGAGCGTGCAGCTCGAGGAGGTCGTCGTCACCGCCCAAAAGCGCCAGGAGCGCTTACAAGATGTTCCGGCCTCCGTCAGTGCGGTGACGGCCACAACGTTGAACGCGATTGGCGCGAATAGAATGGAAGATTACGTCGCAATGGTGCCGGGCCTTAGTCTGACGGATAACTCGTTCACCGGCGGCGCCACGCAGATCTCCATTCGAGGTATCACCACCTCAAGCGATGAAAGTCCCACTGTGGGCATCTATGTTGATGATGCTCCGTTCGGATCTTCTACTTTCTTAGGCACGATTACCGTGCCGGATTTAGACCCGATGGATTTGACCCGAGTTGAGGTTTTGCGAGGCCCGCAGGGAACGCTGTATGGCGCTGGCAGCATGGGCGGCCTCCTCAAGTATGTCACCAGTCAGCCTGACCCTACCCAGTTGTTCGGGAGAATTCAACTCGATGGCGCACAAGTTGACGGCGGGGGATCCGGATATGGAGTCCGAGCGGCCATCAACGTGCCGTTGAATAGCACGCTGGCGTTGCGCGTGAGCGGTTACGACCGCGAGGACCCCGGATTCATCAATGACCGGGCCACGCGCTCGAATAACGTGAATGTCGCGCGTTTTCAGGGCGGACGTGTGGCGCTGGGCTGGCAGCCAAGTGATGCCTGGACTTTCAGCCTGTCGGCGCTCTTGCAACATCAAACAGCGAACGAATGCCCATGCGTCGACTATAGCCCTACAACATTCAAACCGCTCTATGGCGAACTGAACCAGGTGCGCGCTCCAGGCACGGGGCCAAGTTCACAGACGGTCGGAATCTATAGTCTGCATATAAGCGGGGATCTCGGCTGGGCTACGCTGGCCTCATCCAGCAGCTACAGCAATCAGAAGGTCGGATTCAATAACGACTTCACTGGATTGTTTGGGCCGTTTCTCGGCAGTATTTTCGGGGTTACCAATGGCGGGGCGGGCCTGCTGGAGAACACAGCGCTCGACAGATACACGCAGGAGATCCGTTTGAGCTCGCCCGAGTCGGGACCGTTATCCTGGCGGCTCGGTGCGTACTATGATCACGAGCATCTGTCTATCAAATATCATGGCACGACATTCGATGCCACTTCCGGCCAGCCGTTGGGCTTGCCCTCGATCATCGAGATCAGCCGCGTCGTGCCATTCGAAGAGTTTGCCGGATTCGGCGATCTAACTTATCGAATTACGCCGCAAGCGGATGTGACCGCCGGCGTGCGTTACAGTTATAATCGACAGAGTCAGGTCGAGACCGACAGTGGCCGATTCGAAGGGCCGTTGTCGACCACGTACGAGCATTCGACCGGCAATGCGACCACGTATCTGATCACACCCCGGTATCACCTGAACGACGACACCATGATTTATGCCCGTGTCGCCTCCGGATACCGTCCCGGAGGACCTAACATAGTGGCGCCGGGTGTTCCCTCATCCTACGGCTCCGACAGTCTGACGAACTACGAAATCGGTGTTAAGGCGGACCTGCTCGACAGGCGAGCCAGCGTGGACTTGTCGGCGTACTACATCGATTGGAAAAACATTCAGGTCTCGGAAGACATTGGCATCTACACCGTGCACGCCAATGCCGGCGACGCAACCAGCAAAGGCCTGGAGGCTACGGTCTCCTGGCGCCCTGTGGCCGCCCTCTCCTTGAGCGGAAACGCGAGTTATACCGTGGCTAGGCTCGGGTCCAACCTGCCAGACGGCGGCGGAAGCAAAGGTGAGGATCTTCCCAATACGCCGCGTTGGAGTGGGCAACTAAGTGCGGATTACGAGATACCACTGCGGAACTCTTGGCGCGGGCTTGTGGGGGCGAGCTATCGTTACATTGGACAGCGAACGAACCAACTCGCCGCTCCGGTATGGAGTCTGCCCGCCTATGAAGTAGTGGATCTGCGTATCGGTGTTAAAGACGATCGCTGGGCGGTCATGGCTTATGCCAAGAATCTCGGCGACAGCCGCGGCGAATCCGCCGCAACAACTGCCCTAGGTCCGGTGGCGAGGGTGACTATCATCCAGCCGCGCACTTTCGGCGTCTCATTGTCGCACTCGTTCTAAGGTGTTGTAGCCGTAGAGCTTAAGCAGAGGTGGGTGCGCGTTGACCGTTGATTCCGAGCCCAACGCTTGCCGAAAGGATGTAAGGATGCATTGGGACGTCGGGATTGCGATGCGGGACGGCACCCGCCTGGCCGGCACACTTTATCTGCCAGCCAAACACCTCGCGCCGACTCCCGCAATTGTCGCGATGACTCCGTACATCGGGCAAGTTTGCCACGAGCAAGCGGTTTATTTCGCGGCGCACGGTTATCCGTTCGTCGCAGTGGATGTTCGTGGGAGGGGAAATTCGCAAGGCGTGTTTCATCCTCTCAATGAGATAAAAGATAGCCATGACGTCGTGCAATGGCTGGCTACGCAACCCTTCTGTGACGGTAAAGTGGCAATGTGGGGTGGCTCGTACAGCGGCTATGTCCAGTGGGCGGCAACCAAAGAGCTGGCCTCCAACCTTCGCACCATAGTACCGGTAGCGGCGCCTTTTCGCGGCGGCGACTCGCCGCTTAGAAACAATATCTTTTCACCTTACACGGTCCAATGGTTAACGCTAATTGCAGGCCGCGCTCTGCAGGACAAGATCTTTGCCGATCGGTCTTTCTGGAGCGCGCAGTTCGCACAGTGGTTCGCATCGGGTAGCTCGTTCAAAGCGCTGGATGCGCTTTTGGGCAATCCCTCCCCAATCTTTCAAGAGTGGCTCTCTCATCCCCATCGAGACGAGTACTGGGATGGCTACAATCCCACGGCGCAGGAATACGCCAGGGTGTCTATCCCCGTTCTTACGGTTACCGGCATCTACGACGCCAATCAACTTGGCTCGCTTATGCATTATCGGGCGCATCTCAAGCATTGTTCGCCCGCAGCTCGTAAGCGCCACTATCTGGTGATCGGCCCTTGGGATCACGCCGGTACCCGCGTCCCGAGGAGCGAATTCGCCGGACTAAAAGTGGGACCTGCAAGCCTAGTTGACTTGCCGAAGCTGCACAGGCAGTGGTACGCCTGGACAATGCAAGGCGCCCCACGGCCGGAGTTCCTGAAGAACAACGTTGTTTACTATGTCATGGTCGCCGAGAGGTGGTGTTATGCCGACTCGTTGGAGTCGGTCACTGCGCGAATCGAGCGGTTGTACCTGCATTCTACCCGCAATCCAACTGATGTCTTTATGTCGGGGTCGCTCTGCGCCGAGCTGCGAGACTGCCTCAGACCTGATGAGTATAGGTACGATCCGCGCGATGTCCGTCATATTGACCTTGAGCGCGAAGTAGACCAAGACAATCTGGTGGACCAGCGCCTACTTCACGCCATGACGGGGCGGCTACTAATCTATCATAGCGCCTCCTGCGCGCAAGCTCGTGAGATCGCGGGATTTTTCAGACTCAGCCTATGGCTGTCGATCGATCAACCCGACACTGATTTTCATGTTTCGATATACGACGTTGCTGCCGATGGCAGCGCTGTCCGGCTTGGCGCCGATACACTCCGGGCGCGCTATCGGGAGAGTCCTTACAAACAAAGACTGATTGAGACGCGCGACGCGCTGCGCTATGACTTCGAACATTTTCCATTTGTGGCGCGCCGAATCGAGGCAGGCCATCGGCTGCGCCTGGTCATAGGCGCTCTGAATTCCATCCATTGGCAAAAGAACTACAACAGTGGCGGCGACGTGAGTGAGGAGACGCTGGCCGATGCGCGCCCGGTCACGGTCAGACTTTTTCATGACGCCTCGCGGCCGAGCGCATTGGAGGTTCCCTTCGGTCAATTGGAGTGTTGACGAGGTAAGTTCGCTGGCCTAGTCCAACCGGCAAATTCGTGGCACTATCCTCCAAGAGTGCATGACAAAAAGGCCTTCCGGGGCTTGCGCAGTAGGGAACTGCGCCAGAGCCTACAGGGGCGCGACGCATGCGTCGCGCGGGTGCCCGGCAGGGGCACCCAGGAATGTGAGCGCAGGCGTTTAGCCTGCGCGCAGCGGACTCGCGGCGTCCCCCGGAAGGGCCTTTTTGTTAAGCGCTCTCAGGCGGATTGTGGGGCTTACCATGCAAGCAGTCAGCGGCGGATGTCATTGCGGCAACATTCTGGTGGAGCTCGAGCTCTCACGACCCGCTAACACATACAACCCACGCGCCTGCGACTGTACCTTCTGCCGCAAGCATGGAGCCGCCTACATCTCCGACCCGCAGGGACGCCTCGACATCCGCATCAAATCCGAGGGCGACAGCCGCTTCTACCGTCAGGGGAGCGGTACGGCTGAATGTCTACTCTGCGGAGTTTGCGGGGTTCTAGTCGGTGCGCTGTATCGGGAGAACAACCGCATCTATGCTGCCATAAACGCGCAGGTTGTAGATGCCCCAACCGCCTTCGGCGCCGAGCAGACGGCCTCGCCCAAAGCGCTCGCGCAGCCCGACAAAGTGAATCGTTGGCGAGATATCTGGTTTTCCCGAGCCACGCTTATTTACGGCCGGTCATAAGGGTCCAGGCGCGTAGCCCCACCCTCCTTAAGACGAGCCAAAGCGCCACATCCGGACAGCGATTTTCGGCGCTAGAAAACCTATTTGTACAGCGTCTGCCGCGGCGTTATGGTGCCTTGGTGGACGACACCCTAGAAGACTGGTTTCGCCGTGAGATCCTCCCTTATGAGGGGGCGCTGATGCGCTATCTCAGCCGCAAGCGCGCCATCGAAATCGATGCAGAGGATCTGCGCAACGACATTTATATCCGAGTCCTTGAATTCGCGGAAAATTCGCGTCCCACAGCGCCACGCGCCTTTCTCTTTCACACCGCGCGTAATCTGTTGATCGATCTAGCGCGCCGCAACCGCGTCGTGGCTATTGATCTGCTGGAAGATCTGGACCTCTTGAACGTCCTCATAGATGACGTCTCGCCCGAGCAGCACACCAGCGGAAGACAACAACTCCAGCGCCTGTCAATGTTTTTTGACCGGATGCCGGCCAAGTGCCGCGAGGTTGTTTGGATGCGGCGGATTGAAGGGCTGACTCAAAAGGAAGTCGCCCGCCGTCTCGGTGTCACCGAGGCAGCCGTTGAAAAGCATGTCTACCGGGGAATCCGCTATCTGGCCGAAGCGCTTTTTGGGAAGGCTCCCGTTAAGGACGGTATGACCCATGAACGCACTGACGAGTCCGAGCCACATCATGGGCCATATCATGAGCAATAGAGAACAGACGGAGTTGGCGGAACGGGCCGCCTCACGTTACATCGCTCAGCGTGAAACAGGCCCGTGGACTCAGGGTAATGCGCTGGAATTCGAGCAGTGGCTGCGGACGTCGCCGCTGCACCGGGTTGTGTACTATCGACTGAACGCTGCGTGGCAGGAAGCGGGTCGACTCAAGGCCCTTGGCACATCAACACAAGGATTATCGACCCTGGAGCAACGCGATGAACGTCCCGGCGCAACTCGTCCGAAGCGATTTGCGGCGGCCGCGGGCACCGCTATCGCGTTGATTGCGGGCGGTTACGCGGTTTATAACTTGCAGTCTTTCTTTCCTGAGCGCTACAGCACGGTCGTAGGAGGGCTTCAGGCGGTTCCGCTCCCGGACGGCTCGCGAGTCACGCTGAATACCGATAGTACTTTGCGGGTCTCACTGAACGCAGCGCAGCGCCGGATCGATCTGGACAAAGGCGAAGCCTTCTTCGAAGTCGCCAAAGATCCGCTGCGCCCCTTCGTCGTGACGGCAGGCAAAAAGCGCATCATCGCTATAGGCACACAATTCTCCGTTCGCCGCGACGGTGACGAAGTGCGTGTCGCCGTCACCGAGGGTACGGTTCGCTATGAAGGTGAGCCGCAAGAGCGGACTAAAGCAGGGCTTGTGCAGCCGACTCTGCAAGCTAAAGAGACCACAAAGATCCCATCCACTGAAATACTTATGCTTGCTGCCGGCACGACCGCGCGTTCAGAAGCCGGTAGCGTACTCGTACAGCAGGAGCCGATCCCCGAGCTCGAGCAGCACCTGACCTGGCGCAGCGGTGTGCTCACCTTCGACGACACGCCGCTGCAGCAGGCCGTGACTGAGTTCAACCGTTACAACGCACGAAAAATTGTTATTCGTGACGCTCCGCTCGGCGCCCTAAGGGTTGGCGGTATTTTCCGGGCGACCAAACTCGAGGCATTCGTCCATTTGTTGGAAGGGGGATTTCCGATCCGGGTGACCGACACGGGCGACACAATACTGCTAACCGCAGCGCCGCCCATTGCCTCGCAACGTTGAGCGAGAATGTCTACCAATGATCCTTGTGCCTTCACTGACGAGTCTCGAAATCTAACAGTCCGGATTTCGCAACGTCGCTCGTCCTGATACTCAACGGCTGCTCGCAAGCCGACGTGATCAGGGGATTGCCGACGATGCTCAAACAAATGACCGTGCGCTTCGCCATAATTGCCTTTGCCTGTACGGTGTCCGTCGCCGCCCATGCCATGGCGGATACGCCGAAAAGCATCAACGTTCCGGCCGGGAGTTTGACGGACGCCCTCAAGACATTGGCCAGACAGTGCGGTGTGGACGTTATATACCCGAGCGATCAGATCAAGGGTCGCAAAACACAGGGCCTCAGCGGCACATTCGAGACACGCCAGGCGTTCGAAAAGCTGATTGCAGGAACACCCCTGATTGTCGAAGAGGAAGAGGGCGGCTCGGTTCTAATCACTTTGCCACACAGCGGCGCCGTGCTGTCGGAACCCGACACGCCGGCAACATCGACAAATGACGAGCAGAGTCCTGACGGCGCCCTCTGGAGCCGCCTTCAGCTGGCTCAAGCGAATCAGGGAACGGCTGGCAGCTCTGCTGCCGTAAGCGACACGAACCAGAGCGCTGCGCCGGACTCGCAAAAACCGCCGCAATTGGAGGAGGTCGTCGTTACCGCCGAGAAGCGCGCAGAGCGTCTGCAGGATGTCCCCGTGCCGGTCACGGTTATTAATGCGGACAATCTCGCGAGCAACAGCCAACTGCTCCTGCGGGATTACTACTCCAGCATACCTGGGCTGAATCTGACACCGCTGAATCAGGGCACTCAGATGTTATCCATTCGCGGTATTACGACCGGCGGGATTACAACGAACCCGACGGTTGGCGTGCTGGTGGACGACGTGCCTTTTGGAGCCTCCACCAGCAAGGGCCAGGGAAATCTGGTCCCTGACATCGATCCTGGTGACTTGGCCCGCATCGAGGTGTTACGTGGACCGCAGGGAACGCTCTATGGGGCCGACAGCATGGGCGGCCTCATAAAGTATGTGACCATCGATCCATCTACGGATGGGTACAGTGGCCGGCTTGAAGCGGGCACCGATAGCGTTCAGAACGGTGCCGAACCGGGCTTCAACATCCGTGGCTCCGCGAACATACCGCTCGGTGACACCGTGGCCGTTCGCATCAGCGGCTTCAGGCGTCAAGATCCCGGGTACATCGACGACCCCGGCCTCAATTTGCGCGGCGTCAACCAAGCCGAGGTGTACGGCGGGCGGATGTCCGCCCTATGGCGGATGTCGGCGAGCTTTTCGCTCAAGCTCAGCGCGTTGTATCAGAAAACCTCCGGCAATGGACTATCGGAAGTTGACAAGCAGCCCGGCCTAGGCGACCTGCAGCAGAGCTCCATCCCGGGGGTGGGCGGATATGAGCGCGCGGTTCAGGCCTATAGCGCGACCTTGAAAGGCGATCTGGGAGGCATCGAGTTGGTCTCCGTCACCGGTTACAACGCGACCCGATATCACGACTCCTTCGGTATTAACTACTACTATAGCTCGTTTACACAGAGGGCGTTTCCGGGTGTTACTAACACTCCTTTCACGGATCACGCCGAGACAAACAAGGTGACAGAGGAGCTGCGGCTCTCGGGATCGGTGTTCGGCAAGTTAGACTGGCTGGGCGGCCTGTTTTTCACCCATGAGGATGTTCCGAACTACTACCAGACGGTGGAGGCGGAAAACGACGCCGGGCAGATCGTCGGGCAATCATGGCATCTCACTCATCAGTTCACTTTCCAGGAAGAGGCGCTGTTTACCGATCTGACCTATCACTTTACGGATGCCTTCGATATTCAGGCCGGCGCACGCGAAAGTCACATCGAGGAGACGCTGTATCCCGAGACTGACACCGGGCCCTTCGACCTTTATTTCGACGGTGGCCCATCTCCAGTTGTCACGCCCGGCGCTAAATCGACGGGCAACGCCTTCACCTATCTATTCACGCCTCGGCTCAAGCTTTCACCGGATGTGATGTTGTACGTAAGGCTCGCCTCCGGTTATCGTCCTGGAGGTCCCAACGTCGTGACGCGCGCATCCGGAGCGCCGACTCAATACAATGCCGACAAAACAATGAACTATGAGATCGGGTTGAAAGGTGACTTCCTGGACCATCTGCTCTCGGTCGATGCATCACTCTATTACATCGACTGGCAGGATCTGCAGATCCAACGAGTAACCCCTGCGTTAGGCGCATACGAGACTAATGGGAGCGGCGCGAAGAGCGAGGGTGTGGAGCTATCCTTGACGTTGAGGCCCGTGGCTGGACTGACCATTGGGGCATGGGTCAACTATGACGACGCCGTTTTAACAAAGGAGATTCCACGGGATTCTGCTTACGGGTTGCCCGGTGATCGATTGCCTTATAGCAGTCGCATTTCCGGAAATTTCTCAGTGCATGAGGAATTCCCGGTGACAAACAGCCTGACGGGATTTATCGGCGGAAACATCAGCTATACGGGCGACCGCGAAGGCGTCTTCCTAGGGAATCCGCAACGGCAAAATTTCCCTGGCTATGCGAAGACTGACCTCAACGCTGGTATCCACGACGATTCTTGGACATGGAATGCTTACGTTACCAACTTGGCGAATGTGCGCGGTGTCCTCGACGGCGGCATGGGATACTTGTTCCCTTACGCGTTCATTTATATCCAGCCGCGAACCGTCGGGCTCTCAGTAAGCAAAAAGTTTTGATTGCGACACGAACAAACGAAGGGTTCTTTTCCGGAAGCATCTTTTGCTTGGTGTTGCATTGATGATGGGAGTAGGCCTCCCGAGATCGTCTTACAGGAGAGGATCTCAAACCGCCGG
>Ga0105240_10008050_pt1 | contig 15169 bp, 14 predicted proteins | sample KBSC54metaG_FD_80426 | JGI IMG/M metagenome (GOLD analysis project Ga0105240, IMG submission 80426) | Corn rhizosphere microbial communities from Kellogg Biological Station, Michigan, USA - KBS C5-4 metaG | ecosystem: Host-associated > Plants > Roots > Rhizosphere > Soil | place: Michigan, USA... | reverse complement strand
AGGACCGGAAAAGATGAAAATACCGGGACGCGTATAAATCCACTGAAAACATTAAACGAAGCCGCACGCCGCGTAAATGCCGATAAGACAGGTATGAGTGATGAGATAATTTTGCAGGCAGGTATCCATTTAGTTACCGAAACAGTGCTGTTTAATAATAATAAGTACCGCTCAAACAGCCGGCTCATTATCCGCGCTGAAGCATTGCCCGATGACGAAGATTGGTCGCCCGATAAGATGCCGTTGGTAGTTACCATTGTTCCTTTGCAGCCCGGCACTGGCGGCGACGAGGCCCGGGGTATACAAACTGAAGTGAGCCATGTAACCATAGCAGGCATACGGCTTAGCGGGAGTCCTGATTTTTCGTACAAAAATGCGAAAGAATTACGTCGCACCTATCCTATTTGGCGCGATGGTAAGAATCTAGACGACCTGCTGGTTACCCAATGCCTGTTTGGCGGCGACCCCGATGTGCTGCCGCTGCACGTAGGTGTGATTGCAAACGGACATGGGCTGGTAATTGACCACTGCGTTTTTTACAACTGTAAAAACCCCGTGGTTTTTTGGGAGGCCGAAGGGAAAAACAGCAGGCACAATGCTATGCGTTATTGTTTTGTTTACGGCTGCTACAAAAGCGGTGTTTGGACCACGGCAAGTACCAACGGCGCCGATTTCGAATTCCATCACAACGTTATAGCCAATTGCAAAACAGCCTGGGTGCGCGACAATGACAGCCAACAAAAGTACACCATACATGATTGTATTTTTTCCGGGAATGAAAAACTGGCAGGCTTTGAAACCGAACCAGGGGCCGGTGTTATTCAAAATGATTTTCTGCAAATGAACAATGTACAAACCACAGGTAAAATACTGATAGAAAAGGACCAGCAAAAAAGGAACTACCTGCAATTGGTTCAGGGCTCGTTCGGCACCCAACTGCATGCCGGTTTGTTTAGTAAAAAATATTCCTGCCTATAGCCAACACTAGCGACTGGCGTTTTTGCCAGCAATGGCGCTGCCAGGGATTGGGCCATAAAAATTTTAAACATCAAATAAAAATAAGACAATAATAGTTAATTAGGGAGACCGGCACCTCTGGCCCCGCTTTTGCGGGGTCGGGGTGTTGCCGGGATTTTGGGTGGATAAGTGTGCTATTTGCTGTTAAAATAACCTATTACATATCATGCATAACAATGAACAGGACAGGATATCGCCGATCAGCAGGCGAAGTTTTATCGCAACAGCAGTGGCAGGCCTGACCATTGCCTCGGTGGCAGCATCGCCGCTTAAACACCTGCAGGGCGGGCCTATAAAAATCAAAGCTATCGCATTTGACGCTTTCCCAATCTTCGATCCAAGGCCCGTTTTTGGCCTGGTAAACCAGCTTTTCCCAGAAAAAGGAATAGAACTGGCCGAAACCTGGCGAACAAGACAGTTTGAATACACTTGGTTGCGAACCGCTGGTGGGATATTTAAGGATTTTGGGGCCGTTACCGAAGACGCTTTGGTTTTCGCTGCAAACAAAACCGGGGTAAATCTTACAACAGCGTACCGGAGACAATTGATGGACCAGTACCTGGCGTTGGACGTTTGGCCCGACGTGTTACCGGCGTTGGAGACACTAAAACGTAGCGGAATAAGGTTGGCCTTTTTATCTAACATGACCGGCGAAATGCTGAAATCGTGCAGCAGGCACGCTAAAGTTGATAGCTATTTTGAGCACTTAATAAGTACGGAGCGGGCCAAAACGTATAAACCAAGTCCCGTTGCATACCAGTTAGGTGTCGACGTCCTGCAATTAAAAAAAGAAGAAATTTTATTCGCCGCTTTTGCAGGCTGGGATGCCTCGGGCGCAAAATGGTTTGGCTATCCCACGTTTTGGGTAAACCGGCAGGGCGCGCCCGGCGAGGAGTTAAATACCTCGCCTGACGGAACAGGAAAAGGCATGACGGAGCTGATAAATTTTATCCGGTAACAGGCGGCTCTTCAAACAATATTTGGTTAAATATTAAACCACAAAAGGCGAGGTCGTAATGGCCTGGCATTAAAAAGCAAATGGGGCACCAGCAATTCGTGTAATTCGATTAATTTCGTAAAAATTACAGTTTAAATATCAATGCCCGTTATGAAATCAATCCTCGCCTGTCTCTCTCTTTTATTTCTTTTTAATTCCGCCAGATCCCAGCAGCATGCCGACTACACCCCACCAGACGACCCTGCCGTTCAGCAAAAGCTGGCGCAATGGCAGGATTTAAAGTTCGGCCTGTTTATGCACTGGGGGCCTTACAGCGAATGGGGCGTGGTTGAAAGCTGGAGCCTTTGCCCCGAGGACGAGGGTTGGACACAGCGCAAAGGCCCTTACGGCGCCGACTACAACACCTACAAAACCGCTTACGAAAACCTGCAAACCACGTTTAACCCAACCCATTTCGACCCCGATAAATGGGTGAAGGCCGCAAAAGACGCCGGTATGAAATACGTGGTTTTTACCACCAAACACCACGATGGGTTCAGTATGTTTGATACCAAACAAACCGATTATAAGGTAACCAGCCCTAAAACAGCGTTCTCAACCAATCCGAAAAGCAATGTTGCTAAGGAGATTTTCAACTCTTTCCGCAAGGAAAATTTTATGATAGGCGCTTACTTTTCAAAACCCGACTGGCACAGCCCCTATTACTGGTGGCCCTACTTTCCACCGAAAGACCGGAACGTAAATTATGACCCCGCCAAGTACCCTGAAAGATGGCAGCAGTTTAAAGACTTTACTTACAACCAACTGCAGGAATTAATGACCGGCTACGGCAAAATAGATATTTTGTGGATGGATGGCGGCTGGGTACGCCCGTTAAGAAAAGCCGATTCGGTTTTAGCACACGAGATGGGCAGCAGGTACAACCAGGATATAGACATGCCTAAAATTGCCAAAATGGCCCGCGCCAACCAACCCGGACTGATTATGGTTGACCGTGCTGTGCCAGGCCCCTATGAAAACTACACCACGCCCGAGCAGCAGGTACCCGGCGCGCCGCTAAGCTATCCATGGGAAACGTGTATGACAATGGGCAACTCCTGGAGTTATGTACCCGGCGACAAATACAAATCATCGCAACAGATAGTGCAGTTACTGGTAAAAATAGTATCGCGCGGCGGCAATCTGCTCATGAATATTGGCCCCGGGCCCGATGGTGATTGGGATCCAGAAGCTTACAAGCGCCTTACCGACATTGGTAAATGGATAAAAATTAACGGCGAAGGCATCTACGCATCAAAAGCTATCGCGCCATACTCGGATGGGGATATCTTCTTCACCCAAACTAATGGCGGGAATAATGAATATGCGTTTTTGCTGGGCAACGATAAAGGGCTAACATTGCCACCAGTTGTTAGCATTAAACCCGGCAGTCAACGCAAAGTAAAACAGGTAACATTGTTAGGCGTGAAGCAAAAGGTAAAATGGAAACAGGATGGCGATGTGATTAATGTTATAGTACCTGCGGCGCTGCAAAATAACAGCGGATTAAGCTATGCGGCTGGGTTTAAGATAACTTATTGACCGGAATTAAATAACCCTAGTAAAATATCTATAGGTAGTTGAACTGTGTTTCAACTACCTATAAATACTTAAAGGCCGCAAGTAAGGATGCGCGCGATACGCCCTTACAATTTGTCATTGTTCTTAATCGTAGTGTCCTTTTAAAGAATATATTTTAATCCTATCATTATCTTCGAGAACCTGGTATACAATTCTGTGCTCAAGATTAATTCGCCTGGACCATAACCCTGATAAGCTATATTTTAACGGCTCCGGTTTTCCAATACCTTCGTAAGGAGTTTCTTTTATAGAATTCAGTAATTGTTGGATCTTTTGCTGAACAGCTTTATTCCCGGACTTTTTCCAAAAGTTTATGTCTTTTTGAGCCTCGTCAGAGTAGACTATTTCCATAAGTCTTCAGTTTTTATCGCCTTAAATCTTCCGGCTTTAAAATCTTCTTCACTTCGCTTTATTTTTTCTACAAATTCGGGATTGTACGGCGCCTTTTCCTCTTCAAAACGTATTTTAAGAGCTTTCATAAAAGCCTTCAAAGCTGCTAACTTCTCTTTGTTTTCCGGATGTGCGATTAATGTTCCCATAATTCAAATTTACAAATTTATTTCTATCAATTTAAAAGCGGAATTTATAATCGCGCCTTGATTAATTCGTGAAATTCGATTCAATTCGTGAAATTCGTGTTAATTATGAAACTTAACGAACTTACATCCTACCTCGAAAGCCTGGCCCCCCTGGCTTACCAGGAGGATTACGATAATGCAGGCCTGATTGTTGGTCGCCCGGAGATGGAAGTACACCGTGCGCTGGTATCGCTTGATTGTACCGAAGCCGTGGTTAACGAGGCTATTGGCACCAACTGCCAGGTAATTATATCGCACCATCCGATAGTTTTCCGTGGATTAAAAAAGTTTAACGGCAAAACCTATGTGGAGCGCGTGGTGGAGAAAGCTATCCGCAACAACATCGCCATTTATGCAATCCACACCAACCTGGATAATATAATGTCCGGCGTAAACGCCAAAATATGCGAAACGCTGGGGTTAAAAAACTGCCGCATTTTATCACCCAAACATAACCTGTTAAAAAAGCTGGTTACTTATGCCCCCCAAAGTCACGCGGATATTGTGCGTAATGCCCTTTTTGCAGCCGGCGCCGGGAATATTGGAAATTACAACGAAAGCAGCTTTAATATAGAAGGGACAGGCACTTTTAAAGGGAATGATCAAACCAACCCCCATGTTGGCGAGCCCGGCAAGCGCCACCAGGAAAACGAAGTACGCATCGAGACCATTTACCCCTTTATACTGGAAAGTAAAATATTAATGGCATTGATTTTAAACCATCCTTACGAGGAGGTAGCTTATGATTTATACAGCCTCTCCAATCAAAACCAGCAAGTTGGCAGCGGGATGATAGGAGAGCTTGACAATCCCCAGACCGAAGAAGCATTTTTATACCATGTGAAGGAAAAAATGCATTGCCACGTCATCCGCCATACTGAATATACGGGCAAAAGCGTTAAAAGAGTAGCGGTATGTGGCGGCGCCGGAGGCTTTTTGTTAAAGCAGGCCATTGCCGCCGGGGCCGACGTCTTTATAACAGCTGATTATAAATATCACGAGTTTTTTGACGCCGATGGAAAGGTGTTGATTGCCGACGTGGGACATTTTGAAAGTGAGCAATTTACGCAGCAATTATTGTATGAAATTATTACAAAAAAATTTACTAACTTTGCCGTCCGTTTAACAGAAGTAAATACAAACCCCGTCAAATATTTTATTTAATGGAACAAACCGTAGAACAGAAGCTTAAAGCTTTATACGAGCTACAAACTATCCACACCAAGATTGATAAAATTCGCCAGGTTAGAGGTGAATTGCCGATGGAGGTTGCCGACCTTGAAGATGATGTTGCAGGTCTTGAAACCCGTATACAAAAAATTAAGGCCGAGCTGGATGATTTGGAAGATGATATTGTTACCCGCAAAAACCTGATAAAGGATGCGCAGGCAAACACAAAAAAATACGAAACCCAGCTTAACGAGGTTAAAAACAACCGCGAGTATGATGCAATTTCGAAAGAAATTGAGATACAGGGCCTTGACATACAGGTAAGTGAGAAAAAAATCAGGGAGTTCGGTTTCGAGATAGCATCAAAAACCGGGATCTATGAAAAAGCCCTTGCCGACCTGGAGTCACGCAAAGCCGACCTTGATGCCAAGAAAGCTGAATTAGGTACCATCACTGCTGAAACACAGAAAGACGAAAACGAATTAACAGCCCTTGCTGATAAGGCAATTGTTAACATCGACGAGCGTTTACTGATTGCTTACAACCGCCTTCGCCAAAATGCGAAAAATGGCCTTGCAGTAGTAACCATTCAGCGTGATTCATGCTCTGGCTGTTTCAACCAGATTCCGCCACAGCGCCAGTCGGACATCCGTCAGCGTAAAAAAATAATCGTTTGCGAACATTGCGGCCGTATATTGGTTGACGAGCAAATGGCTTTGGAAGCAGAAGAGGCCTAAGCCATCCTCCCGAAAAGGGAATAAAGATTTTGAAAGGCGCTCAGTTATGGGTGCCTTTTTTGTTTTTTGCTGAAGGGATTGTTTGAGGCAGATTAATAAGGCACTACTTACCCGCGGCTAATACCCGCTTGCCGCTAAAATTCTCTGAGTATACCACCCGCTTATCATCGCCCAATTTAACATCCTTAATTTCCCCCGGCCCTTCAAACCCGATGCGGATGCCTGCTATTTTGCCGATGTTTTGGTTTACGGCTGTGGTGAATATCTCTTTGCCATTGAGGCTTACAGTAAACTTATGGTTTTGCACAATACAAGCCAGGTGCTGAAAGTTGGCGAAATCGCAACCAAAGGCACTTAAATCGGTTGTTTTGCCGGATATATATTTATCGCCGGTAGATAATTGCAGTTCAGCAATACAGCCTTTGTCGCAAAGTGGTATGTCGATTGCGTTTTTTGTGCCGATAATCTCAACGAGCACCTTGCGGCAGGATGACTGCTCGGGCAACGATGTATTGCGCAGCGTGGTTTCAAAATTAAAATTATCACTTGCAAGCCCATCAAAATCGCGCAAGTTGTAAAAGTAAACCGCCGAGCCATTAAATACCGGGGCCCCCTTTATTTTTTCGAATTGGCGCGCGGTTATTCCCAGCGCACCGGGCATATGGGTGGAGTCGTTATTGAGATAGCTGGGCACCGGGTCCTTGTCGATAAGACCCAGCCAGCCATTGGTTTTTATAAATACCGGCTGCTCTTTCTTTACCCGCCCGTTAATCACCAGTTTGGCGTTAAAATATCCGGGGACGTAATAAATAGAGGTGTGTTGTTTCCCGTCGCCGGCAACCTTCTCGCGCCGTTTAGGGTCCCAGCTTTGTTGTATGTAAACGCTGTCGCTGTGATAGGCCGAGGCATCGTAATCAAAAACTACCGAGTTGGGCATTTTATCGCTAACAACCCTGGCGCTGAATTTTACCGGTGCATTGGCTATAATTGCCGGCGCACGTTTCGCAGCCAGCGACAATACCAGGTAGGCCGCAACGGCCAATCCCGCAATAGTAAAAATTACATGTACCGACAGCTTTCTGCGTTTTACGGCCTGCAGCGGTTCTCCGGCCGGCGCTTTCACTTTATTTAGTTCGGCTTGTTTTTTGAACGAGCGCCAGTCGGCAAAATCAAGGAAACGGGCCAATGCATTAAGGGTGATGATGGTTGGCGTATTATCATAACGTACCTTACCCCAGATGCGCTTAAGGGTGGAGAGGCTCAGGCGGGTTTGCGTTTTTTCGAAAATCAGTTCGCTCAGTTTTTCGAAATCATAGTCGCCCCAGTTGCCGCTGTTTTCCCAGCTCAGGGCCTGCTCGGCCAGCTCCCGCCAAAGTACTATGTATGGCTTTTCGGTACCCATTTTATGGTTTCAATATCGGCATTAAGTTACTAAATGATTATGACGTTTGAGGGAGGGGTTTCGTTACAAAAAATGATACGCCGGTTGTTGGCGCCGGGTTAAAACCCGGCGCTACAATATGGGCCGAGCAGATGGCTCTTGTTTTTTCTTTCTTTCTCATCACATCATGCTCAGCGCTCTTTGCGCTTTCTTTGTGCACTCCGTGGTTAATTTTTTCCTGATTGCGATTGAATTTCTCTTGAAAGCTATTTGAACAGGCTTTCAGCAACCTTAGTCGCACCTTTGATCTAACAAATCCCAACCCTCTTTAATTCAATTTGTTGTGAAAGCACTTTTTACCACCTCGAAAATAATACTGGCGGTCACGCTACTGTTCAACATAGCTAAGGCGCAGGATACCCTCAATTTCTCGCCGCCGTTAAAAGCGCCGATAGTTTACGCCATCGAGGCTAAAGACAATATTGTAGTGGATGGCCGGTTGAATGAAGAAAGCTGGAAAGCCGCGCCGGTTATCTCCGATTTTTTTAAGCTGCAGCCCCGGCAGGGCGGGGCCTACCTGTATAAAACCTTTGTTAAAATAGTGTACGATAAAAAGAACCTGTACTTCGGTGTTTTTTGTAAGGATACTGCCGGCAAAAAAGGCGTGCGTGTGCAGGATTACCGCCGCGATTTTACGCCCGACAACGATGTGTTTATGATACAGCTCGACCCACAGAACCTCAAGCGCTTTTGTGTATCGTTCCAGGCTACGCCGCTGGGCACACAGGGCGACATGCAGGTGTTTGACGACCAACTGCAGGATGTGAATTGGGACGCCCTGTGGAAGGTTAAAACCACGGTTACCGACAGCGGCTATTATGCCGAGTTTGCTATCCCTTTTAAATCGCTGCGCTATGTTAAACATGGCAACGATTCTGTTTCGTGGAACCTAACTTTCTCGCGTGTAGCCCGGCGCGACAATGAGCAAACGGTATTTCCGGCTATTCCGCAAACCTACTCGCCATACCGCATGAGCTACGGGGCCGAACTGAAAGGCTTGCAACTGCCGCCGCCATCAACCAATATCAGGGTGCAGCCGTATTCGTTGTACCAGTACTCGCAAAGCACCAATAGCAATAACGTAACTACCAACAGCAGCACCCTTAAATTTGGCGGCGAAGCCAAATGGGCCGTAAACCCGCATGCCGTATTGGATTTAACTTTGAATACAGACTTTGCCCAGGCCGAGGTTGACCAGGCGGTAAACAACCTTACCCGCTTTAATGTACTATTTCCGGAAAAGCGGCAGTTCTTCCTGGAAGACCAGGGCGTATTTGCCGGGGCGAGTATAGAAGGCTTGAAACCATTTTTCAGCCGCAGCATCGGGCTTTCAAATACCCAGTTTAATGCGAAACCCGTACCTATCGACGCCGGGCTGCGCTTTACCGACCGCACAAAAGACCGAACCTTTGCCTCGCTATATGTGCACCAGGAAGGCACCGCCGAACAGGGCGCTGCCGATTTTGGCGTGCTGCGCTATCTTAAAAACTATGGCAAGGAAAACAACATCGGCGTAATGTTTACCGACCGTGTTGATGAGGCCAACCCGCGCAAAGGCTTCAACACCAAAAACAACAGCACACTAACCGTGGATGGTTTGGTTCGGCCGAGCAATACGTTAAGCATACAATACTTAACATCGGTATCAAACAATAACAGTCCGGACAGCCTGGGTTTTGCCAATTATTTTAAGATAAAGTATTTTGATAACAAGTTCTTTTTTTACTACCAGAACGAGTTTATATCACAGAAATATAACCCGGCTATGGGTTTTGTTTTCCAGAACAACGTGATATACCACCAAACCGTCGAATTTATTTCCCTGCGGCCAAAAAACAAAAAGTGGAGCTGGATACGCGAGGCCGAAATTGGGTTCGACGTAAATTATTACCAAAACGCCAGTGACTTCAAATTTCAGCAAGCCGATCTGTACATCTACCCGATTTATATCGTACTAAACAACGGCGGTGTGGTGCAATACGCCATACGGCCCAACTGGCAAAACATCAACTTTGATTTTAGTCTGCTGGGTGTTAAGCTGGCGCAACGCAATTATTCATATACCGTGCACGAGCTTACTTACCAGTCGGACCAATCAAAGAAGTTCTCTTTTTTAGGCGATTTTAACTTTGGCCAATATTACAACGGCACCATGCAGTCGGCAGCGCTGGGGATGCGGTATGCGCCCAGCCCAATGATTGCTGTATCGGCCAATTATACATTGCAGAAGTTTGAAGATTTCGGGCTGGATAAGGTTAATCTGCGCACCAACCTGTATAACGCTCAGCTACGGGCCGCGCTTAATCCGCAGGTGCAGGTATCTGCGTATTACCAGTATAACTCTTTCGGCAAACTTGGTCAGTGGAACGCCCGCGCCAGCTGGGAGTTTGCGCCACTAAGCTTTATTTACCTGGTGTATAACGAAAATAACTTTAAGGATACCCCGGTTAAAAATCAATCGATGATAGCGAAGGTGAGCTTTTTGAAGCAGTTTTAGGGAGGTTAAGAAACCGAAATACAATATTGGCTATTAACGTATTTGCTGAATAGCTTTATCAAAACAGTAAAACTATCGAATATTTGTAAATTTGCATTTATGAATAAGCCTTATCCATTCGCTAATCTCAATTGCTTAATGAAACAGTTTTTACTTTTCATTCTAATTGGAGCGGGTACAGCGGGCTGTAAAAAGGACGGCACCAAGCCACTCCCACAACCAGATACTTTAATTACAAAATCATCACAATTTCAAAAAGTATACATAGCGAAAGTATCTGCTTCAAATGTGAGGAATTCAGAAGGAGACATTACCGTATTAAACAATGGACGATATTTATGCGCCTACACCAAATTTAACAGTTCGGGCACGGATGCTTCAACAGCCCAAATCGTTGGAAAAATCAGTACCGACACAACCGGGAAAACGTGGGGCTCCGAATTTTTAATTTCAGCCAATATTGGCAAAAACACTGTGATAAGCGCTTCGTTATTAAGTAGCGGCCCATCTACCATTCAATGCTACTTCGCTGTTAAAAACAGCCTGAAGGATTTGCAATATTACCGTTCTGTTTCCGCCGATGATGGGCTAACCTGGGCGGCTGCCACTCCCGTCATAAACCAGGGTGATTATTGCATTGTTTTGAACGCCGTTGTACGCAGGATGAATAACAACCGAATAGTAATACCTGGTTCGTCGGCGCCTGACGCATCAGTATCAACAGCTACCTTCAACGCTTTTGACTATTATTCGGATGATGGAGGCATTACATTTACAAAAAGCAACACCATTACTCCCCCTGTCCCAAATGGCGCGCTTGAACCTTCAGTCGTTCAATTATCGGGTAATAACCTATTAATGCGCATGCGCACTTCTTCCGGACCTCAGTATTTTTCAACCAGCAACGACAATGGAACTACCTGGACAGCGCCATTTTTAAGTACACTTGAAAGCAGCTCGTCACCCGCTCAAATTGTTAATATACGAGGTACGCTTATTGCGTTTCACAACCCTGTTGTTTGGCCGGGCAAGCCGCGAAATCCGCTAAGAATCAGCAAATCAGTAGATAACGGGGCCACCTGGATAAAAGTCGCGGACATGGAAGACGCAGATCCTAACGTATACAACTACGCTTATCCATCTGTAACCATAAGTAATGGTTATTTATTGGTTAGTTATTGGGAAACGATTGGTACAACCGGAATTAATTTAAAGTTTTCTAAAATTAATATTTCGGCATTGGGGGTTAAGTAGTTGGAAAAAGTAGCTGTATTTACCTGATGTATAACGAAAATAACTTTAAGGATACCCCGGTTAAAAACCAATCGATGATAGCGAAGGTAAGCTTTTTGAAACAGTTTTAGGGTGGATCTATTATTCGTTACTATAAGCATGAAATGTGCCCCAGGCAAATTCATCCCCCTCTGCCATGCGTTTAAGAAGCTTTCGCTTTTCTGGATTGTCAGCGTTGATAGCTGATAGATCAGCTTTTTCAATTTCTTCAAATTCCAAAACTTTAAAATCAAATGATTCAAAAGATTCTTTTGCAACGATAAGAAAATCCGCCCTGTTGAGGGCCATGTAAGCGACATTAACATATGCTCCGATTGCATCACCCAAATCATTGTTGCCGTTTATTGTTTTCACATGCAATAGGCCAAGCCAAATGTCTTTATTCATATTTACCAGGATACCCGTGATGAAGATTATATAGCTGAATTCACCAGTTTTACTAAATATCGCAATTTTTATTCTTTTATCTCACGCGATCGGAAAGCAAACTATCTAATCAACAAATTTAAACGTACAGACTTTTTTGTTAAGGGCGTTGACAAAGGCCTAGGCTGTTCTCCTGGTCATTTGCCACTAAAAAAACAATCATCTGCTCATCAGATGATTAACAATATGGAAATTATGCCGCTTCCGATTTCTGCCCCACCACCTTTTCCGGAAACAAAGGATTTATCCCCACGGAAATCAATATCACCAAAATACAGCCTATAGCATTTAGCCATAAATAAGCCACTGTTCCCCGATAACCAAGTACGCAGATCGTAATTTCGGTAATCACGGCTGCAATAAACACCGCATTGCCGCGTATTTTTTTAAGATAGAAGGCCACTACAAACACTCCCAGGATGGTACCGTAAATATACGACCCCAGCTGGTTTACAAACTCCAGCAGGTTGCCCACCTTGCTGGCGTAAAGCGCCATGCCCACGCATACGATCCCCCAAAAAATGGTTGCCAGTCGCGATGCATCCAGGTAGTTTTGATCGCTGGCGCCGGGGTTGATGATACGCTTATAAATATCAACCACGCTGGTAGATGCAAGTGAGTTTAAGGCACTGGCTGTTGAGCCCATCGAAGCCAGAAAGATAATGGCTACCAGCAGCCCAATCAACCCGCGGGGCAAGTAGTGGGTAACAAAATTGAGGAACACGTAATTGGTATCGTCGCCATTGGCCTTGGCATTGTTTTTTTTCATTACACCAATGGCTTCCTTGCGGATATCGGTAGTTTGTTTGTCTGCAACTTTTAATTCCGATTGTGCCTGCGCTATCTGCGCCGGGTCCTTGCTGTCGAAAGCTTTTATCAGTGCTTCTGATTTGGTTTTACGCTGCTCAAATGCCGTTGCGTATTGTGTTTCCAGCTTATTGTATTGTGCCGAGTAGCTGCTGCTTTTTACCTGCTCCACCTCGTAGCGGTTAAAAAACATGGGCGGGCGGTTAAACTGGTAAAAGGCAAACACCAGTATCCCTATCAGCAAAATCAAAAACTGCATAGGTATTTTCAGCAGGCCATTCATGATCAATCCCATGCGGCTTTGCCCAACTGAACTGCCGGTTAAATAACGGCCCACCTGGCTTTGGTCGGTACCGAAATAGGAGAGTTGTAAAAAGAAGCCGCCTATTAAGCCGCTCCAGATGTTGTAACGATTGTTGGGGTCGAATTTCCAGTCGATAACATTCATGCGGCCCAGTTTGCCGGCCAACTTAACGGCCTTGCCAAAACCCACATTACCGGGCAGCAGGTGCACCACCAGCACACCAGCAAAAAACATCCCTAAAAAAATAATGCTCATTTGCAGCAACTGCGTGTACGATACTGCCTTGGTGCCACCATAAACGGTATAAAATATCACCAGGCTGCCAATAAACAACGTGGTATAAACGGTGTTGATATTGAGGATGGTCGACAGGATGATGGATGGCGCGTAAATAGTAATACCCGTTGATAGCCCCCGTTGTATCAAAAATAAGAAGGAAGTAAGCGCCCGTGTTTTAAGGTCGAAACGGTTTTCCAAAAACTCATACGCGGTATAAACTTTCAGGCGGTGAAATATAGGCACAAAGGTTACGCAAAGCACAATCATAGCCAACGGCAGGCCGAGGTAAAACTGAACGAAGCGCATCCCGTCGGAATAGGCCTGCCCGGGTGCAGACAGAAAAGTGATGGCACTGGCTTGTGTGGCCATTACCGATAGCCCTACATGATACCACCGCATGGAGCGGCCGCCCATTAAAAACTGGTCGATGTTTTTGTTGACGCCGCTTTTCCAAACGCCATAAATAACGATGGTTAGCAGCGTTGCGGCAAGAACTATCCAGTCGGTTAAGCTCATTCAAAAAGGATGGTAATGAGCCAGAAAATGAAGATCAGCAGTACCAGCCATCCGGCTACAATGCCGTAAAACTGGTTCCAGCTACGAATAAATGAAGGCAGTTCCGGATCAGGCGTTGCCACGTCCCCTAACAAATACATTAAGGAAGAAGCCGGCAAACAGCAAGCCAACAACGCCCAGGATTGGGATCAATACAAAAGTGGTATCTATTACCACGCCGATAATCAGGCCGGTAAGCAAGCCAACAAGGTAATATAGCGAATCGTAATTTTTAACTTCTTCGTGGTGTTTCATAATTGCGGGTATCTTATCGCACAAAAATAAATATTAAATGGTGTATAACAATAGCGGGTGTGTTAATTGTTTTATTGTGACAATAAATTTAACATATTCCGTTAATGGACTCAATATGTGCAAATGAAATATATTCAACGGCTGTAAAAAAGTATAATTTATTATACCTTTGCTTCCGTTAATATAGCATGAAATCAAGCGCGTTATACAAAAAACGTCTAAAGGCAGGATGGTATGAAGTCAGGCAATCCGGCAGTCATAAAATATTAGCGCACGACCATCATACCAACACCATAGTATTTCCTTATCACGGCAGTAAAGAAGTTGCAAAAGGCATTGAAAACGCGTTGCTTAAACAAGCGGGGTTAAAGTAAAAGAAAATGAAAAAGATCAAGTTTATTGTTGAAAAAACAAATACAGGGTACTCAGCATATCACGAAAATGCAAACGGTATCGTTGCTACAACCGGGGATACTATCCCGCAATTGAAAGCAAATATGCTGGAAGCATATAACCTGCAGTTAGAACACTATAATAAAAAACCTACTACAGCCGACCATCTTTCGATAGCTTTTGACCTGGGCCAGTTTTTTGAATATTATAATGTAATAAATGTAAAAGCTTTGGCTGCCCGCATGGGTATGAATTACACCTTGCTATCGCAGTATATCACCGGGGCGAAAACGCCGTCCGAAAAACAAACCATGAAGGTGCTGCAAGGTGTTAAATTATTGGGACGGGAGCTTTCAGAAGCGGACTTTGCATAAAGGCACGTATTCACACATTGTGCACACGCCAGCACAAAAAAAGCCCCCGGTAAACCGGGGGCCTTGCTATAAAATCGTTCTGTAGCTTACAAATACTTTGTAATATCAGCAGATAACGGTGTCGTTGCCGAGCGGAAACGGTGGATCAATTTACCGTTTTCGTCGATCAGGAATTTCTCGAAGTTCCATTTAATTTCGCCGGTAAAATCAGGATTTGGGGCCTCAGTCAAATATTTGAATAAAGGGTCAATATCGTCGCCTTTTACGCTAACTTTTTCACTAAGCGGGAAGGTAACGCCAAAACGTTTTTCGCAAAAAGTTTTGATCTCGCCATTGGTACCAGGGTCCTGCTGACCAAAGTTGTTTGCCGGGAAACCAACAACAACAACTTTATCCTTGTACTGTTCGGCTAATTTTTGCAGTTCGGCATACTGAGGCGTGTAGCCGCATTTCGAAGCAGTGTTT
>Ga0105240_10008047_pt1 | contig 15172 bp, 10 predicted proteins | sample KBSC54metaG_FD_80426 | JGI IMG/M metagenome (GOLD analysis project Ga0105240, IMG submission 80426) | Corn rhizosphere microbial communities from Kellogg Biological Station, Michigan, USA - KBS C5-4 metaG | ecosystem: Host-associated > Plants > Roots > Rhizosphere > Soil | place: Michigan, USA... | reverse complement strand
GCGTTCGGCGACTATGGCTCGATCGGCACGGGCTTGGACAACGCGCTGCCAACCCGCACTTATGGCATTTCCCTCCGAGTCCCGCTGTTCGATGGCGGCCGCCGCGATGCGCGCCGCGAAGAGTCGGCATCGCAATACCGCGCCGAACAGATCCGGTCGCGGGACTTGAAAGAACAGATCGAACTCGACGTTCGGCTGGCGCTCGATGCGCTGCAATCGGCAGACGCTCAAGTCAAGGTCGCGAAAGACGGTCTGGAACTCTCGCAGAACGAGTTGGCCCAAGCGCGACGGCGGTATGAAGCCGGCGTCGCCATCAGTGTCGAAGTGACCGACGCGCAGACGAGGCTCGAGCGAGCGCTGGACAACCAGACGTCGGCGCTCTACGGATTTAACGTCGCCAAGATCGACTTGGCGCAGGCCATGGGCAAGGTGAGGAGCACGGTCCAATGAAGAAGCGGATTCTGATTATCGTCATTCTGGCGGCGGGCGCGGCGGCCATGTACGCCTATCGCGGCAGGAACCGCCAGCCCGACGACCGGATCGTCGTGTCCGGCAATATCGACTTGAACGAAGTGAACATCGCGTTCAAGACGGCTGGCCGCCTCGTCGAGCGCACCGTCGATGAAGGCGACGCCGTCAAGAAGGGCCAAGTGATCGCAAGGCTCGATCGCGATCAACTCATGGCGCAGCGCGCGGCGCAGGTCGCCGCCATCCAATCGGCCGAGTCGCAGTTGGCCCAGGCGCAGACCGCGGTGCAGTGGCAGAAAGAGACGCTCTCCGCCGATATCGAAACGCGCCAGGCCGATCTGACCTCCACCGAGGCGCGCTTGGCCGAACTGAAGAATGGCGCGCGCCCACAGGAAAAGCTGGACGCCCAGGCAGCCGTGGATGCCGCCCAGGCCGAACTCCAGCGCGCCCAGCGCGACTGGGAGCGCGCCCAAAAACTGTATAAGGACGACGACATCTCGACCGCGCAGTTCGACCAGTATCGCAGCCGCTGGGAGAGCGCCACCGCGGCGTTAAATTCCAGCAAGGAGCGTCAGGCCCTCGTGCTCGCAGGACCGCGCGTCGAGCAGATAAACGCGGCCGCCGGACAGGTCCAGCGTGCCCGCGGCTCACTCAAAACGGCCGAGGCCAATTCGTTGGAGAGCAAACGCCGCGAACAGGAGATCGCCACCCGCCGCGCCGAAATCGAGCGCGCCAAAGCCACGCTCTCACTAATCGACTCGCAACTCGCCGACACCGTGGCCGTCTCACCCGTCGATGGCGTCGTGCTCGTGAAGTCGGCCGACGTCGGCGAAGTCTTGGCGCCCGGTACTACCATCGTAACGGTCGGCGACATCGAACATCCCTGGCTCCGCGGCTACATCAATGAAACCGACCTCGGCAAAGTAAAACTCGGCTCGCCCGTAAAGGTGACCACCGACTCCTACAAAGGCAAAATCTACAACGGCAAGGTGACCTTCATCGCCTCCGAAGCCGAGTTCACCCCCAAGCAAATCCAAACCCAGCAGGAGCGCGTCAAACTCGTCTACCGCGTCAAAATCGAACTCGACAACTCCAGCCGCGAACTGAAATCCAACATGCCCGCCGACGGGGAGATCGTCCTCCAATGACGAACAGAGTGGGGCAGGCGCTTCCGCCTGCCAACAAAGTTGAGCGCCAGCTCGGCCGCTGGTGAGGTTCTAGCCTATGGAACCCATCATCGAAGTCACCAACCTGACCCGCCGCTTCGGCCCCCTCACTGCCGTAGACCACCTGAACCTCACGGTCTCGAAGGGCGAGATCTTCGGACTGGTCGGACCCGACGGGGCGGGGAAGACCACCACTCTTCGGATGCTCTGCGGCCTGATGGACCCCACCGAAGGCAGCGCCCGCGTTGCCGGCCACGACGTTGTCCGCGAGTCGCAGCAGGTCAAAGATCAGATCGGCTACATGGCCCAACGCTTCGGCTTGTACGGCGATCTCACCGTGCAGGAAAATATGGTCTTCTACGCCGACCTCTTCGACATTACCGGCGCGGAGCGCGATCGCCTCACCCTCGACCTGCTCCGCATGACCCGCATGGATCCGTTTCGCGATCGTCAGGCCGGGCGTCTTTCCGGCGGCATGAAACAGAAGCTGGCGCTCATGTGCACGCTCCTCCACCGCCCCCAAATTCTCTTCCTGGACGAGCCGACCAACGGCGTCGATCCCGTTTCCCGCCGCGACTTTTGGGCCATCCTCTACCAACTATTGAAGGACGGCATTACGATTTTTATGACCACCGCATACCTCGACGAAGCCGAGCGCTGCAATCGCGTCGGCCTCATGCACAAAGGCAAGCTGATCCGTTGCGCGCCGCCCGACGCCATGAAACGCGACACCGGCACCGCCACCCTGGAAGCGGCTTTCGTCAAGACCATTTACGAAGTGGAGCGCGCCGCATGAACGGGAACGGCTGGGCGGTAGAGATGGACGATCTGGTGAAGACCTTCGGCTCCTTCGTGGCCGTCGATCACGTTTCGCTCAAGGTGGCCAAAGGCGAGATCTTCGGCTTCCTCGGTCCCAATGGGGCGGGCAAATCGACTGCTATCCGGATGCTCTGCGGTCTCCTGATTCCCACCTCCGGCCGCGGCAGCGTCAACGGCTTCGACGTAGCCAAACAGCCCGAGGACATCCGCCGTAGCATCGGCTACATGTCCCAAAAGTTCTCTCTGTACGACGACCTCACCGTCGAAGAAAATATCGACTTCTTCAGCGGCATCTACGGCGTCCCCCGCGAGCGCCGCGCCGAGCGCAAGGAATACGTGGTCCGCATGGCCAATCTGACGGAGCGGCGCACCGCCTTGACGCGCACCCTCGCGGGTGGCTGGAAACAGCGCCTCGCGCTCGGTTGCGCCATCCTGCACGATCCACCCGTGCTGTTCCTCGACGAGCCCACCAGCGGCGTCGACCCCATCGCGCGCGGCGCATTCTGGGGCCTCATCCACGACCTGTCCGAGACCGGCCACACCATCTTCGTCAGCACGCATTATATGGACGAGGCTGAATACTGCCACCGCCTCGCGTTGATGTATCGCGGCAAAGTGATCGCCCTCGGCCCGCCGGCGGAGTTGAAGCAGAGCCTGACCTCGCAGACGCTTTTGCAGCTCGATTCGGCCGACCCGCTCGCCACCATGCGCGCTCTCGAAGGCCTCCCCGGTGTCCGCGACGTCGCCGTCTTCGGCGGCGGCCTCCACGTCACCGTCGACGATCTGGAGTCCGGCCGCGCTAAAATTCGCCAGGCCCTCGACACGCGCGGCATCGCTGTCCAGCGCCTCGACCGCATCGAGCCCTCCATGGAAGATGTCTTCGTCGCCATGATCGAAGCCGAAGAACGGAAGGCCGCATGAGCTACCGCCGCCTGCGCGCTGTGTTCATCAAGGAGTTGCACCACATCACGCGCGACGCGCTCAGCCTCGGCATGGCCCTGGCGGTCCCCGTCATGATGCTCCTGCTCTACGGGTATGCCCTCAGCCTCGACGTCGATCGCGTTCCCACCCTCGTGTACGACCAGGACGCCACTGCCGCCAGCCGCGACCTCGTCAAGCAGTTTCAGGGCTCGCGATTCTTCGACATCCGCGGCGTCGTGGACAGCTACGCGCCCATCCAGCGCGGCATCGATTCCAACAAAATTCTCATGGGCGTGGTCATCCCCCGCGGCTATTCGCAAAATGCGGCAGCCGGCCGAGAGGCCCCCGTCCAGCTTCTCCTCGACGGCAGCGATTCCAACACCGCCGGCATCGTTCTCGGGTACGCCGAAACCCTGGTTCGGACCTACTCCCTGCAGTTACGCAATCAGATGCAAAACAGCCGCGGCGGACAGTCCAGCCCGCCACTCGTCGATGCCCGCCTGCGCGTCTGGTACAACAGCTCGCTGGAATCCAAGAACTACGTCGTCCCGGGACTCATCGCCGTAATTCTCCAGATCATCGCCGCCCTGCTGACCAGTTTGACCATCGCCCGGGAGTGGGAAATGGGCACCATGGAGCAGTTGCTCTCGACGCCCCTTCGTCCCGCCGAGATGGTGCTCGGTAAGATGCTGGCGTATTTCGTCGTTGGCGTCGCCGACGCGGCCATGGCGGTGCTCGTGGGCATTCTCGTCTTCGGAGTCCCCCTGCGCGGCAGCGTCCCTCTGATGGCTGTGTCATTGTGCGTGTTCCTGATAGGCGTGCTGTTCTGGGGCGTGTTCGTTTCCGCCGCCGCCAAGACGCAATTGCAGGCCTACCAGATGGGCCTGCTGAGTTCTTTCCTCCCGGCGTTCTTGCTATCGGGTTTCGTTTACGAAATCCAGACTATGCCCGCCGTGATTCAGGTCGTGACCTACATCGTGCCCGCCCGCTACGTCGTGCGCCTGATGAAAGGCATCTTCCTCAAGGGAGTCGGGATCGAGATCCTATGGCCGGAACTGGGCTTCCTCGCTCTCTACGGGACCATCATCTTTCTGCTGGCGAAGCGAAAGGTGAATCAAAAGTTGGCCTGATATGTGGGAGCGAATCGGAGTCATTCTGCGGAAAGAGTTCATCCAGGCGCTGCGCGATCCTCGTATGCGCGTCCTGCTCTTTCTGCCGCCCGTCATCCAACTGCTGGTGTTCGGCTTCGCCGTCAACATGGATGTCGACCACGCCCGCATCGCCTGGATGGATATGGACCGCTCCCCCATGAGCCGCGAACTCCGCGCACGCTTCGAAGGCTCGGGCCGCTTCGACGTCGTGGCGATGCCGCAAAGCGAGCAGGACGTCCAGAATGTGCTGGACCGCGGCGAGGTGCAGGCCGTCATCCGCGTCCTCCCGGATTTCGAGAGCGACGTGCGCCGCGGTCGTCCCACCCAGGTGCAAATCCTGATCGACGGCAGCAACTCGAATACCGCATCCATCGTCGGCAGTTACGCCGGACAGGTCATCGCCGCATTCTCGGGCGCGGTCACGATGTCGCAGCAGAACGCCCGCATTCTCACCCGCAGTCCGGCATCGCCCGTCAACATGACGTTCCCCTCCGTCCCGGCCAGGACGCGCGTCTGGTTCAACCCCGACCTCCACAGCCGCAATTACTTCGTCCCTGGCGTCGTCGCCAACATCATCATGATGGTGACGCTCATGCTCACCGCCCTCGCCATCGTGCGCGAGAAAGAGATCGGCACCATGGAGCAGTTGATGGTCACGCCCATCCGACCCATCGAACTGATGCTCGGCAAGACGCTGCCGTTCGCGCTCGTCGGCATCCTGGACGTCATCCTCATCACCAGCATCGCGCTGCTGGTCTTTCACATTCCGATGAACGGCAGTCCGCTGTTGCTGCTATTCTGCTCGGTCCTCTTTCTGATGACGTCCCTCGGCGCCGGGCTGTTCCTATCCACCATTTCGCACACGCAGCAGCAGGCCATGATGGCTAACTTCTTCTTCTCGACGCCCGCGTTCATGCTCAGCGGCTTCGCCTTTCCCATCCGCAACATGCCCGTCGCCGTCCAGTGGCTGACCTACCTGAATCCCCTCCGCTACTTCATGGAAATCGTCCGCGGCATCTTCCTGAAGGGCGTCGGCGTCTCTGTCCTCTGGCCCCAGATGCTCGCCCTCGTCATCTACGGCGTCACTGTCCTCGGGCTCAGCGCCGCCCGCTTCCACAAGACGCTTGAGTAGCGTAGGCCTCCGGGCTGCGAACGCGCCGCAGGCGCGCCTCGAGTGTGGACATCCGCGAACCCCTCGGTAACACCGGCGATCTTTGTCGCCGGTTGCCGAGCGTGAGCTCGGCCGCTACCTTTCTGTCCCCATTCGCGCCGTGTCTTTCCTAAAACCACTTCCCCACATCCTCCGCCGGCATACTCACCCTCGCGCTGACATCCCGATCCTCCCGCTTCACCTGGATCGACCGCAGCACGCCTGCCAACTCCGCGTTCTTACTCTCCCCCGCCGCGATCAGCGTGAGCGTCGCCCGAAACGTCGCCTCAAAATGACGAGCCGCTTCCGCCGTCCGACCACGTGCCGTCACCGCGATCTCCACCTGCGACGCGACCCGCACGCCCACCGCCGCGTACTCCATATCCCGCAGCAGCCGATTCACATTCGCGTAATTGCCCGTCAGCGGCAGCGACACGCCCCCGCGCACCACCGCCCAAATCTGCCGATCCCGAGGCGCGTGCTCCAGCAGTTCCGGCGCTCCCGATTTCCCAGTCGCGTGCTGCGCTTCCGCCACCTGCACCAGATCGGCCGGACCCGCCGGTTTTCCGTCGGCCATCACCAGCACTTCATTGCCGCGATAAGCCAGCAGCAGCGACCGCACATCCCCATACGACTGCACCAGCGGCGCGATCTTCGCATACAGCGCCGACCCGCGCAGTCCCGCCACATCCACCCCGCCGACCGCTACCGACCCCGCAGGCACGTACGACTCCGCCCCCGGAGCCACCGGAACCACCGGCGACCGGCAGCTCGCCAGTACCACCAGCACCGTCAATGCGAGGATCTTCACGTTTCTCCATCATGCCGCATCGTGATACATTCGGCGCGATACTGGAGTCACGATGCAAACGAAATTCGCGTGGTATCTGCTGCTGGCGCTCCCGGCCTTCGGGCAGCCTGTGTCTTTCGAAGGGCACCAGGACATCGGCACCGTGCTGCATCCCGGATCCGTTGAATACGCCGACGGCAAAGCCACCGTGCGCATCACCGCCGGCGGCGAAAACATCTGGGGTACCGCCGACGCCATGCACTACCTCTACAAGAAGGTCTCCGGTGATGTTTCTTTGACCGCGGAAATTTCCTTCCCCACCACCACCGGCGACCCCCACAAAAAGGCCGTGCTCATGATCCGCCAGAGCCTCGATGCCGACTCCGCCTATGCTGACGCCGCCGTGCATCTCAGCGGACTCACCTCCCTCCAATCGCGCGAGGCCAAGGGCGCGCCCACCCACGAGGTGCAGGGCGCCCAGACATTGCCGAAGAAGGTGCGCATCACCAAAATCGGCCAGTACTTCTTCATGTCGATCGCCGGCGACGGCGAAGAACTCCACCCCGCCGGCGGATCCATGAAAGTCCCGCTCCAGGAGCCGTTCTATATCGGCCTCGGCGTCAGCGCCCATAACAAGGACGCCATCGAAACAGCCGTATTCCGCAACGTGGCGATCGCGCCCGTGCCGCCCGCCACCGGCCAGCCCAAACTCTTCAGCACCCTCGAAACCATCACCGTCTCCTCCACCGATCGCAAGGTCGTCTACGTCGCGCCCGGCCGCTTCGAAGCCCCCAACTGGAGCAAGGACAACATGCTCATCTTCAACGGCGACGGCCATCTGAAAAAGATCCCCGTCGACGGCGGCAAGGTGGAAACCATCGACTCCGGCATCATCAACCGCATCAATAACGACCACGCGATTTCACCCGACGGCGCCATGATGGCCATCAGCGATTCCTCCCAGGACACCCGCCAGTCGCAGGTCTACGTCATGCCGATCGGCGGCGGCACGCCTCGCAAGATCACCGCGAAATCCCCGTCCTACTTCCACGGCTGGTCGCCCGACGGGAAGACGTTGGCCTTCTGCGGCGACCGCAACGGCAACTTCGACGTGTACACCATCCCCGCCGCCGGCGGCGAAGAGACGCGCCTCACCACCGCCGAGGGCCTCGACGACGGCCCCGAATATTCGCCCGACGGCAAGTTCATCTACTTCAATTCCATCCGCTCCGGCCTAATGCAGATCTGGCGCATGAAGCCCGACGGCAGCGAACAGGAGCAGGTCACGCCCGACGACGGCTACAACAACTGGTTCGCCCACGTCTCGCCGGACAACACCCGCATCGTCTTTATCACCTTCGAGAAGGACGTCAGCGGCCACCCCGCCAACAAAGACGTGTCGCTCCGCATCATGAATCTCGCCACGCGCCAGATCACCGTCCTGACGAAGCTCTTCGGCGGCCAGGGCACCATGAACGTGCCCTCCTGGTCCCCCGACGGCAAGCGCATCGCGTTCGTCAGCTACTTGTTGGCCCCGTAACGCCGGCGGTCTTTGCCGCCGGTTCTTTTGTCACTGCGCGTTGAAAGTGGCAGGCGCTTTCGCCCGGCGCTTTCGCCTGCCCATTCTTACTCCACGTTGAATCCCTCGATCAACACCCGGGGCTTCTCCCCCCGCGTGTCCGCGTCACGCAACTCCGTCGTGATCCGCCGCTTCTCCCCCGGCATCAGCGCCACATATCCGTCGCTATAAATCGCCGGCAGAATCCGATCCCCGCTCTTCTCCCGCACCGCCTTCAACCGCACCATCAGCGCCGGACTCTTCGAGGAGTTCGTCAGCTCCGTCGTCAGCAGCCACCGATCCTCCCGCCGCTCCACCTCCGTGGCCGCCTCCACCCGCACCTTCGGCAAGTCCCGCAGCGCCCGATAATTCTCGTCCTCGGTGCCGCGCCAGTAGAAATTGTCTGATACCAGCTTCCCAAACTGCCGTAGTTCCAGCCGGATGAAGTGGACCGCCGTGAGCCCCGCCGGATATTCCATCTTGATCGGCGACACAGTCGAATCCTCCTTGCTGTCCAGCGTCGCCGATTTCTCCAACTTCACCGCGCCATCCGAATTCAGCACCTGCACATGCGCCGTCAGCCCCGCGGCGTTCCCCCCGCTATAGTTCACCACCTCCACGCTGTCGCTCACCGGATTCCACTGGATGTGCAGCGGCTCGCTCGCCTTCTTCGCGCCAAAATAACCCGCCGTCGGCTCGAAATAATAGTCGTACGTCTGCCACACAAACGACGGCCAGCACGAGTGGCTCATCCAGATCAGCAGTCCCATCCGATTCTTGCTCTGCGCCTCGTACATCGCGCGATACCCTTCGTAATTGACGAACTGCGCCAGCCATAGCCACTCGCCGACATTCGATGCGCCGCCATAGCTCTTCTCGATCCGCGCGCTGAAACCAGCCCCGTTCTGCGCCCCCGACGTCGTGTACTCGTGCATCCCCCAGAGTGCGTTCCGCGGCCACATCGCCGATTCCGGCATGAACAGCCGCAAACTATCAAGCGTCACAAGGTTCGGCATCCCCATCTCGCTGTGGAACTGCGTGGTCGCCCGCTGCGAGAAATAGTATTTCGGCGTCTGCACCTGGTAAGGACCGTGCCCGCTCACCACATCGTCCGCCGAGCTCGGAATGTAGTGCATGTCGGGATGCAAACTCGCCAGCGTCGCGCGGATCCCGTCGTCGATCGGCTTCGGCGGGTATCCCTCGTTGCGTCCGACATACAACCCAATCGACGCATGACTGCGAATCCGCAGCACATAATCTTTCACCGTCCGCAGGAACGTCGCCGTGTCGTCCGGATCCGGACCGTCCCACGGATTCGCCAGCCAGAAATCCTGCCACACGACGATCCCGTGCCTATCGCAGGCCTCGTAGAACTCCTCGTCCCCGATCTGCCCCACCCAATCGCGGATCATGTTGAAGTTCATTTCCGCGTGATACCGCACCGCCGCGTCATACTCGCGCCCGCGATATCGCAGCAGCGATTCGCTGAACCCCCAATTGCCGCCCTTCGGAATGAACCGCCGCCCGTTAATCCACATCCGCAGCGACCCGCCTTCTTCGCTGTACGTGAACTGGCGCACGCCGGCCTTAAACTGTTTGGAATCGGAAGCCCCGCCCGGCGCCGTCTCGAACCGCAGACTCACGTCGTAGAGATTCGGCTGCCCGTATCCCGCCGGCCACCAGAGTTTCGGATTCGCCAGTTGCAGCGTCTGCTTCACCGGCTTCTCCTGCAGCCCTTCCAGTGTCACCGCCGCCGAAAACGATTCGCTCCCGAATTGCCCGCGCAGCGTTCCCGACACCGGAACGTTCGTGCTGTTCCGCAGCACCGCTTCGATCGTCACCGTTGCCCGCGTCGTATCCGGCAGCGGCAGCACCGTCGTGACCAGCGGATCGTCCACCGTCACCGGCCCGGTCGCGTCCAGATACACGCGATTCCAAATCCCCGTCTCGCGCCCGCGAATCGTCGGGATCCAGTCCCAGCCGATCGACGCATGATACGTCGGATTGTCAGCCCCAAGCGCCCCGCCATTCTTATCGGTGCTGACCATCGTGGCTTCCTTGACGCTTCCCGGCGTGGCAGTCTGCAGCACCCGTACCGCCAGCGCGTTCTTCTGATTCGGCCGCAGCTTCGATGTCACGTCGAACCGTCGCCGCAGGAACGTGCCGTCCGTCGTTCCCAGCCGTTCGCCATTCAGAAAGACCTCCGCCTTCCAGTTCACGCCGTCGAAATTGAGCCAGACTTTCTTCCCCGGCGGCGTATTCGGCACGAACTCGTCGCGATACCAGAAGTCCGATTGGAAGAACGAGTCCGAGATCATCATCTGGTTGTCCGCGTAATTCGGATCCGGCAGCGCGCTCGCGTTCAAATAGCTCACCAGCACCGTTCCCGGGACCGTCGCCACCATCCATCGCGAGTCGTCGAACCCGGCCTTCGACAACGCCGCCCCATCCGCCTTCACGACCGAATCGCGCTCCACCCGCCATGCGCCGCCGGCCAACTCTGTATGACTCGCCGTCCCCGGAGCGGCCGCCTTCGCCACCGCCACCGGACCGCCCGTGCCGAACACCTCCAACTCGCTCAGCACGTATCCTTCGGGCCCGGCCGCCTTCTGCATCAGCACCCGCACGTAACGGCCCTTCACCGCCGTCGCCAGTTTCAACTCGTCCTGCAGCGCGCCTACTGTCTTCCACGCCACCGCGTCGTCCGATACTTGAATCGATCCGGCAGTTGCGCGGCTGATCCAGTGCAGCGCCACGCGATCAATCGCGCACTGCGCGCCCAGATCGACGTACACCCACTCTTCGCCCGTTCCCGCGCTTTTCCACGCGCTCGAAAAATGATACGGTCCGCCCACGTGGACGCGCTCCGCCCCGCGGAAGAACGACACGTCGTTCACATGCCACGACCGTGCTCGCGCATCGGAAAACGTGATGCGGTAAAACCGGTTGTGCGCCGCCGCGGCCAGCTTCACCGACGGCCGGATGTCGCCCGACGGCCGCGCCATTCCTTGCGTCTGGCCGAGTTCCTGCCAGTTCTGTCCGTCGTCCGAGCCCGTCACGACGCACGCCCAAATCTCCGGTTCACCCCCCGGAGCTTTCAGCGCGCCATCGACTTCCACACGGTCGAAGGCCAGCGGTGCTACCCCGCCCGCCAGTTCCAGTTGAATCCAAGCGCTGTGCCCGCTCAGATCCAGCCCCGTCACCCAGTTCCCATCCAGGATGTACTCCCGTTCATTCTTTTTCAGCACGCCCTGCTGGCTGGTCGACGTCGCAAGCCACCGTGGCGCCGTCGTCTCCGTGATCCCGTCCGTCACCAGTTGCGCCGTCAGATTGTAGTCGTAGCTCGACGAGTGGTAAGCCGGCCGGTGCAACGCCAGATTCCGGTGCGTCGAATCCGCCCGCATCGTCGGCGCATAATTCTCCCTCGGATCCCCGGGATAAACGCCGACACCCAGCGTATAATTCTGTGCCTGCAGTGTCAGCGCCAATAATACAGGTAAAAGGGCCTTGATCATCACACCTCAGCATAATTCCATTCACTCCCCCACGCTCGCTCGCCGCAAGCGAAGCGAGCGGCGCAACTAAACCCCGGCCCCTGGCCCCCGATTCCCGGCCCCTTTTCCCTGCTAATCCCCAACCCCCAATCCCCAACCCCCAGCCCCGCGGCGAGCAACGCGAGCCGTCTCCAGTGGTAAAGTGTTTCCTATCTAGGAGCGTTTACAAATGGGTCGTCGCCGCTGGCTGTTCGTTCTATCTCTGCTTCCTGCCTGCCTCCTCGCCTGGCAGATCACTTCGCCCGGCCAATATCCGCCCAACCTGCTGGCCGGCCTGAAGTGGCGCGACGTCGGCCCCATGCGCGGAGGCCGCACCTTCGGCGTCGCCGGCCACGCCAGCCAGCCCGACACGTTCTATTTCGGCTCCGTCGGCGGCGGCGTTTGGAAAACCGAAAACTCCGGCCGCACCTGGAATCCCATCTCCGACGAAGGCATCCCGATCGGCTCCATCGGCGCCATCGCGGTCGCCCCCAGCGACGCCAACACCGTCTACGTCGGCACCGGCGAGCCCGACATCCGCAGCCAGCACTCCTACGGCATCGGTATGTTCAAATCCGCCGACGCCGGCAAGACCTGGAAGCACATCGGACTCGAAGCCACCGAGCACATCGGCCGCATTGCCGTCGACCCGACCAATCCCAATCGCGTCTACGTCGCGGCGCTCGGCCACATATACAACGCCAACCCTGATCGCGGCGTCTATCGCTCCACCGACGGCGGCACGACCTGGAAAAAAGTCCTCGTCAAGAACAACGATATCGGCGCCATCGACTTGGCAATCGACCCCAAGAATCCGCGCGTCGTCTACGCCTCCCTCTGGTCTACGCGCCGTCCGCCATGGAGCGTCTACGCGCCCACCAATCTGCCCGGCGGCGGCCTCTACAAATCCACGGACGGCGGCGACACCTGGAAGCAACTCACGGGCGGCCTTCCCAACGACCAGTTCGTCGGCAAGATCGGAATCGCCGTCGCGCCCAGCAATCCCAATCGCCTCTGGGCCGTCGTCGATGACACAGGAGCGGCCGTTGCCGCGGGCGGCGGTGGCGGACGCGGACAGGCCGCAGCCCCCACCGGTGGCGGCGTCTATCTCTCCGACGATGCCGGCGCCACTTGGAAACTCGTCAATACCGAAACGCGCCTCTGGGGACGCGGCTGGTATTTCGAAGCCGTCACCGTCGACCCCGCCAATCCCGACCGCGCCTACGTCATCAACACCGCGACATACATGACCACCGACGCCGGCAAGACCTTCGTCCCCATCAAGGGCGCCCCCGGCGGCGACGACTACCACCAGCTCTGGGTCAATCCCAAGGACGGCAATCGCATGGTCCTCAGCAGCGATCAGGGCACCGTGGTCAGCGTCGACGGCGGCAAGACCTGGAGCACCTGGTACAACCAGCCGACCGCGCAGATCTATCACGTCGCCGCCGACAATCGCTTCCCCTACTGGCTCTACGGCGCGCAGCAGGACAGCGGCGGCGTCGGGGTCAGCACCTGGTCCCGCCAGGGCGTCCTCAGCTTCCGCAATTGGGAGCCCACCTGCGAAGCCGGCGAAAGCAACACCGTCATCCCCGACCCCAAGGACGGCAACATTCTCTACGGCAGCGGCAACGGACGCTGCGATCAGGCCCTGAACGTCTCGGCCCCGCTCGGCGGCCAGTTGCCTGAACCCGATCCCAACAATCCCAATCGCAAAACCTGGACCCTGCCCCAGGTCTTCTCCCAGGCCGACGAGGCCATGTACTACGCCAACCAGTTCGTCATGCGCTCGCGCGACCGGGGCCGCACCTGGGCGAAAATCAGCCAGGATCTTTCGCGCCTCCACCCCGCCGCCCCCGAGACCCTCGACCCCCTGACCGCCAAGGATATCGACGAGCCGATGACCGACCGCTTCGGCGTCGTCTACAGCATCGGACCTTCGCCGCTCAAGTCCGAGACCGTCTGGGTCGGTACCGACGATGGCTTGATCCACGTCACTCGCGACGACGGCAAGACCTGGCAGAACGTGACGCCGCCCGATATGACCTCGTGGAGCAAGGTGTCGCAGATCGAGGCCGGCCACTTCGACGTCGAGACCGCCTATGCTTCTGTGGACCGCCACCGTGTCGCCGACAACAAGCCCTACATCTACCGCACTCACGACGGCGGCAAGTCCTGGCAGAACGTGGTCGCGGGCATTCCCGTCGGCGCCTACGTCAACTCCGTCAAGGAAGATCCCGTGGCGAAAGGACTGCTGTATGCGGCCACTGAACTGCGTTTGTATGTCAGCTTCAACGATGGTGCGCAGTGGCAATCGCTGCAGAACAACATGCCCGTGACCAGCGTCCGCGACGTCGTGGTGCATGGCGACGATTTGGCCATCGCCACTCACGGCCGCGGCTTCTGGGTGTTGGACCAGATGCCCGCCCTGCGGCAGCTCGTTGCCGAGGGTCCGCGGATCGTGTCCAGCAGCGCCTATCTTTTCAAACCGGGTGAGACGTATGCGATTCGCGCCGGCAGCATGAACGGCACCCCTCTCCCGCACGAGGATCCGCAATTGGAGAATCCCCCGGCCGGCGTCGTGGCCTACTATTGGTTGAAATCGGCGGCCACCCAGCCGCTGAAACTGGAACTGCTCGACGGAGCGGGTGCCGTTCGCTCCTGCGCGGCCAGCGATACTCCCGTCCGTCCGGTCGACACCGAAACTCTGAACGTCCAGGCCATCTGGCAGCAGCCGGCTCAACCGCCCTCGGCTGCCGCGGGCATGCATCGCTTCGCACTCGGTGCGGCAGGCGGACGCGGCGGCGGCGGGTTCGGCCGCGGTGCTGCCGCAACGCCCGTGCAGGATGCCTGCACTCCCGCAGGCGGCGCGCCCTCACCCCCGGCAGCGGCTGGCCGTGGCGGACGCGGTGGCCGCGGAGGCGGTGGTGGCGGCCGTGGAGCCGGCGGTGGACTGCAGCCCGGACAATACTCCGTCCGCCTGACAGTCGACGGACAGACCTACACGCAACCAGTCGAAATTAAGCCCGATCCCCGAGCTCAATAACCGCTTACCTTATTCCGCGCCACCGCCTCCGCCTTCCGGATGGCGTGCTCGTGCAGGGAATAAGCATCGATCGCTTGCTGCGCTCCCTCGCGAGCCATCGACGCGCTCATTCGCCGTTCCGCTTCGTCGAAGGTAGCCTCGGCGGCGATACGGGCCTCATACGCCGCATCGTCGGCCTTCTTCACTTCGCGCACAGCGGCCGGATACAGTTTGCGTACATGGTCCGGCCACTCCGCCTTCACTTTCTTCTCGGTGCGTTCCAGCGCAGCGGTAGCGGCGTCGGCGGCCACTCGTACCCGGCGCTTCTCGGTCAACCATTGCCAGACAGACCAGTCCTTGGCTTCGGTCATGAGCTGCTTCGCAGCTTCGACTTCGGCAATCTTATGCATAGCGGTCCAGCTGACGCGGATTTTCGCATACGGCACGCTCGGGGTCCACCCAAAAACCCGTTGAGGATGCCCGTTTTCTAGTTGAAACGCGCGACGGAAGTTCACCCTGATCATGCCACAGTAGCGCGGCGAAGGGGAATGTCCTTGATGACTGCCAGTTCGAGTTCTTTGATCAGGATCG
>Ga0105240_10008045_pt1 | contig 15172 bp, 17 predicted proteins | sample KBSC54metaG_FD_80426 | JGI IMG/M metagenome (GOLD analysis project Ga0105240, IMG submission 80426) | Corn rhizosphere microbial communities from Kellogg Biological Station, Michigan, USA - KBS C5-4 metaG | ecosystem: Host-associated > Plants > Roots > Rhizosphere > Soil | place: Michigan, USA... | reverse complement strand
GGACCCTTGCTGTCAGCGAAACTGCCCCACCCCGGATCGATGTTCATGTGCGCTCTATAGGAACGGGTTGCGGCGAAAAACAGTGGCAAGAGCGAAGCGAAGCCCTATCTCGCGCCTATGCCTCAAACCAAAGACCCGCTGGACGTGCTCGATCAGTTGCCGGAGACGGCGCGAATTCGCTCACGCAAGCTCGCGGGCGGGATCGCGACGATCGTGGCGGACGCGACCGGATTGAGCGCCAAGGACACGGCGGAGTTCGAGCAGCGCCTGCGCTCTACCGCTGAGGCTCAGCCCGGGATCACAGAGGCGCGCATTGCGATGACGGCGGCCCAGCCGCAGCGGAAGCTGATCGCCATCGCCAGCGGCAAGGGCGGCGTCGGCAAATCGACGCTGTCGACCAATGTCGCGATTGCGCTGGCGCGGATGGGGAAAAAGGTCGGGCTGATCGATGCGGATGTGTACGGACCGTCGCAGACGAAGCTGCTCGGTACCGAGGAGCGGCCGACGGCAACCGACAAGAGGCTCAATCCGGTTGAAGCGCATGGGATCAGCTTTCTTTCGCTCGGCCAGCTGGTGCCGGCGGGCCAGGCGCTCGCCTGGCGCGGACCGATGGCAGCAAGTGCGCTCGGGCAGCTGCTCGATGCGGACTGGGGTGACGCCGAGCTGATCGTGGTCGACCTGCCGCCTGGCACCGGCGATGTGCAGCTATCGCTAGTGCAGAAGTCGCGGCCTGCCGGAGCGCTGATCGTCTCCACTCCGCAGGCGCTGTCGCTGATCGACGCCACCCGCGCTATCGACCTCTTCGGCAAGGTTTCGGTGCCTGTGCTTGGGCTGGTCGAGAATATGGCCGGTTACGTCTGTCCGCACTGCGGCGAGCAGTCCGATCCGTTCGGAAGCGGAGGGGCAGAGGCAGCTGCTGAAGAGCTGGGCATCCCATTTTTGGGACGGCTTCCGCTGTCGAGCGGGCTACGGGAAGCGTCGGATGCGGGAACGCCCCCCGCCGCAGGTGATGGCCCGGAAGCCGAAACATTCGCAGAAATCGCAAAGAAGCTTCTCGCCCGGCTGGAAACCGTCGGCGGCTAAAGCATTGAGACCGCTATGCTGACCCGAGACGAAGATATTGCCGAGCTGCTGACCAACGCCCGCACCATTGCAATGGTCGGAGCGTCAGACCGGCCCGACCGTCCGTCCTACGGCGTTATGCGCTTCCTTCAGGAGCACGGCTATCGGGTGCTACCCGTCAACCCGCAGATCACGGGCGAACATGTGCACGGCGAATATGTGTGGCGTGAGCTGTCGCAGATCGGCATGCCCATCGACATCGTCGACATCTTCCGCAGGCCGCAAGCCGCCGGCGAGGCGGTCGACGAAGCAATCCGGGTCGGCGCCAAGGCCGTGTGGATGCAGATCGGAGTCATCAACGAGAAAGCCGCGGAGCGCGCTGAGGCTGCGGGGCTGAAGGTGGTGATGGACCGCTGCCCCAAGATCGAGATCCCGCGGCTCCGACTACCGAGGATCGCGGCAGAAGCTTAGAGTTAGCCGTCGCTGTGATTCCTGATGAGTAACCCAAGAATGGCCAGGGACGCGAGCAAAACTACGGCCGCGACTCCATAGACCATCTATGTTCCGACGCCGAGGGTGACGGGCACGACCACCGCTAACGTGACGACGACGACTACCGCTAGTCCAGCAAGCATCCCCTCACGGGTCGCAATCGAATAAACCGGTGCCCTCGGTCGGCAGCCGTTTATGGAACCAAGGATCCGACATGGGCGCAAACTGACATTACGAACTTGCTAGGTCCAGAGATCATGCGGTCGCGACTGTCATTTCGGGGATCAGAATCGTCGGTGCGTCCATTCCACGCCGGAATTCGAGATCGGACGCGGGCTCCAGAGTCGCGAACATCTCAATCATGTTAGATGCAATCGTGATTTCCTGCACGGCCGGCCCGATTTCCCCGCCGCGTACCAGGAAACCGACAGCGCCGCGGCTGTAATCGCCTGTTACGCCGTTCACGCCCTGCCCGATCAACTCCACCACCAGAAGCGCATCGGGATACAGTGCGAGCAATTCCTCGCGGCTGCGTTGACCTGGCGCCAGGTAGAAATTGCTGGGCGTGACGCCCGGCGATCCTCCGGCGCCGCGAGCGGCATGGCCTGTCGGCTCAATCCCGAGTTGGCGGGCGGAGGCGCTGTCGGCCATCCACGTCCGCAAGATCCCGTTTGAAACGATCTCCGACCTTTCTACCCGAACGCCTTCACCGTCGAATGGGCGCGAGCGCAGACCGCGACTCTGAAACGGATCGTCGACGATAGTGACGCCCTCACCGAAAATCCGCTCGCCCAGCTTGTCGAGAAGGAAGGTCGATTTGCGAGCGACGGACGAGCCGCTGATCGCGCCGGCCAAATGACCAGGCAAAGTGTGCGACACGCGCGGGTCGAACAATACCGGCATCTTACCCGACTTCGGCCGCTCCGGCTTCAGCCGGGCGACCGCACGTTTCCCGGCCAATTGTCCGATCGAGTCCGGAGAATCGAGGTCGGCAAGGTGGCGTGCGCTGTGCCAGGCATGGTCGCGCTGCATAGCCGCGCCTTCGCCGGCAATGACGCCTGCCGAGCAGCTGAATCCGGTGACCGAGTATGCGCCGGAGAATCCGGCTGAAGTGGCCAGGGCAATCGTTCCCCCCGAAGCTCCGGCAGAGGCTCCGCTGGAGTTCGTCACCCCATCCACTGCGAGCGCAGCCGATTCCGCTTCGAGCGCACGCTTCTTCAGCTCGGCGGGATCGGGCTCGGCGCGACCAACCAGATCCAGGTCGGTGCCGGGCCCGCGGTGGAGTAGCTCAGACGGGGCGAGGCCCGCGTAGGGATCTTCCGGAGCCTCCGCCGCCATCGCGAGGGCGCGTTCGACGAGCACGTCGAGCGCATCCTTTGACAAATCGGACGAAGAAACCGTTGCCGACCGGTTGCCTATGAAGACGCGCAGGCCGATGTCCTCGCTTTCGGAGCGGGTGACGTCCTCGAGCTCGCCAAGGCGGACCTCCACGCTGCTGGAGCGATTGCTGGCGCACAATGCGTCGGCCGCATCAGCGCCGGCGCGAACCGCAGCTTCGACCAGCCGCTCGGCTGCAGTTTGGGCGTCCTCGGGTGAAAGCATCCGCGCCGCTTAGTGGTTAGAAAGGCCGACGACCAGCATACCGGCAAAAACAAAGAAACCGCACGCTCGGTTCGACCGAAAAAGCTTCAACGCGCCTCCGCCGTCGTGCGGATCCGCGCGGAGTGCCTGGTTCGCGAGATGTATGGCAGCCGGAACCAGCGCCAGCAGCGCGACACGATCGGGGCGAACGGCCCAGATGGCGCAGCCCCAGAGAATCACCGCCGTCGCGTAGAAGATCCCGATCCCGATCGGCGCTTTCTCGCCCAAGCGGCGGGCGCTGCTCTTCACCCCCACTAACGCGTCATCCTCCATGTCCTGAATCGCGTAGAGAGTGTCGTAGCCGATCACCCAGGCGATGCTTCCTGACCATAGGAGCAGCGCCGGCCAGTCGAAGCTGCCGGTGACCGCCGGCCAGCCAACCAGTGCGCCCCAGGAAAACACCAACCCGAGCCAGGCCTGCGGCCACCAGGTGATCCGCTTCATGAAAGGATAGGCGGCTACCGGAGCGATGCTCGCGAGAGCAATGAGTCCGGCGAGACGGTTGAGCTGGGCAAGGACCATGAGCCCAATCGCACACAGGATGGCGATCAGCGCCCACGCCGAACGCGCTGACACCCGGCCGCTCGCCAATGGCCTCAGGCGCGTTCGCTCGACGTGCCGATCGAGATCGCGATCAACGAGGTCATTATAGACGCAGCCCGCGCTGCGCATGGCGAAGGCGCCCAGAAGCAGCCACAGGAACAAGTCCCATCTGCCGCCGACTCCCGCCAGTGCGACGCTCCACGCGCAGGGCCAATAGAGCAACCACACTCCGATGGGGCGATCGAGTCTCATCAGAGATGCGAAAGGCCTGAGGCGAGGAGGCAGCGCGCCGATCAGCCCGCGCTGCTCGCTATCCGGAACGATCTCTGCCGGGCTGCTCACCGGTCCAGTTTGGCAGGGGCAACCGCTCCGCTCAAGCAGCACAAGGTTTGAACGTTTCGCAATCTGCGCGACACAGAGAGCATAGTAACGAGTATGTGCAAACTGCGACTCATCCGTTTCTGATTAAACGGTGGGAGCAAAACCTGTGGCAATTATATACTTGACAAAACACCCTCTTAGGAGGATAAGCGGCTCAAGAGGCACGGACCATGACATTCAATCTCACCAATCCGGTTTTCCACGACGCTGACAAGGCCCGCGAATATCTCGAAAGCCTGCATTGGCCAAACGGTCCGGTTTGCCCACATTGCGGTGAGCGCGAGCGCGTCACGAAGCTCACTGCAAAGACCGCGCGTCCCGGCCTGCACATGTGCAATGCCTGCCGTCTTCAGTTCACCGTCACCGTCGGCACGATCTTCGAGGATTCGAAGATCCCGCTCAACAAGTGGCTGCTGGCCTACCGCCTGCTCAACGGGGGCAAGAAGGGCATCAGCTCGAATGAGCTTAGCCGTCACCTCGGCATTACCTACAAGTCGGCGTGGTTTCTGGCGCACCGTATCCGCGAGAGCATGAAGGGCGACGGTTCGCCTCTTGGCGGTCCGGGCAAGACGGTGGAGTCAGATGAAACCTACATCGGGGGCAAGGCAAAAAACCGTGCGACCCGCAATCCGGCCCGGAAGAAAGCAGTTGTCGCGCTGGTCGAGCGCGACGGTCGCGCCCGCTCGTTCCATGTCGCCAACGTCAACCACAACAATATCCGCCCGATCCTCTACACGAACGTAAATCGCGCTTCGCACTTACGGACGGACGGGGCGTCCATGTACAAGGACATGCGCTATCAGTTCCGCTCGCATGACTCGGTCGATCACCGCTTTGAGTACGTGCGCGGTGAGACCCATTCGAACAGCGCAGAGAACTTCTTTTCGATCCTCAAGCGCGGCGTTGTCGGCACCTATCATCACTGGTCGGAAGCCCACATTCATCGCTATCTCGCGGAGTTCGATTTCCGCTATTCAACCCGCAATCTCTCCGACACGGAGCGCACCGCAGAGGCTTTGAAAGGTGCGCGCGGCAAACGCCTCACCTACCGGCAACCTAGCGGGATCGCCGCCTAACTACTTCATCGCGCCGCGCCTCATCGGGACGCGGCGGAAGCGCTGGACTCTAAGCTGAGTTGGCGGCAGCTTCGCTGCGCTCGGGGTGGAGGTAGTGATGCTTAAGTTCGAAAGAATTGAACTCGACGGAATCGGCAGGAAAACGAATTTCGAGGACCGCCAGTGGGCTAACCTCGAATTGAGCCTCCAAGACACCGAAACCGATCACATGCGCGTAGTCGGGCTAAATGTGATGGTCCCAAAGCGCCCCGACGCAACATTGCGCGAATTAGAGGAAGCTGCTCGGAGCGAGGGGATAGCCATTCTCGAAGTTGCACTTCAGGTGCTTCGACAATCGACCGTGGCCGAATTGATGGCGCAAGAATTCGCTGCTGATAATCCGAGCTAGACATGTGCCGCGCTCCTGCGCGGCTGTCCGCGCTACTTGTGTTTGCGCGCCTCTTTCGAGCGGCGCTCAATCTCTTCGTTGCTGATCGGCGGGGTTTTGAGCGCGCGCCGGATGCGTTGCTCAAACTCCTTATCGGAGCATTGCGGTAGCTCGTTCATGACTCGGCTATAACACAGAAATGCTGGACGTTGGATTTTGCATTTACTGCGGTTCGCGACAGTCTCCGCTAACTCGCGAGCACGTCATGCCACGCGGTCTTGGGGGCAACGAAGCGCCCGATGGGGCACATGAGGCATTGGTTCTGGGTCACGCCACATGTGAGGTCTGCCGCGAAATTACCCGCAAACTCGAAGAGGACTGTCTCGTTGGAATGATGGGACCAGCGCGCAAGCGCCTTGGCCTCACGCGGAAGGATCGCCGCTCGCCCACATCAAAGATCTTGGTCCGCAGACCGGGCGATGCGGAGGATGACATGACCATTGAGGAGATGATGAACAAGCATCTGATCGGTGGGATGGTCTTGCCCGCCTACCGGTCGGCCCAGTGCTTCAGCAATGCTACCGAGAAAGACCTAGGGGTCGATTACAAGATCATTATCGCTCGCGGCGCTGAGTTTCCTGAAGGTGTTCATTCTGTCGGCGTTTCGCTCAATGCGGACGCGGCTATCTTTGCCAGATTACTCGCCAAAATTGCCCTAGGTGTGGCCGTCGCAAAGACCGGTTGGGATACCTTCATTCCTTTGGTGCAGGGAATCATCCTAGGCACCGATTCGTTTTACCAAAGGCGCGTTGGGGGTTTTTGCGAAGAGATACCGGAGCCAGAGAAACTGCCAGCCCTGCACCATATCCAGATGAATACGCACGACGGACTTCTGGTCGTTGAAATCCAACTGTTCGCCAATCACGGCGGCCCGAGGAACTACGTAGCCGTCGGTTCGCTCACGAAGAACTATTTGACCTCCAAGCGCGTTCGATCAAATCGCGCGCTTCTAATAAATCTAAAATGACATCGCGGTAAAACTCGCGCTCTTCGAAAGGCAGATCATCCCATTCTCCCGACCCAGTGGGGTCAAGCTTCTCCTCCGTATTCCGTAGGAACTGCGCCAACTCCCAAACGGGAATGGCGCTCTCCTCTATGGTTAGTCGCCGGCCTGTCTCGGGTTTCATAGCGACTCACAACGTGTTTTGTTAGATATATAATTGCCAAACCTGTTGTTAAACGTATTTAGAAGAAGAAGCTGAGCCGAACGGCGCCGAATGAAAGGACGGCGGCGATGTACAGGTTCTATTTCGCAAGACGGCTGCTCGAGGCGCTCGACCTGGCGGAACACGCCCACAGCGAACAGGAACGGGAGGTATACCTTCGCACCGCTCGCTACTACCACGACCTGATCGACAGCTCCGCCAAGAGTCCCCTGCTCTAGAAACTGCGGCTTGGACGCGGCTAAGTGCCGTGATGCCTGCCGTTCCTGCCTGGCCGCCCAAAAGCTTGCCCCGGCTATTCGTTCGTGAGTCGATCGTCGATGGAGCATCCGTCGATCTGGATGCGGCTCAGGCGAACTATCTCGGCAATGTGCTGAGGCTAGGCGCGGGAGCACAGCTGCTGGTGTTCGACGGTTCATCCGGCGAATGGCAAGCGACGATCGCAGAAGTCGGGAAGAAGCGGATGAGGCTTTCAGTCGAATGCAAGACTCGCGAGCCTGAAATTATTCCCGACGTGTGGCTGGCCTTTGCGCCGGTCAAGCGTACCCAGACTGACTGGCTGGTGGAGAAGGCGACGGAGATCGGGGCCGCGAAACTGATTCCTTTGATGACCCAACGCACGGTAGCCGAACGCGTTCGGCTGGACCGCCTCGAATCCATAGCGATCGAAGCCGCCGAGCAGTGCGGGCGAACCCGCTTGCCGGAGATTGCGGAGCCCCAGCCCCTCTCCCGCTTTCTGGCCAGCCGCGATCCGGCGCGACGCGTTTATTTCGCGGACGAAGCGGGCGGAGAACCGGCAATGCAGGCGTTCCAGCCGGGGTCTTCGCTGATCCTCACTGGACCGGAGGGCGGATTCACCGATGAAGAACGCGCAACTGTCCGGGCGGCGGAAAATACGGTCGCGATCTCGCTCGGCCCGCGAATCCTGCGCGCAGAAACCGCTGCTCTCGCCGCGCTGTCTGCGTACATGACCGTTGCCGGGGACTGGCGCTGATCAGGCGCCGAGCGCTTGTTCGATCAGCTTGCGCGTATTCTCGATGCCGTAAAGCGCGATGAAGCTGCCCATGCGCGGCCCTTGGGAAGAGCCGAGCAGGGTTTCGTAAAGCACCTGGAACCAGTCGCGCAGCCTCTCCTTCCCGTAGTGCTGCTTCCCGATCTCGAAGACGAGATGCTGAATGGCTTCGCCATCAGCGCCGGCCGGAAGTCCGGCGAGGTGTGAGTCGAGATCGCGAAGCGCCGCGGCCTCTTCCGGCGTTGGCGCTCGGCGCTTCAGGTTCGGAGCAACGAAATCGCGCGCATAATTCACCGCCAGCGCGATGAGATTATCCAGTTCCGGGTGAGTATCGGGCGAAGTTCCCGGAATGTAGCGCTGGACGAACTTCCAGGCCGTCTCACGATCGCCGACGCCCGGAAGACTCACAAGGTTGAGGAGGAGCCCATACGTCACCGGCGGCACGCCCTCGGGCATGTTACCGGCGTGAATGTGGTGCACGGGGTTGCCGAGTTGCTGCTCGACCGGCTGGTTCGGATAATTGCCCCGGAACTGGAAATATTCGTCCACCGCCCGCGGGATCACGCCCATGTGCAGGCTCTTGGCCTTCTTTGGCTCGCGGTAGATGTAGAAAGCGAGGCTCTGCTCGTTTCCGTAACGCAGCCACTCCTCGAGGCTGAGGCCGTTGCCCTTGGACTTCGAGATCTTTTCGCCCTTCTCGTCCAGGAACATCTCGTAATTGAATCCTTCGGGCGGGCGGCCGCCTAGGATTCTGGCGATCTTGCCGGACACCACGACGCTGTCGATCAGGTCCTTTCCCGCCATTTCATAGTCCACGCCCAGCGCGACCCAGCGCGCCGCCCAATCGACCTTCCACTGAAGCTTGGCATTCCCGCCAAGCGCCGATTGCTCGATCCGCTGTCCTTCGTCTTCGAAGGCAACGACGCCCTGCTCTGCGTCGACCACCTCGACCGGCACCTGCAGGACCACGCCCGTCGCAGGCGAGATCGGAAGTACCGGCGAATAGGTCCTCCGCCGCTCCTCGCGAAGGGTCGGCAGCATCACGGCCATCACCGCGTCCCAATTGCGCAGCACCTGGCGGATCACCTCGTCGAAACGGCCGGACGTGTAGCAATCGGTTGCCGACAGGAATTCGTAATCGAAACCGAACCGATCGAGGAAGGAACACAGCCGTGCGTTGTTATGCGCGGCAAAGCTGTCGTGGCTTCCGAACGGATCGGGGATTTTGGTGAGGGGTTTGCCGAGATGCTGGTGCAGCAACTCCTGGTTGGGGACGTTGTCGGGGACCTTGCGAAGCCCGTCCATGTCATCGCTGAACGCGATCAGCCGCGTCGGCTGGTCGGAGAGTTCCTTGAACGCATTGCGGGCGAAGGTAGTGCGCGCGACTTCGTTAAACGTGCCGATATGCGGCAAGCCGGAAGGGCCGTAGCCGGTTTCGAAGACGATCGGCGCACCGCCGGCTTTGCCTTCGGGCCAGCGTTTCAGAAGCTTGCGCGCCTCCTCATACGGCCAGGCCTTGGATTGCGTCGCGGCGGAACGGAGGGTTTGCGCGTCCAAATGTGTTGCTCTTTTGTTCTATGTGGTCGATGTTACGGAAGTGGCCGCTCCTTTGCCTCTTCCCGCGCTTCACGCAACCCACGCCGGAATCTGGATAGCCGATCCCTCAGGCCAAGTCCGTGAGGCGAGTAGGGGTGAAGCGATCGCTCGCGCGGCGGAAACGCCGCACATCATCCTCAACGCACCGCTTGTCGGGCAGCGGCTCGGCTATGGGGAGTTGTCAGGACTCGATCTGCTCGAACTGTTCGCGTTCATCCATCCGGCTCGGTTCGCGGTGCCAACGGTGGCGGGTTTGAGCCGGGTTGTGGGTCTGGAGCCACCAGCAAGGGAATCTGATGCTGCGGCGACGTTGCAAAGGATCGCGTCCAAGCTGCTTTCGGTCCTGTCCAATACCGATTGGCCGGAACGCGAGGGCGCGTGGACATCCAATGCCAGTCTCCACCGAATGGGGTGGGGTTGGGCGCCGCTAGTCGGACAGCGATTGGAACGGCCCGAACGCGGCGAGCGAATGCTGTTCTCGCGCCTGCCCCAATGGGAAGATTCGGCCGAGAAGCCACCACCGCTGGCGATCTCCGTGAATTCTGAAGAGGCGATCCGAAAGCTCGATTGTCTAACCAATCGCGCGGAGGCACGGGAGGGGCAGCGATCCATGGCAGCGGCTGCGTCTGCTATCTTCGCGCCGCGCCGGTCAAAGCATGGGCCAAACATGCTGTTGGCGGAGGCTGGCACCGGAATCGGCAAGACCCTGGCCTATTTGGCGCCGGCGGCGCTGTGGGCTGAGAGCTCGGGCGGGACGGTTTGGGTATCGACCTTCACCAAGGCCCTGCAACGTCAGCTCGATTCGGAAGGGCCGAAGCTGTTCGCTGATCCTGCAGAGCGGGCGAAGCGGATCGTGATCCGCAAGGGGCGCGAGAATTATCTCTGCCTACTCAACTTGGAGGACGCCCTCCAGGGCGGCTTCTCGGGCCGCGCCGCCATTCTGGCGCAGCTGGTCGGGCGATGGGCGGCTTACTCCAAGGATGGAGATATGGTGGGCGGCGACCTTCCGGGCTGGCTTCCGAGCCTCTTCCGCCGCGCAGGATCGGCAGCCCTGACCGATCGCCGGGGCGAGTGCGTCTACGCCGGCTGCCCGCACTATCGCCGCTGCTTTATCGAGCGCGCCGAACGCGCCAGCCGCGATGCCGACCTGGTGATCGCCAATCATGCGCTGGTGATGATCGGCGCCGCTCGGGAACGTGAGGCGACGCTGGACCGAGTCGTCTTCGATGAAGGCCATCACCTGTTCGACGCTGCGGACTCCACCTTCTCTGTCTGTTTCGGCGGACAAGAGGCAATCGAGCTCCGCCGCTGGATTGTCGGACCGGAGGGCAAATCCCGCGGCCGTCGCCGCGGCTTGGCGGCGCGACTGATGGACGTCGCATCTTACGACGACGAAGGGGCGCGAGCGCTCGATGCTTCCGTCGAAGCGGCGCGCTTGCTGCCATCCGATGGCTGGATTGGTCGCGTGGCCGACGGGTCGACGTTCGGCCCGATCGAATCTCTCCTCGCCGAGGTCCGCGGCACCGTCTATGCTCGCGCCAAGGCGCAGGACGCCGGCTACGGCCTTGAAACCGAACTGGCCGATCCCGACGGAGCGCTCGTCTCCAAAGCGGCGGCGGCGCTGGAAGCTCTCGAAGCGCTGCAAAAGCCGCTGGCGGCACTCTCTCGACGTCTGGAAGCGGTGCTCGAGGACGCACCCGACTGGCTCGACAGTCAGGCGCGCGCGCGGATCGAAGGCGCGATAAACGGCCTGTCGTGGCGCCGAGAAACGCTCGCCGCGTGGGGCCAGCTGCTAGCGCGGATCGGCGGCCCGGCCGATGAGGATTTTGTCGATTGGCTAGCGGTCGATCGCGTTGAAGGCCGCGAATATGACGTGGCGATCAACCGTCGCTGGCTCGATCCTGCCCGGCCGTTGGCGGAGGCGGTGTTAAAGCCCGCGCAGGGCGTCCTCGTGACGTCGGCGACCTTGCGGGGAGGCGACGGCTGGGAAACGGCGGAGCAGCGAACCGGAGCAGCGCATCTCGAATTGCCGGTGGAACGGTTCGAAGCCGAAAGCCCCTTCGACTATGCCGGGTGCTCCGAAGTGGTGATCGTCACCGACATCCGGCAGGGTGATATTCCAGCGCTCGCCGGTGCCTACGCGCGGCTGATCGAGGCAGCGGAAGGCGGCACGCTGGGGCTGTTCACCGCGATTCAGCGGCTCAAAGCCGTTCATGCGCGGATCGCCGACCGGTTGGCGCGAGCAGGGCTGCCGCTGCTCGCCCAGCATGTCGACCCGATCGATCCCGGCACCCTTGTCGACATCTTCCGCGACGATCCGCGCGCCTCGCTGCTCGGTACCGATGCTCTTCGTGACGGCGTGGATGTGCCGGGCGAATCGCTTCGGCTGGTAGTGATGGAGCGAGTGCCATGGCCGCGCCCGACCGTGCTTCACGCCGCGCGCCGGATGGCCGGTGGCGGCAGCGCTTACGACGATCGAGTCGTTCGCGCGCGGCTGGCGCAAGCGTTTGGCCGGCTCATCCGGCGTCAGGGCGATCAGGGTGTGTTCGTGATCTTGTCGGCGGCCATGCCGTCACGGCTGCTTCGTGCTTTTCCGGCAGGCGTTCCGGTCAGCCGGATCCCGCTCGACCAGGCGATCGAGCGCGTTCGGGCAAGGCTTTCAAAAGCTTCTATTGATCGAGCGCTTCAGCCAAGCGGTCCCGAATTTGTCTGAGCCGCTGGACGTCAAGCGAAGGTCTCGCCTCCTCACGCTGGAGCCCTTGCTGCTCGTGTTCCGAGATGAGCTGCGGCGGCGGCTCTTCAGCGGACTGGCCTCCCCGAAGCAGCTTCTGAACACCGCGGACGGTATAGCCCTCCTGATTGAGGAGCCGATTGATTCGGTGCGCGAGCTCCACATCTGCCGGGCGATAATAGCGCCGGTTCCCGGCCCGCTGCAGCGGCTTCAGTTGCGGAAACTTCGTTTCCCAATAGCGCAGGATGTGCTGGGCGACCCCGAGCTCAACCGAGAGTTCGCCGATCGTCTTGAAAGCGCCAGGGGCTTTCTCGACGGCTGCCACTGCCGTTATTTCGCAATCCTGTCGCGCAGGATCTGGCTCGCGCGGAACGTCATCACGCGCCGCGGAGCGATCGGCACTTCGATCCCCGTTTTTGGATTCCGCCCGATCCGCTGGCCCTTGTCGCGCAGGATGAAGCTTCCGAAGCCGGAGATCTTCACATTCTGGCCATGCGCCAGAGCTGCGCACATGTGATGGAGAATACGCTCAACCACATTCGCCGATTCGGCCCTCGAAAGCCCGAGCTTGCCGTGGACCACATCCGCCAGGTCGGCGCGCGTCAGAGTACCCGAAACCCCGCTATCCGCGACTCGCGCAATTCCCAAGTCGGCCATTCTTTTCTCCTGAACCCTCTTCTGCTGCCCCCCGGCCGCGGATTACACCACCGTAACGGAAACTGACGGTGTCGGCAATTCGACAAATGGGGCGAAATGGCAAGTGTTTTCAATAAGTGAGGACCGCCGCCCCCCAGGTGAAGCCGCCGCCCATCGCTTCCAGCACAACAGTGTCGCCGCGCTGGATTCGACCATCTTTCACGGCGGTGTCGAATGCAAGCGGAACGGAGGCAGCGGATGTGTTCGCATGCTGATCGACCGTCATCACAACCTTCTCGGCGGGAAGGCCGAGCTTCTTGGCGGTCGCGTCGAGAATTCGGGCGTTGGCCTGGTGCGGAACGACCCAGTCGACATCGTCCGGTCCGAGCCCTGCAGCATTCAGCACTTCCGACAAAACATCCGCGAGGTTGATCACTGCGTGGCGGAAAACCTCTCGGCCCTTCATCCGAAGCTTGCCGACTGTTCCAGTTGTGGAGGGGCCGCCGTCGACGAACAGCATGTCATTATGCCGCCCGTCGGCGTGAAGCCGGGTCGCAAGGATGCCTTGCTCCCCTTCCTCCGCCGAAAGCACCAGCGCCCCGGCCCCGTCGCCGAAGAGGACGCAGGTCGCACGATCGTTCCAGTCGAGGATTCGGCTGAAGGTCTCCGCGCCGATCACCAGCGCCTTCTTCGCCATTCCTGAACGGAGCATCGAGTCGGCAACGCTGAGGGCATAGAGAAACCCGGTGCACACGGCGTGCACGTCGAAAGCGATGCAGTCGTCGATCCCAAGCATCGCCTGGATCTTCGTCGCTGAGGAAGGAAAAGTCTGATCCGGGGTAGCAGTCGCAAGCACGATGAGTCCGATGTCGCGCGGTTCGAGGCCGGAATGCTCAAGCGCCTTTAGCGCAGCGTCACGCGCCAAAGTGGCCGTGGTCTCACCCGCGCCGGCGACGTAACGCGCGCGAATCCCGGTGCGTTCGACGATCCATTCATCGGAGGTATCCACGGTCTGCGCGAGCTCATCATTGGTCACACGGCGCTTGGGCAGGGCGGAACCAACTCCGGCGACGACCGAGCGAAGGGTCACTACGCCGCCTCGTTGTTGAAGGCGTGAGCGCGGAAGTTATCGAGGTCTTCGCCGATCTTGCGAGTGATGTCGTTGCGCACCATTCGCGCTGCTACCTGGATCGCGTTAGCGACCCCTTTCGGCGTCGCAGCCCCGTGACTCTTCACCACGAGGCCATTGAGGCCGAGAAACACGGCCCCATTGTGATTGTTCGGATCCAGGTGAACCTTCAGCAGCCGAAGCGCCGGTTGCGAGAGCGCAAACCCGGCTTTCGATCGAAGCGAGCTGGTGAAGGCACGGCGCAAAAGATCGGTGACGAAACGCGCCGTCCCTTCCGCTGTCTTGAGCGCGATATTGCCCGAGAAGCCGTCGGTCACGACAACATCGACGTCGCCCCGGCTCAGTTGATCGCCTTCCGTGAAACCATCGAAGCGAAGCGGCAGATAATCGGCTTCGCGTAGCAGAGAGGCGGCTTCCTTAAGCTCATCGGTGCCCTTGAGTTCCTCAGTACCAATGTTGAGCAACCTCACGCGCGGGTTTTCGATCCGGAGAACCGTCCGCGCGTAGGCGGAGCCCATGACCGCGAATTGGACCAGATTTTGGGCATCGCACTCTGTGTTCGCGCCCAGATCGAGCATGACCATGTCCGTCTCGCCAAGGGTCGGCAGGAGCGCCGCGAGCGCAGGCCGATCGATCCCCGGCATCGTCCGAAGCGCCAGCTTCGACATCGCCATTAGCGCGCCGGTGTTGCCGCCCGAGACGGCGGCATCGGCATTGCCGTCCTTCACCGCACCGATGGCGACGCCCATGGATGTGGTTCGCGCACGGCGGATTGCCTGGCTCGGCTTTTCGTTCGGCGCGATTTCGTCAGGAGTGTGAACGACAGTGACACAGTCGCCGATACGGCGATGTTTCCGCACCTCTTCCTGGATGCGGCTCTCGTCGCCGTAGATCACGAAGCACAGAGTTGGATCGTTCCGCGAAGCGCGCTCGATACCGGCAATCATTGCAGCCGGGCCGCCGTCGCCCCCCATGGCGTCGATCGCAATTTTTGGGCCTGAGCTCATCTCTGCGGCCCGCCCCCGCGCTTAAGCCTCGCTCGAGACGATCTCGCGGCCGTTATAGTGGCCGCAGGCCGGGCAGAGGTTATGTGGCAGCTTGAGCTCGCCGCAGTTCGGGCATTCCTGGAACTGCTTGGCGGTCAGCGCGTGATGGCTGCGGCGCATATTGCGCTTGGACGGCGAGGTTTTTCTCTTCGGGACGGCCATGAGGCACCTATTCGATTAGCAAAAAAATTGGCGACGATCTCACGCCTTCTCAACGGGAAACCCCGCGGCGGCGGC
>Ga0105240_10008044_pt1 | contig 15175 bp, 12 predicted proteins | sample KBSC54metaG_FD_80426 | JGI IMG/M metagenome (GOLD analysis project Ga0105240, IMG submission 80426) | Corn rhizosphere microbial communities from Kellogg Biological Station, Michigan, USA - KBS C5-4 metaG | ecosystem: Host-associated > Plants > Roots > Rhizosphere > Soil | place: Michigan, USA... | reverse complement strand
TGATCCAGTGGGCGGACGGCTGACCGCTTGGATGTGGGTCGCTCGTGCGCGCGCCCCGTGGCCCTGGGCACGTGCCGGTTGATTTGCGCCGTGTGGGGGGAGGCGGTCGTGTTCTCTCGGCGACGCCATTGGTGAACCTGTAAGGTCGCTCCTATGCATCGGCGACTTGTTCCGTGTGCTATCTGGACACTGGCAATCGTGCTCGCGATATTCCTGCTCGCGCTGCCCTTCCCACACGTCAGGGACATCGTCGTCCGGGCCAGCGCGATCGCCCACGTGACCGGGCGATTGGGCACCGCAGATCCACTGCCTGCGAAAGCCGGCGCGACGGCGCCCGGCCAGTCGCGCCGAAAGATCGACCGGCTACAGGAGGCGTCGTGGGACAACCCGTGCGGCCTGACCCGCCACCCGCGCCCGGTTCACCATGTGATCTGGATCTGGTTCGAAAACCAGAACCCATCCCACGCCCTGCGCGGCCCCGCAACATCCCACCTTGCCACCAATTGCGGCACAACCGGGAACTACTTCGGGCTGACCCACCCCAGCCTGCCCAACTATCTTGCCGCGACCTCCGGAAGCACGCACGGAATCCGGAAGGACTGCTCTTGCACGGTGAGCGGGCCGAGCCTCATGAGCCAAGTCCCCACCTGGCGCCTCTACGCCCAGAGCATGCCGCAGAACTGCGATCCGACCGACCACGCCCCCTACCAGTCACACCACAACTTCGCCCTGCACTTCGAGACGATCCACTGCGCCATCAACGACGTCCCGATCAGCCGACTGATTCCCGACCTGAACGCCGGTCACCTTCCGGACTTCTCGTTCATCCTCCCCGACGCCTGCCACAACATGCACTACGCCAAGGTGGGCTGTCACCGCCGACTCACCCGCAAGCTCGCGATCCAACAGGCGAACGTCTGGCTACAAGCCGTGCTGACCGCGATTCTCAGAAGCGCTGCCTATCGCAGCGGGCACACCGCCATCTTCATCGCATGGGACGAGGGCGAGCCCGTCACCGACAAGGGCGAGCATTGCCTTCGCACCCAGAGCTTGGATTGCCAGACGTCCGTCATCGTCGTTGCTCCATCCGTTGTCCCCGGGACAGTCGCCCCGGCCCTCTACAGTCCGTACTCGCTCCTTCGCACCGCCGAACGCCTGCTCGGTCTCCCGCTCCTCGGCGACGCGCGATCTGCGCACAGCATGCGTCGCGCGTTCAACCTCTAACGGCGCTGCGTGTAGAAACGAGTTCGTGGCCGGCGCCCGTGGCGCTCCAGACCAATCAAGAACGTGTGCCGGCGCGCGCAGCTTTGTCCTCCTCTCCATCGTTGCCGCCCCGCTCAGGGTCGCAGCGGCGTGGCAGGCGAAGGGTGATGTCGAGCCCGCCGGCGGGGTTGGCGGTGGCGTGCACGCTCCCGTCGTGAACGGCGGCGATCGACGACACCAGAGCGAGGCCGAGACCGAACCCGTCCTGGCGCGTGCGGTCGTCGAGCCGGGTGAACGGCAGAAACAGCCGGTCGACCGCACCGGGCGGGACGACCGGTCCGGTGTTGACGACCCGAACCACGGATGCGCCGTCCTCGATTGCGGTCGAGACGGTGACGGTCCCGCCTGCAACGTTGTAGCGCTCGGCGTTGTCGAGCAGATTCGCGACGAGCCGCTCGAGCAGGACTCGATCCCCGGTCACCGGTGCTTCCTCGAGGCTGCGGAAGGTGGTGATGCCGCTGGCCTTGCGGCCCTCGAGCGCGTCCTCGGTGACGGCGGCGAGATCCAGCGGGTCGGTCAGGGTACGCGACTGATCGTTTCGTGCAAGGACGAGGAGCACCTCGATGAGCCGCTCGGACTGATCGACCGCCTGGCGGACGTCGGCGGCCATCGACACCAGCTCGGCGCGGGTCGGCTCCGGCTTGGCGAGGACGACGTCGATCGCGGTCCGCATGAGCGTGAGCGGCGTGCGCAGCTCGTGGCTTGCGTTGGCGATGAACTGCCGTTGGCTCGTGAACGCGCGGTCGAGCCGCTCCAGCATGGTGTCGAACGTGTCCGCGAGCTCGCGCAGCTCGTCGCGCGGGCCCTCAAGCGCGATCCGCTGGGACAGGTTCTGCTCGCTCGCCTCGCGAGCGGCCACGGTCAGGCGCCGAACCGGACGCAGCATGCGCCCGGCGACGATCCACCCCGCGGCCGCGGCGAGCACGATGACCCCTGCCAGGGTGAGCAGCGAGTAGGTCAGGAGATGCGCGAGCGTCGTGCTGCGCTGCGTGGCGGCGCCCGCCCGGACGCCGTTGGCATACACGGCGCTGCACTTCTGCAGCACGTCGGAGCCGCCACCACGGTGCGACGCCGCCGCCAGGCACCTCTCGAGCGCCGGCCGGATCGCCGGGGGGATCGTGCTCGGCGTCCTGCTGCTCAACGTGTGCGCGACGAGCACGTAGGTGATCACGACCAGCGCGGCTCCGCCAAGCGCGAACAGGGACGTGTACAGCAAGGTGAGCCGCGACCGCGCGCTGAGGTGGCGTCTCACAGCCGGTAGCCGACGCCGACGACGGTTTCGATCAGCGGCGGGTCGCCGAGCTTGCGCCGCAACCGGGCGATTGTGACCGCGACCGTATTGCTGAACGCGTCGGCGTTCGCGTCCCAGACGTGCTCGAGCAGGTGCTCCGCGCTGACCGGTGCGCCGTCCGCGCCGGCCAGGCACTCCAGCACGCCGAACTCCTTCCTGGTCAGGGCCAACGGGATGCCTGCGCGGCTGGCACGGTGCCGCGCGCGATCGACCAGCAGGTCGCCCCGCTGCACCACCGCGGGCGAGCCGGGCCCGCGACGCCCCAGGGCGCGGATGCGGGCGATCAGCTCATGGAAGGCGAACGGCTTGCCCAGGTAGTCATCGGCGCCCAACTCCAGGCCGTCGACCCGATCCTCGACGTCGGCCGCCGCGGTCAGCATCAGGATGCGGCTGGGCGAGCCGTCGCGCAGCAGCCGGCGGCAGACCTGGTCGCCGTGCACAGCCGGCAGGTCGCGGTCGAGCACGACCACGTCGTAGTCGGTGCCGGTCGTGCTCTGCAACGCGGCTGCTCCGTCGTACACCACGTCGACGGCGAAGCCGGCGTCGCGCAGCCCCTCGCCGATCCGGTTGGCCAGCGCAACGTGATCCTCCACAACGAGCACCCGCACGCCCACATTCTGCACCCGCGCAGATGACAGCCGTCTAACGGCCGCTGTTCGGCTCGTGTCATGCGCCCGTCGGTAGAACGGACACATGCACCGCATGCACACCGGCCCGAACGGAGGAGCGCATGACCCGGGATGGGGTGTCGTTGCACCCCGCCGCCACCAGCGCGAGGACCGCCGTGACGATGATGCTCGCCGCATTCCGCTCCCAAGAGGTGCCGAACTTCCCCGACGGCAGGCCACTCGAGGTCGACGTGCACGGACGCTGGTGCAGAAGCTCATGACCCTGGAGCGAAGGTGGGCCGGGTGCATGCGCTCCGCAGTTCCAATCCACGGATCGAGAATGCCGGCGCCTGACCGGCGGATCGGTCCCACGCCTGCCCATCACATGACGCCTTTCGTCATGAACGGAATTCCGACCAAACGCCGACTCGCCGTCGCCGCCGCGCTCGTGGCGCTGCTGGCAGCGGCATGCAGCGGCACCGGATCATCCACCCGGCCCGGCGCACCGGGTGCGGGAGGCCCGGCGACGGCCGCGTCGGCGGTCGGCTACTCCCGGTGCATGCGCTCCCACGGGGTGCCGCGCTTCCCCGACCCGGACGCCGGTGGGGCCCTCCCGAAGGCCGACCCGCGACAGCTCGGTGTCAGCAGTTCCCAGCTGCACGCAGCCCGCCACGCCTGCTTGCACCTGCTCCCGATCACCGGCCAGGTGATCGACGCCGGATCGATCGAGCAATGCTTCATGGCCGACGACTGCCCCCCGGCGCTCGTGCAGCAGGTGCTGACCGAGGAGCGGAGGTTCGCGCTGTGCATGCGCTCGCATGGGATTCCGAACTGGCCCGACCCGATCACCGATTCCCAGGGGCGTCCGGTCTTCGCGATAAGCGTCAGCAAGGACGGCTTCAACCCGTATTCGCGGCCGATCTGGGCCAAGGGCAACGAGTGCTCGCATCTGATGCCCGGCCTGACCGGGGCGCCGTTCCAGATCTCACCATGACGGGGATAGACGCGCCTCCGCGAGCGAGCGTGGGCGGCGCCCGCCGCGGCCGGCGTCGGTGGCCGGCCGTCGTCTTGATCGTGGTGCTGGGCGCCGCGAGTGCGCTCGCGCTCGCCACCAAGGTGATCGACGCCGGCGGGGGTCGGACCAGGCCGGGCGACGACGGTTCGGCGACGGCGTTGTCAAGCATCACGCGCCGCTCGCTGTCCGAGACCACGCAGTTCAACGGCACGCTGGGGTATGCGGGCTCCTACACGGTCCTGAGTCGGGCGCGTGGCACGGTGACGTGGCTGCCGGCGCTCGGCGGGGTGATCCATCAGGGGCAGGTCGTGTACCGGGCCGACGAGGCGCCGGTCGTGCTGCTGTACGGGCCGTCTCCGGCGTACCGCACGCTGGCCGAGGGGGCGAGCGGCGCAGATGTGACCGGGGCCGACGTCGCGCAGCTGAACCGCGACCTGGTCGCACTGGGATTCGTGCGTCGGTCCGATGTGGACTCGGCCTGGGATGAGTTCACCTGGGCCACGAAAGCCGGCGTGGAGAAGCTCCAGAGCCACCTCGGTGTGGCCCAGACCGGAGAACTGCAGTTCGGGGAGGTCGTGTTCCTGCCCACTGCCGCACGCGTCACATCGCTGATCGCGCAGCTCGGCGGGCCTGCCGGCGGGCCGGTGCTTCGGGCGAGCTCGACCCGGCGGACGATCAGCGTCGCGCTCGATCCGGATCTGCAATCCGAGGTCAGGGCCGGCGGCCGGGTCACGATCACGCTGCCCGACGGCAGCACCATCCCGGGCAGGGTCACCGCGGTGGGGAATGTCGCCACGGCGCCGTCGAGCGACTCCAGCGGCCCTGGCACCGGGCCGACGGTGCCCGTGACCATCGTCCCCGCTCATCCAGCGGCCACCGGCAGTCTCGATCAGGCCCTGGTCGAGGTGGCGATCACCGACCGGACCGTGCACAACGTGCTGGCGGTGCCGGCGACCGCGCTGCTCGCGCGCTCAGGCGGGGGCTACTCGGTGGAGGTGGTCGACGGCGACGGCGCGCATCACCTGGTGCGCGTCCAGCTCGGGTTGTTCGACGACGCGGAGGGCATGGTGCAGGTGTCCGGGCCCGGGCTGGCGGCCGGGCAGCGAGTCGTGGTGCCCGGCAATGGGTAGCCCGGTGTTGCAGGTCGACCGGGTGACCAAGACGTACCCGGGCGCGCCGCCGGTTACCGCGCTACGGGACGTCAGCCTGACGATCACCGCGGGGGAGCTGGTGGCGGTCGTCGGCCCGTCCGGGTCGGGCAAGACGACATTGCTGCACGTGATAGGGAGCCTCGACCGGCCGAGCGCCGGCACAGTGAGGGTCACGGATATGGACCTGGCGAGGCTCCCGGATCGGCAGCTGGCGGCGCTGCGGGCGAGCCGGGTGGGGTTCGTGTTCCAGCAGTTCTTCCTCGCCGAGCACGCCACCGCCCTGGACAACGTGGCCGACGGGCTGCTCTACGCCGGCGTGCCCTGCAAGCAGCGCCGCCGGCAGGCCGCCGCCGCCCTGGTCGCCGTCGGCCTAGGGACCCGGCTACAGGCCCGGCCCACGCAGCTGTCCGGCGGGGAACGTCAGCGCGTTGCGATCGCCCGCGCCGTGGTCGGGCAGCCGGCCATCGTCCTGGCGGACGAGCCCACCGGCAACCTCGACCAGGCAACCGGGCAGGCCCTCCTCGAACTGCTCGCGGAGCTGCACGCAGCCGGGACCACCATCGTGGTGATCACCCATGACGAGCGCATCGCCGCGCGGATGCCGCGCCGCGTCGAGATGCTGGACGGGCGCATCGTCACCGACTCCGCCCACCCCACGCTTCGCGCAGGCGCCTGCACGTGACCACCACCTCCGCGCTCTCCAGGCACCGGATGCGCCCCGCGGATCTGGCGCGCCTGTCCGCGGTCGGCATTCGCACGCGCAAGCTCCGCGCCGCCCTGTCCGCGCTTGGGATCGCCATCGGCGTCGCCGCGATCGTCGCCGTGCTCGGCCTATCCGCGTCTTCCCAGGCGGGCCTGGTGAACGAGATCGGTCGCCTGGGCACCAACCTGCTCACCGCCGCCGACGGGCAGACGCTCAACGGCGAGCCCGCCGAGCTCCCGGTCGCCGCGCCCGGCATGATCGCGCGCATCCGCGCCGTGACCGCCGTCGCCGATACCGGCGCCGTCGGCGACGTCACGGCCTACCGCAGCCCGCTGATCCCCTCGATCAACACCAACGCCCTGTCCGTGCAGGCCACCAGCCTGACACTGCCCGACACCGTCGGCACCTCGGTGGCCAAAGGCCGCTTCCTGAACGCGGCCACCGCCCGCGAGCCGGTCGCCGTGCTTGGCGCCACCGCAAGCGCGCGCATGGCCATCGACCACGTCTACCCGGGCGAGCGGATCTGGGTCGGCGGGCAGTGGTTCTCCCTCGCCGGCATCCTTCATCGTGCCGTGCTCGCCCCGGAGATCGACACCTCGGTGCTCATCGGATACCCCGCCGCGCGGCACTACCTCGGCTTTGACGGACACCCATCCGAGATCTACCTCCGGGCTCAGACGGACCACGTCAACGCGGTCGACGCGGTGCTCGCCGCCACCGCGAATCCCGAATACCCCAACCAGGTCGCCGTCGCCCGGCCATCTGACGCGCTCGTCGCCCAGGCCGACGCCGAGGGCGCGCTCAACAGCCTGTTCCTCGGCCTCGGTGCGGTCTCTCTGCTCGTCGGCGCCATCGGCGTCGGAAATGTCATGCTCATCGGCGTGCTCGAACGCAGATCCGAAATCGGACTGCGGCGCGCCCTCGGCGCCAGCAAAGGCCACATCCGCATGCAATTCCTCGCCGAAGCGATGCTCCTCGCACTCTTCGGCGGCGCGGTGGGGGTCGCCGTCGGGGCGGCAGCCACCGCCGTCTACGCTCACACCCAACACTGGGCCACGGTCATCCCCACCCTCGCCTGGGTCGGAGGCCTCGCCTCCGCCCTCGCGATCGGCGCCATCGCCGGCCTCCTACCGGCCATCCGTGCCGCCCGCATGTCCCCCACTCAAGCGCTTTGGAGCATGTGAACCCCAGCCGCACGGCGGGCTTCCTGGATGCGCTCTTCGTGCCCGCAGCACGTGGCCGATCGCGGCACGACCGCGTGTCTTCCGTCTACAACGCCGGCGGGTGCCGGAGCGCCCACGGCCGCAGCCGCTCCAGGAACGTCTGCCGGGCCGGGTCGCGCCCCGCATCGGCCGCGCGCGCGGCCTGCGCGACCTCCGCCGCCAGCGCGTCCATGTCGACATGGACGGGCGCGCCGTCGCGTACCAGCACGCGGCCGCCGACCACGACCTCGCGCACGTGCCCGCGGCCGGCGCGCGCGACCACCAGATCCTCGTACGCCAGGCGCGGCGAGGCGAAGACGCCGCGGACGGCGCCCAGGTCCAGCACGACCGCGTCCGCGAGGTAGCCCGGCTCGAGCCGGCCCACCGATCCCTGGAGACCCGCGATGCGGGCGCCGCCCTCCCACACGAGCCGCAGGACATCGCGCGCGCCGAGCGGCGGCTCGGGGCCGTCCCAGATCCGCTGGGCGACGTGCGCCATCCGCACCTCGGCCAGCATGTCCTCGTCGTCGTCGACCGCCATGTCGTCGGAGCCGAGACCTACGGTGACGCCCCTCGCCACCAGCCGCCGCACCGGGGCGATCCCGCACGCAAGGCGCAGGTTCGACGAGCAGTTGTGCGCCACCATCGCCCGCCGCTCGGCGAGCAGGTCGATGTCGGTGTCGCGCAGATACACGCCGTGGGCGATCGTCGTGCCCTGGCCGAGCACCCCGCGCTCGGCCAGGTGGTGGAGCTCACGCCCGCCGTGCGCCGCGTCGCCCCAGTCGCGCTGCCGGCGGCTCTCGAGCGCGTGCATGTGGATCTGAAGCCCGAGGTCGGCCGCCGCGGCACCGACCGCATCGAGCAGGTCGTCGGAGGCCCACTGCGGCGCCGCAATCGAGAGCTGGACGCCGATCAGCGGGTCGCCGTCGAGCCGGCGGGCCAGCTCGGTGATCGCCTCGATGTAGATCGCGTTCGAGATCGGCGTGCCGGTCAGCCGCCGCACCTCACCCGCCAGGTCGCCGGGCAGCGCCGCCGCGAAGCGGTCGTCGCCGTCGTACGCGAACGTGGCCCGGTCGCGCCAGTACGGCGCGAACGCCGTCCGCAGGCCCGCCTCGCGGTGGGCCCGCAACGAGTGCTCGAGCTCGTCCAGATACGCCTCCGAGCCCTCGTAGCCGCCCTTTGCCGGAAAGTGGCTGTGCACGTGAGTCGTGACGCCGCTCGTCAGCATCAGCATCGACTTAAAGAGCGTCGTCAGGTACGGCTCGACCGTGGGCAGCGAGTGCATCAGCACCATCCAGGGCTCGAACGGCTCATCCGGGAACCCCAGCTGGGCCGTCGAGACGCCCTCGGCGTGCTGGTGGGCGTTCACGAGGCCGGGGATCACGAGGCGGTCCGCGCCGCCGGCCCGCTCGGCGTCCGGGTGGCTTCGGCGGAGCTCGTCCGCCGGCCCCAGCTCGGCGACCCGGCCCTCGCGCACCAGCACCGCCGCCGACTCGAGCCAGTCGGCGCCGGCCGCGGGCAGCACGGCCGCGCCCTCGATCAGGAGTTCGTCCACCGCGCCAGTATCGCTCAAGTCGCAGCGCCGGCCTCGTGTGGCATTTGCCGCAAGCCGGGAAGGAACGGCCGCCGAGCGGCGTCTGGATGGGCATGGGCAGCGAGACTCGAGACGAGTCCGACACAGGGCAGAACGAGACCGGCAACGTCGCCACCTTCCCCGGCGGTGACGTGGTGTCGGCCCAGCCGCCGGCCGGCGACGACTCGAACGACGATGTGGGGACAGCCGGCGACGACGGCCCGGACGACGACGCGCGGACGCTCACCAATCTCTGCAATCGGGTCGTCCTGATCACGGACGCCCGCCGGGCAGCCACACTCCGGCTCTCGCCCCTCCAGCGGATGGCGCTCCGAAACGGCGAGTACACCCGCTGGCGCACGGTGCTGAAGGCGGCCGAGCGCGATCCGGCCGCGCTCGTGCGGCTCGAGCGCCCGCCCGCCCGCGACTGGACGGTGGGTTCCATCGTCGCAGCCGGCCTCTGGCCCGTCGTCATCTGGCTCGTCTTCGGGTTCAGCGCCAACCACAGCCTGGACTACTGGGCGGGGGGCGGAGCCGTCATCGTCCTGGCGGGCCTCGTCCTCGCGGTGGTCGCCCTCCGCGGCTCGTCCGTCGCCGGGCGGATCCTGTCGACGGCGAGCGTGGGCGTCGTCGCCGTCACGGTCGCCCTCGTGATGCCCGCCGCCGCCATCTACTTCGGCACGGGCGCCCGCGAGTACCTGTGGGCTGCGTACGGCAACGGCTCGATGTCCCGAAGCGCCGTGAACCTCACGCTCGTGGCGCGCATGATCGAGCTCGTCTTCATCGTCTTCGCGTCGCTGCTGCCGGTCGCCCTCTACTTCGTGTTCGACCGCCAGCAGCTGAACACGCTCCGACGCCAATTCGAGCGCTCGATGTTCCGCCTCGACCGGTCGATCACCCGCCTGCCCGACCTCGAGACCAAGTACGGCGAGGCGATGACCGAGGCGTTCGGGCGTGAGGACGAGCGCGGCCGCGTACCGCCGGGCCACCCCTTCCCCCTGATCTTCGCGACCGTCGTGATCACGCTCGGCTGGACCGTGACGCTGTTTGCGACGACGCAGAACCGGGGCCTCGTCAAGGATGCGAGCGGCGTGGTCAGCCTGCTCACTCCGGAGCGCTCGGCAATCGTATTCGGGTTCCTCGGCGCGTACTTCTTCGCGCTCCAGGTGGTGCAGCGCGGCTATGCCCGCGGCGACCTGCGGCCGAAGAGCTACAGCGCGATCACCGCCCGGATGCTCACGGTGGTCATCTCCGCGTGGGTGCTCGAGATCATCTTCGCGAAGGGCTCGACGCCGCTTCTGCTCTTCGCCTTCATCGCCGGCGTGGTGCCCGAGACGCTGTTCGTCTGGATCCGGGAGGTATGGAACGACCGGAGGCTGCTGCGCTCGCCGCTCGGATCGCGATGGGGACGCGGACGCACCTCCGATGACGACGCAGCGGTCGACGACCTGATGGCCGGGCTCACCGACTCCGAGCCGCTGACCCGGCTGCAGGGGATCGACCTGTACGACCGCGGCCGGCTGACCGACGAGGGCATCACCACCATCGAGGGTCTCGCCCACGCCGACATCGTCGAGCTGCTGCTCTACACGCGCATCTCGGCGCCGCGCCTGCTCGACTGGATCGACCAGGCGATCCTCTACATCCACCTCGATCAAACCGATCGCAGCCGCAAGCTCGAGGCCCTGCGGTCGGTCGGCGTGCGCACGGCGACCGATCTGCTCGCCGTGGAAGAGCCAGGCGCGGGCCGGCTCGCCGCGCTGCTCTACCCGGCCGCTCCGGCGACGGAACAGCCCGACCTCTACGCGGTGCTTCGGCGTGCGATCGATGGCGAGGAGTGGATCCAGAACCTGCAGTGGTGGAGCGAGTCGCAGACGGGCAAGCTCCGGGCCTCGAACCGGCGACCGCTCGCATACCCTTGAGAGCGCATCGGCGGCGGTACCCGATCTGGAGGGCGATGCTGGCGACAGCGACCATGTTCGGCGCGGTCTTCATGGCCGGTCCCGCGCCGGCGACGGGAGCCGGTGGGATGGTCACGCTGCGGGAGAGCACGCCGGCGTGGGCGTCACAGCACGCGCTCCACCCATCACCGGCGGATGGACATGTGTCGGTGCGCGTGATCCTCGCGCCACGGGGAGGGGTCGCAGCGCTCGAGTCGGCGGTGCTCGCCACCACCACGCCGGGCAGCCCGGGATACCGGCACTTCCTCACGCCGGCCCAGTTCCGGGCGCGGTACGAGCCGACGGATGCCGCCGTCGCCGCCGTTCGCGGCTGGCTGCTGAAGTCGGGCATGAACGTCGCGAGGGTGTCCCCGTACCGGCGCTACATCGCTGCGAGCGGTAGCGTCGCGGCGGCCGAGCACGCCTTCGGGGCGACCCTCGGCGTCTACCGCCACGCCGGACACCTCGTTCGCGCGCCGGAGCAGGACGCGCGCGTCCCGGCCGGCGTCTCACGCGACGTCTGGGGCGAGACCGGCCTCGACGCCACGCCGATCTACGAGCGCCCCGCGCTCACCCCGCCGCCAAGGGGCGAGGTCGACGCCGGGCCCTGCAGCCGCTACTACGGACAGCGGCGCGCGACGTTCAAGGCAAACGGCCGCACCCGCCTGCCCGCATTTCACGGCGCATTCCGCAGCTACCACATCTGCGGGTACACGCCCATCCAGCTGCGACGCGCCTATCACGTCGGGCGGACCGGGTTGACCGGCAACCGTCAGACGATCGGAATCGTCGACGCCTACGCCGATCGGACGATCGAAGCCGACGCGGACAGGTACGCGCGTCTCCACGGGGATCCCGGCTTCGCGGCCGGCCAGCTCACCCAGCGGGTGTTCACGCCGTTCGATCGGCGGCCCGGATGCACAGGCCCGGCCGGCTGGTCCCGCGAGGAGACGCTCGACGTCGAGGCCGCCCACGCCATGGCGCCCGGCGCGAAGGTGCTCTATCTCGGAGCGAAGGACTGCTCGATCGCCAGCCTGCTCCACGCGCTCGCCTTCGCGGTCGACCAGAACCAGGTGAGCGTCCTCAGCAGCTCGTGGGGCGGCCCTGAATCCAACTACACGAGCGGGAGAATCGCCGCGGTGCGCCAGGTCATCCTCCAGGGCGAAGCCCAGGGGATCACCTTCCTGTGGTCGGCAGGAGACCACGGCAACGAGCACGCAGGAGGCCGCGCCCACGTCGAGTATCCGGCCAGCGACCCGTTCGCAACGGCGGTCGGCGGCACGTCGACTGCGATCGGGCGCACCGGCAGGATCCGCTGGCAGACGGGGTGGGGATCGCACTCGTACCTGCTCTCCCGCAACGGCGGGCGCTGGCGACCTCGAGGGTTCTATGCAGGCACCGGCGGCGGGTTCTCGCGCCGCTTCGCCCGGCCGGCCTACATGCACGGCATCGTCGGGAGAGCGTTCCCACCCGGTCGCGCCATCCCGGACGTGGCGATGGACGCGGACTCGACGACGGGGATGCTGATCGGCCAGACCGAGAACGTCGGTGGGCGGATCCGTTTCAACCAGACCCGGATCGGCGGCACGAGCCTCGCCGCGCCGCTCATGGCCGGAATGGTGGCGATGGCCGCCCAACACGCGAGGGGGCGGATCGGCGACCTGACGCCGATCGTCTACCGGCTCAAGCGCCAGCGGGAGGGCGCGTTCACCGACGTCACGAATGTCCACTCCGAGGACGGGAACGTCTTCCGCCTCTTCGACAACGGACTCAACCCTCGGGGAGGCTCGACCTACGTCCTCGCCTCCTTCGGACACGACACGACGCTCGCGACGCGCAAGGGGTGGGACGACACCACCGGCGTGGGCTCGCCCGACGCCCGGTTCCTCACCGTCGTCGCCAGGCGGTAGGAGGTCTCGGCCCAGGCGGCCCTCCTCAGGACACCTGGGTCACGGCGGCCGGCGACCACAGCGACGCGGTGGCCGGGTCGGTGTTCGTGTCGACGAGCCGGGCCTCGAAGGCATAGCTCCCGAGGGCCGGCGGCGTGAAGCTTCCCGACGGAGCGGTCGTCTGCGACTGCCACGCCGTCCAGGCCGTCGTGCCGGGGGCGCGGTAGCGCACGTCGTAGGCGAATCCGGGATCGGGCGTCCGAGCCGCCCAGCGGATGCTGAACGGGGCACCGGCCGTGCCGCGTGTCGGCGTGGCCGGGAGAATCTTGTACGTCGCGGTGATCCCCGCCGCCGACGTGTAGGGGTAGTCGCCTGCCGCGGTGAAGTCGTAACTGAACGTCGACACGAAGCTCCGCGGTCCCGAGTCGAACAGCCCCATCCCCGACGTGTCAGCAACGGACTCGACCGATGGGCCGAAGAACGTCCACTGAACGGTCGTGCCCGGCAGCGCCCGCGGCGGAGACGGCTGCACGAAGCCGGAAGCGGCCGCCGAGACATACTGGGTGCGCGCCGGGGTCACGCCCAGCTCGACCACCTTGTCCGCGCCCCGCTCGGCGCACCAGATCTCCCCGCGCAGGCCGGTCACGATGCCAAACGGACCCGCGTTCGGGGTCGGGAGAGACGTCTCGGTCACGGCTCCGTCGACGGCGATGCGGCCAACGTCATTCGATCCTGGCTGGGTGAACCACATCGCGCCGTCGGTTGCCGCCGCGATGTCGCGCGGCCGGCTGTCCGGCACCGCCAGCGGATACCGCGACACCCCTTCACCCATGCTGATCGCTCCCACCGCATCCTGGCTCGGAAGCGTGAACCACATCCGCCCGTCGGGCCCCGCCGCGATCCCGAACGGCGCCGCACCGCCTGGCACGCGAACCTCGGAGATGCGGCCGGTCGTGGTGATCCGCCCGATCTCACTCGTGCCGGGCTCCGTGAACCAGAGCGCACCGTCGGGCCCGGCAGCGATCCGCACGGGGTCGGCACGAGGCGCCGGGATCGCGAACGTCCGCACGCTCCCGGTGACGGAGATGCGCCCGATCCGATCGGCTCCCGCCTCGGTAAACCACAGGGCGCCGTCCGCGCCCGCCGCGATGCCGCGAGGATCGCTGCCGGGCGCCAGCCTGTAGGTGGTGACGCGCCCCCCGGCGAGCCGCCCGATCCGGTCGGCATTCGCCTCGGTGAACCACACGCCTCCGTCCCGTCCGACCGTGAGCGATTCCGGGTCCACGTTGGCGCGGCCGAGGTACTGGCGCTGATACCGCCCCTTGTCGGTCACATGGGCGAGCGTGCCGGTGCCCGGCTCCGTGAACCAGACCGAGTTCCCGTCCGGCGCGAGCACCAGCTCCGCAGGGGCGCTTCCGGCCGCCGTCCGGTACTCGGCCGTCTGGCCCTGCCCGAGCCGGGCGGCGCCGGCGGGAGCCGGCACCACGCCTGCGATTGCGATCGCGACCGCCACTCCGATACCCAGGCGCAGCTTGTTCATGGCTCAAGCGTCCGAGCCGGATCGACGGCGGTCAAACAGCCGCCCAACCCGCTTCCAACCCAACGGCGGACGACCGAGCCGTTCTCCAGGTTTTTACAACTCCCTTTCGGGTTCCCGTCCACATGCTTACAGCCGGGCGGCAGAGTGTCCGTGACACGTTGATGCCGGGGCATGTGCCGTTCGAGGGTTGCCGACGCGCCGGATTCTGATCGCAGACACCTGGAGGATTTCGAATGCGCCGAGCTTCGCTGGTCGCCGTCGTGGCCGTGGCACTCCTCGCCGCCGCCGCTCCGGCGCAGGCGGTGAAACCGCCTGTCGTCCCGACCCGTGGCGCTCTGTGGGGCGCGTTCCCGAACGAGCCGGGCGGCATCCCGGCGCTCCAGGCCCGCGTCGGCCGCCGGCTGGCCATCGTGAACCGGTACGTCCCGTGGGACTTCTCGAACTGGTCGTCGATCTCCGACTACCTGAGGACAGGGCACCTGCCGATGGTCTCGTGGTCGGCCGCGCCCAAGACGACGGCGTCGGCCATCGCGAGCGGCAGCCAGGACTCCGTGATCATCGCGGCCGCCCGGGCGCTCAAGCACGCCGGCGGACGCGTCTTCCTCCGCCCCTTCTACGAGTTCGACCAACCGCCGGGGCATCCCCGCTACATCGGCACTCCGAGCGAGGTCAGGGCGGCATGGCGCCGGCTCGCGAACATCTTCCACTCGGTCGGGGCGAAGAACGTCCGCCTCGTGTGGTGCCCGATGGCGTCCGACTTCCACGACGGCATCGCCAGGTCCTTCTATCCGGGTGACCGGTACGTGAACTGGGTGGGCGCCGACGGCTACAACTTCCCCGGCAAGACGTGGCGGCCGTTCAAGGACATCTTCCAGCGCGCCTACCACTTCACCTACGTCCACGCGAAGCGGATGGTCATCGCCGAGACCGCGTCCCCCGCGGCCGATCCCCGCACCCCGGGGTGGATGGTCGGCGCCGCCAAGTGGATCCGCCACCACAC
>Ga0105240_10008040_pt1 | contig 15179 bp, 11 predicted proteins | sample KBSC54metaG_FD_80426 | JGI IMG/M metagenome (GOLD analysis project Ga0105240, IMG submission 80426) | Corn rhizosphere microbial communities from Kellogg Biological Station, Michigan, USA - KBS C5-4 metaG | ecosystem: Host-associated > Plants > Roots > Rhizosphere > Soil | place: Michigan, USA... | reverse complement strand
TCACTGCGAGAAGGTCCGGCTGAGTGGCAAGGGGAGGAAACGATTTGATGTCAGACTCAAAGTGAGCCCCGTGACATCGCAAGAACTCGACTAGCTTTCTGCTCCCTCGGTCGAATTACCGGCTATCCGGACACTAAGGTCAAAAACTTGCCAGATTTTGCAATCAGTTCCCTCTAAGCTCTGCGTGCAGCCACGACCGAGCGAACTTCCAGTCGCGCATCACGGTCTCCGGAGACACGCCCACCACCTCCGCGGTCTCCTCCACGCTCAGCCCGCCGAAGAACCGCAGCTCCACCACCCGCGCCTTCCGCTCGTCGATTCCCGCCAGCGCCGTCAGCGCGTCGTCCAGCGCGACCAGCTCTCCCGCGCGGCTCCCGCTCAGATCCGGCACCTCGTCCAGATTCACCTTCTCCGCGCTGCCGCACCGCTTTGCCGAGAGCCGCTTCCTCGCCCGGTCCAGCAGAATATGCCGCATAATCTGCGCCGACACCGCAAAGAAGTGCGCCCGGTGCTGCCAATCCACATTGGTCACATCGATGAGTTCGAGGTAGGCTTCGTGCACCAGGGCGGTGGCCTGCATCGAGTCGCCGGCGCGCTCATTCTTAAGCTGGTGCCCTGCAATTCGCCGCAGCGTCCGATAGACCCGCGGGGTGAGCCGCTCCAGTGCTCCCTGGTCTCCGTCGGCCCAGGCACGCAGGAGTTGCGTGGTCTCTGACGTCTCATCTTCGCCGGAATGCGATCGAGGGCCGCTCTGCGACACACCGCCTCCTGCTCTTCAGCCGTGTACAACTCTCTGCAGACGGCGTCATAATACCATCCACCCGATCCAAGTGAGGTTGCTCTCCTTTTGACTTCCCAGCGCTGGCGCCAGATCGAGGCGTTGTACCACTCCGCCTTTGAGCGCGGAGCGGCAGTGCTGGACGGCGCCGACCCAGAGATCCGCAGCGAAGTTGAAAAGCTCCTCGCTCAGGACTCCGTCAGCGGCCGCCGACTGCTCGATCACAACGCCGCCGATCTCATTCGCGACCTGACGGATACGCCTGTTTCGCCCGGAGCGCGTCTCGGTCCTTACAAGATCGAAGCTCTTCTGGGCAAAGGCGGTATGGGCCAGGTCTTTCGCGCAACCGACACCCGGCTCACTCGCCGCGTCGCCATCAAGATCTGCAATGAGCCCTTTCTCGACCGCTTCGAGCAGGAGGCGCGCGCCATCGCGGCCATCAGCCATCCGAACGTCTGCACCCTCTACGATGTCGGGCCCAACTACCTGGTGATGGAGCTCGTCGACGGCGAAACCCTGGCCGCTCGCCTCAAACGGGGCAAGCTCTCCATCGCCGACGCGCTCCGCTTCGGTGCGCAGATCGCTGAAGCTCTCGCCGTCGCCCATGCTGCCGGAATCATCCATCGCGACCTCAAGCCCGGCAACGTGATGCTCACCAAATCGGGCGGCAGATCCGGCATTAAGGTCCTGGATTTCGGTCTCGCCAAATCCGGCGTAGATCTATCCCTCACCGAGCCCGGCGGCGTCATGGGCACTCCCGCCTACCTCGCTCCCGAACGCCTCGAAGGCAAAGATGCCGATCCCCGCTCCGACATCTACGCACTCGGCCTCATGCTGGCTGAGATGGCAACGGGTAAGCGGAGCGCGAGCCCGACCGACTTGCCTCCGCAACTTGAGCGCGTCATCCAGCGCTGCCTCGAGGCCGATCCCGACGAGCGCTGGCAATCTGCCCGCGATCTGAAGTGGGAACTCGAATCCATCGCAGAAGCTCCCGCCCCAGCACCCGCTCGCAGACACACTCTTCTCGCTGTGTCCGCTCTCGCGGCAGTCACTCTGCTAGCCGCCGCACTCGCCTACACCTACTTGCGGCCGAGCACCTCAGCACAACCGCTCACGCGCACCAACATTCTGCTTCCCGAGAAGTCTCTCGTCCGCTCACTGGCCGTCTCTCCTGATGGCCGTTTCATCGCAATAGTCCTGGTGAAGGACGGCCATCAGCAAATCTGGGTCCGCGCTCTGGACGCGACAGACCTCACCCCACTCGCCGGCACCGACAACGCCGTAGACCCCTTCTGGTCTCCCGACAGCCGATACCTTGCATTTTTCGCGGATGCCCGGCTGAAGAAGATCGACCGCTCCGGCGGCCCTGTGCAGACCCTGTGCGATGCTCTGGGCGCAGTTGGCGGCAGCTGGAACCAGAACGGCGACATCCTCATTGGCGCTCTTACTGCCGTTCAACGAGTCTCCGAATCCGGTGCGTTCCGTTCCGAGTTCCCCGGCAAAGGCACCTATCCCACTTTTCTGCCGGACGGTCAGCATTACCTTGGCCGACGCGCCTCCGGCACCTGGCTCAGTTCGCTCGACGGCCACGACGACCGTCAACTTCTTCCAGACATTTCGCGCACGGCAATTGTGGATGCTCCACCCGGCAGCCGCATCGGCGCCATTTTGTTCACCCGTGCCGGTACACTCATGGCTCTACCCTTCGACATGAGAAACCTCGTCCCGGCGGGCGAGCCATCTGCAGTGGCCCAGCACATTGGGGTCGGAACCAACTCAAGCTCGCTCCTTGCGGCCTCATACAACGGACTCCTCGCCTATATCTCGGGCCAGAGCAGCCAAAGAAAATACACCTGGCGCGATCGCAACGGGAAAACCGTTGGACTCTTTGGCGAAGCCGGCGGAGTGGTCGGAATCTCCCCTGACGGCAAGCGCCTTGTAGGTGACCCCTCCGGCGTTATCACCCTTCTCGATTTCGCCCACGGCTCAACCACCCGCCTCACCCTGGGAGCTTTCGGAGGGATGAATCCTGCGTGGTCGTCCGACGGGCGCTACGTCGCCTATAACGGCGAACACGGAATCTATCGCAAAGCCACGGACGGAGGCACGCCACAGGAACTCCTCCTGCCGTCCGACACGCTTGCCGTTCCGAAAAGCTGGTCACCCGATGGGCACTATCTGATCTACGCCCAAATCAACCCAGGCACAGGCGCCGACCTCTTCGCACTTCCTATCGGTCAGCCCGACTCGCATCCGCTCGTACTCGCCCAGACCACCGCGACCGAAGATCAGGGCCAATTCTCCCCGGATGGGCATTGGATCGCGTACACCTCCAACGAATCCGGCGAGAGCGAGATCTATGTCATCCCCTTCCCGCCCGGTCCCGCCCACAGCAGATGGATCGTCTCCCGTGGCGGCGGAGTCATGCCTCGCTGGCGTCGTGATGGCAAAGAACTCTTCTATATCTCTCCCGACTGGAAGATGATGGCCGTGGGTGTCAGCACCCATCCCAGTTTCCAGTCCGGCACTCCCCACGCCCTCTTCGACACCAACATGACAGACACCGGGATCCGCACCGGCCCCATGAGTTGGGACATCGCCCCCGACGGAAGCCGATTCCTCATCGTCACCGACAACTCCGAGGGCACGTCCTCCCTCAACCTCATCCAGAACTGGCGTCCCGAAACCGCAAAATAGCGGGTCCACGCAACATGCCAGCGCAGCGGCGAATCTCACCCTGTTGAATCGACCATGCAGGAATCAGAGAAGAACCACGCGTGACGCCCGCGAAAAAGTCCACAGATCCCGCCAAGCTCAAAGCGCAGAAGAAGCGGGAAGCCCGAACGCGGCTAAGAGAAGAAGCCGCGGCTGCAGCCGAAGCTCGCGCCAACAACCCTCTCTTCCGCTGCCCCGATCTCGACTCACTTCCCGCCGCCACGTTCCCGCGCGAAGCGATGCGTCTGGGCTTTGCAGTCAAGGTCATGGGCAAACCCGGCCTCAAGTCAAACGACACACGCCGCTGGCAGCAGAATCCGCACCTGAAAGTCTCGCTCGGCTATCTCTGCGAAATCTTCGAGTACCTGCGCCAGCACGACATCCACATGTACCGCATGTCGTCCGACATCGCGCCCTACCAGACGCACCCAGACATGCCGCAGTTCCACAACATGATCAACGAATCGCGCGACGAACTCGCCTTCATCGGACGCATCGCGCGTCGGCAGGATCTCCGCCTCTCCTTCCACCCATCGCAGTACATCGTGCTCAACAGCGATAACGAGCAGCTCACGCAGAAATCGATCGCCGATCTCGAGTCGCAGGCCGAGATGCTCGACCTGATGGAGTGCGGTCCAGAGGCCGTCCTCGTCATCCACGTTGGGGGAGCCTATGGCGACCGTGTGTCCGGATGCGATCGCTGGTGCGTGACGTGGAATCGGCTGTCCGAACGGGTTAAGAGCCGGTTGGTGCTCGAGAACGACGACATACGATTCTCGGCCGCCGACGTGCTCTCCATTCACGAGCGCACTGGCGTTCGCTGCGTCTTCGACTACCAGCATCACTGGTGCTTCAACCCCGAAGGCCTGCCGCTCCTCCCGACCATGGAGCGCTTCCTCCGCACCTGGCCCTCCGGCGTCCGGCCCAAGATCCACTACTCATGCGCCCGCACGGAGATGCGCGAGATCAAACGCAAGAATCGCAAAACAGGTCTCCTCGAGACCGTGCTGCAGCCGCCTGTCTGGACCGGCCATGCCGACTACAACAATCCCTTCGAGACGATCCCCTTCCTCCGCTCCATCGCCCACCTCGAGACCGATGTCATGCTCGAGTCGAAGGCCAAGGACCTCGCCCTTCTCCGCCTCCGCGCCGACATCGCCCGCTATGCCCCCGACCTCGCCCCGCGCTACGGCATCTCCGCCGCCGCAGCCTCCGACGACGCCGGCGAAATCCCCGTCACCGACGATCCCGAATCCCCCTCCGCCGAAGCCGCCTGACCCTCTGCTTGGGTTTGAAAGGGCACGACCGCGGATTACAACGAATCCCCCCCCCACTCGATATATCGATATGCCGCCACTGAGTACAGAGTTATCGCCCCACACTGTACAGTGAAATCCCCCCCACACCGGCGGGGCTGCTGAAGCAGCATCATCCCTGGGGCCGGAGAGGGTGGTTCTCGTTGACCCTCCAGGCGCTCGCCGGGTCGTGATCTGGCAAGTTCTTGGCCTCAGTGTCCCAGTCGGCGGTGACTCGACCGCAATCCCCGAAAATGCCTTCCTATCCGCCGCTCGATGAGTGCATTGGCGATGAATCACTCGTTGAACTTCATCACTGACGATCACGGGTGCATGAGGACGGTCGTTCACCCGTAACCGGCAGGCGGAGAGCTCGTATCAAAGCGGATAGAGCCGCAGGTCTGTTCCGCCGACTAGGGTAAAAGAGGTGAAAACCGGGGAAGGAAGGGCACCAGTCCTTGAGAACTTGCGTTAACCGACCCTCATCAATAAGCCCTTGAACCGCCGATTCAAGTGCCATGCCGATGCCCACGTTCCGCAAGGCAGCTTGTATCACCAACTCTGAGTCATCCAGGATGATTGGTCCTTGCGGGTTGACAGTCAAGGACTGTCGCCCTTTCTCAAACTCCCATCGGTACACTCCCGTCGAAAACTTGAACGCGATGCATGCGTGGTCTTTCAGCTCACGAGGCGTTTTCGGTATTGGATGAGAAGTGAAATACTCTGGCGAGCCGAACGCTGCAAGCCGCACGTCATCCGAAACGCGCACGGCAATCATTTCGCGCTGGATGTATTCGCCTATCTGGATGCCTGCATCGTAACCTGCTGCAACGATGTCCACTGGGTTGCTTGACGTCGTGATGTCGAGCACTACCTCCGGGTGTTCACACGCAAAAGCGGCCAGTTTAGGCATCAACATCGTCGAGACGGCTATCCGCGGAATCACTAATCTAATCCGCCCAGCTGGGCGAATAATTCGCTTTCGAAGTTCGTTCAACGAGAGCTCAATCTCTTCGAGGGCGGGAGCAAGTTTCTTCAGAAGATGTTCTCCGGCCGCGGTCGCAGACACGCTCCGCGAAGTCCGCGCCAGCAACTCGATACCCAGGCGCTTCTCCAATCCGCGCATCGAATGGCTCAGCGCGGATTGTGATACGCCTAGGCGCTCCGCGGCGCGGGTAAAACTGCGTTCCCGGGCGATCAGTGCGAAAGCCGCCAAGTCATTGAGTTCGCTTCTCATCATCTATGAGTATCTCTCATAGGAGCATGCATGATCTATGTACCAATCTCACGGCATCTACTCATTAGAATAGCGACTGACGGTCCGGCCAATCGGTCGCCCTGGAGACAACAAATGCAAAAACGCATATTGGGAAAGAATGGCCCTGAAGTTTCGGCGATCGGGTTCGGGTGCATGGGCCTCACTTTCGGTTACGGCCCGGCAACCGATCTCAGCGATGCCATCGCGCTGATCCGCGCGGCTTATGAGCGGGGTATCACATTTTTTGACAGCGCCGAAGCTTATGGCACGGCGAACGAGGAGATGCTCGGCGAAGCTGTAGCACCCTTTCGCGACAAGGTGGTGCTAGCCACGAAGTTCGGCTGGAAGGACGGCAACCCCGCCACGGGTCGTCTCGACAGCAGCCCAGCGCGAATCCGCGTAGTTGCGGAGCAATCACTCAAACGCCTGAAGACGGACGTGATCGATCTTTTCTATCAGCACCGCGTTGACCCTAATGTGCCCATTGAAGATGTTGCGGGAACCGTCAAAGAGCTCATCGCCGAGGGAAAGGTCAGGCACTTCGGCATGTCGGAAGCCGGCGTGAAGAATATCCGGAAAGCGCAGGCTGTGCAGCCGCTCGCGGCGTTGCAGAGCGAATATTCGATGTTCACCCGCGAGCCCGAGCAGGAGATCATTCCGGTCCTCGAAGAGCTTGGCATCGGCTTCGTCCCCTTCAGTCCGCTCGGCAAGGGCTTCCTCACAGGCAAGATCGATATAGCCACGACTTTCCAGGAGAGCGATATCCGCTCGAGGCTTCCGCGCTTCCAGGAACAGGCCCGCGAAGCAAACGCAAATCTCGTCCAACAGATCGGCAAGCTTGCAGAAGCGAAAAAGGCAACTCCGGCACAGGTCGCTCTCGGTTGGCTTCTCGCGCAAAAGCCTTGGATCGTCCCCATTCCCGGCACGACGAAAAAGCACCGCATGGAAGAGAATGCGGGCGGCGCGAATATCACGCTGACTAAGGACGACCTTCAAACTCTCAACGATCTTCTCGCGAAGATGCCTGTTCAGGGCAATCGTTATACCGCAGCCATGGAAGCGTTAGTCGACAGATAATCATGGCTGGATGGCGGGGCTTCTGGAACTAATCCGACCGGGCGCTCTGCACTGGCGAGAACGGGCCTAGGCTTTACGACCAGAAACGACTTGCTACGGGAGTGTTGTCGGCGACTGGGAATCTGAGAGCAAAAGTTTGTACTCTCGGTGGGAAGAGGTGGGCGCATAACTTTGTATTCAGTGGGCGCATTTGATTGCAACCAGCAACGACTTTAGTCGTGCCGCTAAGCTGCCCAAAATGTGAGGGGCTTTAACGCCTCGCCCCCTAACGCGTTGACCCCCAACCCACTTTCCCGTAGACTAGAAACCTGCGAGCGATGCGGTGTGTCTGCATTCCGTCCCGCATCCGGATCAGCATCTGGGCGCCGACAAGCCCAACCACTTTTCCCTGACTATTCAGGGCATTAGACGAAGGAAGCATAATGGCAAACCATGTATCAGCGCTGAAGCGCGCCCGCCAGACCGAGACCCGCACCGCGGTCAACCGCAACAACCGCACCCGCGTGCGCACCAGCCTCCGCGCTCTCCGCGAGGCCATCTCCAAGGGCGACGCCAACGCTGCCCACGCCCAGTTCCGCGAGACGGTCTCCGCCCTGGATAAGAGCGTTCAGAAAGGCGTCCTGCACAAGAACACCGTCTCCCGCTACAAGGCGCGCCTCAACGCCCGCCTCAAGGCGATTACCGCGAAGGCTTAATTTTTTCTGGAAAGCAGCATGGCTGAAGCACTTACGGCCGGGACCCAAGTCCCGGCCGTAATTATTTGTACAGACATCTGTCCGAACCCCCTCCCGTACTACTTATCTCTGACGTCTGGCCGATCCAGGCCTGATCCCTGAACACCGACCACTGCTTTCACATCGCTTCCTTCAATCCGGCCCGAATCAGCCACCAGTTCATGGGATAACTGGTGGCGAATCCGCAGATCATACCGACCTGCATCATCAGCCAGTACCGCGGATCGAACGGCTTCAGGTGGGGCTCCGGGAAGAGGACGAAAAAGACCAGTGCCATCCAGGCGTACATTCCCACCTGGAACGCAAGAATCGAGAGCGTATCCGCCTTGATGGCAGCAACAATCCCCTGTGCCGGCGTCAGATTCCGCATCGGCTTGATGCTGAAATACTGAAAGACAATCCCCACCGCCCACGCCACGGCGAAGTCGATCGTGTACTCGGCCCAGAGCACCGACCCGAGCAGCGTTATTCCGGCCGCCGCGATCCCGAACTCGCACACCACGTCGGCAATTGTGCATCCTGCCCCGCAGTGGCTTGTCCCAACGGCGACCTGCGAAGCGCTCGGACCAGATCCTTGCTGTCTGTTCTCGCGCTTCTCACCGCCCGAGCCATGATGCCGACCTTCCATGGCTTGTTTGGTCTTCGTTCGTCCCCAGCGAAAGTAGGCCCACACCGCCAGCACGCTGAAGTAGAGAGCCGAAATCGGCCACACCACGTTCATCACGCCCATCTTCTGAGGCCGCCGGGTCTCATCGGCGGCAATGAACAACGCACAGGCAAACGCAATGCAAAGCGAAATCCAGGCGAAAACCTTCAGCAAATCCACCTCCTAGGGTTGACTCCGGCGGCACCGGGCACCCGTTTTGTTGCGATCACGTTATCTGGGGGTGCTTCGGCTATCACCTTGATTCATCAAGGGTTCATATTGCCGGGCACGTATTCCTCCCGACAGCCACACACGGTGTTGCAAAATTACCACACTGTCATTTGGCTATTCCGCGTCTAATCTTGCGGTTACGACCCCAGATTTGTTGTAGCCGGTTCTTTTGGAGTTATAGGCCTTGGTTCAATCCGACCACTTGGAGCAGACGATTGCCGCCCCGCTGGAGTTCACCGGCGTGGGGCTCCACTCGGGCGCTCCTGTCACTATGGGGCTGCTGCCAGCCCCTGCGGGTTCAGGCATCGTCTTCCGCCGCACTGACCTCGACAACTTTGAGATCCCCGCGACCGGCCGCAACGTCGCAAAAGTCAGCTACGCCACCAGCCTTATGCGACAGGGCGTGCTGATCTCGACGACCGAGCACCTGCTCAGCTCACTTATCGGCATGGGCATCGACAACGTCATCGTGGAGCTCGACAACCTCGAGCTTCCGATTCTCGACGGCAGCGCTCTTCCCTACGTGCAGGCCTTCCGCGACGCAGGCATCAAAACGCAGCGCCGAAAGCGCGAGTCGATCAAGGTCCTCCACCCTATTGAAGTTCGCGATGGCGACAAGTTCATCGGCCTGTATCCGGGCACCGGATATCGAATCCAGTACACCATCGACTTCCCCGCTCCCATTGGCCGGCAGGAAACCAGCATCGACCTTGCGGCCGAGACCTACGGCACCTTCATCGCCCCGGCGCGCACCTTCGGATACAAAGCAGACGAAAAGAAACTTCGCGACATGGGCCTCATCCGCGGAGCCAGCGAAGAGAACGCCATCGTCCTAGGCCCGCAAGGCCCTGAAAACGGCCCTCTCCGCTTCAGCGATGAGTATGTGCGCCACAAGGTTCTCGACCTCATCGGCGACCTCGCCCTTGCAGGCCGTCGCATTGAAGGTCTGGTCGTAGCCGAGCGGGCGGGCCACGCTATGCACACGGCACTGGTAGCCAAGCTGATGAAAGACCGCTCCGCCTGGGAGATGGTGCACGTTCCCGCGAAGCCGGCTGCTGAAAATCCAGACGAACAGCTGGGCGTTGCGGCCCTCGGACACCCGGCACTGCTCGGCGCATAGTCAGTTCGCTCGCGGAGAGCGGGAATTCACTCAGGCAAACAGAATGCACATCGGCGTGGGGCAATCCACCTTCTTGCCATCCTTCGCCAGCTTGCCCGTCGCCGCATCCCGCACAAAGATCGCCAGGTTGCTCGAGTTCTGATCGGCAACCAGCATCCACTTCTCTGATGGATCAAGCGTGAAATTCCGCGGCGTCTTCCCGCCCGTTCCCGTCTTCTCCATCGGAGTCAGCGCGCCCGTCGCCGGATCGGCTTTGAAGCTGAACAGAAAATCTGTCCCACGATTCCCAAAGTAGACGAAGCGTCCGTCCTTGGTGATCACCGTGTCACAGCCGGTATTGCCCTGCGGAGCGTCTTTCTTATCCGGCAGCGGCGCATCCGGCGGCAGCAGATGCACTGTGTTGATCCGCGTGAGACTGCCATCCGCCTTGTTCCACTTCAGCACGTCTACTGATGAAGCCATCTCGTTCATGGAGTACGCCGTGTGTCCGTTGGGATGGAAGTGCAGCGTGCGCGGCCCCGCTCCGGGCTCAGAGTGATACGCACCCGCGCTCTTCAGCTCGGCGGTCTGCGTGGAAAAAGTGTAGATGTGGATTATGTCGCCGCCGAGATCGTTGACATAGGCGAAGCGATTGTCGGGCGAGAACGAAGCGAAGTGGGCATGCGCCGATTCCTGCCGGTCGGGATTCGGTCCATGCACGGTGTAGTGCTCGCTCCACACCAGCGGGCTCAGCTTGCCATCCGTTACCTTGAAGCTCGCAGCACTGCCGCCACCGTAGTCCGCTGAGATCAGAACATTCCCCGTATGGTCGATGGCGCAGTGGCATGTGCCCTTGCTCGCGGAGTTCACTCCCGAAAGCTGCTCCAGCTTTCCATCCGCTACTCGAAAACTCGTCAGCTCACCCGTCGGCTTGCCGTTGAAGCTGTCCACCTCACATGCCGCAAAGATGTACTTACGGTCCGGCGAGAAGCAGATCCAGTCGACCATGTCGACTTTCGCGGCTACTCCTGCATCGCTCAGTTCGCCCGTCGCGACATTCCAGTCAAACGAACGAATCCCTTCCGCGGTGTTCGATGCAACATAGACACGTCGCTTGCTGTTCGCTGAGAAACCCGTGGTTGCGGTTGTCAATGTGGCGGCGGAGACAGTCATTAGAAATTCGCGTCGATTCAATTTTGGCATCGCATCAGCGATTGTCGCCGATGGCACGCGTTCAGCGCTACTTCGAGGGAGATGAAAAAAAAGCAGGCGCACCTGGTTGGATGCGCCTGCTTCAGAAGTGGAGACCTGATCGACCTCCTGCGCTGTTCATTGCAGCTTGAAGATCACGTTCACTGTCGTCTCCACTTCGACGGCCTGTCCGTTCAGCATGTACGGCCTGTAGCGCCACGTCTTCACCGCATCGATCGCCGCCTGCTGCAGCATAGGCGATCCGCTGATCACATGGAGGCCTTCGATGGTGCCCGCCTTCGAGATCACGGCCTCCAGAACTACGGTTCCCTCAGTGCGGGTCGCCTTGGCAATTGGCGGATACTGCGGGATGGTTTTGTAGATGATTGTGCTGGCTGCAAGGCGCGAGGTGAGGCGCACGGTTGCTGGTGCGGGAGGATGGACGACTCGCACCGGCTGACCAGTGCCGAATGGATTGCTTCCATCGCCGTTCGGCCCTGCTGGCCCGAGATCCATCGCGATGTTACTCGAGAAGGGCAGTTCGCGATCCCTGGTGTCTCTGATCCCTATGGGAATTCGCCTCGGTGCAATCAACTGCGGACCCATCATCTCCGAGAAGTCGTGTGGTGTCGCGGCTCGCACTCTCACCGGTTCAGGCGGCAGTTGCTTCGGCGCCTCTGGCGCGACCAGCAGCGTCGGAATAATATGCTGCGGCAGCGCACCGGGATAGATCAGTGGCATCAAAACCAGAATCGCGAGAATCGTTCCGTTGAAACCAAGTGTCGCGATCATCCAGCGACGGCTGCGTGTCTTGATCTTCCCAGTAGATTCGAATGTTGAATCTTCAAACATGATCAGCCTCCAATCAGCAGCCGTGCCGATGGGAGGCGCGGTTCACGCTCAGGACGCAACTGCCCGAGCCGCTCCACGCGCTCCCTCTACGGCGGCGCATGAGCGGAGTTCCTGCTAGCTCCGTTCATTCCCATCAGAACCACTGTGCTCAATGTAGACACCGCATCTTCAAGGAATGTTCCTGACCTCAACAACAGATCGAATGCATGCGCCGGCACATCGTCGCCACACCTGGCCCCAAAAAGAATGGGCGCCTCTCGTCGAGGCGCCCTTGCGAAGAAGACCGATCGCGAACTTATTCAGGAAGATTCTTCGTACCAGTAATGTGGAACTTCGCATTCAGGGTCTGCGCTGAAGTATCCGGCTGCCCGCCGCCAACGAACATCGAATAGTCGCCTTCAGCAATTACCGGTTCGCCGGCTTCCGTCACCATGCTCAGATCGCGGTCCTTCAGTTCGAAGTGAACCTTCTGCGACGCGCCCTTCGCCAGGTGAACGCGCTGGAATCCGCGCAGGGCCTTCAGCGGCGCACCCGGAGTATTCGGGAACTTGAGGTAAAGCTGCACCACCTCGTCCCCATCGCGATCCCCGCTGTTCTTCACCGTGACATCTGCCGTCACCGGATCGCCGGCCTTGACGCTCGCCTTTCCAACCTTCAGGCCGCTGTAGCTGAACTTCGTATAGCTCAGCCCATAGCCGAACGGATAAAGCGGCGTGCCTGTGTAGTACCGGTAGGTCCGGCCCTTCATCGCGTAATCCTCAAACGGCGGCAGATCGTCAACGCTCTTGTAGAACGTCACTGCGAGCCGCCCCGCGGGATTGTTCTTCCCCGAGAGCGTCTCTGCAACCGCAGTGCCGCCCTCTTCGCCTGGATAGAACGCGTCGAGAATTGCATTGGCGTGCTCGTTGGCCCAGTTCACGGCCAGCGCGCTTCCGTTGGTCAGCACCAGCACCACCGGCTTGCCTGCGGCAGCAACGGACTTGAGCAGATCCTCTTCCGCCTTGGGCATATCGATGCTGGTGCGGTCGCCGCCTTTGAAGCCCGGCACGCTCACCTGCATCTCTTCGCCTTCCAGTTCACTGGTTATGCCCATAACAGCAACAACCACATCGGCATTCTTCGCTGCCTCAGCGGCCTCGGGCCTGGGCGTCCAATCAACCTTGTTCCAGACCAGAACCGCGTTCGGGCTTCCCTTCTCCGGCGCCGTGTACTCCACCTGCAGCTTCGCAGGCTTGCCCGCTTCCAGATGAACCTGCCCGAGCTTCGGCTCGGAAGGATCCGCATCGTACGCCGAGGTCACGTTCTTGCCGTCGACCTGAATGCGGAAGAATCCGTTTGCCTTTAGCCCCAGCGCATAATCAGAGGTCTCCTGCGCCGTCAACATTCCCTCGTAGCGCATCACCAGCGGCCGCACATTTTCCGTTTCGGCCGGCAGCGGTTTTGAACCGGCATCCACCGTCGGATCAACCCGCGTCGCCACAGGCTTCATCGCTTCGGGGTTGTTGATGTTGCTCATGTCGAGCTTCGAGAAACTCACCTTGATCCCAGGCTGTCCATCGACGCTGAACGCAGAAGCGGGGACCGGAGTGGCATCGTGCCCCAGGAACTGCGTTCCGGCGACGTACGTGATTGTGTCGCCCGCAAACTCCTTCTTCAGCCCTTCGAGAATCGAAACGGTATGCGTCGGCTGTCCGTTGTAGTTGCCCAGCAGAACCTTGGTCTGATCCGCGAGTGGCCCCACGACTGCAATCTTCATTCCCTTCTTCAGCGGAAGAATCCCGTCGTTCTTCAGCAGCACCATCGACTCGTTTGCGATCTTGTGAGCCAGCTCGCGATTCGCAGCGCTGTTCAGCTCGCTCTCGCTGATCTTCGAATACGGAACCATCTCCGGCGGATCGAACATGCCAAGCTTGATGCGCGCTTCGTAGAGCCGCACCAGGGTCTTGTCGATGTCAGATTCTTTGAGATAGCCCTGCTTCACAGCATCGACGTAGGCCTTGTAGTCGCTGTCGTCCTTGACGAGAAAGCCGCCATCCACGCACTCGTTGTCCATGCCGCGCTGCAGGCTGATCGCCGAAGCCTCCGGCTGCGATGGCTTGAAGTGATGATTGCGGAAGATGTCGACGACGGCGCCGCAATCCGAAACCACGTAACCCTGGAAGTTCCACTTTCCTCGCAGTTGATCCTCCAGCAGGAACTGGCTGGCGCACGCGGGCTCGCCGTTGATGTCGTTGTAAGCGCACATTACCGAACCAGCCTTCGCTTCGGTCACTGTCGCACGGAAGGCCGGCAGATACGTGTCGAGCTCACCGTGCTTGCTCACCTTTACATCAGCCGTGTGGCGCGTCGACTCCGGCCCGCTGTGGACTGCATAGTGTTTCGGCGTAGCAATCGTCTTGTAGTACTTGGCGTCAGTGCCCTGCATGCCGGTCACAAACGCCACGCCCATCCGCCCTGTCAGGAACGGATCTTCACCATAGGTCTCCTGTCCACGGCCCCAGCGCGGATCGCGAAAGATGTTGATGTTCGGCGCCCAGAAGTCCAGCCCCTGGAAAAACATGTTTTCGCGCTTTTCGCGCACCGCCTGCGCGTTCTTGATGCGCCCCTCGGTGCTGATTACCTCGGCCATCTGGTGAATCGCCGCGGGATCGAACGTCGCCGCCAGCCCCACCGGCTCCGGGAACTCCGTCGTGCCCTGGTTAATGACGCCGTGCAGAGCTTCGCTCCACCAGTCGTAGTGCGGAATGCCGAGCCGCGGAATGGCGCGCGACTGATTCACAAGCTGCGAAGCCTTCTCTTCCAGCGTCATACGGTGGATGATGTCCTGCGCGCGCTGCTCGGGCGAGAGATTGGGATTGAGAAAGGGCGTCTTCTGGCTGTCCTGCGCACCGGCGGTCATCACTGCTGCGCAGAGAAAAAGAGCAATACGGAGAGTATTCATGGAGTACCTCTGGGGTCCGGGAGCCTTCCTCTGATTCGAACCAAGAAAACGTTCTCTACTCCCGCCGGGAGCCAACGGTAATCGGCTCCCCCCGGCCCGGTCAAGTGGATTACACCTCGTGGAACCTTCTGGAAAATCGCTTTTCTCATATCTGCTGCCTGGCAGGTGTAACCTTTCCGCGACACGCTACGCAATCAATGGCAGAAAGGAAAAACCCCAGGATGCGGGACGATGCCAACAGCGTCCTCTCGAGGTTCAGGCATGGCGACGTTGACGCCTTCGAGACCCTGTTCCGCACGCACCAGCGTTCTGTTCAGGGCTGGGTACTGCGCATCGTGCGTGATCTCTCCGCAGCCGAGGAC